>JABAHS010031465.1_pt1 | contig 17869 bp, 8 predicted proteins | sample 7062111 | NCBI WGS metagenome assembly JABAHS01 (sample SAMN14534600, study PRJNA622989) | marine sediment metagenome | biome: marine biome [ENVO:00000428]; feature: marine pelagic biome [ENVO:01000023]; material: deep marine sediment [ENVO:00002113]; isolation source: pool of 4 deep marine... | reverse complement strand
GTCGCCGCCGCCAGCTTCTCCGCCGGAGATCTGGCGACGGCGATCCGTGAGCACGTGCCGGATTTCGCCTGCGACTACGCGCCGGACTACCGTCAGGCCATCGCCGATTCCTGGCCGCGCAGCATCGACGACGCGGCGGCACGCCGCGAATGGGACTGGCGGCCCGCGTTCGATCTGGCGGCCATGACGGCGGACATGCTGCAGCGGCTGCGCTCGAGCTCACCCTCGCCCTGAGGGTGAGCGCTGCGGGCGCTCAGTCGCCCCAGCCGATGACGCTGCCGGTGCCGCGCACCTGCGCGTGGGTGAGGTCCGGCTCGCCGCAGTGACGCAGGATGTGCCGGCGAGCGGCGTCGCGCAGCGCCAACGCCGACGCCCAGCGGTCGTCTCGCGCGGGCGCCTCGATGGGCTCGCCCACCGTCACCGTGATGGCGCCGTGGCGCGGGAACCAGGATCCCGAGCGCAGGATCGAGCGCGTGCCGCGAATGGCGATCGGCACCACCGGCAGGCCGGAGTCGGCGGCGGCGACGAAGGCTCCCATGTGGAACGGCAACAGTCCGGGGATGCGCGAGAACGTGCCCTCGGGGAAGAACAGCAGCGAACGCTCGGCGCGCGCGAGAGCGGTGATGCGACTCTCCTCCGCGGCGGCCTGACGCGTGTCGAAGCGCTCGACGAAAACCGTGCCGATACGATCGAGAAACGCCCCCACGCCGAAGGCGTCCAGCAGCTCTCGCTTGGCGACGAAGCCGAACTCGACCGGCACGACGCCGACCAGGGCATAGCCGTCGACGTAGCTCGCGTGATTGGCAACCAGAACACAGTGCTGCGAGCGCGGCAGGTGCTCGAGCCCGCGTATCGTCAACGGTGTCGCCGTGAGCCGGGCAAGCCCGCGGGCGCAGTGGCGGATCACCGCCCAACGCCAGCCGACGCGCGGCAGCGTGACGACGCCGACCCAGGCAAGGCTGCCCAGCAGGCCGAAGACGAGCCACGCCCAGCCTGCGTAGGCCGCCGCCGCGGCCGAGGCAGCGAGCCGGTGCAGCTGGGGCACGAGGCCCGCGAGCATGAGCCGCGTCAGCTGCCACCACAGAGCACGCGTCGGCTTGCCGATGGCGCCGCTCTCGAAAAGCTTTCGGCTGGCGGCGCGGCGTAGCTTGCCGCTCGAGGTCTTCAGCACCGTGTTGGGCGGCGCTAGCACGATCTCGTCCGGCGGGATGCCGATAAGGTCTGTGGTCTTCGCACGCACCTCTTCCTCGAGCCGTCGGCGCGCCTCGGCTCTGCGCGCACGCGTCTCGGCGAGCACGACCAGCCGCTCCGTGCCGGAGTGCGGATCCGCGCTGCCGAACACCGCGACGCGGCCGAAGCGGATGCCGTCGATGCGACCCAGAACGGTCTCGACCTCCTCGGGATAGACGTTGCGTCCCGCGCGGATGATGACGTCCTTGGCGCGGCCCGTGATGTACAGCTCTCCCCCGGCCATGTACGCCAGGTCTCCCGAATCGAGCCAGCCGTCGTGAAACAGAGAACGTGTGGCCGTGGCGTTGCGGTAGTAACCGCTCGTGCTCGACGGCCCGCGGAACTGAAGCCTGCCCTCGCGGCGCTCGGGCAGCTCGCGGTTGCCGGCATCGACGATGCGGATCTCGTGCCCGGAGAGCGGGTGCCCGCAGGCGACGAAGCGCAGGGCGGTAGCGTCGCCCGCCGGCGCCGGCAATGCCTCGCGCCGACGCGTAAACGGCTCACGCTCAATGTGATCGATGAGGGGAGGACGTCCCAGGGGCGGGAACGCGAGCCCCACGGCCGCTTCCGCCAGGCCGTAGACAGGGTACATGGTGCCGGGGCGAAAGCCGTGGCGCTCGAAGCGCTCGCAGAAGCGCGTCACCGTCTCCGGGCTTACGGCCTCGGCGCCGTTGAAGGCGACGCGCCAGGAGCTGAGGTCCAGGCCTTCGAGTTCCTCGTCGCGCACACGGTTCAGGCACAGGTCGAAGGCGAAGTTGGGCGCTGCGGAAATCGTGCCGCGGTGGCGGTGTATCGCCCACAGCCAGCGCGACGGTCTGCCGAGGAAGGCAAGCGGCGACATGATCACGAGCGGCACGGCGAAGCAGGCACTGGCGAGCCAGGCGCCGATCAGTCCCATGTCGTGATACAGCGGCAGCCAGCTGACGAACACGTCCTCGGGGCCGGCCGCGATGCGTTCGCCGTCGGCACGGATGTTGGCGAGCAGGTTGGCGTGGGTCAGCACGACGCCCTTGGGATCGCCGGTGCTGCCCGACGTGTACTGCAGCAGGGCGATGTCCTGCGGCGCGGCCGACGGCGGCTGAAATCCGCCCGCGCCCGAGCACAGCTCGTCGACCGTGCAGACGTGTCTCAGTGTCTCGACCTGGGTGCGCAACAGGCGTGCCGTCGGCTTGGCCTCGGCAACCGTGATCAGCGCCGTGGGCAGACAGTTGCGCAGTATCGAGGTCTGCCGGCGCAGGTGCTCCTCGATCTGGGTGCGCCGCACCGGCGGGTAGATGGGCACCGGCACCGCGCCGGCGAGCAGCGTCCCGAAGAAAGCGAAAAAGTAGTCGGGTCCGGTGGGCAGCATGAGCGTGATGCGATCTCCCGGCTGCACCCCGATGCCCTGGAGGCCGGCGGCGAGTGCCGCGGCGCGTTCGAACAGCTGTCCGTACGTGATGCCTTCGCCGTCGCCCTCGTCGCTGTACAGACGAATGTGCAGGCGCTCGGGATGCGTGCGCGCGTGCCACGCGAACATATCCAGCAGGGTCTGCGCGCTCGCCGGCGTGGGGAGCGCTTTCCCGGCCGCGGCGTCGGCCGGCGGTGGCGCCATGACCGTCGTCACGCGGCGCTCGCGTCCAGCAGCGCCCTGAACGGCCCGCAGTAGATCCCGGGGGGTCTCCACCGAGCCGAAGACGTCCTCGGGCAGGCTGATGTCGAAGCCGCGTTCGATGCGCCCGACCAGCTCGACACGGCCGAGGCTGTCGATGCCGAGCTCGCGATCGAGCACGGCATCGAGCGTGACGCGCTCGGGCGGCAGCTCGGGATGCAGTTCGATGGCGACGGCGCGCACGATGTCGAGCAGCTCGCTCTCGAGGCCGGCTTCGTCGGCGGTCCGACCCGCTGTCGCGATGAAGGCGTCGGAGGGGGGCATGGCTCGGAAGGCGTCGATCGAGGGCGGTTCGTCAGTCTAGCACAGCGCGCGCCCTCGCCCGGACGACGCGCAGCCGCGACGGCAGCTAGTTGATCTCTACGCGTGGCACGGCCCGGCGTAGCCTGCTGAGGTCCTCCTGAGAGCGATCGATACGTCCCCCGGGATCGATCGTGGGACGGCAGGCGATGAGCCGGCTCGCGGCGATGCCGTGTCGCTCGACCAGGTAGTCCTTCACCGCCGCAGCGCGCGCCCGCGCCAGCTCGATGCCCGGCGGCTCCGCATCGCCCGGCGATCGCTCGAGGTCGCGGGAGGCGACCCTGCCGCACAAGGTGACCATCAACGTCTCCTGCCTCGCGAGCCGGCGCGCGGTCTCGTCCAGCAGCCGCTTCGCCGGCGCATCGAGGTCAGCCGACAACGCCTCGAAGCGCACCGGGGCGAACTGCCCGCCCTTGCTGCGCAGGCCGCGAACGATGGTAGTGAGGCCCGGCGCGACCACGAAAACTCCCAGGCCGACAACGTCGCTCAATGCACGTCTGATGGCCGCGTCCATGTCGATGTCGAGGCCGAAGGTCGGCGCACGGGCGTCACCGCCGACGGGCACCCTGATGGACATGACCCCGTGCTCGTCGCTGAGGTAGCGAATGATCTGACGCAGTCTCAGCGAGTCGTGCAGGGTTCTCTCGAAACGCCGCAGCTTGTTGCGATTGGTCGTGGACACGGCCAGCAGGTTGAGGCGCAGATCAGCGTGACCGTCTATGTTGCCCTGCAGCACTTCGATGTTGATGTCGCCGTCGAGCTGGCCCGTGTCTACGTTGAAACCGAGCTCGCTCGAAGTGAGCGTCGTCAGCGGCGGCAGCTCGACAGCCTTGAGCGCTCCACGCAGCGACAGTCGCGGCTGGGGTGCGAACAGCGTAAGCGAACCCTCGAGGTCGGTGCTGGAGTGTTCCGGCGTCTGCAACCGAACTGCGAAACGGACCGGCTTGTCGCCCGCGTCGCTGTCGAAGTCCGTCAAAGACGCCTCGACAATGTGCGCCGTGCGCGAGTAAGGCACCGAGATGTGCCTGTCCTCGAGTCTGAGCCTGCTGTCGCCGGTGATCTGCACCTTCGCCACGTGCACGCTCAGGCCGGCGAGAAACCGCTCCAGCGGCTGGTTCGCCCGCTGTGCCGTTTCGGAGTATGCGTCGGCGCCGAAGCCGAAAGTGGTGACAAGGCCGTCGCCCACGCCGACCAACCGCCACGAATCCTCCCCGTCGCGGATGATGCCGAGCTGCAGATCGCGGATGCTGATCGTGTCTGCCTGCAGGCGCTGTCCTTCGACGAAGTCGAGCTCGTTGACATGGAAGCTCAGGCGCAGCGCCGGCGTCGTCACCTCGACCTCGCTGTTCGTAATGTGCAGATCGCCCACGGAGTAACTCTGTTCTGCCGTCGGGTGCTCCGCGCCCCCCGCCAAGACAAGACCGGCGATGCGCACGGTACGCTCGGCGCCGACACCCACCGTCACCCGGGCGCCGTCGAATCGGGCCGACGGGACCCTCAGTTCATTGCGGGCGAGCTCCGCCAGTGAAATGCTCAGCTCGCCGTTCGCCACGGAGAGCACCGCAGCGTCCGCCTCGAACACGTCCAGATCCGCCACGCGCAGGGTGATTGCGCCCGAGATGTCCTTGCCGACGACGGACGCTGCGATTTCGCCGTCCACCGTGCCGGTAGCGATGTCCAGCCCCCACGCGTTGCGCGCGATGTCGGCAAGCAGGCGCAGCTGCACCGACTCGAGCTTCGCGCGCAGCGTCAGCGCCAGCGGTCGCTGGAACAGGTACAGCTCGGCCTGCCACGACGTGCCTCCGCGCTGAGGTCTGTCGGTGCGCTCGCGAATCAGCAGTCTGGCCGGCCTGTCCGGCTGCTCGCTGTCGATGTCCGTGAGGTAGGCCTGCTCGATGCTGAGCTTCTCCCGGATCGGTGTGCCGACGACCTTATCTTCGTAGATGAGGGCGCTGTCGCCGACGATCTCGATGCGGTTCACCTTGAACGACAGGGCCTCGAGCCAGCCGCCAGCGGACGCGTCTTCCCCGCCGTCGGCCTCCGCCAGCGTCCCGGTGAAAGCCCGGTCGTCGGCTTGCAGACGCCAGGAGGCCAGTCCTTGCCGCGACAGGGCGACGTGCAGGTCGGCGAGACTGATCACGTCCGCGATCACCCTCCGGCCGTCGAGCAGACGGGCGTCGTTGAGCCGGAACGTCGTCTCGAAACGGGGCCCTTGGACGTGCAGCTCGCCGTCGAGTATGTGCAGATTGTCGATCGCGAAGCGTTGCTGGCGCTCCGTTGTGGCGGCGGCGCTGGCCGGCGTCGCGGGCAGCAGCAGCCCCGCGACACGCGTGGTGCCGTCCTCGCTTCGGCGCACGCGCGCCCATGCGCCTTCGAGACGGGCCTGCCGCAGCCGCAGCTCACCGGCCAGCAGGTCCTCGATGGGTATTTCCAGGGCAGCGGCGCGCACCGCCAGCACGCGCTCTCCCCCGGCGACGGTCTCCAGGTCGTGCGCCTGCAGTGCGAGTGTGCCCGTGGCGGTGCCCTGCGCCACACGCAGATCCACGCCGGCGTCGACGACGCCTCCGGCGAGCGTGACCCCCCACGCCGACTCGGCTATGCGGGTGAGCAGGGCCGTCTCCAGCCCGCGCAGCTCGGCCTTGAGCGAGAGCTCCAGCGGTCGCTTGAACGGATAGGCCTCACCACGCCAAACTGAGTCACCGCCACGCTCGCCGTGCTCACGCAGCAGGAACGTCACCGGTTGCTCGGCACTCTCGGTGTCGATGTCCGTCACGTAAGCCTCGTCGATGCGCAAGCGATCGTCGACGGCGACACCCAGCAGCACGTCGTGGTAGTCGATGACGCTCTCGCCTGTGATCTCGATCCGGTTGGCCTTGAACGAGAGAGTCGAAAGGGGCGCGAGTCCACCGGGGGCCGCACGCCCGGTGCCCGCCGCGCCGCCGTTGCTGCCGCTCAGTCGCCATGAACCTGACGCGTCGCGTGTGACGCCTGCTTTGATGTCGCGGATGCCGATGACGTCGGCGACGATGCGCCGCTGCTCCGCGATCTCGAGCGCGTTGACGTGAAACTGAGCCTCGAAGCCGGCGGATGAGAAATCCACGACGGCGTCGCTCACGCGGACCCGATCGACACGCGGCGTGGCATCGCCGCCGCCGTCCGCGGCACTGAACTTCAGGCCCGCGACGCGGACACCGTCGGCGGCGGCACTCACTGCCGCCCGTGCCCGGTTCAGTTCGAGGCTCTCCAGGCGCAGCTCCCCTGCGAGCAGAGCGCGCACGGCGATGTCGATCTCGATGTGCCCCACGGTGAGCGCGGGCTCACCGTCGCGCACCAGCCGCAGGTCGCGCAGCGCCGCGGTGCCCCTGAGCGGATTGACTTGCAGCGCGCCGATGTCGATGCGCTCGTAGCCCGATGCCGCCGCCCAGCGATGCAGGGCACGTTCGAGGACGAGCGGCACGAGCAGATAGCCGGCGACGGCGCCGAAGACGATCAAGAGCAGCAGCGCCAGCAGGACCTTCCTCATTAGGGTCATGATAGCGGTTCGGCCGGCACGAGTCCCGGAGGCGCTCGGCGTGTGGGCGCCCGGCGGCGCCCTCCCGCTCGGCGCACGCGAGCGCCGCCCGCCCGANNGCCGCCCGCCCGATTGCGCCGGCGTCGAGACGCGCTCCGAAAGCCCACGGTGCCATCGGCGTCCTTGCTCAGAGCGGGGACGGAGCGGCGCGGCGTGCGGCACGACGCGAGATGACCGGCGTCAGTAATCCGGTCCGCCGCGGGCCTTAATATGGTTGCGTCCACAGCGCAAACGAGACACCTGCCATGAACACGCGTTTTCGTGCCGAGCCGCTGCAGCCACGGCTGGTGGAGTTGCGGCGACACTTTCACCGCCACCCGGAGCTCGCTTTCGAGGAGGAGCGAACGGCGGCGGCCATCATCGAGGAGTTGCAGCGGATCGGGGTCGATTACGACTACGCCGGCAAGGGCGAGGCCGTCATCGGGCGTGTCCGTGGTGACCGCGACGGACCGACGGTCGCGCTGCGCGCCGACATGGACGCCCTGCCGGGTGCCGAGAACACGGATCTGCCCTTCGCCTCGAGCGTGGCGGGCAAGATGCACGCCTGCGGCCACGATGCGCACATGGCCATGGTGCTCGGCGCCGCGGCGCTGCTCGCGCAGTCGCCGCCGCCGCAGGGTAACGTCCTGCTCGTGTTTCAGCCCGCGGAAGAGAGCGGCGGCGGCGCCCGCGTGGTGCTGGCGTCGGGTGCGCTCGACGGCGTTGCGGCGATCTTCGGCGGTCACGTCACCCATCACTACCGCGTCGGCGAGATAATGGTCGCGGAGGGGGTCATCACCGCCCAGTCGGACCGCTTCGCCATCCACGTCCGCGGCAAGGGCGGCCACGGAGCGAGGCCGCACGAGGCGACCGACGCCATCGTCGTCAGCGGTCTGCTGATCACCGCGATCCAGACGCTCGTCTCGCGTGAGATCAACCCGGTATATCCCTCCGTCGTCACCATCGGCCGGCTCAATGCCGGCAGTGCACCCAACGTCATCGCCGAGGAGGCGACCCTGGAGGGATCGATTCGCACCACCCTGCCGCAGGTGAGGCAGCACCTGCACGATGGCTTGCGTCGCATGGCGAAGTCGGTCGGCGAGTTGCACAATGCCAGCGTCGATGTTCGCATCGACCCCGGTTACCCGCCGGTGGTGAACAGCACCCGCGAGGCGCGACTGGCTTATCGTGCGGCACGCGAAGTGGTCGGCGAGGCCGGCCTGATGACCATGGATCACCCCAGCATGGGCTCGGAGGACTTCTCGTATTACCTGGAGCGCTTGCCGGGTTGCTACGTACGTTTCGGCGCACGTCTCGGGGAGCGGGACTACGTTCCTCTGCACAGCCCGGAGTTCGACATCAACGAGGACGTGCTCAAGGTGGGCGCCTCGTTCTTCGACGAGGTGGCGCGCACGGCCTTGCGGGAGTACACCGGCTAGCCGTCGCGCCCGCGCCGACGCGCGGCGTGCGCTTCAGGCGTGATCCGTCACGCCGAAGGCGGCGGCCACTCTGCGGCTGCGGGCGCCGGCCGCCGCGACGGATTCCGCCATGACCATGACCTCGAAGCCCTCGCCGGACTCGATTGGCAGCGGGGAGAGGATCACGGCGCCGCCGGTCGTTGCGCCGGCAACGTAGAGCAGCGGGCGCAGTCGCTGCAGCTCGGCACCGAGCGTGCACGCAGAGCGCTGCAGTCCGTGGCGCTCGATGACGACGAACGGCTGCGTGCGCCAGTCGCCGACGAGACGGTTGGCGAGCGTCAGCGGCAGCGAGACGCCGCCCCAGCGCCCGTTGCACTCGATCCAGTGCAGCGCCGCGTCGGCCGTGTCGCGTCCCACGATGATGGCGTCGAAGCTGCAGCGGCCGAAGTAGCCCAACTCCTGGAGCAGACAGCCCAGGCGCACGGCCTCCGCCGCGAGGCGGCGCTGCCATTCCGGCGACAGGCCGGTGGGTGTGGCGCCGGCGAAGCGCTCGATGAGGCCCGTGAGCTGTTGCTCGAAAATGCCCTCGACGATCGGCGGGCCCGCCTCGGGGTCCGGTATCCACATCTGCACCGAGGGACTGATGGCAACCGGACCTTCCCAGGCGGACACGAGCACCGGATAGGCGCCGCGCCAGCCCGATGCCTGCAGGCGCCTGTGCAGCAGGCGCCGCAGCTGTTCGCGCGACAGGCGCTGCAGATCTGCGGAGCGCAGCACGAAATTGCCTTCGCCGCTGGCGCTGGCGGTGAGCTTGACGGCGACGTGTTCGTGCCTGCGCACGAAGGTGGCGATGTAATGGGCAAGCATGGCCGAGCCGTACGCGGCTCGCGTTTCCGGGTGAGCGCCGCTGCCGAGCACTTCGCGGACCCGGCGCGTGAACCAGAGCTTGTCGTTGGCGCGTCGGGTGAGCGCCGGCGGCGGCGCCGCGACGTGCACGCGCATCCCGGCGTGCGCGGCGACTGTCGCTGCGAACCGCCACACGCCGCCGGTACCCATGTAGGGCACAACGTTGAGCGCCTGCGCGGCGCGTGCCCGCGCCACCACCCGGTCCAGCACCCGCCGGTCGCGGGTGGCGCGCAGGGCGAGGGAGTCGGAGCGTCGCGCGCGGGCGGGCTCGAGGACCTCGACGCGACCGAGCCTCAGGGTCTTGCGGCAGTACTGCTCGAACTCGGGGCTGCGGCGCGTGCCGATCACGACCTGATCGCCCTCGCCGGCGAGGAGCAGCGCTCGATAGGAGTAGGCCTTGTTGCCCCTGAGCTCGAACAGGGTGATCCAGCTGTGGTCCTCGATGACCACGTTCGGTCCGCCGCCCATGCCGGTGAGGAGATTCGCACCGAAAGCGTCGCCGGCGCCGAGGCCGCGGTCCTCGCTGCGCAGACGCCGGGCCAGCCGCCGGATCTCGCCGCGCTCGTCGTCGCCGACGTCGACGTGCAGGTATTTCACCACGGGCAGCGGCGTTGCCGCCGCGGGCGCCTGCGCAGGGGCGCGGCGGCGAGGATCATGCCCGTCGGTGGAATGGGCCATGGGCGCCGGATGCCGTTGTGGGACGGTCGAACCACAACCATACCGGTGTCGGCGCGCGCGCTTCTTGACGTCGCTCAGTGTCGGGCGCGCCGCCGGGTGCGGTTGCCGCGGCCGTTCGCGCCGTCGCCGCTGGCCGCGGCGGCGGCGGCGTAGTAGGGTTCGCCACTCGAGGCCCGCCGCAGGCGGCGGTGCGCTGCGCCCCGGTCGGGCCGCCGCCCGCCCGCGAACACGAGCCAATCAGGGAGTGCGCCCATGTACGTCGTCGCCGTCGAATTCCGCGCCGTCGCGGCGCGTGCGCAAGACTTCCGCGAGGCCTTGTGCCGCCAGGCACGCAATTCGCTCGTGCGCGAGCCCGACTGTCACGGCTTCGATGTCTGTCAGGACCCCGACGACCCCGCGCGGTTCTTTCTCTACGAGCTCTACAGCGACAGCGCGGCCTTCGAGGCGCACCTCGCGTCGGCGCACTTCCGCGACTTCGACGCCGCCGTGCGACCCTGGATCGAGTCGAAGACGGTGCGCGTGTGGACGCGGGTGCACGCCGGCGAGGCGAGCTGAGCGGCGGCGGCGCGCCCTGCGACGCGCCGTGGGGACTCAGTTCGCGGCCGTCAGCTGCGCGGCCACGGCGTCACCGAATTCCCGCGTGCCGAGGCCGCCGCCGAGATCGGCCGTGCGCAGCGACGGCTCGGCGAGGACGGTGTCCACTGCCGCGTCGATGCCCGCCGCCGCCGCCGCGAAACGGGCGTCGCCGTGACGCTTGGCGAGCCAGTGGAGCAGCATCGCCGCGGAGAGGATGAGCGCGCTCGGATTGGCCTTGTTCTGGCCGGCGATGTCGGGCGCCGAGCCGTGTTGCGCCTGGGCGGCGGCGAGGGTGTCGCCGGCCAGCAGGCTGCCGGCGAGGCCGAGGCTGCCGCTCAGCTCGGCGGCGAGATCGGAGAGCACGTCGCCGTAGAGGTTGGTGGCGACGATGACGTCGAAGCGCGACGGGTCGCGCACCAGCAGCGCCGCCATGGCGTCGACGATCACCTCCTCGAGGACGACGTCGGCGTGCTCACGGGCCACTTTGCGGACCTCGCGCAGAAACAGCCCGTCGGTGAGCACGAGGTTGTTGGCCTTGTGCACCGCCGCCACCTGGCCCCGGCGTTGCTCCGCCAGCTCGAAGGCGACGCGCGCGATGCGCGCACTCGCCGCCGCCGTGATCTTGCGAACCGCCAACGCCACGTCGGGCGTAGGCATGAATTCACCGCTGCCGGCTGCCATGTTGCGGTCGGCGTAGAAACCCTCCGTGCACTCACGCACGATGACCAGGTCCAGGGGCGCGCGGGCGTGCCCGATCCCCGGGCGCGAGCGCGCCGGGCGGATGTTGGCATACAGGTCGAGGCACACGCGAAAAGCCGCCGAGACGTTGACACCGCCCTCATCGCGCGGCGGATAGTCCAGGTGGGAGATGGGTCCGAGGATCACGCCGTGGCTTTGACGCGCGCGCTCGAGCACGTCCTGCGGCAGGGTCGTGTCGCTCTTCTCCAGGGCCGCGAAGCCGATGTCGGCGAATTCGAGCTCGAGCCCGAGCTCGTGGCGCCCGTCGGCGGCGCGCAGAACCGCCAGCGTGGCGTCGGTGATCTCCGCGCCTATGCCGTCGCCGGGCAGTACCAGGATCTTCACGCCGCCGCCGCGCCGGGATTGCGTGTCGTCGTCATGGGGCCAGTGTAGAACAGTTCCGGCACGTCGCGCGCGGCACGGTGATATGCTCCGTTACAATCCCTTGCTCGGTAACGCAGCGGCGCAAGCATGACCTCGTGGCTCGGTTGGTTCTGCGACAATTCCAGTGCCTCCGCGGGCCCGGCCGGCTCCCCCGTGCGCAGCGCCGGTAACGTCGGCCTGCGCCGTGACGACGACCGACTCCTTACGTCGACATGCCCAGCGACGACGTCATCATCGTAGAGGGCGCCTGCCAGAACAATCTCAAAGGCGTCGACGTGCGTCTGCCGTCGAACCGCCTCGTGGTTGTCACCGGCGTGAGCGGCTCGGGCAAGTCCTCGCTGGCTTTCGACACGATCTATGCCGAGGGACAGCGGCGGTACGTAGAGACCTTCTCGCCCTACGCCCGGCAGTTTCTCGATCGCATGGACAGGCCCAAGGTCGAGCGCATCGAGGGCATCCCTCCCGCCATCGCCATCGACCAGACGAATCCCGTGCGGACGTCGCGCTCGACGGTCGGCACCATGACCGAGCTCAACGACCACATCAAGCTGCTGTTCGCACGGGCGGCGATCCTGTACTGCCGTGGCTGCGGCGCGGCGGTGCGGCGCGACACACCCCAGAGCATCGCCGACGCGCTGCTCGGTAACCGCGGGCCCCGTGGCGCACGGGCGTTGATCACCTTCGAGGTCAGCGTACCGGAAAATTTCAGCGTGGCGGAGGTGAAAGGGCTGCTGGCGGCGCAGGGCTACACGCGCATCCGCGGCCGGCGGGGGCGCTGCCTCGAGGTGGTGCAGGACCGGGTGCGTATCGAAGCCGGTGCGCGCGAGCGACTGGTGGAGGATCTCGAGGCTGCGCTGCGCGTCGGCGCAGGGCGGGCTGCCGCGGTGGTGCTCGATGACGCCGGGACGGTCTCGAGGGCGTGGCGTTTTTCAGCGGATCTGCATTGTGCGGACTGCGACATCCATTACCAGGATCCCGTGCCCAACCGCTTCTCCTTCAACTCGCCCATCGGAGCGTGCGAGACTTGCCGCGGCTTCGGTCGCACCCAGGGCATCGACCCCGCAAAGGTCGTTCCCGATCCCGGGCTGTCCCTGGGCGAGGGCGCGGTAAAGCCCTGGCGTACCGAGAGCTACCGTGAATGCCAGGACGACCTGGTGCGTTTCGCCCGCCGCCGTGGCGTGCCGCTCGACGTGCCCTGGCGCAGGCTCGGGCGCGCGCAGCGGCGCTGGGTGCTCGAAGGCGAGGGCGAGTGGGAAGAGCGCAAGTGGTACGGTGTCAAGCGCTTCTTCGACTGGCTCGAGACCAAGAGCTATCGCATGCATATCCGCGTGCTGTTGTCGAAGTACCGCTCCTACGAGGTCTGCCCCGACTGCGGTGGCGCGCGGCTCAAGCCCGAGGGGCTCGACTGGCGGCTCGGCTCGCTCGCCGAGGCGAATGCCGTGCGTGGGCCCGCAGCGCGTTTCAAGCCGAATTCCGTCCGGCTGTCCGCCGAGCGTTACGCAAGCCTTCCCGGTCTCACCATCCACGATGTTCTCTGCCTCGCCGTCGAGCGCTGCGCGAGCTTCTTCGAGGAGCTGGAGTTGCCCGCCCCGCTGGATGAGGCCACGGACCTCGTGCTCGGTGAGATCCGTTCGCGCCTGCGCTACCTCGTCGAGGTAGGACTCGGCTACCTGACGCTGGACCGGCAGTCGCGCACGCTGAGCGGCGGCGAGGTGCAGCGCATCAACCTGACCACGGCCCTCGGGACTTCGCTGGTGAACACGCTTTTCGTTCTCGACGAGCCGACGATCGGCCTGCACGCGCGGGACATCGACCGCGTCGTGGGCGTGCTGCATCGCCTGCGCGATGCCGGCAACTCCCTCATCGTGGTGGAGCACGACGAGCAGGTCATCCGCGCGGCCGACCGCGTGCTGGACCTCGGTCCCGGACCGGGGGAGCGCGGCGGGCAGGTGGTCTTCTGCGGCTCGCCCGCACAGCTGCTGCGCGCGCGCGGTTCCCTCACCGCCGACTATCTGCGCGGTCGTCGCAGCGTGCCCGCCGCGTCGCCGCGCCGCCGCAGCCGCTCGTCCGGCAAGGTGCAGCTCAAGGTGATCGGCGCCGCCGCACACAACCTCAAGCACATCGACGTGTGCATACCGCTCGAGCGATTGGTCTGCATCACCGGCGTGAGCGGCTCGGGCAAATCGACGCTGATGCAGGACGTTCTCTACAACGGACTGTGCGCGCTCAAGGCGCAGCCGGTCGCCGCGCCGGGCCGCCACCGGGCCATCCACGGTCACCAGGCCATCGACGCCGTGGTGCTGGTGGACCAGTCACCGATCGGCAAGACGACCCGCTCGAACCCGGCCACCTACGTCGGTGCGTTGGATGCCATCCGCAAGGCCTTCGCCGCGGAGCCGCTGTCCTGCGAGCGGGGCTACAGCGCGGGCACCTTCAGCTTCAACTCCGGCCGCGGCCGCTGTCCGGTCTGCAGCGGCAACGGCTTCGAGCACGTGGAGATGCAGTTCCTGAGCGACGTCTATCTGCGCTGCCCGGAGTGCGACGGACGGCGCTACCGCGCCGAGGTGCTGGAGGTCGTGCTGCACCCCGCCGCCGGCTCGGCGGGCGGGTGGGGAGCGCTCTCCATCGCCGGCGTCCTCGAGCTCACGGTCAGCGAGGCGATCGATTTCTTCGCCGGAAACGCAGACGTGCGGCGTGCGCTCGAGCCGATCGTCGACGTCGGTCTCGGTTACCTCAGGCTGGGCCAGCCGGTGCCGAGCCTGAGCGGCGGCGAGTCCCAGCGGCTGAAGCTGGCCGGGCACCTGGCCCGCTCGCGCCGCACGCGTTCGCGCGCGCGCACGCTGTTTCTGTTCGACGAGCCCACCACCGGGCTGCACTTCGACGACGTCGCCACGCTGCTGCGTGCGTTCGGGCGCCTCGTCGCCGAGGGTCACTCGCTCGTCGTCATCGAGCACAACCTCGACGTCATCGCGGCGGCGGACTGGATCATCGATCTCGGGCCGGAGGGGGGCGAAGCGGGGGGTGCCGTCGTCTGCGTGGGCACGCCGCGGCGCGTGGCGCGCTCGCGGCGCAGTCACACCGGGGCCGCGTTGCGGCGGCTCGAGTCCGTGCGCCGGGGCGCGGAGACACCCGCGCGCCGTGCCCCCGCGCCGCGAGGGCGGCCGGGCCGCGGGTCCATCCACATTCACAACGCGCGCGAGCACAATCTTCGCAACGTCGACATCCGCATACCGAGGGAGCGCTTCACCGTCATCACGGGAATCAGCGGCAGCGGCAAGAGCACCGTTGCCTTCGACATCCTCTTCGCCGAGGGCCAGCGCCGCTACCTCGAGTCGCTGAACGCCTACGCGCGGCAGTTCGTGCAGCCCGCGGCGCGCCCGGATGTCGACGCCATCTTCGGCATACCGCCGACGGTGGCGGTGGAGCAGCGCAGCAGCCGCGGCGGTCGCAAGAGCACGGTCGCGACGATGACCGAGATCTATCACTTTCTGCGGCTGCTGTTCGTCAAGCTGGGCATCCAGCACTGCCCGCAGTGCGACGAGGCCATCGAGCCGCAGTCGCGCGAGCNNGCGCGGGTGGCGCTGTTCGCGCCGCTCGTCGTGGCGCGCAAGGGCTACTACACGGATCTCGCCAAGTGGGCGGCGGGCAAGGGGTTTGCGACGTTGCGTGTCGACGGTGCGCTGACGCCGACCGATGCGTGGCCGCGCCTCGACCGCTTCCGGGAGCACGACATCGACCTGCCGATCGGGGAAGTCGAGGTGACGCCGCGCTCGCAGGCACGGCTGGCACAGCTGCTCGCCCGCGCGCTCGATTTCGGACGCGGCCGCGTGCTGGTGGTGCCGACGCGGCGTCGCGGCGGGGCCCGCGCCGCGGAGGCGCTGTTCTCCACCGAGCGGGCGTGCCGTCGCTGCGGGCGCAGTTTTGCCGAGCTCGATCCGCGCTTGTTCTCGTTCAACTCGCGCCACGGTTGGTGCCCAGTCTGCACCGGCACCGGCCTGGCGCTGCCGGGCCTCGGCGCCGAGGACGATGGCGAGCCAGCGTGGGAGGAGGCGGGCGCCGAGCACGACGAGCGGGTCTGCACCGCCTGCCACGGCAAGCGGTTGCGGCCCCAGGCGCTGGCGGTGCGCTTTCGCGAGCGCTGCATCGACGATTTGACGCAGATGTCCGTGGTTGAGGCCGAGCGGTGGTTCGGCGCTCTGCGCCTGCGCGCACGCGAGCGCGACATCGGCCGCGACGCGTTGGCGGAGCTGCGCTCGCGACTGCGGTTCTTGCGGCAAGTTGGACTCGGCTACCTGAGCCTTGCGCGCTCCGCGCCGAGCCTGAGCGGCGGCGAAGCCCAGCGCATTCGCCTGGCGGCGCAGCTCGGCTCCAATCTGCGCGGCGTGTGCTACATCCTCGACGAACCCACCATCGGGCTGCACGCGCGCGACAACCGGATGCTGCTCGAGACCCTGCGGGCCTTGCGGCGCAAGGGCAACACCGTCGTCGTCGTCGAGCACGACGAGGACACCATCCGCCAGGCGGACCACGTCGTCGATCTCGGCCCCGGCGCCGGCCGCGGCGGCGGCCGGGTGCTCGTGCAGGGCTCGGTGGCGGCGCTGCGGCGCTGCCGGGAATCCGTCACCGGGCGTTTCCTGGCCGAGCCGCTGCGCCACCCCCTCGGCGGCGATGCGCATCGGGCGCGGCGCCACACCGCTGCGCCGACGCTGCGGCTCGTCGGCGTGCGTCAGCACAACCTGCGCAACCTGCGCGTGCGCCTGCCCCTCGGGCGCCTGATCTGCGTGACCGGCGTGAGCGGCAGCGGCAAGAGCACGCTGGTGCGCACCGTGCTGCACGGCAATCTGCGGCGCCTGCTGGCGCCCGCGCCCGGGCGACGTCGTCGCGGCGCCGCGCCGGTGCTGCGTGGCTGCAAGGCCATCCAAGGCTGGGAGGCGCTCGCGCGCGTGCTGGAGGTCGACCAGACACCCATCGGCAGGACACCGCGCTCGTGTCCGGCGACCTATGTCGGCATCTGGGATCAGGTGCGGCGGCTGTTCGCGGCGACGGCGGAGTCGCGGATGCGCGGCTACGCTGCGAGCCGCTTTTCCTTCAATGTCCCGGGAGGGCGTTGCGAGGCCTGTCAGGGGCAAGGCATCAACAAGATCGAGATGAGCTTCCTGCCCGATGTGCGGGTGGCGTGCGAGGCGTGCGCCGGAGCGCGTTTCACGCCGGAGACGTTGGCCGTGCGCTACAAAGGGCGCAGCGTCGCCGAAGTGCTGGCGATGAGCGTCGACGAGGCGGCGGACTTCTTCGCCGCCCTGGCGTCCGTGCGCCACACGCTCGAGCTCTTGCAGGAGGTTGGACTCGGCTACCTCGCGCTCGGACAGCAGAGCCCGACGCTGAGCGGCGGCGAGGCGCAACGCATCAAGCTGGTTGCGGAGCTCGCCAAGGCGAAGCCGCCCCACGGGGAACGGCCGGGGCCTGCGCGCCGCACGCCGCCGCAGAAGCACACCCTCTACGTGCTGGACGAGCCGACGATCGGCCTGCACATGGCCGACGTGGAGAAGCTGGTCCGCGTTCTGCACCGGCTCGTCGCGGCGGGCAACACGGTGGTGCTCATCGAGCACAATCTGGACGTCATCGCGGAAGCCGACTGGATCGTCGATCTCGGCCCGGAAGGCGGAGACGCCGGCGGGCGCATCGTCGCCGAGGGGCCTCCCGAGGCCATCGCGCGCGCACCGGCGGGCTCGCACACGGCGAGGATCCTCGGCGAGTTCCTGCGCGAACGCAGCGCCGCGGCGTGACGATCCGGCGGCGCACCCTCCGGCGTATATAATGCCGGGCAGGTGACACGACTTCTTCCACGATGCAGCTTGTCGAGCGCGTCGCCATGACCGCTCGCCGCAACCGCGACCGGCGCAGCCACCCGCGGCCGTGCCGCCTCGTGCGGTCGCTGAGCGCACCTTGACTGTTCACGGCAGAGGGTAACGATGAGTGATTCGATCGCCCCCCACGGGGGCACGCTGCGGCAGCTTCTGGTTGAGGAGGACCGCGCCGAGGCGCTGAAGCTGCAGTCCATCGACTTCGCCTCCGTCACCCTGACACAGAGGCAGATCTGCGACCTCGAGCTGCTGCTGAACGGGGGCTTCTCGCCGCTCACGGGCTTCATGACCCGGGCCGTCTACGAAAACGTCGTCGCCGACATGAGGCTGCCCGATGACTTGATCTGGCCCATTCCGGTGACCCTCGACGTCGCCGACGCCACGGCCCAGTCCCTCGGCCGCGGCGACTCGCTCGCACTTCGTGACAGCGAGGGCTTCATGCTGGCGGTGCTCGAGGTCGAGGAAGTCTGGCTCGTGGACAAGCAACGCGAGGCCCGCGCGGTCTACGGCACCGATTCGCTGCATCACCCGGGCGTGCGTTACCTCTACGAGCAGACCGGCGGTTACTACGTCGGGGGCT
>JABAHS010113627.1_pt1 | contig 17887 bp, 16 predicted proteins | sample 7062111 | NCBI WGS metagenome assembly JABAHS01 (sample SAMN14534600, study PRJNA622989) | marine sediment metagenome | biome: marine biome [ENVO:00000428]; feature: marine pelagic biome [ENVO:01000023]; material: deep marine sediment [ENVO:00002113]; isolation source: pool of 4 deep marine... | reverse complement strand
CTCGTTGGAGTCAGTCCATGCTTCAGGAAGGAAGTCGGTGCGCACGGCAAATACACCAAGGGACTGTTTAGAATGCATCAGTTCAACAAGGTTGAACAGTTCATCTTCTGTCTACCAGAAGACTCATGGAGGTTTCATGAGGAGTTGCAAAGGAACGCTGAGGACCTTTACAAGAGTTTAGGGTTGCACTTCATGGTTGTCAACGTCTGTACTGGAGACATCGGGACGATAGCGGCGAAGAAGTACGACATAAAAGTTTGGATGTCCGACGGAGAGTACAGGGAGGCTGGTTCTAACTCTAACTGCACGGATTACCAAGCGAGAAGGCTGAACATAAGATTCAGAGAGAAAGAGGGACAAGCCCCAGCTGGCTTCGTACACACTCTGAACAACACCGCCCTAGCAACCAGTCGAACAATGATGGCTATTCTAGAGCAGTTTCAACAAAGGGACGGCTCTGTCATAGTACCCAAGGTTTTGAGACCGTTCATGGACGGAATAGAAAAGATGGAGCCACGCTAAAAGTTTTAATACCACCACCGCAAACTTTCAGTCGCAATGGAGGACCACCGTGTCATCAAAGAAGAGGAGACGCGTAAGGGACAAGTGGCGTGGCAAGGACTGGTACGTAATAGTTTCTCCCTCCTACTTCGGAGGAACCGAGCTGGGAGCCGTGCCATCCGACGATCCAGAGAAACTGGTGGGAAGAACCGTGGACGCCACGCTTTACGACCTTACAAATGATTTTTCACACCACTATCTGAAGATGTATTTCCAGGTCACCGGTGTGGATGGCAAAACCGCCCGCACCATCTTCAAGGGACACGAATACTCCCGTGACTATTTGAGAAGCCTCGTTCGAAGAAGAACCACGCGAGTTGAAGCCATCCTCGGTGTCACGACGAAAGACGGCTACCGACTAAGGCTGGGGATCTGCGCGTTCACTCTCACCCGTATCAAAACCTCACAGGAAAAGGCGATACGCAGCGTCATGAGGAAAATTGTTCAAGAAAAGGCGAGCACCCTCACGTTCGACCAGTTTGTCCAAGAGGTGGTTCTACAGAAAATCGCCTCTGATATTTATAATGAGGCGAAGAAAATAGCTCCTCTGCGCCACGTGGGCGTCCGAAAGTCCAAGCTTACTTTTCAACCCACCATCGCCGCGTGACAACATTCTGCCCTTGTTGAAATAGTCGGGAGTAGAGAATCTTGGAGGACATCCGCTCATCGGATTTGAAGAAGCGAGTGGCTCGGGAAGCCGCTATTTTGCTTTACACATCACAGGAAAAGGAGTATAAGCAGGCAAAAAAGAGGGCAGCTCAAATATTGGGAGCTCGGGTTCTTCCCAGCAACCTTCAGGTTGCGGAAGAGCTGGACAAGATCGCTGAGGAGAGGGAGGGACGGTCGAGGCAGGAGCGGCTGCTTCAAATGCGAAGAGAAGCCCTCCGAGTAATGGATCTCCTAAAAAAGTTTCACCCGAAACTGATAGGAAGTGTATGGAGGGGAACAGCCCGCAAAAACAGCGACATAGACATAGCCACGTTTTCCTCAGCACCAAAAGCCGTTCTAGCTCAACTTCAAAAAAACGACTTCAAGATAGCTAAGACCGAGTGGCTCTCCGTGACAAAACAAGGTAGGAAAGAAGCATCGTTCCACATCCACCTAATTTTATCATCCGGCAACGAGGTTGAGGTTGTCGTTCGAAGCCCTGAAAGAATTGGACTAAAAGAACGATGTGAAACATACGGAGACCTCGTGACCGGCTTGAGCTACCCTCAGCTTAAGAGAATTCTTGCGGAAAACCCTCTCCAGAAGTTTGTGCCGATGTAGAAATGGGCGAAGAAGTGAACGTCATTTCGGTTTAAAATTCACGACTACGCTTTACACACTAAATGGGGTAACCCGCCTTACTACTGAAAGTGTGGAACCGTATTAAAAAAGGCGAAAATCACTTCCTAAGTGCGGTGTCTCTGTAATTCCGCTATACACATACACGCACCGCATGTGTCGAAGAAAGGCAACATAAAAGAGGGATAAAGTTAAGCGATCTGAGCGCGCTTTGTTATTCATCACTTTTAAAGGATTTAGTTCATGTACACACATGTGAAGAAAGATTTAAATATGCCGTATGTCATGCTTAGCGTTCTCAACCATTGAATAAGCTGTAACTAAACTCAAAAAACGGAGGAGCCGATAATGAGCGGGTTTAGTTGTCCAGAATGCGGAGGCTACATAGACCAAGCGGAACAAGACGAAGTGGAAGGCAACTTTTATGTCTGTTACAACTGCTTCACCGTCGTGTACCGATGAGCGCGCACAATGGGTGATGCCTAAAAATGATGCAGAGGCGGTCTCTTTGCCGCCTTTCGCCTCCACTTTCCCCACGCGCGCACGTTCTCTACTTTTCGGGAAAGGCAATATCTGCATCAATTGGGCAAAAGATGAACCCTCATAGAACGCGCGCAGATGAATCCTACAGAGAAATGATTCAACACAACTGTTCCCCCAGATCTCTTAAGCATTAACACTTGCGTTAGAAGAGGGGAAACAAACGCGCGCAAATATTAAACCAACTCTTGTTAAATTTAGGTTATTCTAGATAACGTTTAATGGCGATCCAGTTACGGTGGGGGTTTAGGCGCTTGGCGGCGGGCATTGAGATGGAATAAAGTCTCAATAGATAAGTACACGAAGAGGAAAGAGGTGGATGAACCACTTCCTTAGGATCACGTTCGCGTTGGCTTAAATAGGAGTTTTCTCATAGAAGAGAATAGGCGTGCGCTGAGAGAGACAGTTGCCTACACGTGAGGTTGAACCGAAATGGAAATGGACAAGAAACAGTTCAGAAAGATGTTCCCTCGCCTAGCAGAGGAACTGGAGGATAGAGAACACAAGATAGCGATAAGCTCGGTTCGATCAGACCTCCAAGCAGGAGAGAAGGCTTCTTCAAAGAAGTTTGCCAGTTACATGCCGGATGTGATCGACTTCATCCGCCGATGCGATAACGAAGAGCAAGCAGAAGAAATCATCAGCTATATGGAGAAGAGAAAAGAAATCAACCGTGAATATGCTAAGAGGCTTAGGAAACAGCTTAGGCAAAGAGGCGTAAGAAGTTTCGGACCAAAGAAAGAAGAGGGCTACTACTTCAAACAAGCCCCCATCTAAGACGGACGCTGGCATTCCAGTAGACAAAAATCTCGCTCAAACAATGAATTTCTCATCCACTATTACCTATTGACGGCTGAACCGGGTGTCTAGGTTAATAAAAAGAAGAGACAAGTGGCACTTTCTGAGGCTGGGTGCCCGCTGGGACCGCAGCGTGGTCCCCATTTATGAGGCAGTAGCCCGCAGTAAGTGCGTCCCCCTCCTAAAGACACTGCTTACCAGCTTCTGCAGAAATGAATGCGCCTACTGCGCCTTCAGGTCCGGTCGAAAGTGCCCACGAACCACTTGGAAGCCCAAGAAGTTGGCGGGGGCAACAATGCACCTCTGGGAGGAGAGAAAGATACATGGTCTTTTCCTGAGCTCCTCGGTTTCTAAAGATCCAGACGATACCACTGAGGAGCAGCTGGAGGTTCTCCGCACTCTCAGAAACCTAGGATACTCTGGATACATCCACCTCAGACTCATGCCCGGGTTGAGCAAACATTACATACGTGAAGCCGTGGAACTAGCGGATAGGATTGGGGTGAACCTAGAGGCGCCCAACAAGCAGGTCTTCGGCGAGCTCTGCCCAGATAAGGGAGGTTTCAAAGAGGCGGTCCTTAAGCGTTTAGAGTGGATCGTAGACGAAACTCAGCGAGCAAAACGGGAAGAGCCCAGACCGAAGTTCGGTTTCGGAAAAGCCGGAGTTGACACCCAGCTGATCGTAGGAGCCGTGGACGACAACGACTGGCAACACCTCCAAGTTACGGAGTGGCTCTACAAGAAACAATGTTTAAAACGGGTCTACTACAGCGGATTCGAGCCCATACGCCGAACTCCACTGGAAAGGCGCGTTGCTTGTCCCCCTTCCAGAGAGTACCGGCTCTACCAGTCTTCCTTCCTCATACGAGATTACGGGTTCAAGGCTGACTCTTTCGCCAAGATAGTAGACGAAGACGGTTTTTTACCCAACATTGACCCCAAGTTGGCGATGGCTAGGGTGAACCATGACATCTTTCCTATAGACTTGAACGTCGCCTCATATTATGAAATCGTTCGCATACCCCACATCGGTCCAGTAACAGCGAGAAAAATAGTTGAGGCACGAAAAAATGTTAAAATTCGGTACGTAGTCGATCTTGAGCAGGTCATCGGAGCAAGTTTGGCTCGCAGAGTAAACCAGTACGTTGAGTTGAAAGATAAGAGATTGACAGACTTTTCCAAAAGCAAATAAGGATGGTTGAAAATAGATACGCAAAACAAATGAAAGAACTGGACGGTTAGCATGATGTTTCATTTGAAGAAGACGTCTTTACCACCGCTTTTGCCCTTGTTCTGCCTTCTACTCCTGCTCTTGATCCTTCCCCATCTTCACGTTAGCGCAACAGCCTCATCTTCCGCAATTTTTCAAGTGAATCAATTAGATCATGCGTTGGAGTTTCGAGAAGGAGGACTAGTTGTCATCAATGACACTATCAGGCTGTTAGCGACTGGCGAAAGTGGAGAACCGCTACGAAATTTTTCGATGGGATTTCCCTTTCGGTACAGCTCTAACCTTGACTACTCCTTCGCTTATGATACCTTGAACCCCGATGCACGACATGCCGTGGTCCTCGACGTTGGGTTGGGAAGGATCGACTTCTACGGAATTAACGTGGTCTTTAGCACTCCAGTGGACATAAGCGATGGTGAATCGTACGAATTCACGGTGGTCTACGTTTTCTCAAACCTCGTTTCCCAACCCAGCTCAACAGACTTTGACGTTGACTTCCCCATGTATCCTAGTTTAGTTCAACGAGCCGCCATATGCAACGTAACGGTCACTCTTCCAAGTAACGCCGAATACAAAGGAAGTTCGCACACTTTCAATGAAACCACTGTGGGTACTCGTCTGGTTTTGAACCACACGAAAAGCCCCCTCGAAAGCTTTACGAACGAGCCTGGCATGTTAAGGTTTAGTAAGTCAGGTGCCTCCCCCTTGATTGAAGCCAACGAGATAAGGCGAGAGATAACGTTAGATCAGTGGGGAAACATGTTCCTATCCGACTTCTATCAAATAACCAACAAAGCTGCGGAACCCCTTTCCGAAATAAAAGTACGGTTGCCTCAGGGAGCATACGACCTTTCCGCAGAGGATATTTCAACCCCCGTCCCCCCCCTCTCAGTATCTTTAGAAGGAGGAGAAGCAACAATACCTCTCAATACACCCTTAGAAAAGGATGAAGCAGGAAAGTTTAGGGTGACCTATCAGCTTCCATGGAAAAACTACGTTGACCAGTATGGTTGGAGCGACTTCAAGCTGGTCTTCACCTTCTTTGAAAATTTTAACTGGACGATACGAAGATTGACCGTCACCGTGACACTGCCTGAGGGTGCTGATTTTCAATCCTCGTCGGTGAAACCATATAGCATCCAGAAAAACGCGTTCCAAGAAGCCGTTACCTTCGTCTCCTACAATGCCACGCCCTTCCACGATCTCAACTTTGACTTTAAATATGCACACTTCGTGTTTTGGGCATCCTTCCGTCCCACCCTATGGATAGGAATATTAGCCGCTGTTGTGGCAGCTATAGCCGCTATCTGGCGTGTTCCTAAGCCTGCGGTTCCAATAGTTCCTGTTCCCACAAAGGATCTTCGAAGCTTCGTTAATAAGTATGGAGAGAAAACAAGAATTCTGCGAAAGCTTGAATCGATAGAGGAGCAGGCGCGTAGAGGAAAGATCTCTAGAAGACGATATAGGGTACGGAAGAGAACTCTTGAAAGCCGGCTTTCAGTTTTTTCTCGAGATTTAACTGATCTCCGAAAGAAGATAAGGACAGCTGGTTCACGATACGCCAACATAATGAGACAGGTCGAAGTGGCTGAAACCGAGCTGGAGGCTGTGGAAACAGACATCCGAAGAGTAGAGAATCGATATCGACGCAAAGAAATATCCACCGAGGCCTATCGCAGGCTACTTCAGGAGTATCAACGCAGGAGGGAAAGGGCGAAGACAACAATTGATTCGGCGCTTCTGAGACTTCGAGAAGAAATTCGCTAGCACAAAAACGCTTTTATTTCGGATAGTCCATTTCATAAGGATTTAAGAGGATAAGAGTGGTGACATTTCATGGTGGAAATCAAGATAGACTCCGAAAAGTGTGATGGATGTGGAACCTGCGTGGATGTCTGTCCTGTAGAAGTCCTTGAGGTTAGAGACGAAAAATCGGTTGTCATAAACCTCGACGAGTGTCTTGTCTGCCGAGCATGCGAAGTACAGTGCCCTAACAGCGCCATCGAGATCATCGAATAACTCTGCTTCACCTTTTTCATCTACAAACAACAAAATCTGTCTTCACAGGTCCCAAAAGCGAGACTGAATACGCTCAACCTCTTCTATAATTTTCTCAGCCTGTCTCCGTATCTCAGGGGCCGCAACGGAATGCTTATCTCGCATAGTAGCTGGAATGCCAGCCATCCTTCCAATTGCACAGGTAGCCATTTTTCCAAGAAAACTGAGGCTGTAACCGCCCTCTAGAACCGCCGCAGTCTTTCTCATGCACAACTGAGACGCCAAGTTCAACACCCTTTCAAAAATTTTGAGGTAGGCGGAGGCGGAGAGGGAAAGGCCTGCAACCGGATCCGTGTAGTGTCCATCAAAGCCTGTGGAAACGAGGATGAACTGCGGTTCGTACTGTCGGATGATTGGAAGCACGATATGGTTGAAGGCTTTAAGATAGGCTTGATCATCGGTTCGATAGGGAAGCGGAATGTTCACCGTGTATCCTAGCCCTTTCCCCTTGCCCACCTCGTCTACAAAGCCTGTTCCGGGAAAACTCGTAGGGTCTTGATGCAAGCTCACGTAGAGAGCCCTATCTGCTTCGTAGAAGATCTCCTGAGTTGCATTTCCGTGATGGGCGTCCACATCTAAAATCAGAAGGCGGTCAAGATTGAAATCGCGAAGAAGGCGTACAGCAGCTATAGCCACGTTGTTGAAGAGACAGAAGCCCATGGCATAGTTGGGGCCGGCGTGATGGCCAGGAGGACGAACAAGAGCAAAGGCGTTCTGAAACTTTCTAGACATAACAAGGTCAACCGCCCTAATTGCCCCTCCAACCGCGTAAAGAGCCGTTTCATAGCTTTCTGGGCTGACCGCCGTGTCGCCGAGGTCGAGGAGACCGCCACCATACGAGCAATACCTCTCAACAAGCTGAACATAGTCGGCCTCGTGAACGAGCTCCACATCATCGACGCTGGCAGGCTCAGGCTCAATAAGCGAGCATCTTCCGGACTCGAGAAAACCGCTCTTCCTCAGCTCTTTCATGATCGCCCTTAGGCGGTCAGGTGATTCGGGATGGTTGGGTCCGGGATTGTGATCCAAATATTTCGGAGTGAATAGGACGGCTGTTCTCTTCGTTTTCACCCTCTCACACACGGATACACTTCTCGGAAAATCTTCTTAATGTACTCCCGCAGGGTTAAACCTTTCTCCCTCGCCGATTTTCGAAGAGCCTTATTCACGCCGGTTGTATATTGCATAGCCTTCTTTGGTTTATTCGCAATGAAGAAAGGTACACCAAGGTTTTGAGCCACCCGCCGTAACGCCCTTTTTCGCAGGCGGTCTTCCGCGGACTCGATCTTGATGTGTAGAGGCAGACTAAGAGAGAAACGAACCACTTCGCGATCTAAGAACGGTAGCCGTAGCTCCACCCGGTGAAAGGAGCATGTTTGATTGTCTCTCTGAAGGTTCATCGCGTGAGACATGGATGTGTCACGGTGCATAGCTTCCTGAACCGCCGTAGCGCCGGATCGCGTGTAGATTCTTAGATACCTTTGATAACCTCCGAAAAGTTCATCGCTTCCCTGCCCAGCCAACAGAACCCTGTATCCCAGCTTTGACGCAACCTCAGCTGCCCAGTAGAAGGGGATGGCGATGCTAACCTTCACCACATCGGGTTCTTCGATCAGCCACAAAACCTTGGCGAGAACATGTTCAACATCGCAGATTGTGTATGTTTGGAGGCGAAGGGGCAGTTTTAACGCCTCAGCCGCGGATCTTACGTGCTGAATCTCAGGCTGGTTCTTCAACGCCACGGAGACTAGATGAACATCTGCTTCACAGGTTTTAGCCAACGCTGCAATGACGCTGCTGTCTAATCCGCCTGAGAAGGCTACCGCCAGCTCTTCAACATCGGAAACCCTCTCCTTCACGGATTCCAACAAAAGTCCTTGGAGACCTTTGGCTGCCGTTTCTATTTTCATGGACTCGATTGGAGGTTGCACCACAGTTTTTATCGGTTGAAAGACGAATCCCTGAGCACCGATCACCGCCAAGTTTCCTGGGGGAAACGGCTTCACGTTCTTTATTCCAAGCGCCCACAGAGCTTTTTGCTCAGACGCTGCAGCAAAGGTTGTTCTGTTCGCGCCGTAGTAGAGTGGGTTTGCTCCCAAGCTGTCTCGGCCAACAATCACATTTTTAGCCTGCGCTATGGCAAATGTGTATGATCCGTCAAGCTCCTCGATGATGCCTCCGGCTTTTTTCTGAGAATCACCTTTAAGTCTCTTTATAACGTGGTGAACCTCGGACACATTAGGAGAGGGGAACAGTCGACCCTCAAACACAAGTGCAAAGTCGTCGCCTAGGACTGGTTGCGGGTGGTCCCTTAAAACAACCTGAGATAGGTTGTGACCTAGGGCAACGCTTGATTTCATGTTTTCAACTGACAGTTCTCCAATTGACTTGGCTATACTTATCGAGTTTGGCGTGGCAACGCCGTGAGCATCGGTTCCCCTATGTGCCAACTCCTTAAGCATGGCAACCACTTTGGGGGCAGCATTTTCTCCTCTCCTATCTACGGCAGTAACCATTGCACCCATTGTTTAGATTCTCCAGTGGAAGGACAGTTTGGTAACGGATATGTGTTAAAAGGAGCTTGTTGTTTTAATGTTTCTTTGAAAAATCCTTTAATACATTCATGTTCCATACAAACACATGAACCTAGTTGAGATGCTCCTCGTTTTTATTCTTGGCTTTTTCATCAGCATACCTTCTTCTATGGTGGGTCTTGCGGGAGGCTTCCTTTTCGTTCCCTTGCTGATCCTTGTTTTCGGGTTGCCAGCTCAAAACGCCGCGGCGGTCAGTCTCGTAGCCATATGTGGGACCACCTTCTCAGCTACTGTCGGATACGTGAGACAGAGGAGAGTCGACTATAAGCTCGGCTTACTCTACGACATACTTGACATCCCCGGCGTAATCCTAGGAGCGCTCTTGACCACTGTTCTGTCTTCAGATCTATTAAGAGGCATTTACGGCTTCTTCATACTCTTTATCTCTCTACTCCTAATCAGATCCGGGGGCATTATCTCCTCTGCAGATAGGAAAAGAGAAAGAAGATCAGACGAGAGGGGTTGGAAAAGGAGAATCACAGATTCTTCCGGTGGGACCTTGTTTGAATATGTTGTAAGGAGTCCTGGTTTGGCTTTGATGAGCAGTTTTGCGGGAGGTGTTATAACGGGTTTAGCCGGCCTTGGAGGGGGGATAACAGACACGTCGACCATGATCTTGCTGGGAGTACCACCTCTCATAGCGGCTGCGAGTTCAGAATTTGCTATGGCCGTTACCAACGGCGCAGGTGTTGTTGCCCACGGCTTCCTGCAAAACATTCTGATAGAGTTTGCTTTACCCATGACCATGGGCACCATTATCGGGGCGCAAATCGGTTGTTCACTAGCCAAGCACGTAGGAGGAAAGACTTTGAGGAAAACTCTAGCCCTAATCGCGTTCTTCTCCGGGCTAAGACTGATCTTATCACTCTTTTTGTCATGAAAGTTCCAGCTATAGCATCCGCGAAATTGATAAACGTTAATTTCTAACACATAACTAAATATCGTTACGGAGGAAAAGCGAGATTGCCCATTCTTCCGATAGACACTGGCCGCTACGTAACACAAGAGATGCGAAGAGTCTTCGATGAAGAGAACAGGCTTCAGAGGATGCTGGATGTGGAGGCCGCCCTAGCCTGGGCGCACGGCAAAGTGAGAAACATCCCACGTGAGGACGCTGAAAAAATCGTTAGAACAGCATCAGTTAAGCAGGTTAAGCTAAGCCGCGTGAAAGAGATCGAGCGAGAGATCAAGCATGATGTGATGGCGCTGGTTCGAGCATTGGCTGAAGCGTGCGGCCCTAGCGGAGCCTACGTTCACCTCGGAGCTACGAGCTCCGACATTTTAGACACGGCGATGGCTCTTCAACTCAGAGACGCTCTCGACCTTATTGAAAAGAGACTCAACGACCTCGAGGCGGTGCTGGTGGAAAAGGCGGAACAATACAAAGAAACCATCATGATCGGCAGAACCCACGGACAACACGCGTTACCCATCACGCTTGGCTTCAAGTTTGCAGTTTGGATGAGAGAAAACGCTCGACACATTGAGAGACTACGTGAGTGCCGCAAACGCGCGTTAGCTGGGAAGATGAGTGGAGCTGTTGGAACCCAAGCGGGATTGGGTCCTAACGCAATAAGGATACAGCAACTCGTAATGGACAGGCTGGGTGTTAAGCCGGCCCAGATTTCCACCCAAATCGTGCAGAGAGACCGCTATGCTGAGCTTGTCTGCGTCTTCGCCATACTTGCGTCCACACTGGACAAGATAGCAGCCGAGATTCGAGAGTTGCAGAGACCGGAAATCGGGGAAATTTCTGAGCCCTTCGAGCGAAAGCGACAGGTGGGCAGCTCCACAATGCCGCACAAGCGCAACCCAGTGACCTGTGAAAGAGTTTCCGGCCTAGCGAAGATCATGAGAAGTTTGGTCGGGCCAGCTCTAGAGAACGTTCCGACCTGGCACGAACGAGACTTGACGCAGTCCTCTGCGGAGCGGTTCATCATCCCTGAAGCCTGCATCCTCACCGACTACATGCTAGTTCTAATGACGAACATTTTGAAAGACTTGTGGGTAGACGAGGAAAGAATGCAGAGGAACCTAGAATTGACGCAAGGACGAACTATGTCTGAGGCTGTCATGATGGCACTCACGAGGAAGGGAATGGACCGCCAAAAAGCCCACGAGCTCATTCGACAACTGGCGATAAAAAGCGAAGTTGAAAAGCAGGCCTTCAGAGAGACTCTCCTAAAAAACGACGCTGTCCACAGAATGTTAAGCGAAAAAGAAATCGATGAAGCACTAGACCCGCGAAATTATCTGGGCACAGCAATAAAACAAATTGACCTAGCTGTCAAAAAGACGAAACAAGAAAGGAAAGTAGGGGATTAGCTGGGAAATAGCCAAAAATTTCTTCAGCAACATCCTTAACATTGTTAGTCATTCGATGGAATATGGGGAGGTGAAAAAGGATTTGATTTTCGTTACTCTGTGCACAGTTCGTTCGGGGAAGTTTGAGGATGCGGTGAAGGCCACAAAGGGACTACCCAAGGCTGTTCCTCCAGGGATCAAGCTCAAAGTCCGTTACAGCTTGTTCGGAAGATTCGACGCCATCTTCATATTTGAAGCGCAAGACGAAGCAACCGCTACGAAATTCGTTAGGTGGCTTCAGGACACCCTTGACACCGAGACTTTCCTTGCTGTGCCATGGGCTGAATAGATTTCACTCGGATTTTCGAGAATATTCTGTTAGAGCCTGTTGCTCCCACTCCTTTTCCTTTTCCAGTTTCTCCCATTCCCGCGACTTGACAAAACCGCCTATCTGTTCCTTAATTTTCTTGGCGAGTTTAGGTCCAATGAGGGGTAGGCTGGTTAGTTTTTCAAGCGGCACCTTCTTCATGTCCTCGACGGTTTTTAGACCAGAGTTATAGAGCACGCGTGACCGCACCCTGCCTATTCCTTCTAACCTGACCAGTGGAAGCAGTTCAGCTTTCACACCTTTTTCAATGCGCTCCATGAGCTCTGCGATACGGGGCAAAAGATCTTTGTGGCCAAACAACCTAGCCAGTTCATGTGACGCATACAGGAGCCATCGGGCGGCTCCTATGAGCCTATAGAGGTCGCCGGGCTGAACGCGAAATCTCTCGATCGTCTGGTCTTCCGTTGTCTCTTCTATCCACGCGTTTAACACTCGGGCCAGTTTGGCTTCGCCTAGAAACTCCTCGTAGTCGATTCGGTCTATCCACTCGTCGGGAACTTCAAACATAAACTCCTCTCGATGCTCGTCCACAAACAAACTCAGATCATCGATCTCTCTGGAGTAGGGTCGAAGCTTTGGAAACATGTCTGGTGTGCGGGCGATCATGTGGAGGAAGCTGATGTCCGTGAGCTGGGGCGCTCTACTAAAGAGGGCATCTCGGATCATGACTGCTGAAACTGGGTCGATGTACAGTTCTGAAACCCTTCTTCCAAACCTTGTGGCGTACACATTTTCACCGCTCACCTCAATCATTTTCTCTTCGAAAAGAAACTTCAGAATCTTGGTGATCACTCCTTTTATAGCTCGAGGATCGTACTGATAGGCGTAGAAGGTTTTTCCGAAGAAATCGTAGATTCCCTGTTCGGTGTGGGCGAAGTCGGCGGCGATGGTGGCTAATACGTGAGAACGGAGGATGCGCTCCACGGCCAGCTTAGACCATATTCTCTCTGGCTCAGCGAGAACATAGCTCTCCATCAGGTAGTCGCGTTCGTCCTCGGTCTTGGCAATGAGCAGAGCCTCTCCGATCTTGTCGTAGCGAGGTCTTCCAGCTCTACCCGCCATCTGTTTGTATTCTAGTACCGCAATCGGGTAGTATCCGTATCCGGGTTCATACCTTCTGTAGTCGTGGATAACCACCATTCTGGCGGGCAAGTTTACCCCAAAGGCCAGCGTGGGAGTGGCGGTTAGAACCTTGATCTTGCCTTCTCGAAAGGCGTCTTCAATGATCTTTCGGTGGGCGCCGCTTAGTCCGGCGTGGTGGAAGGCGGTTCCTTGTTGGGTAAGCTCAGCCAATAGCTTGCTTATCCTTGTTTGCTCACCTGCTGAAAGAACTTGCTTAGCGATACGCTTTAAGGAGCGCTTCATGGGCTTGGACAGAATGGTTTTTATGCCCTTCGCAGCCTTTTTGGCTAGGCTGACCGAGTTTCTCCTAGTGCTCGCAAAGATAAGGGCCTGTCCACCGGACTGCACGATGTGAACCGCAAGGTTTACGGCTGGGTTCCTAGTCGGCTTCTCTATTTTGAGAGCCCCTCCGTCCTTAAATTGAACCTCGTTTTGGAGGAGCACACCCTCCTTCAGCACCACAGGTCTCCACTCAGTAGTGACGTAGCCGGCGTTCAACCACTCAGCAGCCTCCTCCGCATTTTTCACTGTGGCGCTCAGGGCTAAGAGCTGAGCGTCCGGATTTACCTGCATGAGGCGGGCGAGCACCACTTCTAGGGTGGGGCCCCGCTCAGCATCATTGAGCAGGTGCACCTCGTCCGCAACTATGAGAGAAATCTCGCTCATCCAGCGCGCCCGGTGTCTCAGCAGCGAATCCGCTTTCTCGTTCGTGGTGACGATGATGTCGTATCTCTCCAGCCATGGGTCGCTGCTGTCGTAATCGCCAGTGCTGATTCCTACTCTGACCTTTCTTCCGCTCCCCTTTCTGAGGGCTGTGTACCTTTTGAACTCCTCGTATTTTTCGCTGGCCAGCGCCCGCAGAGGAGTGAGGTAGAGGACCTTTCCGTCTTTTTCCAGCACGTTCTTGACGGCGCAGAGTTCGGCGATGAGGGTTTTGCCTGAGGCTGTGGGGCTGGCCAAAACAAGGTTTTTTCCTTCTAGAGCTCCGGCGCGTATGGCCTCCTCTTGAGGAGGATACAGCTCGGTGATTCCCGATTTGATTACGATTTGTTTTGCAGATTCTGGTACCGATAGCTCTTCGATATTCAAGAGTTGCGCCCTTTTATGCTAGGTCTTCTTTAGGTATCCCTCTCTGGGAGAGTATATGGTTCCCTCTTTCAGCAGCTGCCCTATGAGCCTCTCCGCCTCAGCTCCCACAATATCATACTGGGTTTCAAGCTTTTCAAGAAGCTCCGACTTTTCAACCATACCTGTCTCTTTCTCCAACGCAACAATAGCGCCCAAGACAACTCCCAGCTTGTCACGCAGACTCTTGGGTTTGCCAGTCATGATGAGGTCAATATCCATTTTGTGAGACGAAATGTCGATTCCAACCTCTTCAAGCGATCTTTTCATGATGGCAACTGCAGCCTCAGCGTCCTCAGCCAGAATCTCCTTTCGGAGGGCAACACGAGCCCTAGCCTCAGCCAGCCTCACAAGGGACTCGAGTTGACGGGCAGTTATGGCTATGGGCGTTCCTTCAATTTCGCTGGCCGAACGCATAGTCAGGTAGAATTCTCTAAGGCGGCTTAAAGCCTCATCCGTCAAAACTGGTTTAAAACTCTTGGCGTAGCTGACGTATTTTCGAAGGAGATCGGGGGGTATAGGCGGTTCAACTGGAACAGCACCCGTCCTGTGAAGGCTGAGTATATGCTCAGTCATTTTGGCGTCAAGTTCCTTCTCCGGCACGTCTCTCATCACAAAGATGAGGTCNNAAAGATGAGGTCAAATCTGGACAGAATAGTAACCGGTAGAGCTATGTTCTCCGCCACTGTCCTATAGGGCTCGTATCTACCTAAGGCTGGGTTGCCAGCAGCAAGTATAGCAGCTCGAGCGTTGAGAGTAGCAACGATGCCTCCCTTTGCCACCGAAACCGTGTGCTGTTCCATTGCCTCGTGTATAGCTACTCTATCCTCGGAACGCATCTTGTCGATCTCGTCGATGCAAGCAACACCCTTATCCGCAAGAACCAGCGCCCCCGCCTCAAGGGTCATTCCGCCTTGCCGTTCGCGAAGCACCGCCGCGGTTAGGCCTGCAGCCGTGGTTCCTCGACCAGAGGTGTAGAGGCCGCGTGGGGCGATTCTTGATACGTATTGTAGGAGTTGCGACTTGGCTGTCCCGGGGTCTCCGATCAGGAGTGCGTTCATTTCTCCTCGTATGTTGATGTCGGGGAACTGTTTGGGGATTCCTCCGAAGAGAAGGTACATGATCGCCTCTTTTACGTGTTCATAACCGTAGATGGAGGGCGCTATTGATCGGATGATCTTTCGATGAATCCAAGGGTCTCTTGCCAGCTCCAGTATCTGCTTTTCCTCCTCAGGCGTAGTGAGCACCGCCTCCGGTTCTTTGCTTAAAACATCTACAAAGTTCGCGTCCAAATGCATTCGAAACACCCGAAGCTTTCCCACCCGGGGCAGAGTTGGAGCAGCCGCCCTCACAACCCCCACCACAGACACATCGTCGCCGGGTCTCGCTACATCCACAAGGTCCCTTTCAGTAAGCTTGACATTTATCCAGCGTGGAAGTTGACCCGGTGGCAGGTCCTCAGGTCTTTCTTGGATACGTGTTTCTTGGGAATCAACGAAACTGGATTGTTTCTGAACGAATTCGAAAGGTCCTCTTCTCCTGCAAGCTGGATCGGTGCATTGAGGAGGAGCCTTCAAGAACGGGGTTGTTTGGTCGACGTAGGCGACGGTTCCACATCTTCTACATCGGAAGGCTCCCCTGGTAACCATGGGCCTGGCGGGTGTGGCCCGCACAATGATTCCCTCCAGCATAACCAGCTTTCCAATGTGATCAGATCCCAACGCTCGTAGCGATGTGGTTACGGGCAAATTCTTAAACTGAACGCTTACCTTTTCGATTTCTTCAGCGTATTCGGGCTCTTCTATTTGCAACTGAGCCAAAGCTGCGCGGTTTGCGTGCTTTAGGTACTGGTCTGGCCTCTCAATGACGCCTTCCGCCAGCGATGAATCCGTTGCTAGTAGGTCTCCGAAATCTACAACTAACGAGGTTTTGCCAGCAATTGCCATCTCTGAAAACCGTTGACGATACTTGTCTAACTTGAAAAAGTCTTGAAACCGCTCCTGAGGGTCCGATACTAATACCTCTTCTGTCAAGGCTTCACCCCACTTTCAGAATTCTATTTCTCCAACTGCTGATAATCTCATGTAAGCGCTCGTAGATAGCGCGCTCTTCTCTAGTCATGCTCTTGAGAAACTGTTCGGTTTGCGCGGATGTGGAGGCTAAGGAAATTATCTTCTTGAGTCTGCAATCCACGATGTCGCGGGAGAGACCTGACACCCGCTCGTACTCTTTCATCTTTTCTGGTTTTTTCACTGCATTTTTCTTTAGGCTGGAAAGGTAGCGTCGCAAACGGGGGTAGAAGTCCTCTGGTAGGGAGGAGATTTGTTTAACCGACTGAACGCGCTCCTTCCAGTGAATCTTGTGGAGTTTCATCGTGTCCAGCATTTCTTCCTCCCTGAGACGCGCTATTCCCGCCCTTTCCAGCTCCTCAGCTATCCAGAACTTGACCTCGTATTCCTTTCCCTCTTGGAAGGGGCCAATTTTCAAACCAGCTAACTCGATCTCGGGACAGTTTCTGTTCACTATAATTCTGACTGGCGTATTCTCAAAGACAAAGTCCTCATCTTTGATTGATACTTTTGCCGACAACGCTCTTCCCCCTTCTCAAATAAAAGGCTCGTTCTAGCAATAAGGTGTGGCTGTTAGATATAAAACCTATAGTCAGAAGAAGCGAGCCTTAAAATTTAGGCAAAAACATCCCGGATAACGAAGCGAGTCATAGAAACCCTTTGTAACTAAGCGCCAAATCCACTGTCGGAACAATGACAAGGGCGAAAGACATGAGGTCAACAGTTCGGAGTTGATACCGAGTCTGTTGCTAGCAGCTCTTCTCAATTTAACTTAGGATTTTTTCTACCTCTTCCTTATCAGCATCCATAACGTACTTAATTCCTGATGCATGTGCAGCTTCAGGAGTTAAGGCGACGATGTCATTTCGTGTGACTTCTTTAAGCGTGAATTTTCTGGCACCGCACATTAATTGTTTTAATCCTTGGACTAGCCTTTGGTTATAGGTGTAGAGACCGATTGCCCCGGTTGGTATATCTGCAAACTTTTTCCCGAACTTGTTCTTTAGCCTATTTGCTTCAACAAAGATCGCCTCGACGGTGTTTCCATATCTTGCATAGTAGACAGGAAGGTCATCTTCCATGATCCTTTGACCCACGTTCTTGCCTACCATGGCCGCGGTGAGGGGGGCTCTAGCCATGCCTACAGCCTTTACGTAGGGGGCACCTAGAGCGAGTGCTTTGAAGATGTGGTCTTCCATAGTAATGCCTCCTGCGTAGGCGATGCTAGGAACGTATTCTCCTTTCTTCGCCAGTCTGTCTGCATACTGATACGTTAATGACCATATCTCCACGCTGGGTATTCCCCACTCGTTCATCATACGCCAAGGACTCATCCCTGTTCCACCACCCGCACCGTCAATGGTAAGTAGGTCGATTTTGGCTACTGACGAAAATTTTACAGCCCTTGCCACATCTGCCGGTCGGTAGGCTCCTGTCTTTAGGAAAACGTACTTGGCACCCAAGCTTCTCAACTCTTTTACCTTGTTCACGAAATCTTCTCTGTTGACCATGCCAACTCGGGAGTGTCTTTCAAACTCTGTGAATTGTCTTTTCTTAAACGCTTCAATAACATCTGGATTTTCAGGATCAGGAAGAACTATGTATCCTCTCTTCTTTAGAAGCTGCGCTTTAGCTAGATCCTTAATTTTAACTTCGCCACCGATATCCTTAGCGCCTTGACCCCATTTCAGTTCAACGGCGTCCACTTCCAAATCTGAGATAGCGTATTCAAGGACTCCAAGCTTTGTATCTTCTACGTTGGCTTGAACAACAATGGCACCGTAGCCTTCTTCTCTCCATTCATTAAAGG
>JABAHS010125621.1_pt3 | contig 17931 bp, 20 predicted proteins | sample 7062111 | NCBI WGS metagenome assembly JABAHS01 (sample SAMN14534600, study PRJNA622989) | marine sediment metagenome | biome: marine biome [ENVO:00000428]; feature: marine pelagic biome [ENVO:01000023]; material: deep marine sediment [ENVO:00002113]; isolation source: pool of 4 deep marine... | reverse complement strand
CCACAATCTGAATTGTTCTTCACTATCACGCAAAACAAGAAGAGCTAAAGCTTGAATCCATGCGCTACTTGGATTCTCCTTTACCCACTGTTATTTCGATGGTGGAGACATTGGTCTTTTGACCGCCTTCCCTAGTCATTTCTTCTGTGCCAATCTCGATGTTTTTTAGCCCCAAGTCCTTCACGAAAGCTCGTCGAAGCAGCTCAACGGTGTCAACAGCCCTGCTGATAGCCCGCCCCCTCGCCTTGACTATAACCTCGCTTTCGCCAGCGTTGAAAAAAGTGAGGCAGGCAACAACATAGTTCATCACCGGTTTTCTTCCGATCAGAACAACGTTTTCAGCTGATTTTTTGGCTGGTTTTTTGGCCGCTTCTGCTTTTTCTTTTTTTTCAGGTTTTGCCGTTTTTTCAGGTTTTTTCTGCTTTTCCTGTTTTTCTTGTGCCAAGTTTCTCCCTCCTAGTTGATGACAACATTCGTGAAGCCGCCATATAGTTTGAATTATACCCCTCTTTATAGTTTTCCATGTCTTCATCAATTCAATTTTAAAAAGACACAACCGCCCCCTTCTGGGCCCACCCCTGTCAACTTTGGTCAACCCATGTTGGCGACCAGCGTGCTAACCACGTTAATCGCTGCATTAAATCACACACATCAAGCGGCAAGGTTAACCTTAAGTGCCAGAATCTATGGATTTAATACTCTTAAGGCGAATAAAGGAGGAAATCAAAAAGTGACATTCTTTCAAGAGGTTAGATGGCACGGCAGAGGAGGACAAGGAGTGTGGACCGCAAGTGAACTCCTTGCGAAAGCCGCTATACACGAAGGAAAATACATCCAATCCTTCCCCGAATTCGGACCAGAGCGCATGGGAGCACCAATGCGTGCCTACACCCGAATCAGCGACAAACCCATCAATCTGCACTGCGCCATCTACACACCGGATGTAGCAGTTGTCCTCGACCCAACTCTTTTTAAGACAGTTCCCGTAGCTGAGGGACTCACAGAAGACGACGCCCTAATCGCGAACACCCAGGAAAACCCTTTCCAAGTTCGAAAGCGACTAAACCTCGCCGGACCCAAGGTTTGGACCGTTCCCGCAACAGACATAGCGGTTAAGATGCTGGGAAGACCAATCACTAACACCGCTATGCTAGGGGCGGTGGCGAAGGCTTCAGGAATGGTGCGTCTAGAAAGCATAGAAAAGGCTGTAAAAGAACGATTTCCACTCAAAATAGCCGAGAAAAATGTTGAAGTGGTAAAGGAAGCGTATAAGAAGGCGAGATCAGGATGACCTCTAAGCAAAAAAACTGGAAAGAAATTCCAATCGCTGGAGTGTGCTGGATGCCAACCACAGAATACCTAACCGGAGACTGGAGAACATACAAACCAGTACTGGACCCAGAAAAATGCAACAAATGCCTACTATGCCACGTGTACTGCCCAGACGAAGCCATCCAATGGGAACCAGAAGCTGAGGAAATCGAATTCAACTACAAGTACTGCAAGGGATGCGGCATATGCGCCAACGAATGTCGCCAAGAAGCCATAAAAATGGTTCTTGAATAGAGGAGGAGCTGAAACGAAAATGGCAGTAGCCAAGCAAAAAGTACTTGCACTAAGCGGAGACGAAGCAGTGGCCTACGCCGTGAAACAATCCGACGTGGACGTGGTAGCCGCATACCCCATAACGCCGCAAACCATAATCGTGGAAAGGTTCAGCGAGTACGTGCACAACGGAGAAGTGGACACAGCGTTCATATGCGTAGAGTCAGAGCACAGCGCCCTAACCGCATGCCTAGCCGCCGCAGCCACAGGAGCGAGAACTTTCACCGCATCAGCGTCCGCCGGCCTAGCACTTATGCACGAAATTCTGTACGTAACATCAGGTTGCCGAGCGCCAGTTGTGATGGCGATAGTGAACCGAGCTTTATCCGCCCCCATCAACATACACTGCGACCACGCAGACAGCATGGTAGAACGAGACGCAAGTTGGATACAGACATACGTTGAAAACTCACAGGAAGCATACGACTCCGTCATACAGGCGTTCAAAATAGCCGAGCACCCAGACATACTCCTACCAACCATGGTGATGCTAGACGCGTTCTTTCTCAGCCACACGCTGGAAAGCGTCAACGTGCTACCCGACGAACCCGTTCGTAAATTCGTAGGAACCCGAAAATTGCCGCAAGTAAGAAGTCACGAAGGCAAACTGGTGTCGTTCAAGCTGGATCCAGAAAACCCAGTAACCATGGGTCCGCTGGACCTGTACGATTACTACTTCGAACACAAAAGACAACAAGAAGAAGCGATGCAGAGAGCCCTACAAAAAATCAAACAAGTACACGATGAATACGGACAGATAAGTGGGCGCAGATACGGAAACGGACTCGTCGAGCCCTACCGACTGAAAGACGCTGAGATAGCGGCCATATGCGTGGGATCAACGGCTGGAACAACCAAAGTAATCGTAGATCAACTTCGCGCCAAAGGAGTAAAGGCTGGATTACTCCGCCTACGAACCTACAGACCCTTCCCATCACAGGACCTAACCAAAGCGCTGGAAAACGTGAAAGCCGTAGCGGTTATGGATCGAAGCCACAGCTTCGGAGCCCACGGAGGACCAATATTCCACGAAGTGCGCCACATTCTCTACGACGCACCAACACGTCCACAGGTGGTCAACTACATTTACGGACTGGGAGGAAGAGACATGCCGCAAACCCTCATACACGAAATCTACAAAGACCTACAAAAAATCGTCAAGACAAAACGGGTTGAAAAACCCGTACAGTTCATAGGAGTGAGAGAATAAGAAGAGGAAAAAGAATGGCGTCGAAATGGAAATTCACAACAAAGGACCTCGCAGAAAAACCCGAACTCCTGATGCCTGGACACCGAGCGTGTGCAGGATGCGGCCCAGCTATCGCCTATCGGCAGATACTGAAAGCTGCACGAGGGCCAACAATAGCCACAAACGCCACAGGATGCATGGAAGTTGTCACAACCATATATCCCTACACAGCATGGGGCATTCCCTGGATCCACACAGCATTCGAAAACGTGGCTGCCAACGCGTCCGGAATTGAGACAGCTCTAAAGGTCATGAAAAAGAAGGGACAGCTCAAATATGATCAAGTTGACGTAATAGCCTTCGCAGGAGACGGAGGCACCTACGACATCGGCATACAAGCCCTGTCAGGAGCAGCTGAAAGAGGCCACGACTTCCTCTATGTCCTCTACGACAACGAGGCGTACATGAACACAGGCATACAGAGAAGCGGTGGCACACCCCGCGGTGCCTGGACCACCACCTCGCCTGCTGGTCGCGTAATCCCCGGCAAGCCCGAGTACAAGAAGCCTATAGGAGACATCATGGTGGCCCACGGCATTCCTTACGCGGCCACAGCCTCGCCTGCCTACTGGCGAGATTTAATTACCAAGACCCGGAAGGGCTTGGAGGTTGATGGACCCGCCTTCCTACACGCACTCGCGCCCTGTCCACGTGGCTGGCGTTACGAAACAAGCAAAACAATCGAGATCGCACGCTTAGCGGTGGAGACTTGCGTTTTTCCGCTTTGGGAGGCTGTTGACGGTGAATACTCTTTGTCGGCTCCCAGTAAGGTTATTGCTTTAAAGCCTGAGCGCAAGAAGCCTGTTAAGGAGTATCTGAAGAGTCAAGGTCGCTTCCGACACCTGTTCACACCTGAGTTTGAACACGTCATAGATGAGATTGAAAACATTATCGATGGGCGGTGGAAGTTGCTACTGAAGAAGTGTGGTATGGCGTAAACTCTAAATAAGCACAAGCAGAGCGATTAAAAGAACACCAGCCGCTGAGAACAGGGAAACAGCTAACCTTTTGGCTTTGCTAGCCGTTTTTTCAGCGAGAAGGCACAACGCCCCTATTTGCTTTTCTCCAATAACCCTTACACCAGAAATAGTCTCCGTGCGCCACGAAACCTCCGCAGACTCCAGATCGCCCAACGCATTCATCGCAGCCTGCCGAACATAGCTAATCAGCTTTGCATTGTCTATAGCTTCGCCGACCGGGTGATAGCCTCGCTCAGTTAACACAACGCCGTTCACCGAGTGGGTGTCCGTGGTGAGAATCTCACCATCAGCGACGCCAACCTCCTGAAGATCCGACAAGATTTTCTCTCTTAACCCAGACACCATGTTGTTCCCGTCGATGGTTACGTAAGCCGTTTTCTGGCCCCCAACCCTAACTACGATTACAGTTATACCTCCTAGCCCCATTCCCTCCTCAAGCCCAAATTCTCCTGGAGTAATCTTTGCGGCTCCTACTTCAAAGGAAGCGCGCTCGCGGTTCACCGCCTGCTCTAGGCTGCTAAGCGCAACCTTTCTAAGAGGGTTCACCGCTTCTTTGAGGTTGAATGGTCCGTTGACGCTGTTGTGGGCATCAATCACGATTGCAAAGGATAGACCTGTCTTCTCAGCCTCGTTGGCGATGGTTAACTCTAACTTTTGGGGCAGGTCTTCCATGGTTTTGGGTGAGAGGGTTAGCGTGAGGAGGGCGCAGTCCCCGAAGATTTGGCAGCTTGCACTTGCTCCGTTTTTCCTAGCTCGCACCAATGGGGTAGCCCGTGAAAAGAAGGGAGAGAAGTCGACAGAGCCGAGGATTCTGTCCACAACCCTTTCACTTTGAAGTTGAGACGAGAGGTCAAGCTCGTGCCCAGCCAATCCGTGAGGAACAGAAACCACGCACCGCAGTTTGTTTTCCAACGCGTCCTGAATCATACAGGGAAGAAGGCTGCTGCCAACATTTCTGAAAGGACCCGAGTGAAGAGCTGGAACAACCATCAGAGCCTTGATCTTTTCGCCCGTTCTGAAAGCCAGCATAGAAAGCTTTACGTCCCGTTCGTATCCAAGCCTCTCAAAGAAGCCTTCAAGTGGCGCGTTTATATTCTCCGTCCAGTTTGCCATAAACGCCCTAAAGAGGGGAAGAGAAGCTATTCCGAGAGTCCCTCGACCAACGCGGTTCAAAAGAAACGTGAAAAAGGAAACCGCCAGCACAGCGATGAAGACGAAGACAGCAGAGAGAAGAAAGAAATCTGCATCCAGACCTCCTATGACAGAGCCCATGAAAAAAATAGGAATGATGCACAGCGCTGGTTGCAGGATAGATGAGACGAAAACTCCTTTGCCATCCGCAAATGATGTTGTAGAGAAAACCAGCAAACGAAGGATGAGAGCAGCAGCAAAACCCAACAGGAAGAGTTTAACCCATATAACGGGGTTTCCGAGGAAGACACTGATGAGAGTCCCAAGAAAGATGAAACCGAACCATGTCAGACAGGAGAAAAGGGACAGGGCAGTGCAGCGCCTCAGGTTGAAAACCGGGTCGCTCCTCATAAAGCCACGGCGAATTATGATGTCTGCCAACGAAGCGAGAGAAAAGAAGGCTGTACCGAAAATCAAGCCCAAAGCCAACCCAGAGGAAGTGGGGAGTAATGGGAAAAATGTCGAAAGACCACCTAGCACGCATAGAATGCAGAGCCAGACCACCATTTTCCTGTGGGATGGAAGCGTAAAGAGAGACGAGTAACGTTCAACCATCCTGTTCATGTAATCTTCTAACGAATGGTTGGAAACCAACTTGGGTGCTCACTTCCTGAAAAGATTCTTCAATGTTACCGCTCAAAAAGGTTGCGAAGACTCTTACGCGAGTTAAAAAGCCAAATACATGGCAAAAATGTCACCAGGACTAAGGAAAATATACAAGAAGAGAGCGATGTGAAAATTTGATCAGAAAATTTTAAGACACGAAAAGCGATAAGACGACCTCTACCCCATTTTTGGGCGGTCTGAAAAGAAAAGGTTTAATTATTTCGTAGAAAAGGGGAAAAGAAACTCAGTCGCACAGAAGTCGAACACTTGGGGGTAAGATAAAGTTTTATCTTAGATTCTCGTAGAGGTTTCGTGGATGAACCGTGTCCGAAAGCCGCCTGCCGCCAACAGTGTTTCAAATGCTTGAACGAAACGTAGGGCGGAAAATAATAGCGATCTTAGATCCTTCTTATGGATTTGAGGGTACCTTAGCCGCTGTTACGCATGACCCGCCTGGGATATGGCTCTCCAAAGCTGACGCGATAATACTGCGGGCTACGATAGCGCAGCCGCTACCACAGGTTGTGGGTAAGGAGCATAGAAGTGAGGTGTTTATCCATTTGAACTCGGTTCAGCGTATTGAGGTTTTACATAAAACTGAATAGATCGCAACGATCCCATGACGGAGCTTTTGTGTTAGGGGTGCGGGGGTCGTCGAGGTGAATAGAGTGAGAGAAAGTCTTTTGCTGCAGCGTTAGTCTACCCGCCCGCACCATGTGTCTCTTACAGAATCAGGTAAATAAAGCTTGAGGTTTTTTCTATAAGAAACTTCTATATAGGATTCATTCAAAAAGTAACATTTTTCCGATGTGTTTCAGACAGGAATTTTAGCTGAAACTTCCTATAGGAACGGTAGTTTGCCTAGAGCACGGAGTTGTGCGAGGATACAGGCGATTATTAATCCCACCGCAAGGATTACGACCATTTCGGGTCTTATCCTTATGCCTTGGGTTTCCTCTTGGAAGAAGCGGAGTAAACCTGCGCTTGCTGCGGGCATGGGTGCGCTTTTTTCACGTTTTTTTCGTCTTTTGCTTTTGCTCATAGTGGCGTCTCCGAGACTTCATACGGAGGGCTTCTCTAATTAATGTTGTGTTGTTTTTCTTTGTCTCTCTAAACCCTCTATTTTTATTTAATGGGTTATTGTTTTTTTAGTGGAGGAAACTCTGGAGATGAAGGGACATGGTAAGATCACTGTTTGGACAATAGGTCATAGCAACAGGTCTGTTGAGGGGTTCTTGAAGTTGCTTGGGGAGCACAAGATTAGTATGCTTGTTGATATACGCAGTTTTCCCACCTCTAAGGTTGAGCATTTCAAGAGAGAGGAGATGGAGCGATGGTTGCCTGAGCATGGAGTTGAGTATGTTTGGCTTGGAAAGGAGTTGGGCGGGTACCGGCGAGGTGGATACCAAGCTCACATGAAGACGAAGGTGTTTAGAGAGGGCATAGAGAAGCTTCTTGAACTCGCAAAACAGGGAAGAGCTTGCATCATGTGCATGGAGAAGAATCCTAAGTACTGCCACCGCCGCTTTGTTTCAGCACACCTAGAGAGAAAGGGTGTGGAAATGGTGCATATACTTGAGAGGGGTCAGGTGAGCCTTATGAGGTTTGAAGAGGTAATATGCGAGTTCATCAGGGGGGAGAAAGATGGAGATACGTGAGTTTCAAGACCTAATGCGTCGGATTTATTTTCACCGAGACTCCAAGCGGGGAGCAACCGAGACGTTTAATTGGTTCGTGGACGAGGTTGAGGAGTTAAGGGCAGCAGTAAAAGGGCGGGACAAAAAAGCCTTGGAAGACGAGTTTGCTGATGTTCTCGCTTGGTTGGCGTCCTTGGCGAACGTTGTTGGCATAGACTTGGAAGGTGCAACGATGAAAAAGTATGATGACAAGTGTCCCAAATGCCGCCAGGTGCCATGTAATTGTGCCTTTTAGGGATGGCTTTTGTTTCAATACCTGCGAAGAAACGCCCCAAATAACAATATCACAAGGCTTCTAACAACAAGTGACAAGCCTACGAGAATGAAAATCCAGCTAAGAAAGGCGAACCAATCAATGTTTCCAGCTGACAAAACGTTTAGAAGGAAACCGGCACCCAGCCAAAAGACTGCCCCAGAAAGTGTTCCAGCTTTCCTCTTCAAATAGTCTCCAAAATAAAGCCTCAAGACCAGAATGGCTATCTGGAACAGCCCATACGCAATACAGAACTGGGCAACAGCAGTATAAAACACTGGATGATCTGACGCTGGAGCTGGGAAAAACACGTTAGGATACACCTCCACAAGCTCGAAGTCCTTGAAAAAGTTAACAATCTCATCGACAAAGTTTGGGGTAGCAAGGAAAATTGCACCTACGAGTATGAGGAAAAATCCGAAGGAAGCGAAGCCAAGTCTATCTAACCCTTTCAAACGTCTCTCATCCAAAACCATAAGCCACACCACGACAGATTACAGATCCACAAACACATTATTCTCTCTCCTTTTAAAAACCTCACTCGTCTCCCAGAACTCCAAACGAAAAGGTAATCAGCACAATTAGGTAGACAAATTTACGATTGAGCGAGATGACACCCGTGAAAGTTCTTTTCGTAGAACCGCCCAAGGATTATTGGTTTGTCATGGGAGAATACCTCCCACCTCCCTATGGGATTCTTCAACTGGCAGCATTCCTTGAAAGCAAAAACAAAGAAGTGGAAATAGAGGTTTTAGACTGTCAAGCCCAGTCTTTGGACTGGAAAGAACTGGAAAAGCACATTGAATCCTATGACCCCGACATCGTAGCTTCTAGCGCACTAGCTACCTGCAACACCTACGTTGCCATCCGAACTTTAGAAACAGCAAAGAAAGCGAAGCCGAATGTGCTAGCAGTCGCAGGGGGGCAACACTTTACGGTTACAGCCCAAGAGAGCTTGGAAACTTATCCTGAGATCGATGTGATTGTTCGTGGGGAAGGAGAACAAACGCTTGTGGAATTAGTCCAAGCGGCAAGTGGAAAATCCTCTTTTTCGCGGATAAAAGGCATCTCTTTCAAACACAACGGAAAAATCCTACATAATCCTCCGCGGCCCCTAATTGAGAACCTAGATGAACTGCCATTCCCTGGATATCATTTCGTCCAGGACATCGTTCATAGGTACCATTTCACCGCAATGGCTGGTCCCAAAGCCAGATATGCCTTAGTCGAGGGGTCAAGGGGCTGCCCACACCGCTGTACCTTTTGCACCCAATGGAGGCACTGGGAAGGAAAATGGAGGGCAAAATCGCCTAAACGAATCGCAGACGAAATGGAGTTTTGCTACCGAAACTATGGAAGTAGTTTTCTCTGGCTAACAGACGACAATTTCGGCTTAGGTAAACGTGCAAGTGATCTAGCTGATGAAATTATTCGACGGGGCATATCAGACGATATCATGTGGTTTATGCAAGCTAGATGCGATGACGTTGTGAAGCACCGTGACTTCTTGCCTAAGATGCGCAGATCGGGTCTCCGCTGGGTGCTTCTTGGAGTAGAGAGCCACATTCCATCTACTCTGGAAAAATTCAACAAGAAGACAAGCCCTGAGGATGCTAAGGCGGCGGTGAAATTGTTACGTGAGAATGACATATTTGTTCACGCCATGTTCATTATTGGAGAACGTAAGGACACCGCCGAATCGATAGCGGGTTTAAGAGAGTTCGCAAACGATTTGAACCCTGATTTAGCAATTTTCGGAATCCTTACTCCGTTTCCGGGAACCAAGATTTTTGAGGAGGCTAAACGGAATGGATGGATTGAAGATTTTAATTGGGCGCACTACGACATGGTTCACGCCATCATGTCCACAGAGACGCTTTCAAGAGAAGAAGTGCAGAAAGAACTCTACAAATGTTACCGAAGCTTTTTCGGCTCTTGGAGTAGAAGGCTAGGTGGTATTTTCTCTACAAACGAACTAAAGAGAAGAGTTTACAGGTATATGGCTACTCAGGGTATAGTGAAGCAGTTTAAAAGCCTGTTTTGAGCCGCGATTCCCATGTCTCAGCACTTACTCCGAAATTCCGCCTTAACGTTTTTGATGGGCGTGTCATTTCTTGGACTGTTCCTTGTTACGATGCTTGTGTTTAACCCGCCAATGGTGCAGGAAAGCTTTCCTCTGCGGAAGCCGACCATTGGGTCAATTTTCGGATTGCTCTGCATTTTAGGAGTTCTGGCAGCTTTTTTTCCGAAGCAGTGTTCCACAATGTTTGAGAGGAGAAGTGGACGGCCTAACGCAAACAATTTTGCTTCTCACGGGACTTCGCCCACTGTGCATGGACATCACCCTGACTGCGAAGGTTTTTCTGCCCATGTGTTTAAAGTGAAGAAAAGGACGTTTTGTATCGCGTGCACGGGTTTGTTTCTTGGAGGACTGGTCTCTCTCGTTGGAACTGCTCTGTACTTCTTTGGCGATTTGCGTGTTGAACAGAACAGCCTTCTGCTGGTTTGGGTAGGAGTTCTAGGAGTTGGTTCAGGCTTGTTCCAGTTCAAAGTCAAGAGAAAAATTATTCGTCTGTTTTTGAACTTCTATTTTGTTCTGGGAGCCTTCTTAGTCCTAGTTGGAATCGATGAACTGGTTCAAAGCGTATTTCTCGACCTTTTCTTGGTTAGTCTCAGTGTTCTTTGGTTAGTTACGCGGATATCTCTTTCACAGTGGGATCACAAGAGAATTTGCTACACTTGCAACCTAGACTTTTGCAAATTTCGAGAGAGATCAAGTTAGTATCTACGGCGAAGGCCGTAGATGGCGCCGACAATGATCAATATTCCAAAGATGATCACTATAATTGGCCATACTTCTATTTCTATGAGCCAACTAAGTCCGACGAGTATTATTATCAGACCTATGACCAAACCCGCAACCGCGCTGCCGTGAGGGATTCCGAAACACTCTTCTTCCACTTTTTTGCGTTCGTATCTCCAAGGTGGACGCGGTCCTCTCTGTAGAGGGGCACCGCACTTAACGCACACCAGGGCGTCCTCTTCGTTCTTTTCACCGCATTTAGTGCAATAAACCAGGGGTGTTCACTCTCCTACATCCTTCGCATTTCACTCAGCGAAAAATCTTCTTAAGGCTTTTGGTAGAGCGGAAGGCATGTCTCCTAACGCGACAGGGCGGACTTCGAAAGTTGAGTGCTGCTAAGTCTTGGAGGATCCTCGGCGGATCATTATTCTTGAAGAGAACCTTCACCGCCACCACTCTGCGCGTGCTTTCTCCCTTCTAGCGCGCTCGGAAACAGGGACGCCGCACTTAGGACAGAAATTTGCGTCTTCTTTTAACTCGGCTCCACACTTCCAACAGTAGGGCACTCTTTCACCTCTAAGAAATGATTGCCTACCAGCGTCTTAAAAGTAATCCTCAAGAGCGACTGTTCGTCAACCTTTGCTGGCCAGCGCCGGTTAACTCCCACAAGTATGGTTTTTTGTCCTTCCGCACCAGTATGTTTTCAGCCTCCAGAAGATGAAGATGATAAAGAACCACCCTATAGCTTAGCTCAGTTTTTTGCGCGATGGATTTGGCGTTTGACGCCCCCTTTTCAAGGAGCAAAACTATCCGTGTTCTGTCTATCAATCCTGGTCGAACATTCCTCTTTAAGGACAAGAAAGCCTTTGGATGATACGCTTCCTTCGACATTGCTCCCCAAGACAAATTCTCCTTTTATACTGAAAAGTTAATCGCTGTTCTAGGCACCCACGAAATCTGTGAGGCTGATCTGCCTTGGTTTTTTGCCCTCAAACAGGGAGATAATCTCGTCCTCCACCAGCAGAAGCCTTTGATTATAATACTCTGGAAGCCCGTACTTCTGCACGAGCTGGTGTGCTGCGTCCAAGTATTTTTCGATTCCACCCCGGTACACGGTGAGGGTTAGAGAGCCCCCGCAGTTCGGACACTTGCCCAGAAGAGGAAGCCTTCTGAACTTCCTGTTGCAGGTTTTGCATCTAAAGCTTTGCGTTGTAAACGCTCGTAGGTTTCCCGCTATGTCACGGATAAAGTGGGTTGTCAGAACCTTCATCGCCACCTTCTCGACATCCACCGCCGCAATCTTCTCTGCCAACGCGAGTTGACTGTTCATTTTGTCGATCATCCGCCTCAATTTCTTGTACACGCTCTGGCGATTGCCCATGTTAATGTCAGAAACTGATACCGTGTAGTTAAAGCCTTGAAACTGCGCCTCAGTGTTCAGTCGATGCCCAATAATGTCTATGAGTCCACAGACCCTTTTAGGCTCCGTTTTCTGCCAAGTCTTTTCATAGAAAGTCCAAGGATACACCGCTGCAACATCCACATCGTGGGCTTGACGCTGAACCTCCTGAGGGTTCACCACAGGAATGATCAGGAGAGGCGCGTCCATTATTCCCCCTATCTGCGCTGGCAAGTAAGCCTTCGAAAAGTTAAGAAGAGTATCCAAAGCCAGCATCAGCGTGTCCTCATCCCCGTCGCAGTCTCTGCGTTTAGCTGAGTGCCAGAGAGGATGAGCGTAGCAAACATTCAGACGGGTGAAGCCGACGATTCTACCTAGGATGCCCACAGAGGTGTGGGGTGCCAAGCCCACGACTATGTGTCCAACCAAGTCTTTGACCCGCTTGACTTTGTAGTAGGGAGGAAGCTCATACACCTTCTCTAGGAGTTCGTCTAAGAAGTTGGCTACATGGACGAAATACTTCGCGCATTTTATGGGAACAACCACATCCTGCACCTTTAACTCACATATCTGATCGGGACTGGTCAACGGGTTTCCAGCAGAGTCATGATGATAACCCAGTTCTCGAAGCTTTTCCACAGAGACACCGACCTCACTTGCCTTGAAGTGTGTGAGCGGAGCGTTGGTGGCGTCAAACCTTATTGTCCCATCCTTGAAAACAGACAGTTTATGTTTCGCGCGCAAGATGCCCTTCTCAACAATCTCAGCTGTTTTTGTTTCATTCGTCAAACCTTTCACCCCCTTCACGAGGGTGGGGCGGGGAAGGCTGAGTCTTTTGCACGCCTCATCCATCAACTCTTTCAGATTAACAGACTGCTCCTCGTAACCTACCACAGGAGCCTTGCACACCGGACAGAAACCCCCTTTCATAATCCTCCTACATCGGGAGCAAGACTTCTCCACAACGGTTTCTGCACCGCACTCTGGACACATTATCTTAGGAGTAAACGCCTTGCAGTTGGGACAACGACGCCTGACGAGTTCAACCTTAATCACCGCCTTTCTCGAAGCGTCCACGAGGTTTCTTTGGGAGCCACCGTCTAACCCAACTGGGAAGAGGACATGAACGAGAGGTCTCATCTTCCTTCTCTTCGCCTTTTCTGGACGTCCCATTCTAGCACCGATGAGCGTTGGAGCCTTTGCTCTGACGTTGATACCTGTCAACTCTTGAATGACTTCTAGGACTGGTTTCGCACGAGCTATTCTGACTTTGGAAAGGCGCAACCCAAGGCAGAAAGCGAAGACATGCGCCTCATCGCCTTCTATCCTAATGTTTTTTCCGACAACCCTATGAGGTATACAAACTCTTTCCAGCAGCTCCTTTACCGCCTCGTTCATCGCCCCGGTTATTTCATCAACAATTTCATCCTCAACGGAGGTCTTAGACTTTAAGAGCCACGACCGCAATTTTTGAAACTCATCAGCAGAGATGCTGGACCAGAAATATGTGAAGAAGGGGTGAAGGGGCACTTGGAGTGTAGAGGCTAAGATTATCGCCTCTTTGGCGGTGGGCCTGTTTTTAAACGGGTCGTTCAAGAATGCTTCAAGGCGAGATACAGAAATATCTGCGGTCGCCGCAGCTTTCTCTACACTTCCAGCAAAATCTCGCTGAACGACCTTACGAAGTTCCTCACGCCACCACTCTTCAGTCAGACCAGACGGAAGAAGAGGTTTGTTGTTGTACAAAAAGTCGCCGAAGCCCACGAGGATATCTCCAAGGAACAGAATCTTGTCAATCACGTTTTTTATTTGATCAAACTTTTCCAGTGAAACACGAACCACCGAACCATCTCTCAACCGCACAACCGGAGGCTCTATAGAGTCCACGGGAAGTACGACCCCCGCCTTTCCTGGTCCCTCGATGCGCAGCTGGGTGCCGCCGGCTAAGAAGTTATATAGAACCATCATGGTCGCTGGGTGAACGCCCACCGCTGCTAGGCCAGTGTTTCTGGCCCTTCCGTAGCGAAGTCTGAATCCTCCGCGTCTGGACGGAAAAGAGAATATAGGGCGGCCTGCGATTATGTCCTCCATGAACCCAGCTTTCTTCTTCTCCTCGATTTCCCTGATTCTCTTCAGCCAGTCCCAACCCTCAATCCCCAACCTTTCCACAATCGTCCACACCTTTGCGGAGCGCCCCACAACCCCGTCATTAACAACGCGCAGAGCCCCTCCCCGTATCCTATTGGTTTCGATGCGGGGAAGGTTGCGGAAAGATGAAACCTCAATCGGATTGGATTCTGTGCCAGTAACCTCTACGGGTATGAACTGAAGAGAATTCCTCAACTCCTCATCCGAGATGTGATACTGAAACCGGGCAACAGCTCTCTCAAACAATCGCACCTCCTCAATAAAACGCCCGATCTCTTCCTCAGTAGGTTTATAACGGTCCAATCCAAGCAACCGGCGAACAAAGTCTCCAACCACCAGGGTTAGAGCCTGCTCTGTGCCTCCGGCAGAGCGCACCGGACCAGCAAAGTAGATGGCGAGATAACGGGTTCGATCAGTATTATACTTGATGGCTACCCGAGACACTCCTTGCAGAGGAGCGGCGGTGATGCCCTCAGTCAATATGGCCAGAGCAGTTCTTATCGCCTGCTCGGCTGCCTCACGCTCGTCCATGTGCCCAAACTTTCCGTAAACGATTTCCTCAGCCACCTTGAAGGCGAGTTCCTCTCGCGGTAATTTCTCGCTCAGATCTCGTATGCTCCCAGCTACGCCTGGAGGGCCAACCAAACCCTCAACAAGTTCGGCTAGGTCCTTCGCCACCTCGGACTCAGGGCTTAAGGTAGGGTCCAGTCCCTTTTCTCTCGCCTTTCTAGCAACCTCATACACGCTTTCAAGCTGTTCTTCTAAAGCCGAAGTGTATTGCTGGTGTGCTCTGCTCATCTTGATGCCCAAAAGCATCTCCTTCAGTACAGTCTCATAAAACGGATATTGAATCTTTTTAACACGAACGGATAAACAAAGCTACTCCCTATGAATCCGACACAAAACGACAGTGGACCACTTATCTTTAGGTCGCCCTAGGGCTTTCTGATAGGCTCCCCTAGCCGCTTGCCCTCTCTTTTCAACACAGCTTTTGCATCTGCTGTGTCTCTGGTCAGAAGGACCTTCACATTGAGCGCAATTCAGAAGCAGAACCTCCCCCAAGCCTCGAAGGGTTGTCCACGCGTACTCTCGCTCATCGTACTGCGGCTCGAAATCCGGCCAGACATCGTAGAGGTCAGGACGCCCAAGAGCCTTCTTCAAGGCTTCAAAATAGTGCTCAAACGCTGTCATTACACGACCGCCCACCCAGTCTTGTACACTCCACCAGTTCCCCAATCACATCTTTCACCCTCTTCTCCTCCTCTACAACGGTTCCGGTGACAATGATGTCCGCTCCTGCGGACACCGCCTTCTTCACCTGATAGCTGGTTCTTATTCCTCCGCCCACGATTAGGGGAACGTTGACCAAATCCTTCACCGCTTTTATCATGTCGCTTGGTGGGGGCTGTTTGGCTCCGGATCCAGCCTCCAAGTATACAAATCGCATACCGAAGTACTGGGCCGCTAACGCGTGTGCGGCAGCAAGCTCAGGTTTGTTGTATGGAATCGGGCAGGCCCGTCCTACGACGCTGGCCGCGCTATTTTCTCCAACTATTATGTAGCCAAGGGGGATGGCTTCCAAGCCAAACTTTTTGATTAGCGGAGCCCCCAGAACCTGAGCCCCAGCTATGAAGTAGGGGTCTGAGGAGTTGAGGAGAGACATGAACCATATGGCGTCAGCGTGTCTGCATATGCCAGTTATGTTGTTAGGGAAGAGAATCACCGGGATCTTCACCGCTTTCTTTATCGCTTTCACAACATCGTCTAGGTTGGAGGTTGAAGTAAGAGTGGATCCGCCAACCATGATAGCCGCTGTCTTGCAAGACTCAACTTCACGGGCTGTTTTGGACGCGGACTGAGGGGACGCCTTTTCAGGGTCAAGGAGGGTGATGTGAATAACTCCGTCTTCCTGAATTTTATCTAGCAGGTACTTCTCCACTTTGCCTATCATGCGCAGGCCTCGCTAAGCAGCGGTTCCTTTGGAATAAAACTTGTCAGTAAACTGACAGTAGATGTCAATCTCCTCCAGAACTGGCTTGAGGGGCAACTCCTCTGTCAAGCCGCAGCTTCCACAATTAACCGTAGCACGTCCCTCATCTTTAAACAGATCAACTCTAATGGCTTCTTTTCCACATCTTGGACACAGGAAAACCTTAGGCAACCTTTTCTTAGGAATGCGGACTACCTTTCTTCGCCTTCTACCCATATCTAGGCCTCTGCCACTAAACTTTACTTATACTAGCAGTTCTACCAATCTCCAAGTATATTATCATCGCTTAAATACTTGACCTAATGCTGGGACACAAGGCAAGAAACAGAACAGCCAACATCACTTCTCTCCGCAAAATATGAGTTATAAAAGAGAACGTTCTAAGTAGTGGAAGGTGGTCAAGTTGAGGCTAACGAGCGAAGCCTTAAGAATAGATTTGCCATCAGTCGAATCCAGAATCAAACGTTTCATCCGAAATTATGTTCAAAAATGCGGAGCAAATGGGGTTGTTTTAGGAGTGTCGGGGGGAGTGGACAGCAGCACAACAGCAGCCATCGCTGCTCTAGCCCTAGGCGGTCACGCTGTTTTGGGCATCGCGTTGCCCGAAGAGGAGACCCATAGTGTCGCTGACACCCAGCACGCGAAACTGGTTGCTAGAAAATTTGGTTTTAAGCTGGAAACCGTGGACATATCACCCATCCTAAGGTCATACTATGACTCCCTTCCAATTTATGAAGAGACCGATAAGCTCAGCAAGGGCAACGTGAAGGCGAGAACCCGCATGGTCTGCCTCTACTACTATGCTAACAGACTCAACAAACTAGTTTGCGGCAGCTCAGACAAGTCGGAAACCATGATAGGCTACTTCACGAAGTGGGGAGACGCCGCCGCCGACATCTCCCCTCTCATGGATCTCTACAAAACTCAAGTCAGACAGCTGGCCCTCCATATAGGCATCCCCGAAGAAATAGCCACAAAACCTTCAACCCCCGCGCTCTGGCCAAACCAACTAGCCGAAGAGGAACTGGGCATCAAATACGAAAACCTTGATCTGATTCTGTACGGTCTAGAACACTTCATGACCACTAAAGACATCGCTGAACAGCTGAACCTATCAGCAAAGCTTGTTGATGGGGTGAAAAAGCGATGGCTGGACAACGAACACAAACGGCGACTCCCCCTGACAGCAAAAATTGGATACAGAACCGTGGGATCCGACTTCAGACTCCCCTACACACCACGCTAAGCTTTTCTAAATCCCCAACAACATATGGTTAGGATGGAAATCGAGTTGTTGAAAGAGATCAACGTAGCCCTCGCACAAATAAGCTGCAAGGTTGGAGACAAAGAACACAACCTAAACGTAATGAAGAAAAACATCAGACAAGCCAAGGATAAGGACGCAAACCTCGTTGTCCTCCCGGAACTCGCATTAACCGGTTACATGTGCCGAGACCTCGTGTACGAACTTGCAGAACCCATCCCAAAAGGACCATCTATCCGCCGCTTAGAAGAAATTACAAAGAAGGAAGACATACACGTGATTTTCGGAATGCTGGAGCGAAGCGAGAAGGCACGCGCCGCACTCTACAACACAGCAGTTCTGTTAGGTCCAAACGGTTTCATCGGAAAATATCGAAAAACACACCTGCCAACCCACAGCGCCTTTGAAGAAAAAAGATATTTTAGACCCGGATACCAAGCACCAGTCTTTGAAACCAACATCGGAAGATTGGGGCTAATCATCTGTTACGACGTGTTCTTCCCAGAAATAACCCGCTTACTGAGGGTGAAAGGCTCACAACTGATAGTGTGCATATCAGCCTCCCCAGCGGTGCGACGTGAATTCTTTGAGACACTTACCGTTGCCAGAGCCATCGAAAACACCGCCTATCTTGCCTACGTAAACCTAGTCGGAGTGGAAGACGGACTACAGTTCTGGGGAGGAAGCAGAATCGTCGCCCCAAACGGCAAAATCATATCACAAGCCAAGTACGACGAAGAAGACTT
>JABAHS010148983.1_pt1 | contig 17963 bp, 14 predicted proteins | sample 7062111 | NCBI WGS metagenome assembly JABAHS01 (sample SAMN14534600, study PRJNA622989) | marine sediment metagenome | biome: marine biome [ENVO:00000428]; feature: marine pelagic biome [ENVO:01000023]; material: deep marine sediment [ENVO:00002113]; isolation source: pool of 4 deep marine... | reverse complement strand
CCCTTCGTCACGACCAAGGTGGGCGGCAAGGGCCTGGGCCTGGCGCTGGTCGCCAAGATCGTCGGCGATCACGGCGGCGTCATCGAGTTCGACAGCGAGCCGCGCCGCACGGCGGTGCGCATCATGCTGCCCATGGCGCCGAGGGAGGCCGGTGAGCCGTGACCGGGGCCACCATCCTGGTCGCGGACGACGACCGCGCGATTCGCACCGTGCTGAGCCAGGCCCTCGGCCACGAAGGGCACGAGGTGCGCACGACCGGCACCGCGGCCGGCCTGTGGCACTGGGTCGAGGCGGGCGAGGGCGACCTGGTGATCACCGACGTGGTCATGCCCGACGAAAACGGCCTCGACCTGATCCCGCGAATCCGCAAGCTGCGGCCGAACCTGCGCATCATCGTCATGAGCGCGCAGAGCACCCTGCTGACCGCGGTCAAGGCGACCGAGCGGGGCGCCTTCGAGTACCTGCCCAAGCCCTTCGACCTGCGCGAGCTGGTCACCGTCGTCGAGCGCGCGCTGTCGGCGCCCCGGCCGGGGGCGGAGGCCGGAGCTGCGGCGGGCGCTCCGACGCTCGAGGAGCAGCTGCCCCTCATCGGCCGGTCGCCGGCCATGCAGGACATCTACCGGACCCTCGCCCGGCTGATGGGCACCGACCTGACGGTGACGATCTACGGCGAGTCCGGCACCGGCAAGGAGCTGGTCGCGCGCGCGCTGCACGACTACGGCAAGCGGCGCCACGGGCCCTTCGTCGCGATCAACATGGCGGCCATCCCGCGCGAGCTGATCGAGAGCGAGCTGTTCGGACACGAGAAGGGCGCCTTCACCGGCGCGACCGCCCGCCAGGCCGGACGCTTCGAGCAGGCCGCCGGCGGCACCCTGTTCCTGGACGAGATCGGCGACATGCCGCTGGAGGCGCAGACCCGCCTGCTGCGCGTGCTGCAGGAGGGCGAGTACACGACCGTGGGCGGCCGCACCCCGATCCGCGCCGACGTGCGGATCATCGCGGCCACGCACCGCGACCTGCGCCAGACGGTGCGCCACGGCCTGTTCCGGGAGGACCTGTTCTACCGCCTGAACGTCGTGCCGATCCGCCTGCCGCCCCTGCGCGAGCGCAACGAGGACATTCCGGAGCTGGTGCGCCACTTCTTCGCTCAGGTCCAGGAGGAAGGGCTGCCGGGCAAGACGCTTGATCCCGAAGCCATGGCGGAGCTGAAGGCCTATCGCTGGCCCGGCAACGTGCGCGAGCTGGAGAACCTGGTGCGCCGCCTGGCCGCGCTGTACAGCCAGGAGGTCATCGGCGGCGAGGTGGTGCGCGCCGAGCTGGCCGAGGAGTCGGCGCAGCCCGCGGCCCCGGCACCGCGCGGCGAATCGCTGAGCCGCGCGGTCGAGCTGCATCTCAGGGAGTACTTCTTCGCGCACGAGGACGAGCTGCCGGCCTCGGGCCTTTACGAGCGGGTGCTGCGCGAGGTCGAGCGGCCGCTCATCGAGCTGTCCCTGGGCGCCACCGGCGGCAACCAGATCCGCGCCGCCGAGCTGCTCGGCATCAACCGCAACACCCTGCGCAAGAAGATTCGTGATCTGGACATCCAGGTCATTCGCGGCCTGAAGTAGACTGTGGCAGATTTGCAAGTTAGACTGTGGCAATTCTACAACAGGACCGGGGGCAGCGAGGGGCATGACTCCGCCGGGAGAGGCCGAACTGGGCGTACCCAGCTCCGGGGAGCTTCCCCAGGGGCTGTACCGGCGCTTCGCCGCCTGGGCGCNNTACCGGCGCTTCGCCGCCTGGGCGCGCCGGGTCAACCTCGAACGCAAGCTGGCGATCGCGCTGCTCGTGGCCGCGGTGTGCTCGGGCACGGTCACCTTCGGGGCCATGACCGGCAACCTGCCGCGGGCGCTGGACCCGCAGTCCGTCCTCCTCCTGCTCAACCTGGATCTCGTCCTGCTGCTGGCCCTGAGCACCCTCATCGCGCGGCGCCTGGTGATCCTTTGGGCCGCGCACAAGAAAGGGCTGGCCGGTGCCCACCTGCACGTGCGGCTGGTTGCCCTGTTCAGCCTGATCGCGGTCACGCCGACCATCGTGTTGGCCACGTTCTCGGTGCTGCTGTTCGATTTCGGCCTGCAGGGCTGGTTCAGCGATCGGGTGCGCACCGCGGTCAAGGAATCCTTGGCCGTGGCCCAGGCCTATCTGGTGGAGCACCGGCAGACCATCAGCGCCGACGCCCTGGCCATGGGGCAGGACTTGAACCGTCAGGGGGTGTCGCTCGCCCTCAATCCCGACCGCTTCAACGAGGTGCTGGCCGCCCACGTCGGCGTGCGCTCGCTGACCGAGGCCATGGTCTTCGACGGCGCGGGACGGGTCCTGGGCCGGGCCGGCTACAGCCTCATGCTCGACTTCGATCCGCAGATCCCCGACTGGGCCGTCCAGCGGGCCCAGAACGGCGAGGTGGTGATCCTGACGGCGGAGACCGAGGACCGGGTGCGGGCGCTCCTGCGCCTCGACGCCTTCACCAACGCCTACCTGTACGTCGGACGCCTCATTGACCCGCGGGTCCTGGGCCACATCGACACGACCGAGAACGCGGTGCGCCTGTACGAGGAGCTGGAGGGCAAGCGCTCCGATCTGCAGGTCACCTTCGCCCTTGTCTTCGTGGTGGTCGCGCTCATGCTCCTCCTGGCCGCGGTCTGGGTCGGCCTGGCCTTTGCCACTCACCTGACGCGGCCGATCGGCAGGCTGATCCTGGCCGCCGAAAGGGTCGGCTCCGGCGACCTGGCGGCGCGCGTCGAGGCGCGCGGCAGCCCCGACGAGATCGGCACGCTCGCCAAGGCCTTCAACCGCATGACCGGCGAGCTGCAGAGCCAGCAGGACGAACTGCTCGAGGCCAACCGCCAGCTCGATTACCGCAGCCGCTTCATCGAGGCGGTGCTGGGCGGGGTTTCGGCGGGGGTCATCGGTCTCGATCCCTCCGGCGAGATCACCCTGCCGAACCGCTCGGCCTGCGAGCTCCTCTCGGTCGAGCCGGACGGGCTGCGCGGCCGCAAGCTGGGCGAGGTGGTGCCGGAAATGGCCGAGATGCTGGACGAGGCGCGGGGTCGGCCGGGCCGGCTCAGCGAGCGCACGATCGTCCTGGCGGCCGGCGACGGGACCGCGCGCCACCTATTGGTGCGCGTCGCGACGGANNCACCTTCGACGACATCACCGAGCTGCTGTCGGCCCAGCGCAAGGCGGCCTGGGCGGACGTGGCGCGGCGCATCGCCCACGAGATCAAGAACCCGCTGACCCCGATCCAGCTCTCGGCCGAGCGGCTGAAGCGCAAGTACCTGAGCCAGATCGAGACCGACCCCGAAACGTTCAAGGCCTGCACCGACATCATCGTGCGCCAGGTCGACGATATCGAGCGCATGGTCGACGAGTTCTCCGCTTTCGCGCGCATGCCGGCGCCGGTGATGGCCGAGGTCGATCTGGCGGAGCTGGTCGAGCAGGCCATGTTCTTGCAGCGTAGCGCCCATCCGGATATTGCCTTCGCGCTCGAGCGGCCGGACCACCCGGTGGTGGCGGCCTGCGACAGCGAACAGATCGGCCGGGCGCTGACCAACCTGCTGCAGAACGCGGTCGACGCCATCCAATCGCGCCCGCCCGGGCAGGCGGAGCCGCTGCCCGAAGGCCGCGTCACCGTGCGCTTGATCGACAGCGAAACCCTGCGGGCCATCGAGGTGGAGGACAACGGCCGCGGCCTGCCGAAGACGGAGCGCCACCGCCTGACCGAGCCCTACGTCACCACCCGCGAGCAGGGCACCGGGCTCGGCCTGGCCATCGTCAAGAAGATCATGGAGGACCACGGTGGAAACGTCAGCCTGGATGACTCACCGTCCGGCGGGGCCCGCATCCGCCTGATATTCGCTTTGCCGGACCAGCCGACCGGCACGCCCACAGCGGCGGAGACGAACGTCGAAACGAAGGCCTAGGCGCATGGCACGTGACATTCTGATCGTCGACGACGAAGCCGATATCCGGATACTGGTCACCGGCGTCCTGCACGACGAAGGCTACAGCACCCGGGAGGCGGCCGACGGCGACAGTGCCCTGGAGGCGCTCGCGTGCCGCCGGCCGAGCCTGGTGATCCTCGACATCTGGCTGCAGAATAGCCGCTTGGACGGCCTGGAGGTGCTGCATGCCATCAAGCACGAGCATCCAACCGTGCCCGTGGTCATGATCAGCGGCCACGGCACGATCGAAACGGCGGTCACGGCGATCAAGCTCGGGGCCTACGATTTCGTCGAAAAGCCGTTCAAGGCGGATCGCCTCATCTTGGTCGTCGAGCGCGCGATCGAAGCGGCCAAGCTGCGCCAGGAGAACGAGGAGCTGCGGCTGCGGGCCGGTCCGGAGACCGAGCTGATCGGCGCCTCGCCGGCGATCAACCAGTTGCGCCAGGCGATCGGCAAGGTGGCGCCGACCGGCAGCCGGGTGCTGATTACCGGGCCGGCCGGGGCCGGCAAGGAGGTTGTCGCGCGCGTGCTGTACGAGCAGTCACGGCGCGCGGCCGGCCCCTTCGTGGTGCTCAACTGCGCGACCACGAACCCGGAGCGCCTCGAGCTCGAGCTGTTCGGCTGCGAAACGGGCGTCGAGGGCCCGGGCACACCGGGCCGCACCGGGACCTTCGAGCGGGCCCACGGGGGCACGCTTCTGCTCGACGAGGTCGCCGACATGCCGCTCGAGACCCAAGGCAAGATCGTCCGCGTGCTGCAGGACCGGGGCTTCGAGCGGGTCGGCGGCAACCGCCACGTCGAGGTGGACGTGCGGGTGATCGCCGCGACCAACCGCGACCTGGGCACGCGCATCGGCCGGGGCGAATTCCGCGAGGACCTGTTCTACCGGCTGAACGTTGTCCCGCTGCGCGTGCCCGCGCTCAAGGACCGGCGCGAAGACGTCCCCGAACTGGTGCGCCACTTCATGGCGCGCGCGGCCGACGTTGCGGGTCTGGCGCCGCGGCGCATCGGCGAGGATGCCATGGCCACGCTTCAGGCGTATGAGTGGCCGGGCAACGTGCGTCAGCTGCGCAACGTGATCGACTGGATCCTGATCATGGCGCCCGGAGGACCCGGCGAGCCCGTGCGCTCCGACATGCTGCCGCCGGACATTGGCTCGATCGCGCCGTCGGGTCTGAGCGGCGATGCCGGGGCCGAAATGATGGCCATGCCGCTGCGCGAGGCGCGCGGAGTCTTCGAGCGGCAGTACCTGGAGGCGCAGGTCATGCGCTTCGGCGGCAACATCTCGCGCACGGCGTCCTTCGTCGGCATGGAGCGCTCGGCGCTCCACCGCAAGCTTCGATCCCTCGGCATCACCACCGTGCCCGAGCGCTAGGAAGCGGCGAGCATCCGCCTCAAACGGACTTAGAGTTCCGACATGCAGGTCATTATTTGCGGCGCCGGCCAGGTTGGCTTCAACATCGCCCGCTACCTGTCGAGCGAGAATGCCGACATCACGGTGATCGACCAATCGCCCGAGCTGGTCGGGAAGGTCACCGAGTCGCTGGACGTCAAGGGGCTGGTGGGGTTCGCCTCGCATCCGGACGTGCTGGAGCAGGCCGGCGCGGGCGATGCCGACATGATCATCGCGGTGACCTACGCCGACGAGGTCAACATGGTGGCCTGCCAGATCTGCCACTCGATCTTCGACGTGCCGACCAAGATCGCGCGGGTGCGCGATCAAAGCTATCTCGATCCCATGTGGGCCGACCTGTTCAGCCGCGACCACATGCCGATCGACGTGATCATCTCGCCCGAGATCGAGGTGGCCAGGGCGATCGAGCGGCGCCTGGAGATCCCCGGCGCGTTCGACGTGCATCCGCTGGCCAACGGCAAGGTCAGCCTGATCGGCGTGCACTGCACGCCGGAGACGCCGATCCTGGAGACCCCGCTGCGCGAGCTGACAGGCCTGTTCCCCGAGCTGAACATCAGCGTGGTCGGGATCTGGCGCGACGGGCACGGCATCGTGCCCAGGTCGGAGGAACACCTTCTGGCCGGCGACGACGTGTATTTCGTGGCCGAGACGGGCCACGTGGCGCGCTCCATGGCGACCTTCGGGCACGAGGAGAAGGAGGCGCGCCGCGTCATCATCATCGGCGGCGGCAACATCGGCCTCAACCTGGCGACCGCGGTGGAGAGGCACCACCCTTACGTCTCGCTCAAGCTGATCGAGGTCGACAAAAAGCGGGCCGAGACCGTGGCCCAGGCGCTCGAGCGCACCGTGGTGATTCACGGCAACGCGCTCGACACCGAGATCCTCGAGGAGGCCAGCGCCAACCTGGCCGAGACCGTGGTGGCGGTGTCGAACGACGATGAGGTCAACATCCTGACCTCGCTGCTGGCCAAGCGCTACGGCTGCCAGCGGGCGGTCACGCTGATCAACAAGCTGTCCTACGCGCCGCTCGTCGGGCCGCTCGGCATCGATGCCGTGGTCAGCCCGCGGGCGATCACCGTGTCGACCATTCTGCAACACGTGCGCCGCGGCCGGATCCGCTCGGTGCACTCGATCCCCGAGGGCTTCGGCGAGGTGATCGAGGCCGAGGCGTTGGAGACCTCGAGCCTGGTCGGCGTGCCGATCCGCGAGGCGGACCTGCCGGACGGCGTGCTCGTCGGCGCCATCGTGCGCGGCGAGGAGGTGATCATCCCGCGCGGCGATACCGTGATCCGCACCAACGATCTGGTGGTGATCTTTGCTGCGACCGAGGCGGTCAGGAAGATCGAGAAGCTGTTCGCGGTCAAGCTGGAGTTCTTTTGATCGCGTCAAGGGGGGACGCATAAGCATGCCGCGCTACGCATACGTCAACGGTCGCTATCTGCCGCACGCCCAGGCCGCGGTGCACATCGAGGACCGCGGCTACCAGTTCGCCGACGGCGTCTACGAGGTGGTGCCGGTGTACAAGGGCATCCTGGTGGACGAGGCCCCGCATCTGGACCGGCTGGAGCGCTCGCTCAAGGAGCTGCGCATCGGCATGCCCGCCTCGCGGAGCGCACTCAAGTTGATCTCGCATGAGCTGATGCGGCGCAATGACCTGAGCCACGGGTTCCTCTACGTGCAGGTGACCCGGGGCGTGGCGCCGCGCGAGCACGCATTCCCGGAGCATGCCAGGCCGGCGCTCGTCATGACCACGCGCCAGACCAAGCCGCACGGCGAGGAGATGCTGCGCCAGGGCGTCAAGGTCATCACCATGCCGGACATCCGCTGGAAGCGCTGCGACATCAAGTCGATCTCGCTGCTGCCCAACGTGCTGGCCAAGCAGAAGGCGGCCGAGGCCGGGGCGTACGAGGCCTGGCAGGTCGATGCCGAAGGGCGGATCACCGAGGGCAGCGCGTCCAACGCCTGGATCGTGACCGCCGAGGGCGCGGGGGTGACGCGCGACGCCAGCCAGGCCATCCTGAACGGCATCACCCGGCAGTCGCTGCTCACGCTCATCCGCGAGGAAGGCTACGACTTCCAGGAGCGCGCCTTTACCCTCGACGAGGCGAGGGCGGCGCGCGAGGCCTTTCTCACCTCCAGCACGTCCTTCGTCCTGCCGGTGACACGCATCGACGAGGCGCCGGTCGGCAACGGCCAGCCCGGCCCCCTGTTCGGCGCGCTGCGCGCCCACTACCTCGAGTACATGGCCGCTCTCGGGGAGGGCGAGTGAGCCCGCCGCAGCCGCGCGCCCTGCTGTTCGACTGGGACAACACCCTGGTCGACACCTGGGGCGCCATCCACCACGCGCTGGCCGTGACCTTCGAGGCCATGGGCCACGAGCCCTGGAGCTTCGAGGAGACCCGCGAGCGCGTCCGCGCCTCGGCCCGGGACGCCTTCCCCGTCCTGTTCGGCGAGCGGGCGCAGCAGGCCGCGGAGATCTTCTATCGCACCTTCGAGGCGGATCACCTCAAGACCCTGCGGGCTCGTGACGGCGCCGAGCGCATGCTCAGCAGCCTGGCAGGCCGGCAGCTCTATTACCTCGCGGTCGTGAGCAACAAGCGGGGCGACCTGCTGCGCCGGGAAGCCGCCCACCTGGGCTGGGCGCGGTATTTCGACCGCTTGGTCGGGGCGAGCGACGCGGTCCACGACAAGCCGGCCGTCGAGGCGGTGGCGCTCGCGCTGGCCGATTCCGGGCTCGCGCCCGGGCCCGAGGTCTGGTTCGTCGGCGACACCGACATCGACATGCAATGCGCCGCCAACGCCGGCTGTCGGGCCGTCCTGCTGCGCCCGGAGCCGCCCGCGCCGGGCGAGTTCGGCGTCGCGGCCGCGCCGCTCCACATGGCCAGCTGCGCCGACCTCCTGGAGACGGTGAGGGCCCTCTGAATTTTGTCTTTCGCTTTAAATCGTGGTAGGGAACTAATATATCGTTAGAGGCATCTGGCGACAGGGTCTCGCCGGGGCCTGCGGTCCGGTCCGTGCGGGCAGCGGGTGCCGTGGCGAAGCCCGGCGGGAGCGAGTCGTGTGTGAGAAGTAAAGAAAACGAAAAAAGGTGGCTTCAATGGCCGCAGAAAAATCCCAGAACGTCCAGGACGTCTTTCTGAACCATATTCGCAAGAATAAGGTTCCGGTCACCATTTTCCTCGTTAACGGCGTCAAGCTGCAGGGCATCATCACCTGGTTCGACAATTTCTCCGTGCTGCTGCGCCGGGACGCCCATTCGCAGCTCGTCTACAAGCACGCCATTTCGACGGTGATGCCGGCGACGCCGGTGCAGCTTTTCGAGCCGACCCAGGAGCAGCAGCAGGAGATGCAAGACGCCTAGGCACGGCGCCCGAAAGTCGGGGGGGAGCCACGCCAACGGCGCCGCGCCGGCGGGGGACGGCGGCGTCGGGCCGGGTGTTACCCGGGCGCTGGTCCTGCATCCGGACATCCGCTCGGGTCCGGCGTCGACGCGCGCCGCCAAGGCACGGCTGGACGAGGCCGTGGGTCTGGCGCTCGCCATCGGCCTGGATGTCGTTCACGCGGAGACCGTCGCGCTCGAGCGGCCGCGGCCGGCGGCCCTGCTGGGCAAGGGGGTGGTCGAGCGCTTTGCCGAGTTCGTGGCAGCCGGGCACGTCGGCGTGGCGATCGTCGACACGGCGCTCAGCCCGATCCAGCAGCGCAACCTGGAGCGCGCCTGGAACTGCAAGGTGATCGACCGCACCGGCCTGATCCTCGAGATCTTCGGCGCCCGGGCGCGCACCAGGGAGGGCCAGCTGCAGGTCGAGCTGGCCGCGCTCAGCTACCAGCGCTCGCGCCTGGTGCGCTCCTGGACCCACCTGGAGCGCCAGCGCGGCGGCTTCGGCTTCCTGGGCGGCCCGGGCGAGCGCCAGCTGGAGATCGACCGCCGCATTATCACCGACCGGATCGCGCGCCTGAAGGGCGAGCTGGCGCACGTCAAGCGGACCCGCGAGCTGCACCGCGTTGCCCGGCGCCGGGTGCCCTATCCGGTGGTCGCGCTGGTCGGCTACACCAACGCCGGCAAGTCGACCCTGTTCAACCGCCTGACCCGGGCCGAGGTCTTCGCCGAGGACCTGCTGTTCGCCACCCTCGATCCGACCATGCGCCGGGTCCGCCTGCCGTCCGGGCGCGAGGTCATCCTGTCCGACACGGTCGGCTTCATCTCCGATCTGCCGACCGACCTGGTCGCCGCCTTCCGGGCGACGCTCGAGGAGGTGACGGAGGCCGACCTCGTGCTCCACGTGCGCGACATCGCGCATCCGGACAGCGAGGCCCAGCGGGGCGACGTGGAGGCGGTTCTGGAGGACCTCGGCCTGGGCGAGCGGCTCGAGGACTCGATGCTCGAGGTTCTCAACAAGATCGATCTGCTGGACGCGGACTCGCGCAGCGTTCTCGCCGCCCGGGCCGCACGCGACAGCAGGCAGGTCCTCGCCTCGGCGCTGACCGGCGAGGGGCTCGGCGAGCTGCTGCATGCGATCGACCGGCGTCTGAGCGAGGGGGGCCACACGGTCAGCCTGTCCGTGGCGCTGAGCGACGGCGCGGCGATCGCTTGGCTGTACGACCACGGACAGGTCCTGGGCCGGCGCGACGACCAGGAGTTCGCGCACCTGCGGGTCAGCCTCGATCCCGCGGACCTCGCCCGGTTCCGCCACCGGCAGGCCGATCAGGACCCGAGCGGACGCTGAGGCGGCGCGCGGTGCCGGGTTCGCGTGCTGCGTGGCCGTGCCGCTCGCGCCGCTTTTGCGGCGGAACGCCCATTGCGCCATGCCGGTAGATATCGAACTCGTGGTCCGGATCCTGGTGGAGGTTGCGGCCGAAGAGATCCTGCCGCGCTTCCAGAGCCTCCGTGGGCACGAGGTGCGCGCCAAGGACAGCGGCGAACTGGTCACCGTGGCCGACCTTGGCGCCGAGGCGCAGATCGAACGCCGCCTGCGTGATCTCATGCCGGGCTCGCTGGTGGTGGGCGAGGAGGCGGCCGCCGAGGACCCGGCCCTGCTCGACGCCTTGGCGCGCCAGGACGACTGGATCTGGGTGATCGACCCGATCGACGGCACCGGCAACTTCGCCCGCGGCACGCCGGTCTTCGCGGTGATGGTCGCGCTCGTCCACAAGGGCGAGGTCGCGGCCTCCTGGATCCACGACCCGGCCGAGGCGCGCACCGCCACGGCCGAACACGGCGCCGGCGCCTGGTTGGACGGGCGTCGTCTCGGCCCCGTCGAGTCGCCGCCGCGCGAGGAGCTGCGCGGCACGCTGCATGCCGGCGCCTTCGCCACACCCGAGATGGCGCGCCAGGTGCAGGCCCGGCGCGGCCGCGTCGGCGCTGTGCGCAGCCTCGGCTGCGCCGGCCAGGAATACCTCCGGCTAGTCACCGGGGAGACCCATTACTCGCTGTTCACGAAGCTGATGCCCTGGGACCACCTGCCGGGCACGCTGCTCTACCGCGAGGCCGGGGGGCTGGCCCGCACGCTGGACGGCGCCCCCTACGGTCCGTCGAGCCACCGGGCGCCGGGCCTGCTGATGGCGCCCGACCCGGCGACCTGGCAGTGGCTCCACGACTCCCTGTTCGCCGAGCCGCCGCCGGAGCGGCCGTAGGCCCGCGCCGCGCGCTGCTTTTGCGTGGCCTCACAGGTCGCGCGCAACTGGCCCTAGTAAGCCACCCCATCACGGATTAGGCTCACGCAGGTCGAAGCGCTTGCCGTCGGGAGGGGAGGTCCGAGCCGTGGTCGACAAGGCGTTGCCCAGCGAGGCTCGCGTCGTGGTCATCGGCGGCGGCATCATCGGCTGCTCGGTCGCCTATCACCTCGCCAAGCTCGGCTGGCGCGACGTCGTGCTGCTCGAGCGCAAGCAGCTGACCTGCGGCACCACCTGGCACGCCGCCGGCCTGGTCCGCGAGGTCCTGGGCGACCGGACCATGACCCGCCTGGCGCAGATCTCCATGGCGCTGTTCCGCACGCTCGAGGACGAGACGGGCCAGGCCACGGGCCTCAAGCAGAACGGCAGCCTCGGCATCGCCACGAACCCCGAGCGTTGGGAGGAGCACCGGCGCGCGGCCGGCCTGGCCAAGGTGTGCGGCGTCGAGGTCGAGCTGATCAGCCCCGCGACGGCGAGGGATCTCTATCCCCTGCTCAACGTCGAGGACGTGCTGGGCGCCGTGTACTTTCCCAAAGACGGCCAGATCAACCCGGCCGACGCGGCCGTGGCGCTCGCCAAGGGCGCGCGCCAGGGCGGCGCCCGGATCTGCGAGGACACCAAGGTGATCGGCATCCAGACCGCGCAGGGCCGTGTCACCGGCGTGCGCACCGATCGCGGCGACATCCGGGCCGAGGTCGTGGTCAACTGCGCCGGCATGTGGGCGCGCGAGGTCGGCCTGATGTGCGGCGTCAACGTGCCGCTGCACGCCTGCGAGCACTTCTACGTCGTGACCGAGCCCATGGAGGGCGTGTCGGCGGAGCTGCCGGTGCTCAGGGACATGGACGGGTGCGCCTACTACAAGGAGGACGCGGGCAAGCTCCTGATCGGCGCCTTCGAGCGCACGGCCAAGCCCTGGGGCATGGACGGCATCCCCGAGGACTTCGCCTTCGACGAGCTGCCGGAGGACATGGACCATTTCATGCCGGTGCTGGAAGGCGCCATGCACCGGATTCCGGCGCTGCAGCAGGTCGGCATCCGCACGTTCTTCAACGGCCCGGAGAGCTTCACCCCGGACAACCGCTACATGCTGGGCGAGGCGCCCGAGGTGCGCAACTTCTACGTCGCCGCCGGGTTCAACTCGGTCGGCATCCAGTCGGCCGGGGGCGCGGGCAAGGTCCTGGCCGAGTGGCTCGTGGGCGGCGAAGCGCCGATCGACCTCAGCGGCCTGGACGTGCGGCGCCTGCAGCCGTTCCAGAACAACGCGAGCTACCTGTTCCATCGCGCCTCCGAGGCGCTCGGGCTGCTCTACGACATGCACTGGCCGTACCGCCAGTACGAGACCGCGCGCGGGGTGCGCACGTCTGCGTTCTACGATCGGCTCAAGGCGCGCGGCGCCTGCTTCGGCGAGGTGGCGGGCTGGGAGCGGCCCAACTGGTACGCCCCCGAGGGTGTCGAGCCCAGGTACGAGTACAGCTACAAGCGGCAGAACTGGTTCGCCTACGCGGCCGCCGAGCACGAGGCGGTGCGCGAGGCCGTCGGCCTGTTCGACCAGAGCTCCTTCGCCAAGTTCCTGGTCCAGGGCCCGGACGCCGAGGCGGTGCTGCAGCGCATCTGCGCCAACGACGTGGCGGTGCCGCCGGGGCGCGTCGTCTACACCCAGTGGCTCAACGAGCGCGGCGGCATCGAGGCGGACCTGACGGTCACGCGGCTGGCCGGAGACCGCTATCTGGTGGTTACCGGCGCGCCGCTCGCGGTGCGCGACCTGGCCTGGCTGAAGCGGCACATCCCGGAGGACGCGCGGGTCACGGTGAGCGACGTGACCTCGGCCTACGCGGTGCTGGGCGTCATGGGTCCGAACAGCCGGAGTCTGCTATCACGCCTGAGCCATGCCGACCTGTCCAACGAGGCCTTCCCCTTTGGCGCGTCGCACGAGATCGACGTGGGCTTCGCCACGCTGCGCGCAACCCGCATCACCTATGTCGGCGAGTTGGGCTGGGAGCTCTACGTGCCCACGGAGTTCGCCCGCGGCGTGCTCGATGCGGTGTGCGCGGCGGGCGAGGCGCTCGGCGCCAGGCCGGTCGGCATGCACGCCATGGACAGCCTGCGCATCGAAAAGGCCTACCGCCACTGGGGCCACGACATCACGCCGGAGGAGACGCCGCTCGAGGCCGGGCTCGGTTTTGCCGTGCGCTTCGACAAGAATGTGCCCTTCATCGGCCGCGACGCCTTGCTGCGGCAGAAGGAACAGGGCCTCAAGCAGCGCCTGGTCCAGTTCGCGCTCGAGGACCCCGAGCCGCTGCTCTATCACAACGAGCCGATCTACCGGGACGGCGAGCTCGTCGGCTACCTGACCTCGGGCAACTACGGCCACCACCTGGGCCGCGCCATCGGCCTCGGCTACGTCGAGCATCCGGACGGGGTCGACGCACGGTTCGTCAACTCGGGACGCTACGAGATCGAGATCGCCGGTGAGCGTGCCGCGGCGCAGGCCAGCCTGCGGCCGATGTACGACCCGAAGGGCGAGCGCGTGAAGGCGTGAGGCAGCCGTGCCAGGCCCGGCCAAGGGCCGCTGCGGCCAGAACAGGTCACGAGATAGGTCACGAGCCGGGAGTACGCAAACCATGCTCATCGGGGTCCCGAGGGAGATCAAGGTCGAGGAGTACCGGGTCGGTCTGGTTCCGAGCTCGGTGCGCGAACTGGTGCACCATGGCCACCGGGTCATCGTGGAAACAGGGGCCGGCGCCGGAATCAGCTTCGATGACGCGGCCTACCGGGCCGCCGGCGCCGAGGTCACGGACAGTGTGGAGGAGATCTTCGCCACGGCCGACATGATCGTGAAGGTCAAGGAGCCCCTGGAGCACGAGTACAGGCGGCTGCGCGAAGGACAGGTGCTTTTCACCTACCTGCACCTGGCCCCCGACCTGCCGCAGACCAAGGGCCTGATGGACTCCGGCTGCATCGCCATCGCCTACGAGACGGTCACCGACAGGACCGGCGGCCTGCCGCTGCTCGCGCCCATGAGCGAGGTGGCCGGGCGCATGTCGGTGCAGGTCGGCGCCCACTGCCTGGAGAAGGAGCAGGGCGGCTCGGGCATGCTGCTGGGCGGCGTGCCGGGCGTGGCGGCGGCACGCGTGGTGATCATCGGCGGCGGCGTCGCCGGCACCAACGCCGCGCGCATGGCCATGGGCATGGAGGCCCACGTCACGGTGATCGACAACAACCTGGACCAGCTCTACGCGCTCGACCTGCAGTTCGGCCCCATGCTGAACACGATCTACTCCACGGTCGACGCGATCGAGAGCCACGTCGTCGGGGCCGACCTGGTGATCGGCGCGGTGCTGGTGCCGGGCGCCGCCGCGCCCAAGCTGGTGACCCGCGAGATGGTCCGCCAGATGCGCCCCGGCTCGGTCCTGGTCGACATCGCCATCGACCAGGGCGGCTNNCCAAACCGACGTTTATCGAGGAGGGCGCGGTGCATTACTGCGTCGCCAACATGCCGGGCGCGGTCGCGCGCACCTCGACCTTCGCGCTCAACAACGCGACCCTGCCCTTCACGCTGGCGCTCGCCGACAAGGGCCACCGCCGGGCGCTCGCCGAGGATCCCGACCTGAAGGCCGGGCTCAACGTGGCCGGCGGCAAGCTCACCTACAGGGCGGTCGCCGAGGCGCACGGCTTGGCCTACACCGCGGCCGAGGAGGCCTTGGGCTTGTAGGGTCCCTGCGCAGATCGCTAGAGTGGATCGTGTTCGCTCGGAGCCACTTCGCAAGCTCCGACCGAACAGGTGANNNNGATGGGAATCGCCCAAAGCGAGTCCCATCGACGAAGGATCTGCTCTAGGATCGCGGGCATGGGCTGCTGCCATTATTACGCGCCGGCCGAGGGCGGCGACGAAGCGTTCTCGGTCGACGTCTCGGCCATCACCTTCGGCGCCGGGGTGCTGAGGGAGGCGGGGGATCACGCCCGGGCCCGCGGGCTGCGGCGCGTGGCGCTCATGAGCGACCCGGTGCTCGCCGGCCTCGAGCACGTGGCGGTGGCCAGGGCGTCGCTGGAGCAGGCCGGGCTCGATGTCGTGCTCTACGACGAGGTGCGGGTCGAGCCGACCGACGAGTCGTTCCTGGCCGCGGCGCGCTTTGCCCGCGACGGCGAGTTCGACGGCTTCGTCTCGGTCGGCGGCGGCTCGGTCATCGACACCTGCAAGGCGGCCAACCTGTATTCCACCCATCCGGCCGAGTTCCTGACCTACGTCAACGCGCCGATCGGCGAGGGCCGGCCGGTGCCGGGGCCGCTCAAGCCGCACATCGCCTGCCCGACGACCTCGGGCACCGGCAGCGAATGCACCGGCATCGCGATCTTCGATCTCCTCTCGATGAAGGCGAAGACCGGGATCGTGTCGCGCCGCCTGCGTCCGAGCATGGCGCTCGTGGACCCGGACTGCACCGCGACCCTGCCCAGGAACGTGGTCGCGGCGAGCGGCTTCGACGTGCTGAGCCACGCGCTCGAGTCCTACACTGCGCTCGCCTACACCCGGCGCAAGCCGGCGGCGCGGCCGAGCCTCAGGCCCATGAGCCAGGGCGCCAATCCGTGGAGCGACCTGGGCTGCCGCGAGGCCCTGCGCATCGCGGGCGAGCATCTGGTCCGCGCCGTCAACGACGCCGGCGACAGCGAGGCGCGCAGCCAGCTCATGTGGGCGGCCACGCTGGCCGGCATCGCCTTCGGCAACGCCGGCGTGCACGCGCCGCACGGCATGTCCTACTCGGTCGCCGGCCTGGTCCGCGACTTCCATCCGGACGGCTACCCGGCCAACGGCGCGATCGTGCCGCACGGCATGTCGGTGATCGTGAATGCGCCCTCGGTGTTTCGCTTCACCGCCTCGGCCTGCCCGGAGCGGCATCTGGAGGCGGCCGCATGGCTCGGCGCCGAGACCCGCGGGGCGACGCAGGCCGAGGCGGCCGGGGTGCTCTCGGAGCGGCTGATCGAGCTCATGCGCGCGACCGACATGCCGAACGGGATCAGCGGCGTCGGCTACGGCGTGCCCGATATCCCGGCCCTGGCCGAGGGCGCCTACCCGCAGCGGCGGCTGCTCGACAATGCGCCGCTGCCGATCGGCCGGGGCGAACTCGACAAGCTGTACCGCGACGCCCTGGCCTACTGGTGAGACGCGTCGCATTGGTGAGAGGCGGCGCACGAGGCGCTTCCGGCGCGGCGCCGAGGCCGCCGCGTGCAAGCGGCGGGCCCAGGGACTTGGCCTCACGGAAAGTGCCGAATTGGTCCTAGGGCCATGGCCGGCCTTGGGTTTAAGCTGCTTCGCAAGACCAACCCCAATGGGTGGATGAGGCCCATGACCGAGATCTCCAAGCTCCCCAATTCGCTCGAAGAATACTGGATGCCGTTCACCGCCAACCGGGATTTCAAGGCGAATCCGCGGCTCATCACGGGCGCCGAGGGCATGTATTACACGACCCATCGCGGCGACAAGGTGATCGACGCCTCCGCCGGTCTGTTCTGCGTCGCAGCGGGCCACGGCCGCAAGGAGATCGCGGAGGCGGCGCACGATGTCCTGCTGGAGATGGACTATTGCCCACCGTTCCAGTACGGCCATCCCCTGTCGTTCGAGCTGTCGCGCCGTCTGGCGGGGCTGACCCCGGCCGACATGAACCACATCTTCTTTACCAATTCCGGCTCAGAAGCCGTTGATACGTCGCTGAAAATCGCTCTGGCCTACCACCGGGCCCGGGGCGAGGGGCAGCGCACGCGCCTGGTCGGGCGCGAGCGCGCCTACCACGGCGTCAACTTCGGCGGCCTGTCGGTCGCCGGCATGGTCAACAACAAGCGGGTTTTCGGTCCCGGCGTGGCGGGCGCGCTGCACCTGCGCCATACGCGCCGGCCGGAGCACACGTTCGCCCGCGGCCAGCCGGACACGGGCGCCGAGCTGGCCGACGACCTGCAGCGCCTCGTCGACCTGCACGGCGCCGACACCATCGCGGCGTGCATCGTCGAGCCCATCGCCGGCTCGGTCGGCGCGTTGATGCCGCCCAAGGGCTATCTGCAGCGCCTGCGCGAGATCTGCGACCGGCACGGCATCCTGCTGATCTTCGACGAGGTGATCTGCGGCTTCGGTCGCACCGGCAAGCAGTTCGCCGCCGACAGCTTCGGCGTGGTGCCGGACATGATCACCATGGCCAAGGCGCTGACCAACGGCGTGATGCCCATGCCCATGGGGGCGGTGGCGTGCAGCGACAGGATCTACGAGACCATCACCGGCGCCGCGCCGGAGACCGCGATCGAGCTGTTCCACGGCTACACCTATTCCGGCTGCCCGGTGGCCGCGGCGGCGGGCCTGGCGACCCGCGACATCTTCGACAGGGAGGACCTGATCGAGCGCGCGGCGACAATGTCGCCGGTCTTCATGGAGGCGCTCTATTCCCTGGAGGACCTGCCCGTGGTGACCGACATCCGCGGCTACGGGCTGATCGGCGGCATCGACCTGGCGCCGATGGGAAGCCCCGGCGTGCGCGGTTACGCCGTCCTGCAGCAGCTCTACGAGGCCGGCGTGATGACCAAGCTGACCGGCGATTGCGTCCTGGTTTCGCCGCCGCTCATCCTCGAGGACGGCCACATCGACGAGATCTTCAGCAAGATCCGCGGCGTGCTGAAGACCCAGTAAGCCGGCGCAGCGGACCGTGTTAGCGTCCGGGCCGGCGTTCGGCCGGCACGGGCCCGTCCCGGTGCGACCAGAGCGGGCGACCGTCTGCGACGAAGGGCCGTGGGGTCGCCCGGACCCTCGGTCTTTGCGGCCGGGGCTGCGAGGCTATTGGCCCGCGCCGCCCTCGACCTGGCCCTTCAGGTTGTCCGGGTCGAAGATGCCCTCGTACTGCTGCGCGCCGGGCGACTCGGGTGGG
>JABAHS010000430.1_pt7 | contig 17991 bp, 20 predicted proteins | sample 7062111 | NCBI WGS metagenome assembly JABAHS01 (sample SAMN14534600, study PRJNA622989) | marine sediment metagenome | biome: marine biome [ENVO:00000428]; feature: marine pelagic biome [ENVO:01000023]; material: deep marine sediment [ENVO:00002113]; isolation source: pool of 4 deep marine... | reverse complement strand
GTCCACATGGCGGAGAAAACCGCATTGCCGGTGGAGCCGAGTCCGAGCGGTGCCTCGCCCGGGGCTGCCAGGGTTGCGAGAGCGTCGTAGTCCCGGAACACCTCGCGCAGGCGCGCCCTCTGTTGCTCGACGCGCGCCGTGGTGCGGATGTAGCTGCTTGCGGAAAGGGTGAGGCCGCTGCGCACGCGCTCGCGGGTGACGGGCTTCAAGTCCAGGGGGCGGCTGCCATAGGCCGCGCCGAGATTGGCGGCCAGGTTGGCATCCAGAATCAGGCGCTGGCAGTCGACGGCGTCGTCGAAGGCGGCGCCGAGATCGGCATCCGCGCTGCCTTCCAGATGCCTCGCCCAGGCGTCGAAGCGGCTTCGCGCATCAGCGCTCGCCTGTTCCCACACGGGCGCCCGCACCAGCCCGATGCGGATCGGATCCTGCGCGCCGAGGACCTCGGGCTCACCGGTGCGCGCGCGCGCCAGCACTCCGGTGACCAGGGCGATGTCGCTCACGTCGCGCGCAAACACGCCCACGTGATCCAGCGCCTGCGCGAGGATGTGCATGCCGGCGGTGGGGATGGCAGCGAAGGTCGGCTTGAATCCGAAGATGCCGCAGTAGGAGGCCGGCCGGATAACCGAGCCGGTTGTCTGGGAGCCGATGGCGAGCGGCACCATGCGATCGGCGACGGCGGCCGCAGAGCCGCTCGACGAGCCCCCCGGCGTGCGTTTCAGATCCAGGGGGTTGGCGGTCGCTCCGGGCGCCGAGAGGGCCAGCTCGGCGGTGACCGTCTTGCCGAGAATGACCGCGCCCGCCTCGCGCAGCATGGCCACCGCCGCCGCGTCCTGGCGCGGCCGCCGACCCCGGTAGAGCGCGCTGCCGCACTCGGTGGGCATGTCGGCGGTGTCGAAGATGTCCTTGATGCCGACGGGCACGCCGTGCAGAGGCCCGAGCCGGGTGCCCGCATCGCGCGCGGCGTCGGCATCGCGGGCGGCGGCGAGCGCAAGCTCCGCATCCACGAAGGCCCACGCGCTCACCAGGGCGTCTCTACCCTCGATGCGTTCGAGGCACGATTCCACCAGCGCCAGCGAAGTGATTTCNNNTCGGTCGGAATTGACAAATCAACGCGTGAGCGCCGATTGTATACGCTATCCGGGTGGAGGTACCGACCCCATGCGCTATGTAACTGCGAGCATCGTCGTGGTGCTCATGCTTGCTCTCACCGCCTGTTCACAAATGGAGACCAAGGCGTTCGCCGTCGATGTGAGTCCCTACAGCATCGAGCAGACACCCGGCATGATTCACAGCTATCTCAGGTCCCGCGGCTTTCAGCGTGTGAAATTCCAGGACTACGAGAGCGGACTGGTCATTTACGAGAAACGTAACTCCGAGATCGACGAGCAGCGGTTCGTTTTGAAATCCCGGCCGCAGATAAGGGTGATCGTCCGCCTGGAGAAAAACAGACATACGTTTGAAAAGTCCAATCCCAGAGTCATCGTCTGGTTCAGCGAGAAAGGCACAAACAAGCTCTCGTCTTTTGCAGAGGGAGAATACAATCGCTTGCTCGCCGAGGTGACCGAGCGGGTCGGCGACGATCGCGTCAAGGTATGGCCGAATCAGCCCCGCGGCTCAGGTGAGTGGTAACATCACGTACTTTTGAAAGCCCGGCCGCTGCTTGAGCCGCTCGTGCCAGGCCTCGACGTTGGCGAGGCTCGGTCGCTCGGTCTGCATGTTGTACCAGCGCCAGGCGGCCGTCCCCAGGGGAATGTCGGCCATGGTGAGCCGATCACCGCACAAGAACGCGCGATCGGCCAGATGCGCATCCACGACTGCCCAGCTCTCGCCCAGCCGCGACGCGGCCGCGGCGAGCTTTTCCGGGTCCTGATTCGCCTTGAGATCGCGCACCACGGCCCAGAAGATGAACGTGATGTCGGCGTGGACCGTCGTCTGCTGCCAGTCCATCCACTGGTCGGCGAGGGCGCGCTCGCCGGGATCCTCCGGACTCATGGTCCCGGCGCCGTACTTGGCGCACAGGTAGCGCACGATGACGTTCGACTCCCACAGAATCAGACCGTCGTCCTCGATGGTGGGCACTCGCCGATTCGGATTGAGCTTCGCGTAGAAGTCTTCACCGACGACGCCGTACTGCATGCCCGCATCGACGCGCTCGTGCGCGATGCCGAGCTCGTCGACGCACCACATGACCTTCATGACATTGATGGAATTCAGCCGACCCCAGATCTTGAGCATTGTCGTATCCGCTGTTAGGCGCGCAGGCGCACTTTCTCTCTATATATCACACAACCCTCAGCCTGCCCGCGGCGCATCCTGATGCGGCAGCAGGTAGACGAGCAGGTTCGCCACCAGCATGGTGGCGGCCAGCATGTAGAACACCGTGCTCAGACCGTAGGCGTCGGCGATCAGCCCGCCGATGGGCGGAACCGCCGCCGAGAGCAGCGCCTGGGTGCCGAACATCAGACTCGTCGCGCTGCCTGCGAGGTTCGACGGCGCCAGATCCATCATCCAGCTGTGGATCACCGGGCGCACCGCGAAAAGCGCGAAGCCCAGCACCGAGACCGCCGCCACCACCACGGCGTCGTTCTGAATCAGGGTGAGGGCGACGATGACGACGGTGGTCACGCTCAAGCCCGAGAGCACCACGGGGCGACGGCCGATGCGGTCGGACCAGGTGCCGGCGATGGGGGCCGCCACCAGGCCGCCCATCTGCATGGCCATGATGGCAATGCCCATCCACAGCGGACCGGTCTGCAGCTCGTCGACCAGGAACAGCGGCAGGAACACCAGCAACCCGTTCTGAGCCATGCTGCGGAATCCGGCCATCAGGCACAGGCCGAGCACCAGCCGGTTGGCGACGATGCGCTTGAGGCCCGCGACATATTCCGACAGGCTCATGCCGCCGGCGCGCGCGGCGTGGGCGCTCTTCTCACCGCGCAGCAGCAGCGCAGTGATGGCGATGGCCACCAGCACCACGGGCGCCGAGCCGCTCGCCGCGGCGCCCTGCCAGGTGAGCACGGCCAGCAAGGTGCCGGCCGCGAGCGGCGCCAGGGTGTCGCCGAGATTGGCGCCGAGGGCGTGAATCGACAGGGCGTAGCCCCGATTGCCCGGGTAGATGTCGGACAGGTAGGCGATGGCCGGGGGATGCCAGAGGTTGTTGGACGCCCCGATGAGGGTCACGAGCAGCGCCAGCATTGCGAGCTCGCGCGTGACGCCGAAGGCCAGCAGGGCGCCGGCGCCGACCAGCAGCGATACCACCTGGAACAGCACGCGGCGCCCGGTGACATCCACCAACAGGCCGCTGCCGAAGTTCGCGAGTAACGAGCTCACGTGAAAGACCGCCACGAGCAGCCCCGCTTGCGCGTAGCTGAGGTCCAGATCGCGGGTGATGTAGGGAAGCAGCAGGTAGAAGAATGCGGCGATCCAGTGGGTGCTGGCATGGCCGAGGCCGACCAGGAAGGCCGGCCCCTGACGGTTCCAGTGCACCCCGCTCACACGGCTGATAAGCTGCAGCAAAGACGTCTCCCGGGGTTACCTGAAAGCTCTGCAAAATAGTCCAATGCACCGTGGAATGAAACTCCGCGCGGTGGCGGCCAACCTGCCGCTGCAGGCCGCGTTCGAGTCCCCCCGCGAGGCAAAGCTGGACCTTTGCGCGACATTCGATAATCTTCGCCGCTGGGGCGGAGCGCGCCGTATCCGGCCGCAGCCGCCAGAGTGAATCTGCAGACCGATGAAGGGTGATCGCCCATGAATGAAAGCTCCGAAGCCCTGCCGCTGGCGCGCTTCACGGTTCTCGACCTCACCCGGGTGCGTTCCGGGCCGACGGCGGTGCGCCAGCTGGCGGACTGGGGCGCGAACGTCATCAAGATCGAGGCGCCGGCGAGCATCGACAGCGCAAAGGGCATGGGCGGTGCGCGAAACGGTCCGGACTTCCAGAACATTCATCGCAACAAGCGCGGCATCACGCTGAATCTGAAAATGCCCGAAGGGCTCGCACTTTTCATGCACATGGTCGAGCAAGCCGACGTGGTGGTGGAGAACTTTCGACCCGACGTCAAGGCGCGGCTCGGCATCGATTACGATGCGCTGGCAGCGGTCAACCCGGGCATCGTGCTGGCCAGCATCTCGGGCTTCGGCCAGGACGGGCCCTACGCCATGCGTCCGGGGTTCGACCAGATCGCCCAGGGCATGGGCGGGCTCATGTCCATCACCGGGCTGCCCGGCCAGGGGCCGGTGCGTGTCGGTGTGCCCATCGCCGATCTGTCGGCGGGACTCTACGCGGCCATCGGCATTCTCATCGCCCTGTTGCAGCGCGAGGAGACCGGCAGGGGGCAGTGGGTGCGGACCTCGCTGCTTCAGGCGCAGATTGCCATGCTCGATTTCCAGGCGGCGCGCTGGCTCATCGGCAAAGAGGTCCCGCCCCAGGCCGGCAACAACCACCCCACCAGCATCCCCACCGGCGTGTTCCGCACCCGCGACGGCTATATCAACATCGCTGCCAGCGGCGACATCATGTGGAAGCGCCTGTGCGAGGTGCTGGGTGCCGACGAGCTCTTCGAGCATCCGGATTACGCTGACGGCGCGACGCGACTGACGAACCGCGATGCACTCAACGCGGCGATCGAGGCCTTCACGCTCGAGCGCTCGAGCGACGATCTGGTGGAATCGATGAATGCCGCCGGAGTACCGTGCGGGCCGATCTATTCCATCGACGAGGTCTTCGCCGATCCGCAGGTGCAGCATCTGGGAATGTCAAAACCCGTCCGGCACGGCGAGCTCGGCAAGCTCGACGTGGTCAACAATGCGCTCACTCTGGGAGGCGCCGGTGAGATGACCTATCGCGCCACGCCGGAGCGCGGGCAGCACACCCGCGAGGTGCTGGGCGAGTTCGGATTGAGCGAAAGCGAAATCGACGCGCTCGTCGAGCGCGGCATCGTCTGAGCCGAACGCATCGATTCAGACGAGGCCGAGCGGCGCCGTCGTTCAACCCTTCGGCAGATACGGGATCGTGCCGGCCAGATCCGTGTCATCGATGGCGTGGAAATTGCTCACGCTGCCCTTCTGACGCGCCTCGGCATGGGGTGCGTATTCCGGGTCGTCGACGAAGGCCTGCAGGGCCTCCATGGACGGGAACTGGATCAACGCGACCAGGGTGTTGTCCAGGCCTTTGCCCTCGAGGGTCTTGATATTTCCGCTGCGGGAAAGGTACTTGCCGCCGTGTTTCGCGGCGATATCGTGAACGACCGCGGCGTAGTCGGGGACCCAGCTGTCGTCGGTAATCTTCACGTCGGCAATCAGATAAGCGCTCATTGCAGATTCTCCTCCGGCGGTTATCGTGTCTCTCAGCGACCCTTGAACTCGGGTGGGCGCTTCTCCATGAAGGCCTTGCGGCCCTCGGCGTAATCGTCGCTTGCAAAGCACGCATCGACCATTTCCCTGACCGTGTCGAGATCGCGCGCACCGGGATCTTTCATCGCCTCGGCGACGGTTCGCTTGGCGGCGCGGATGGTGAGCGGCGCGTTCGCGGCGATGCGTTCGGCATACTCCTCGACTTTCGAAGCGAGCGCCGAGCGCGGCACGACCTGGTTGATCAGTCCCATGCGCAGCGCCTCCTCGGCACTGAACTGGCGACCGGTGAAAAGAATCTCCTTGGCGGCGCTCGGCCCGACCAGCTGAACCAGCGGATGGACCTCCTGCCACCGGTAGGCGAGGCCGAGCCGCGCCGCCGGTATGCCGAAGCGCGCATCCTGCGACGCGATGCGAAGGTCGCAGCTGAGCGCCAGCTCCGTGCCGCCGCCGATGCAGTAGCCCTGGATCATCGCGATGGTCGGCTTGTCCAGGTGAACGATGCTCTCGACCGCTTCGTGGGCCATGCGATCGTACGATTCGACGGCCTCGCTGGAGGCGCGCATGGCCTCGAACTCGGAGATGTCGGCGCCGGCGGAGAAGGCTTTTTCTCCCGCGCCGCTCAGGACGGCGACGCGCAGCGCGCCGTCGGCGGCGAATGCGCGCATGGCGTCGGCGATTCCCTGCCACATCTGCGCGCTGATGGCGTTGTGTTTTTCCGGCTGATTGAGAACCAGGCGGCCGACGCCATTGGATACGTCGACGATGAGCTTGTCGGTCGATACCGTCATTGGGTGTCTCCCACGGAACTTCCCCGGACATGTTCGGCAACGGCGGCCGCGAAGGACTCGGTGGTGCCGTCACCGCCGAGGTCCGGAGTATGGTTGACCGTCTCGGCGAGCGCGGCGTCGACGGCGCCCTCGAGCAGGTCCGCGGCCACCGCGAGTCTCGGTCTGTCGTGGCGGCTCGCGAGCCAGTCGAGCAGCATGGCGGTAGAGAGCATCAGCGCCGCCGGATTGGCGATGCCGCGCCCCGCGATGTCCGGCGCCGAGCCGTGCACGGCCTGCGCGACGCCGTGCTCGTCGCCGGCGTTGAGCGCCGCGGCGAGGCCCAGCCCGCCGGTGAGCGCGGCCGCCTCGTCGGAGAGGATGTCGCCGTACATGTTGGTGGTGACGATGACGTCGAAGGCCTCTGGCTCGCGGATGAGGCGCGCTGCCATGGCGTCGACCAGCATCTCGTCGAGGCGCACCTCGGGGAACGCGTCCGCCACCTCGAGCACCTGGCGCACGAAAAGTCCATCGGTGACCTTCAATACGTTGGCCTTGTGCACCATGGTGACGTGCTTGTCGCGGCGCATGGCGAGCTCGAACGCGGTTCTCGCGATGCGCCGACAGGCGGCGGCGGTCACCTTGCGCACCGCCAGCGCCATGTCCTCGGAGGGCTGAAACTCGCCGCTGCCGATGAACATGTTGCGGTCGGCGTAGAAGCCCTCGGTGTTCTCCCTCACCACCACCAGATTCATGTCGGCGGCCACGTTCCGCACCCCGGCGCGCACCCGGCTCGGGCGTATGTTGGCGTACAGATCGAGCGCGATGCGAACCTGCGCCGATGGGTTGATGCCGCCCTGGTCCGCCGGCGGATAGTCGTAAGTCGAAACGGGAGCGAGAATCACGCCTTCGGCGGCGCGCGCCGCCTCGAGCACCTCGGTCGGCAGGGTGCTGGCGTGGCTTTCGAGGGTCGCGAGACCCATGGGGTGCTCATCGAGATTCAGGCCCAGCTCGAGCTTCTCGTCGAGCGCTTCCAGCGCCTGGCGGGTGGCCGCGGTGATTTCAGGGCCGATGTCGTCTCCGGGCAGAATGGCGATGCGCATCATCGGCCTCCGGCGAGCTTCTTTTTCAAATGCGGAATGAGGCCGCCGTCGGCGACCATCTCCACCAGGTGAGGGGGCAGCGACTCGCACGCAAGCGTCTCGCCGCTGGTGAGATTCTCGACCACGCCCGCGGTGGCATCCACGCGCAGACGGTCGCCGCTGCGAATGCGATCGGTATCGGCGCACACGAGCGCCGGCATGCCCAGGTTGAGGGCGTTGCGATAGAAGATGCGGCCGAAGGATTTCGCCAGCACCGTGCGGATGCCGAGCATTTGCAGCGCCTGGGGTGCCTGCTCCCGCGAGGAGCCGATGCCGAGGTTGTCGCCGGCTACGAACACGTCGCCTTCTTTGACCGATCGGGCAAAGTCCGGGTCCAGGTCCTGCAGGCAGTGCGCGGCCAGCTCCTCCATGGAACCCTTGAGATACGCAGCCGGCGCGAGCAGATCCGTATTGATGCCGTCGCCGTAGACCCAGGCGCGTCCGCTCTCGCTCACAGATAGTCCCGCGGATCGGCGATGTGCCCCGCCAGTGCCGTGGCGGCCACCGTGTAGGGCGAGGACAGATAGGTCTGCGAGGACGCGTCGCCCATGCGTCCCTGAAAGTTTCGCGAAGAGCTCGATATGCCGACCTCACCGGCTCCGAGTCGCGCCGGGCCGAGCCCGATGCAGGCGCCGCAGGCGCTCGGCAGGATCGCCGCGCCCGCGGCGCGCAAGGTGTCGAGAACGCCTTCGCGTTCGGCTTCCTCGTTGATGCGCACCGATGCCGGCGCGACGAAGAATCGCACGCCCTCGGCGATACGTCGGCCATCGACTATCCGTGCCGCCATGCGCAGATCGTCGAGCTTGGCGCCGGTGCAGGCGCCGATGTAGGCCTGATCGATTGGCGTGCCGGCGTGCGCGTTCACCGGTGCGCTGTTCTCGGGGCTGTGGGGGGCGGCTACCTGCGGCGCGAGTTCGGCGGCATCGACGACGATCTCGCGCGCCACCGGGGCGTCGTCGTCGCTCTGCCAGGTTTGCGCGTCCGCCACGTCGACGCCGACGCCGGCGAGCCACGCGCAGGTGACATCGTCAGGGGCGACGATGCCGCACTTGGCACCGAGCTCGACGGCCATGTTGGCGAGCACCATGCGCTCGTCCATGACCATGGCGGCGACCCCGCTGCCGGTGTACTCGGCGGTCATGTAGTTGGCGCCGTTGATGCCGATGCGGTGGCAAATGGCGAGAATCACGTCCTTGGCCGCGACGCCGTCGCCGAGAACGCCGTCGACGCGCACCCGCAGCGTCTGCGGCACGCGCACCCAGATGCTGCCGGTGGCGAGCACGCCGGCCATGTCGGTGGCGCCGATGCCGGTCATGAAGCAGCCGAATGCGCCGCCGGTGGTCGAGTGGGAATCACCGCCGACCACGAACATGCCCGGCGCGAGATGGCCGCGCTCGGGCAGCACGACGTGGCAGATCCCCTGAGCCTCGTGGTAGCCGCCGAGATTGCGCTTTGCCGCCCAGTCGCGGGTGAGCGACTGTATCTCGATGCTCAGCTCGTCGCGCTCGCCGACGAAGTGATCGGTGATGAGCACGACCTTCGCCGCATCCCAGACGTCGACGCCGAGCTCGGCGAGCTTTGGAATCTGGCGCCTGGGGCCGCTGGAGTCGTGCATCATGGCCAGATCGACCTCACAGGTGACGATTTCCCCGGGCCGCACGCGCTCGCGACCGGACGCCCGGGCGATGATTTTCTCGGCGAGGGTCATGGACATGGGTGTCTGGCGAGCGGCGTCGTTATCGTTGTGTTTGCCGGGCATTATACCGGCATTGCGCTCACACTCTCGGCATTCGCGCGAGCACGACCGTTCCGACGACGGCGAGCACGGCCACGCTGATGAAGGCGGCGGTGAAGCTGTCGGTGCTCATGACCAGCAAGCCGAACAGCGGCGGCACCACGGTGATGCCGCCGAACATCACCACCTGCATGCCGGCGGTGGCGTCCACCGCGAGGCCTTCGGGCGCATGCGTCGCCACCTCCGAGAGCAGCACCCCATTCCAGCCGAGGCTGCTGGCGCCGAGCACCGTCGCCACGGCGATGACGGCGAGCAGCGGCCAGCCGCTGTGCATGAACGGCGTGACCACCAGGCACGTCGCGGTGACGAGACCGATAGCCACCAGCACCGCCCGGGGCGCACCCAGCCTCGAGGCCACGCCGCCCCAGACGAGGCGCCCGGCGAAGCCGCCGGCCTGCAGGCACGCGAACACGCTGCCGGCGAGCACCAGGCTCATGTCCACGGCACGGGTCAGGAACACCACCATGAAGGACATGACGCTCAGCTGGCAGCCGGCGTAGGCGAAGGCGGTGAGGGTATAGCCGCGCAGGCGCGGCTCCATGAGCGCCAGGCGCACCGGCTCCAGCAGACGGCCCGCATCGAGCTGGATCGGCGCGCCGCGGTCCGCGTCGATGCCGGCGCGCAGCCCCTGCAGCAGGACCATCATCACCAGCGCGACGGCGCCGACGGTGAGCGCGCCGCTCTGCCAGTCCGACCACACGACGATGGCCGGGATCAGCGCGCCGGTGAGCGCCCCGCCGAGCGGCACCCCGGTCTGCTTGATGGAGAACACCAGCGGTCGCCAGCGCGGCGTCGACAGCCGCCAGAGCACGTGGGCGCTGGCCGGGTTGAACGGCCCATAGGCGCAGCCGAGCACCACCGCGCTCGCCAGGGCCCAGGCGATGGATGCCTGGGCGAAGCACAGCATCGCCAGCGCCGCCAGTGCCATGGTCGTCTGACATACCCGGATGGCGCCGAAGCGATCCACGAGCGGCCCGGTCACGGCGCCGGAGAGCGTCGCGAACACGTAGACGATGGCGGTGTAGGTGCCGATGCGGGTGGCGTCGACGCCGATCGCCGGCGCCGCCTCCGGGGCGAGCACGGCCACCACCGTCACCGCCATGCTGGAGGTGGTCAGCACCGTCAGCATGGCCGATAGGGGAAACAGGATCGGCGTTGTCCCGGGCCGGTGAATTGGCCTACTCTCTACGCTTTGCGAGCGCGCCAAGCTACCACAACCGGCACGCCGCGCGTCGCCTTTATAACGCCCGTCTGGACCGATAACGATACCGAGGCCCGTGATGTTGCCCGACCTGAGTATTACGCCTGCGACCCACAGCCGGCTCGCCGACGTCGACTTCGACGATCTGGGATTCGGGAACGTGTTTTCCGATCACATGTTCAGCATGCAGTATCGCGACGGACGCTGGCAGCAGCCGGCGGTCCTGCCCTACGGGCCGGTGGCGGTGGATCCCGCCAACGCGACGCTGCACTACGGACAGGCCGTGTTCGAGGGCCTCAAGGCGTTCATGGGCGGGGACGGCACGGTGCGCATCTTTCGTCCGGATATGAACTACAAGCGGCTGTGCGACTCGTGCGAGCGGCTTTGTATTCCGGAGCCCGACGCGGAGCACTTCTACGGCGCCATGGAAGCGCTGATCCAGCTCGATCACGCCTGGATACCGCGCCGGCGCGGCCAGGCCCTGTACATCCGCCCGCTCATCTTCAGCGACGAGTCGCATCTGGAAGTGCGTCCCTCGCAGGCATTCCGCTTCCTGGTCATGACCGCACCGGTGCGCGCCTACTTCGACGAGTCGGCGGCGGCCATCGAGCTCAAGGTCGAGGAGCAATACACCCGCTCGGCGCCGGGCGGCACGGGCGCCGCCAAGACCTCCGGCAACTACGCCGCGAGCCTCTACCCCGGTGAGCTGGGTCGCAGGGAGGGATTCGCCCAGGTGCTGTGGCTCGACGGGCGCGAGCACCGCTACGTGGAGGAGGTGGGCGCCATGAACATCTTCTTCCGCATCGACGGCAGGGTGGTAACGCCGTCGCTGGTGGGCACGATTCTGCCCGGCGTGACCCGCGCCAGCGTCATCCAGCTGATGGCCGACGCCGGCGATCCGGTGGAGGAACGCCGCATCGAGATCGAGGAGGTCGTCACCGCCATCCGCGAGGGCCGCATGCAGGAGTGCTTCGGCGCCGGCACCGCCGCCATCATCGCCCCGGTGGGCGGCATCGCCTACCGCGGCGAGCACCTGTCCATTAACGACGGCCAGGCGGGGGACGTGACCCGCAGGCTCTACGACGAGCTCACCGGCATCCAGCTCGGCGAGATCGCCGATCGCCACCGCTGGAATCGTCTCGTGAAGATCGACGCCGGCGAGAGCGCCAGGCGCGCCGCTCGCTAGACACCGAAGCAGCAACGCGCTCGTCCCTGGGAAGGGAAAGCCGGCGCCTCTTTTTGACTTTGCTCAGTCCGGCCAGACGACGGTCTTGGCCAGATCCGGCCAGCCGATGGGCGCGCCGGCCGCCTTCGCTGCCCGCGCGTCGTCGAGGCCGGCATCCCACAGGGCGGCAACGAACCGTTGTCCAGTGACCCCGTCCGACGCCGTCGACGCCAGCCAGCGCATGGGCGGGCCCATGATGGCGGGCCTGAGCATCTTGTCCCGGGGGATCCCCGAGTCGTCGCCGACGAAGGGCGTATCCGTGGGACCGCCCGGAACCAGCACATTCACGCTGATGCCGGTGCCTTCCAGCTCCTTTGCCCAGATGGCCGACATGGATTCGAGCGCCGACTTGGAAGCGCCGTAGGGCAGCACGCGCAGCATGGTGAAGAAGCTGGTGGTGTTGTTGACGATACGCCCCCAGCCCCTCGCGCGCATGGGCGCGAGCGCCGCCCGCACCATGAGCAGGGGCCCGGTGACGTTCACCGCGAAGAAGCGATCCCAGAGCGCGCGATCGATCTCCTCGATGCTCGGGTGGTTGCGCTCCGCGTCGGGTCTGATGGAGCTGACGCCGATACCCGCATTGTTGACCAGCACGTCGACGCTGCCGAAGCGATCGACGCATGCGGCGACGGCGTCGTTGCAGCAACCCTCGTCGGCGACGTCGCCGGCGATTGCGATGACGCGCTCGGCGCCGCAGCGCGCGTTGATCTGCGCGGCGACGCCTGCCGCGGCCTGCTCGTCGATGTCGAGGATGGCTACCGCGAGGCCGTCATCGATGAGAGCTTCGGCCATGGCGCTGCCGATGCCGCCGGCGCCGCCGGTGACGAGGGCTGTCCTGGAAGGTTCGCTCATGATCAAATGACTCCTGAAGCGCGCAGGCGCTCGCGACGCCGCTCATCGTAGCCGAGCGCGGCGAGCAGCGCATCGGTGTGCTCGCCGAGCGCCGGCGCCGGGCGCGCAGGGGGCGGTTCCCCCGTGCGCACCGGGGGCGCCACCAGTCGGTACTCGCCCGCGCTCGGATGCACCAGCGTCTGCAGGCGATCGTGATCGGTGACGAAGGGGTTCTCGAGCGCTTCGGCAATGTCGTTGACCGGCGCCGCGGGAACGCTGCCGGCGAAGCGCGAAAGCCACTCGGCGGTGTCGCGCCGGGCGAGCGCCTCGTCGAGCAGGCCGGTCAGCGCGTCGCGGTTGGCGAGCCGGTCGGCGAAGGTTTTGAAACGTGCGTCCGTTGCCCACTCCGGGCGTTCGACCCGCTCACACAGGGCCGGCCAGAATTTTTCCTTGTTGCACATGATGAAGATCCAGCCGTCGCGGGTGGGATAGAGCTGGCACGGCGTGAGCGACGGGTGCGCCGAGCGTGGCAGGCGCTCCTGTCGATGACCCTCGTTGAGATACCAGCCGGCGAGGTAGTTGGTGTTGGCGAGGGCCATGTCGAAGAGGCTGACGTCCATGTCGCGGCCAACGCCCGTCGCGCGCGCCGCGGTGAGCCCCGCCAGCACCGCGTAGGCGAGACCGAGCCCGGTCATGAAGTCCACCACCGATAGCCCGAAGCGCGCCGGCGGGGCCTGCGGCTCTCCGGTCAGGGAGAGAAAACCGGCCTCGGCCTGCATGAGGTAGTCGAAGCCGGGCCAGCTCGCCCGCGGGCCGGTTCGGCCGTAGGCGCTCAGGTGCGCGCAGACGAACTTCGCGTTGAACTTCTCGAGGTGCGCATAGGTGAGCCCGAGCTTCTCCGGAACGTCGCCGCGCAGATTCGAAGTGAGCGCATCGGCGCTCGCCACCAGATCGTGCAGCACCTCCTGGCCCTCGGCTTTGCCGAGATCCAGCGCCATGCTTTTCTTGTTGCGATTGAAGCTGTGATAGAAAACGCTGTCGTGCTCGGCGAAAAAAAACGGACCGACGTCGCGCGCGATGTCGCCGCCGTCGTGGGGATTCTCGATCTTGATGACCTCGGCGCCCTGGTCGGCGAGAAACATGGTGCCGAAGGGGCCGGCGCCGTACTGCTCGACGGTGAGCACGCGAACGCCCTCGAGCGGCAGGGTCACGCCGGGTTCCGCTCAACCAGCTGTCTGGCGATGATGATGCGCTGCATCTCGTTGGTGCCCTCACCGATGGCGAGCAGTGGCGCATCCCGGTAGTAGCGCTCGATGTTGAACTCCTTGGAGTAGCCGTAGGCGCCGTGAATGCGCATGGCCTCGATGCTGTTGTGGATCGCGGTCTCGGTGGCGAACAGCTTTGCCATGCCGGCCTCCATGTCGCAGCGCCTGCCCTCGTCGTAGGCGCGCGCGGCCGCCTCGGTCAGCAGTCGCGACGCCTCCAGGCGCGTCGCCATCTCGGCGAGCTTGATCTGGATCGACTGGTGCTCGCAGATGGGCTTGCCGAAGGTCTTTCTCACCTGCGCGTAGGCAACCGACTCGTCCAGGCACGCGCGCGCGATGCCGACGCCGCGCGCGGCGACGTTGATGCGCCCGAGCTCGAGCCCCGCGAGGATCTGATTGAGGCCGCGGCCTTCCTCTTCACCGATCAGATTGTCCACCGGCACGCGGCAGTCGTCGAAGGTGAGCTCCCCCGAGTCGATGCCCTTGTAGCCGATCTTCTCGAGCTTTCGGCTGACTTCGAATCCGGGGCCTTTCTCGATCAACAGCAGGCTCATGCCCCGACGCGGCGGCTGCGCCTGCGGGTCCGTCTTCACCAGCACCGCGAGAATCTGCCCCTCGATGCTGTTGCTGATCCAGGTCTTCGATCCGTTCACGACGTACGCATCGCCGTCGCGGACCGCGCGCGTGCGGATGGCCTGCAGATCGGTGCCGCAGTCGGGCTCGGTGAGCGCGATGCCGCCGCGAAGCTCACCGCGGGCAAAGCGGGGCAGGTAGTGGCGCTTCTGCGCCTCGCTGCCGAAGCGCTGCACGGCGGCCGCCATGATCAGGTGCGAGTTGAAGATCCCGGACACCGACATCCATACGGCGGAGACCCGCTCGACGATCTTCGCGTAGGTGACTGCCGAGAGTCCGAGCCCCCCGTACTCGGGATCGATGGTGGCACCGAACAGCCCCAGCTCCTTCATCTGCTCGACGATGTCCCGCGGGTAGGTATCGCTGGCTTCGAGCGCGTGGGCGTGCGGGGCGACGTCGCGCTCGAGGAATCGATCGATGCTCGCGAGGATGAGGGCCTCGTCGTCGTTGCTGACCGTCATCTTCCGAGAATGCTCGATGCGCGATTGCCGCCTGTCACGCCTTTTCGCGCTTGGGCACCAGGAACGAGCGCTCGAAGCGCATGAACTCCGTGCCGTCGGCTTTGCGGCCGATGGTGCGCGCCGTGACGATTCCCTCCCGGGGGCGGCTCTTCGAGGCGCGTTTCTCGAGCACCTCCGATTCGGCGTAGATGGTGTCGCCGACGAAAACCGGCGCCGTCAGCTTGATCTTGTCCCAGCCGAGATTGGCGACCGCCTTCTGGCTCAGGTCGCTGACGCTCATGCCCACCACCATGGAGAGCGTCAGACACGAGTTGACCAGCGGCCTGCCGAATTCCGTCTGCGCCGCGTAGGCGGCGTCGAAGTGCAGCGGGTGCGTGTTCATGGTGAGCAGCGTGAACCACGTGTTGTCGGTCTCGCTGATGGTGCGCCCGGGGCGATGATGATAGACGTCGCCCACCGTGAAATCCTCGAACAGGCGGCCGGGAGCGTCGCGATAGCGCGGTGTCGCGACCGTATCGCGTTTCGCCGCCACGGGAATCCCCGTCAGTCGTCCGAGCCGGCCACCCGCAGGCGGGTGTCCGGGCGCGAGCGCGTGCGTGCCAGCAGGGCGCGCAGATCCGTGCACCGATCGAGCTCGAGCAGGGCGCCGGCAAGGCCGTCGCGATCGCCCTCGCTGAGATAGGGCGCGGTGAGATCGTCGAACTTGGCACGCATCTCCGCGGCGCTCAGGAAATTCTCGGGCTCGCCGCGGGCGATGATCACCATCTTCTCGAATTTACCGCGCCCCGTGTGCACGCGCACGACGCCGCCCATGTGCGCGGGGAACTGCGCCTCGATCTCGCTGTCGACGACGCTGCGGATTTTCTTGCAAAGTGCCAGGGTGTTCTGGTCTTTCAGGTGCGGCTCGTAGGAATCCCAGCCCATCTTGCCGTCGCGCAACGCCACCGCGGCAACGAAGGGCATGGAGAACTGGCCGTCCACGTAGTTTTCCGGGCTCTGCTTGTCGCTCTCCGGATCGCCGATGAGGTTCCAGCCGGTGCGAGGCAGACCCACCTCGACGGATTCGATCTCCGAGTAGTCGATGTCGTTGGCGGCGCGCAGCGCGATGAGCGCGTCCATGGCCGCATGCCCGTAGCGGCACGACGGATACGGCTTTACCGCGATGTCCATGGTCTCCCATTTCTCGCCGAGCCCGGCAACCGCGGCCTGCGGGTCCGCGTCCGGCGCATAGGCGTTGAGGAATCCGGCCTTGCCTTCGAGGGCCTCGCCGGCGCCGCGAAAGCCCTCCGCCGCGAAGCTCGCCGCGATCAGGCCGCCCATGGCGGCATAGCCCGTGTGATAAGGCTTGTTCCACGCGCCGTCGAGGAGAAACTGCATGGAGCCGGCCGCCTGGCTGCCGCAAAGGCCGAAGGCGTCGGCGATCTGCCTGGCGGAAAGACCCAAGACCCTTGCCGCGGCCGCGGCAGCGCCGAACACGCCGCAGGTCGCCGTCGGGTGGAAGCCGCGCGCGTAGTGCTCGCTCGGCTTGAGGGCGATGCTGAGGCGTATCTGAACCTCGTATCCGGCGACGATGCCGGCGACGATGTCCCTGCCATGGGCGCCGGTCATCTCGGCCGCCGCGAAAGCCGCGGGCACGATGGGTGCGCTCGGATGGATCGAGCCGCGTGCATGGGTGTCGTCGAAATCCAGTGAGTGCGCCAGGTTGCCGTTGTAGAACGCCGCCGCCGCCGGCGCGTAGCCTTTGTCGTCGCCGATGACGCTGCCGCTGCCCTCGCCGAGCCCGAGCTTGGCGAGCGCCGTCGACATGGCATCGTTCAGTGCGGCCGCGTGGCGGGCGCGCAGCGCGATGCCGACGTGATCCAGGACCAGCAGTCGGGTACGTTCCACCACCTCGTCGGGCAGATCGTCGAAACGCAATCCGGCGGTGAATTCGGACAGCTTGCGGGTCACGGCGGTCATCTCGGGCACTCCTGGTCCGCGCGTAGCGGTACCTGTTGATTTCGCAAATTGGCGGGCGGTCATCATAGAATGACGGGCCGGGGGCATCAACCGCGGGGCGAGGAACCCAGAGGGCCTTCAAGTTACTGAAAAATATGGAGCAATCGGATGGTCAAGCATAGCGGAGGATGCCACTGCGGCAGGGTGCGCTTCGAGATCAGCGCCCCGCAGGATATTGTCGCATCCGAGTGCAATTGCTCGATGTGCAGCAAATCGGCATACCTCGGGCTGATCGTGTCGCGTTCCCGCTTCACGCTGCTCGCGGGCGAAGAAAATCTCACGACTTACACCTTCAATACCGGCGTTGCGAAGCATCTTTTCTGCAGCTGCTGCGGCATCAAGTCGTTCTACGTGCCGCGATCCCATCCTCATGGGTACAACGTCAATGTGAGGTGTCTCGATCCCGCAACGATCAGGAATCTGTCGGTCAAGCCGTTCAATGGGCAGGAATGGGAGAAGCACGCTTGCGAGTTCCAGCCTCTGTCTGACGACTGACATCCGCCACCGAGCTTCATGTTTTCTTCGACGTGAGGGTAGTTTGAATGCCGACGAATGCACCTCTTCCCCGAAAGTTGACGGCGGTCCTGTATGCCGACGTTGCCGGATACAGCCGCCTCACAGCCGAGGATGAAGAGGGTACGCACCGCCGACTCTCGAGCGCGCTCGACACCATCGCCGCGATGGTGAGCGCATTGCGGGGTCGAGTCGTTCACTACGCAGGCGACGCGGTGCTCGCGGATTTTGCCACCGTCACCGATGCACTGGCTTGCGCCGTATTGATCCAGAGAAGCCTGCAGGAGAGAAACTCCGAGGTCGCCGAGAATCAACGCTTGAGTTTTCGAATCGGCGTCAATCTGGGCGAGGTGATCGACGATCGCGGTGACATCTATGGTGACGGAGTCAATATCGCAGCGCGTCTCGAGGCTCTGGCGGAGCCGGGTGGAATCTGTATCTCTGAGACAGTGCGTGCGGCTGTTGGCAAACGCGTGCCCGTCGAGTTCGAGGATCTCGGGGACTGTGAGGTCAAGAACATTCCCGAGCCGATCCACGCGTGGCGGGTTCGTGACCGTGGGCCGGTGGCAACGGACGAAGGCGATCGGGCAGCTCTCGTGCTGCTCGCCCATGCGCGTGCCTACGAGCTCCTCATGGGAGAGGGAAACGAAGCGGATACCCGTGCCGCATTGGACCGGTGCCGGGCGGTGGTCGTATCCACGATGGAAGATCATCGCGGGCGTATCGTCGAGACACCCGGCGATACGCTCGCCGCGGTGTTCGATGATCCCGCCGGTTGCTTCGACTGCGCGCTGAAGGCGCGCGCGGCCGTTGC
>JABAHS010011442.1_pt1 | contig 17996 bp, 17 predicted proteins | sample 7062111 | NCBI WGS metagenome assembly JABAHS01 (sample SAMN14534600, study PRJNA622989) | marine sediment metagenome | biome: marine biome [ENVO:00000428]; feature: marine pelagic biome [ENVO:01000023]; material: deep marine sediment [ENVO:00002113]; isolation source: pool of 4 deep marine... | reverse complement strand
TGTCCTCAGTCAGCCCTGATCCCACCATATCCGCCTTCCGAAAGTCGTCAATTTGTGCGGGTGCAGCAATCCAGCTGTCTTTGACCCTGAGGCCCGCTTCTGATCCAGACCGGTCGTTCGCCCATGCTGAGATTCTGAGTTAGCCTTCCGCCACTCACGGTGGGAGAAATTCATGGATCTTATGACGACTGCTCAGCTGTTGGGCAACTTTGGAGAGTTCTTTGGCGCCATTGCGGTGGTCGCAACCCTCGCATACTTGGCCGCACAGATCCGTCAAAACACTCGTTCAGTCGGCATCGAGACCGAACGCTATGTAAACGACGCATGGAACCGCATTCTCGCCGACCTGGCGACCGATGAACGCATAGCAGAGGTTATTGTTCGAGGCCTTGAAGACTATGTGTCCCTTCCGAAAGCTGAAAAGGCGATATTTCACAGTCGGGTTGGACAAGTCTTGGACCACTCCTACACCCAACGCCGAATGCTTCCGGCTGGAAGCGACCCGGCGTTTGTTGAACAGATGGATGAGATCGCCGCAATGTTTATTAACAGTCCCGGCGGGAAGCAATGGTGGAACGACGTCGGTCACGCCTTTGTCCACTACGAGCATGTCCAAGATTACATGGCGAGAGAAGGCAAGGACGTTCCACCGATCACAGCCCTTTCGCCTTGGCAATGGGGGAACGGCTGAAACGAAACAAGGTGATGGCTCCCTACAGAGACTGTAGAGGAGCCTCGTTTGCAGACGTACGGTCTAATTCCTGCTTTCGTCGGCTTCTGATCTGACACGTTGCGGACACGTCGCCACGTCCGATGATTCCGGATAGCCTTCCTCTATTCATCTGAAGAGGAAGTCATGGATCATCTAACTTTTGCTCAGTTGCTGGGCAACTACTGGGAGTTCATCGGCTCGGTTGGAGTGGTGGTCACTCTGGTCTACCTGGCCGTTCAGATAAGGGCCAATACCCGAACCACGAAAGCGAACGCCAGCTTTCAAGCAACCCACTCTTGGGCGGAAGTGACCCAGCGATTGTCGGAGCTCCCCGATCAGCACCTTAAGCTGCTGCTGACAGCTTTCTCAGCCGAGACCAAGGGCGGAGACATCTCTGCTGAAGATTACGAGCGTGTCCGGCTGATGTTTCGCAACTTTTTTCAGCGCTTAGAAGGACAGTACTATCTATTCAGGTACGGGCTGCTCGAAGCAAGTGTTTGGGAGGCCAGGAGTTCGATCGGCAGTGGGATGGTTCAAGCCAACCCCATGCTTCGTGAGTGGTGGGAGAACGATACGAAATCGAGGAATTACTCGCAGGAGTTCGTAGACACCATAAATCAAGTATCGGGAATCGACGCGACTACGTTATTCACACAGCCAACATCTGACTCTTGATTTCGGGAACAGGCACTAACCTAAACGTCCGCCTCCCGCCCGTAAGCGGACATTCCCGGGACCGGGCGGTGACGTCTGCTTCCGACTCAACGACGAGGGTTTACTCGCCTCGCGTTGAGTCGGCGAGTAGGATCTAGTTCAGGATGGCGAAATACGATCACTTTGAGCTGCGTCGTCAAAGCGATGAGCTGGTATACCGGTTCGACCGCATGGATTGCGAGGACGGCTCTGCGCCAGCGGCGTCTAATGCGCATTCAGCTGCGAATCAATTTCCTTGGTGATCTCATAAATGCGGGTTTGAAATCTCAACCAGTCGCTGTGAATGTCCACTGCATCAAACACGTTGTTCTTGAGGAAGCGATCGTTGGCGATCGCCGGGAAGTCGAATTTCACGCCCATCCCTGATTCGTCCATCTGTTCGGTCGTGTAGTAATAGTCCACGTGTTGATCCAGAGCGCCGGTCGCGTCCTGAACGTTGTCTCTCCAATAGCCAACGACGGCCTGGGCAGCTTCATATTCAGCGCGTTGATTTGCAAGAAGATCTATAAGAAGCGGTTCGTCGAGTTGACGCAGCCGTCCAGTTGCTATCAGCTCCTCATAGCCGGCAAACAACAGAGGATAGCTCGGAACCACATCGATGTGGGTAATGCCGGACTCTACCTGCGCCGCATCCTCTGCTTCCATGGTTCCGGCCTCCAGCGCTCGAAAGAGAGCCTTGACGTTGATCAGAGTTCGCTCCATTGCGGGAAGGGTCTCCTCAAACATCTTAAGGTTGTGAGCTGTATCGGATCTCAAACGTTCCACGATGCGGCCGGTTTCAATTGCATCCACCCGGTCTTGGTTCCAGCGGTCAACGGCAAGGGCCAGCAAGATACCGGCTACTAGAATGAACAACTCCAAGAGCAGCGTGCCGTAGTCGGCTTTGCGAATCGATTCTGCCAATCGGCTGACAATCACTGGATTCTCCCTACAAGCGCGTTCGCTCGGGTCTGTACGCGTCGGAGCAACCAGAGCCACCGAAACCGAATCCTGCTTTGCTGTCGCATTCTACTCGAGTAGGAGGTCCGCTTCCGGCATCAAAGCGGACATGCCGAAGTGAGGGCCGTAATGTCTGCTTCATGACCTGACCCGCCAAATTGTGGGATCTAGAGAGTCTAGATCTGCCAGACCGTACCCACCGTCTTTCCAGCTCCGGTGTCTTCTTCTATCCTTCGATTTACATAGTTGATGAACTCTGGCGGAAAATTTACGCCCGTGTCGCCCGCTGCCTCCGACATTTGTTTCCACCAGGCGTTGCCCCCCGGTGTTGCACACGACCCGATGTAGGCGTTGGCGACCAAATTGAAGGCGTCATCATTGAGATCGGAGTCTCGATGGAGCATTAGGGCGTCGTAAAAATTGTTGGAGAACAGCATCATTAGATGGTTGAAATGGACTCGCTCATCCTGTGTGAGATCATCTATATGCTTGAAAGCTTTCGTGATTACTGCTCGGGTATCTGGTTCGCTAACGATATGCCGGATGCCATCCGACAAACGATCCAGCACATGTTGCCGCGCACCAATACGCAGCGCCTGTGAATTTTGTCTGACCTGCAGGGCGAGATAGATCAAGGTGGCAACAACGGCAATAGATCCAAAGAACTCTCCGAAGTTGCCCATCAGCGATCCGACCCGATCAATATCCATGTCTGAATTCCTCATGAGTTGCATGAATCGAAATTCTATTGTTGCTGGCTCGGAACGCAGTGTCACAAGCTGCGTGGCCTCACTGATATCAGGCGATTACGACGAACAAGGATTGTCGTAGTTACCGTCCTTCTCCATCGATGCTATATCTGACCGAGATTCCGTATATGCGGGGCTCACCGTAAACTATTGCCTGGCGGCCCCACCGCGCCAAAGCATTATCCTCATCGGTGATGTTCCTTGCCCAAAGCCGCGTCACCCAACGGTTGCTGGCGCTTTCAAATGTCAGGGAAGCGTTGTGCTGCCCCCAACTATCTATCTTGTCAATCGGAGCGTTCAGCACGTTTCCGTAACTCTTATCCTGCCAGTGGTAATCCCAACGAGCAGTTAGCGTGCCTTGTGTGAGAAACCAACTATAAGCAGCGCCCACACTGACATTGTGCTCAGGCGCGTGCGGTGTCCGATTACCTTTCATGTCTACCGGTAACGCGTCTAAGGTTTCGACACCGTTTGCCTCCAGATACGCTCGGCTGAAATATGCAGGAACGCCATTGGGATAGACCGTTCCCGGGGCAGCAGCTTCACTGATCGCGCCACCATCGGCAATTGCCTGATCAACGAGCGCGAGCACATCAGCGACCGGCGCAATGTAAGGCTGGCCTAACGAATCGAACGAGTTGAGCTCGATGAAATCAGGATTACCCTGAGTCCGATCCAACAGATCGAAGTCCGTGTACGCACCGAGTTCAACATCAAGCCAGCCATACGCTAGATTCACCACCAGATTGGGAGCCCGCAACGGCTGCCACAGGGCTTCCGCCTCGATACCATGGCCTTCGACGTCAACGTTTAATCCCTCGGTCTGAGTTAGGAGGACGCCGCCCGTACCAATCTGCATATCGTGATATTTGTAAGCAAACGCGGCCGCATTTAGGCTCAAGCTGTCACTGAAGAGACGTGTCTTGGCGCCGATCTCGAAGGAGTCGATCGTCTCGCTGTCCAGGTCCCTATCTGCCAGATTTCCCACCGTGCCAGGCTTGAATCCACGGTTGTATTTGGCATAGATCATCGTTTTCGGGCTTATCACCCAGTCGACCACGAACCGGCCGCTCCAATCCTTGTATTTTAGTCGCGAGGGGCGCCCCTCGAGCGCCCGCTGTTCCCCCGGCCGTGGGATCGGTGGCACAATCTGCAGCGCACTGATCAGTTCAGATGGACTGCTGGCGGCATCGATTGCGTCGGTCGCCTCATAATACTCAGCAAGAGATAAGGCATTCTCGTCGGGTGCGCCAAAGAGATAGCCGATCAACCCCCCGCGAACCCATTGTGGTTCAGGCCCGAGAATCCCACCGAAAAAATAGTTGGCATCCAGTGACGCATAACCGGCAAGCGCCTCATTGGGTCGCTTCTCATCGTTGTTGTATCGCACCCCCAACGTGACTGTTAACGCGTCTATGGGTTGCCAATACAGCTCGCCGAACACTGCATAGTTTTCGGATTCATTGCCGGACTTCTCGAGGGCACCGAAACCAGGATAGAGGCGAGGCCCGCCAAAACCGTCGAGGGTCAAGCCGTCGGAAACGTTGCTGAAGAACAGAAACTCGCCGCTCACTTCGTCATAGGAATAGTTAGCGCCGACAAGGAAGTTCAGTGGCCCATCAGATTGACTACGCACCTTCGCCTCTATCGACCAGTACTCCAAGTCGTCTTGAAAGCCGCCATACGCGACTGCGCGCGTCTGATCCACGTTTGCGACACAGCCGCCAGCAACTCCCGCTTGAAAGGCGTCAGCGTTACACTCATCCGCCCTCAAAAAACCGGGCGGCCCCGGGAATGCTGACATGGGCCATAGCCCGCTTGGGTTGGCGACTGTCGGGCCAAGGTTCATTCCGACAGGCGCCCCTCCTTCTCGGTTGGGATAAATCGTGCGCCAATCTGTATTCTGGTAGCCACCCGTCACGTCTAGGCGCCATTGGTCAAAGGTCCACTCAAAACCGAAGGACAGTATCTCTTCCTCGAGATCCCACAAGAAATTACCGTCAGCGTGGATTTCGCGGTCATCCAGATCGGTAGGCCGCGGAAAATCGAAGCGAAGCCCTGTAGCGGCGTCACGGGCCCCGAACGGGATGACACCCTGGCTGGCCAAAGCAATTCCGAAGACACTTGCGCTTGGATTTGCCAAATCTCGACCGAACTGATTTGGCAGGCAACCTCCGCTCACCGGCAAGGGATTTTGCTTGCAGATCCTTGGGGCGTTCCATGTCCGGGAGGAATCCTCGTCGAACCGGTCGTACATCACCCAAAGGCTCACCTGCTCGTTGATATTCCAAGCGCCCGTGATCCTCAACGAATAGTGGTCCCGCGCATCCACATTCTCTTTGACGCCCGGTATTTGCCCGCCTGCTTTGTTCTCGATGTAGCCGTCGCGCTGGAGACCGGTTCCCGCAATCCTTATGCCCAATGAGTTGGAAAATGGAACATTGATAGCCGCGGTAAATCGCCTGTGGTTGTAGTCACCATATTCGAGCTCGGCATATCCGCTATAACCCTCGAAATCGGGACGCCGCGTGATGATGTTCAGCGCCCCGGCCGTGGCATTGCGTCCATAGAGCGTGCCCTGCGGGCCCCGTAAAACCTCGACACGCTCGATATCGTAAAGGTCTAGCCCGGCGTACAGTCTGGGCAGTGGGATCTCGTTGATGTGCAGGGATGTGGGCTTTTCTATATTGAAGCCGATCGGAATCAGGCCGATGCCGCGAATCTGAACATTGCTGCTCGAGTCTCCCTGGCGTGGAGTAAACGTAACGTTGGGCGTGTTGAGGTGGAGATCGGCGAGAGCCACAATTTGCCGTTCCTCGAGCATAGCCTCCGTGAATGCGCTCACGGCGATAGGCACCTTTTGCAGGTTCTCCTCCACCCGCTGGGCCTTGACGATGACTTCTTCGATTAAAGGCTTCTGTTGAGCCAGCAGAGTGCTGGACCAGACGAATAGCATTGCGCCAATTGGTACGATTCGGGCCACACCGGCTCTCCCTCCGGGGCCTTTGTCCACTTATAGCGCGATGAGAATCATCTGGCCAACCCCCGTAGCCGAAGTTTTATGTTCGCTGGGGGCCGATAGCGGAAGTTAGCGAGCACTAACCAAGACGTCCCCTTACCGCTCAATTGCGGACGTTCCTATTGTGCAGTTCACGAGTCCGCCAACGATCCGCAGCCGCCACATGGCGAAGAAACAGTAGGAGTCGTCCCTATGAGCGAATCCTTTGAGATCAAGTGCTGGATTCTCCAGTCAGTGACAGAACCCCTGGCCGGGTCGTCTCGGGATCGACGAATGTGCTGAGCTCCGCTCGGTAGCGAGCAGCTTCATTCAGCATGCCAGCCGCCTGCGATGCGCGTATGGCACCTAGAACACTGTTAAGTCGTCGGGGCGATCGAGCAAGTGACTCACGATACGCCTGGAGAGCGGCTTCCGGCTCGCCCTGGGCGAGGCGCAGGTCACCGAGCAGCTCCCGGGCGGGGAGAACCTCTCCGGGCGTAACCGGACTTTTCTCGGTGCTGCTTTCCAGATCAGCGGCTACCTGCATAGAGGCGAGCGCACCATTGAGGTCACCGTCGGCTTGCTTGATCCACGCAGATGCCGCGTGGACCTGAATATCAACCTGCTTGGCCCAATAGGCGCTCGAGTCGCGCAAACTTTCAGCCAAACGTATTAGCTCGGCCACGCTTTGGCGAGCGGCCTCAGTATTGCCCAAGTGGGCGTGGCCAAGGGCGCGAGCGAAATGGGTTATCGCTTCGTAAGGGGCGTATTCGGGGCCCCAGGGAAACTCGACAGGGACGCGAGGCGACAGGGACGCGGCTCTCTCCCAGTCCTGGCGCTCGAGAGAGTACCGTGCGGGTAATGCCGCCAATGCATATGCGCTCGCGACGGGATTCAGCTCGCTGAATGGCCCCTCAACCGTGGTGGCCTCAATAAGCGCGGCCAGGGCAGCATCGTCGGCACCCATCTGCAGATACGCGTAAGCAAGGTAATCAAGAGCATGCGTATAGTGGCTGGAGATCTCACCAGTGGCTGTGCAGATCTCCCACGCAGCATCGGCAGACTTTCGATTCCACTCAACTGACTTGCGCCACTCGCCCAGGCGGGTGTAGATGTGAGTCATCATGTGAGTTGCATGGGGCACAATGGGTGTCAGGGCTCCGTACCGATCTGCTATGGGGAGTGCTGCCTTTGCGTGGGCCGGATTATCGAAGGCGTGAATGTAGTAATGGTGCGCGCCCGGGTGGTCGGGCATCTCGTCCAGGACGCTCTGGGCCATTTTGGCGGCCGTTTCCTGGATGACATATGACTTATCGTCAAACGAGGCAGTCGCGATGTGCGCCAGCGCAGCTAAAGCGCGTGCCTCAAGATCTTCGGGATTGCGCTCAGCGACCTCGGCCCATGCACGATCGAAGCGTCGCAGACGCTCCATCTCGGTGTCGCCGGGTANNGTTCGGTAGTCGGGCCAGCAGCCTGCGCCAGATCCAGCAGTTCTCGTCCGACCGCGAGCTCGCGTGGATTGGGACGGTCCGGCCAAAGTGGGTGCACCCAGGTCATAGCTTGGCCCCAGTACGCCATCGCACAGCCGGGTTCTATGTTGGCTGCCATGCTGAAAAGCATGCGGGCCTCTGAGTACATCATATGGTGAAGTAGCGCGAGTGCGCGTTGGGAAAGCTCCGCTGCTTCCGCCGAACAGCTGACCGGGAAATGTACTTTCCCAATGTCTGCCGAGAATAGATCAGGTGCGCTACTATCGACTGCTTGAGACTCAGCGTCTTTCGCGACGTCTTGGCAGGCCGATGCCAGCACTATGACTATAAAAATCAGGAAGTTGCGCATGGTTACCCCCTCCATGACCCTTTGTGTCTATATACAAGGCGATGCCAACGGCGAAGCCTTCGACGGCCAATCGGAAAAACCTATCAGAAACGGGGATTGTACGCTCGTATCACGCATTGGTTTGTCAGACGTCCGCTTCCCGCAAGAAGGCAGACGGTCCAGGACGGAAATGGCGAGGTCCGCCTACGAAGTTGGTCCCGAACAAAACTGCCCTAGAACGTCATCCGTATACCGCCCTCGATGCTGCGCCCCGGTTGCGGCGCGAAGTCCTTGATGAAAGAGGTGTGGTAGCGCTGTTCGTCGTCGGTGAGGTTCTTGCCCTGGACGAACAGCTCCAGCGTGCCGAAATCCATCGGCAGCGTGGTTCCGACGAAGATCCGAAGATCCTCATAATCTTGTGTGGGGAGCTCGAACTCGGTCACATCATCCTGCTCGTCAACGTAAAGATAGTCGACGTTGGCAGTGATGGATCGCCACGTCAGCTCCGCGCCAACGCCCACCCGGGTTGGCGGGAGCCGAGGCACGTTCTCGTTTCCGCGAACGTCGAGCTCGGCGTCGACGTGATCGAACATCCCGGTGAGCCACAACTCGCCATCCTCGAAGCTAGCAACGCGCGCGCCAGCACTGACCTCGAAGCCAAAGTAGTCAGCGTCCTCCTGCGCGAATTGCAGCACCGGAAGGTCATCTTCCTCTTCGCCGATGAAGAATTCATAGATGTAGTCCGAGAAGCTGGTGTAATACACCGAAGCACCGAGTCGAAACGCCTCGCTTGCGTAGTTGAGCGTGGCGCTCACATTCCAGGCTTGCTCTTCGTCGAGATCGGGATCGCCTATCTCGAATGCCCGGGTGGCCAGGTGAGCGCCGTCCGAGTAGAGCTCCTCCGGTATCGGTGCGCGCTCAGAGTAATCCCCCTGCAAGCCGAGATCCCAGCCATCGCCCATCGGAATGACGAACCCAAGGGATGCAGAGAAGAGGGTGAAATCACGGTCGCGGAAGTTGTCCGTTTCGTGCTCCACGGACTCGATGCGCACTCCCGTCTCCAGATCGAAGCCGGAAAACGATCGCTCGCCCACCCAGAACGCAGCGATCAGAGAGGATTCCACAGGCTCGATGAAGGCTTCTTCCCCGACGGCCGAGAAATCCTTGTCGGTGTACTGCACGCCAAGAGCACCTTCCAGTCCCAATGCTGCGTTGTGCGACAGCTCGAGGCGCGCATCCCAGGCTTCGTTGTCGAACCGGGTCGCGACCTCACCGTCTGGCTCAATCTCCTCGTGCTGGTAGTCGTTATAGGCGACACGCAGATTGAGACTCGAGAAGCCGCGAATCGGATCCTTGAGCCCGGCCTCGAAATCATACCGGGTCTGCTTCAAGTCGATCATCGGGTTTCCTTCTTCTTGCTCCTCTTCATGGTCCTCTTCTTCGTGTTCCTCCTCTTCGCCCTCTTCATGTTCATGGCCATGACCGCCTGGAAGCCCGTAGTCGCTCTCGTAGCGGCTGACTGCAAATCCGGCAAAGCCCCGCTCACCCACGAAGGAGACGCCGCCCGCGCCGCCCCAGGTCTTCAGATCGCTGCCCGGCAGGGTGCCCTCGATTTCGCACGGCTCGCCACCTTCGGACTCACGCAGCTCGGCTGATTCGACGCAGCCGGGAATGTCGTACTCGTTGGCATCGCGGTAGAAGCCGTCCAGATGGAACGCAACGTTGCCGCCTCCAAAGTTGAGCTCACCGACCGCACTGGCTTGCTCGGTAGCGCTCTCGCCGCGTACTTCGATGCCCCCGCCAACTTTCTCGGGCACCGTATGGGGAACTCGCCCGGTGTGCACGTCGATCACGCCGCCGATGGCCCCCGACCCGTACACAAGCGTGCTGGGGCCCTTAAGCACCTCGATTCGATCAGCCACCAGGGCGTCCACCGTCGTGGCGTGGTCGGCGCTAGTCACGGACACGTCAAGAGTCTCCAGACGGTCCTCCATCAGCCGCACCCGGGGCCCTGCAAGACCGCGTATCACGGAACGTCCGGCCGCGTTGCCGAATGAGGAGTTTTGAATGCCTGGTTGGCGGGCCAAGGTCTCGGCAATGTTTGCGCTAGCATTTCGTTTGAGCGCATCGCCCTCCAGAACTACGGAAGCCTGAGCAAGGCCTTCCGATGACAGCGGGTGCGCGAGCACCACGATTTCTTCTAGCACTGCCTGTTCGGCCTCGTCGCGGGTCTCGCCCGCGTTTTGCTCCGCGATCGCGACAGGGGCAGCTGCCAGCAGCAAGATGAATGGAACGAACTTCACGTTGATCTCTCCAACAAACCCAAAAATGCCGACGCGGTAGATCGCGACGGCCTAGACAACAACTGGTAGCTGTTAGCGGGCGGGAGGCGAGCGGGCGAGTTGGAGAGGTTGTTCTTTGGCTTGTGGTGTCGGCTCGGCTTCAGTGAGCCAGGCGCCGGAAATCGACTGCTCGCAGTCATAGAGCCGAGCGGTGGGGAGCCCGTCGTCGTCTTGCTGCGCTGAAACGCAGACCGAGCAGGCAGGCTCGGGCCCGTCGGCGTGAACGTGCTGGACCGAGAGCGTCTGCCCTAAAAAGAGCAGCAGGGCAGCCATCACTGTGATGCTGCCAAATCCCGGTCGTTTGAGGGCGGCTCGTCGCATCGGCAAGCAGTTGGGTCTCGTTTCCAGGCGCGGGGAGCTTACACGCAACCGATGTGGGTCCACAAGGGTCGGCAACCCGGCGACATCTGCACGGGGAAACGCAGGCGATTGTTGCTTCTCAACGTCGGGCAAGAATCGGACTCCTTCGGCCGAGCCTCGATCGTCCAGACGCTCACGATTAGGGCATCTCCTGGCCGATAGCGGAAGTCAGCAGGCACTAACCGACAGGTCCACTGCCCGCCCCACAGCGGACATGCCAGGGTGTGGGCGGTGACGTCTGCTTCCGACCCTTACGGGTCGATAGTTGAACCACCGTCAGGTCGCGTCTTCCGATCTATTTTGGATCGAGCTTCAGATACGTTTGCCCTATAGCCATCCATATCTCGTCTGCTGGCGCTTCCGTTCGCTCGCTTTGTATTCGGCATCGGATTCAGCTGGGTTGCTCTGAGCGAATGCACTTATTCGGTTCGTAGGTTTCGAGCCGCTAGTCCCTATCTTGCTCGGCGGGCAGTTGATCTGACGCTACCTCGGTACCGTTGCGACTGCGCCGACGCTCACGTTTCTCTTCCGCCTTCTTGCGCTTCTCCAATTCCCGCTTTCGCTTGGCGAAGCTGTATTGAGTCTTAGCCATTGGCCTCCCTGTTGCTGGCGATCTCTGAAACATTTCACGCCCAGCCGGACTCAGGTGTGCCTGGCCGCCGGACTGAGCGTGAATGCGTTCAGTCTTGTCAGGCTGTCTGCAGGTTGCCCGCCGAGGTGCGACCCTTCTCGGTGACCAGCTCGTAGCTGACGCGCTGACCTTCGGCCAATGCGGCCATTCCAGCCTTCTCTACCGCGCTAATATGCACGAAAACGTCCTTATCACCAGACTCCGGCTGGATAAATCCAAAACCCTTGGTTGGGTTAAACCACTTTACAGTTCCTATAGCCATATTGGCCTCCATAGCAATGCCGCGCGCAAATCGGGCGCGGTGACGAACAATCTCGATAGTGGGTGACTTGAAACGAAAGCCCAATGTCGGGCTGTGCAGAAGGCAGGCCAAAATGTAGATCGCGGCTAGACGTTACGCGAACCAATGTCGCAGTACAAGATAATTTTGCAGTTCTCGAATTACCCGGTGCCAATCGGGAATCTTTGAGCCAAGTCTGGTCCTGGCCGATATCGGAAGTTCGCGGGCACTAGCCAAGACGTCCGCTTACTGCTCCAAAGCAGACGTTCCTGTTGTGCAGTGCGCTAGTCCGCTTCCGTCCCGAAGGCGACGTTTACGTCGTCAGCTATTGAATCGTTCCGAAGGTTGTCAGGGAGGACATCTGCAGCACAAGCATTGCCCAGACCAAGATGTGGCCGACAATGTGAACCGCTGGGTGAAGCGTAGCACCCATCAGGCCTAGCGGAAGCAGGTAAGCCCCGATCATCCAGGGTTCTGGGACACCAGAAGCCCCCGGTAGTAGATCTGGAGCAACTGACAGAAAGATTCCGAACCCAAACAGGCCAGCGGCTTTTCTTGCGTAGCGGTAGTAGTGATCACGAAGATCCTCGGGCCATTCGCTATCAGCCGGCACAACTACTGAAATTGCCATTACCATCACTAGAGTTGGCAACATGATCAATACCAAACGACCAAGGTGCAGTTCTATGTCTCGGTAGGCCCAGTCTCCGACGAAATGGGTCAGCATGCCGCCCATGGCAAAGCCGGTGAATGAGAGGAACATCCATGGCTTATCGAAAGATGACCAATGACGAACAACGTGGCCCCAAGCGTTCAGTATCTTGGTGACAGCAAAACCAATAACTATCGCAATAGGGATAAGTCCAAATTCGAATCCGCTCATGGTTGAAGCTTAACCGGTCGGTCTGAAATATGCGCTTCGGGGATAGACAAATGGAGACGCGGGTAGACGGCCCGTTACTGGCCGATAGCGGAAGTTAGCCGGCACTAATCAAGACGTCCGCTTCCTGCCCGATAGCGGACATTTCGCGGTACAGGCCGTGACGACCGCTACGACCCACTGCGGACGAATCGCGGCCAAAGCCTTTCCTACAAAAGAGGTCTTTACCTTGTTGCGCTCACACTTGGCTGCTGCGGGGTGTAGTGACGGGTTTCTCCAACAGCGTAGGTGCTGAATTCTGACTCAGGCAGATCCTTCGCTTTGCGGGCCTTGGCCAACGCCGCGGGTGGCGTGAGCACACCTTCCCCCGCTAGTACGAACGTGCCCCAGTGAATGCCGAACGACTGACGCGCATTAATTTCTTGGTGAATCAGCACCGCCTCCTCAGGATTGACATGTACCGTACCCATAAACCACCGCGGTTCGTACGCGCCAATGGGGATGATGCCGAGATCGAATGGTCCGAGGCGTGTTCCAATCTCCTTGAATTGCAGTTCGTTGTAACCGGTATCACCACCAAACCAGGCGTTGAAGTCTGACCAGGCGACGGCCCAGGATGCCCAGAGCGTACTATCTCGATTCGTCAGCGATCGACCGCTGAAGTGCTGGGCCGGTGTCGCGGTAATGGTTATCTGCTCACCGGCGACCTCCATTGATTGGTCCTGCCACCAGTCGAGTTCAACAACGCGCTCAGGGTTGATGCCTTTGTTTATGAACCACTCTCCGACGCCTAGCGGAACAAAGTACAGCGGCTCGTCCCCAAGCGCGCGGATGGAAGCCGTGTCGAGATGGTCGTAGTGATCGTGCGAGATAATGACCGCATGGATTGCGGGCAGATCCTCAAATTTAAGCGCCGGTTGCGTGATGCGGCTGGGCCCCGCGAACGACACCGGAGATGCGTATTTGCTGAACATGGGGTCGGTGAGTACGTTGACACCTCTATGCTGAAGCAAAACGGTCGAGTGGCCGATCCACGTGACCGTTGCGTTGGTAAACTCATCGGGTGTGGCAGGCGCGGGTTCCGTGGCCGGCACAATGTCGCGCTCGCGATCGTAGCTCTGCCAGTTGCCCCCGAGCCGGGCCCTGATGATGCCAAAGAAGCCAGAGTGTGCATGCTCTGCGTGCGGGTTGGTGAACCCGCGATTCGTATGATGTGACGGCGTCTGAGCGAGCGGCGCGGTGCTGCAAGCTATGCTGGCGAGTACCGCGGATATGAGCAAAGCAAACCTCGGCAAGATCGTTTCTTTCTCTTGGTTGTATTCGGTCAGGCTGACACCTCGTCAGTGAAGCCGATGTGAAATCTTTCGACAATGCCTTCACACCGGAGGCTGCCTCAACTCGACAGGAACTGCGTTCCCTGTTCCCCGTCGGCCCCTGTTGGACAAATGGCCCTGATTGAGTAAGAGACACTTTTGGCTCATCGTTTATCGCAATGAGGAACGATGATGACTGAAGGCGATCGAGACAGCGTCGAGAAGACGGTACGCGATACCCGCCGGGCCACCCGGCGTAAACACAACCCTGAGGAGAAGATCCGCATCGTGCTGGAAGGCCTGCGCGGCGAGCAGAGCATTGCGGAGCTGTGCCGCCGCGAGGGGATCAATTCGAACCTGTACTACCGCTGGAGCAAGGAGTTATTGGAGGCCGGCAACGGCTGGTCCAATGACGCTCCCCCCTTCAAGCGGACACACTCTAACGCCTGCGGGAGATTTCCGCCGAACTTTGCTTTTTGCGCCGCGCAACCGATGGCGTGACTCAGGCCAATAGGTCGTGCAAACGTACAGCTCCGCTAAGGTCCGGAATACGGGTGAAGCCCTCGTCGCCGCTCGCCAGCATTTACTCGATTCGACAAACACGTGAGTGACTGCAGTTGGCCGTTAGCAGAAGTTATCAGGTACTTCCCAAGGCGTCGGGTTCCGGCTCAGAAGCAGACATTCCGTGCTAAGGGCGGTCACATCTGCTTCCGACCCCAAGCCGACATCTGTATCAGCGGGGTTGCGTGTCAGGCGTCGCTGCTGAGTATCCGCTCTACCTCTTCCTGGAAATCCTGGGTGTACTCATTGCTGAATTTCTGCCAGAACCACTTGCCTCCCGGGGTCGAGAGTATTCTTCGCGTCGTCGAAACATGAGCATCCCACGCGTCGGGTGAAAATCCGGAGTCCTTTGTCTGATAGAAGTTGTTGAACTCAGAATCAAGCGCGTTGGAGAAGATCAAACGAAACCTCATTTGCTCGATAGGCTCGAGTGAATGTGGATCTTCCATGCCTTGCGCCCAGATGCTCGCGACGTTCTGATCGCTATAGATTGCCAGGCGATTGGAATTAATGAGCTGCAAACCGGCGCTGACGGCTGAAGCTCTGGCCGCGCGAGTGCCTTCTTCAACTTGTTTGGTGTTCTGTCGAATCTGAATTGCGAGATAAACAAGAGTGGCGAGCGTCGCGAGAGCCGCTATGAACTCACCAATGCTACCTAGATCCTGGATAGACATACTGTAGCCGCCTGACCCCACATCAGCCGCAGAACGCATAGTAACCAGGGTGCTTGAGCTGCCCTCGTGCTGATGATAGCGGAATTGTCCGCCCCTGGCCGATAGCGGAAGTTAGCGGGCACTAACCTAAACGTCTGCTTTCGGGCTCATAGCGCACGTCCCTAGATCGGGAAGCGACGTCAGCTTCCGGCTTTGGCGATGTCAACTCCCTGCGCACACCGGTCTTTAGTTGGCCGACGTTTCCTCGCCAACGCCTGGCTGTACTTTCCGTGCGATCATGAACACTGAAATTCCGCCTTTTCCATGGTGCCACTGGCGCTCGATCTTGAGACCCGCACTAGTGACCTCACTAGCCAACTCTGCTTCCGTCAGTACGAAGACGTCGGGCATAAGACCCAGCCATTTCCCTAGCGGGGCAATGAGCTTGATGAAGCGCAGATAGGAATGACCCAGGCAAACCGTGCTGCTTACAAAAACGCCGCCGGGCTTAAGAATGCGGGCCACCTCCGCGATCACTGTTTGCCGATCTGGGAGCAGGTGAATGACGTTCAGGCCCAGAACGGCGCCGAAACTTTCATCCTCGGCACCAAACTCAGTCAACGTGCCGCGGGTGAACGTGATGTTGTCTAGTCCCGACCCACTCGCCTTCCCTCGGCCTATCTGGAGCATGTTCTCTGAGATGTCTATCGCGTCGATGTGCTGCACGTATGGTGCGTGGTGAACGGCCGTTGTCCCTGTTCCACAGCCAAACTCCAAGACGCTCATGTTTGGCCTGAGGTAGCTCTGCGTCTCCGCCAGCTTTCTCTGGTAGGTGGCTTCATCGGATATCGGGCTCTTTGCGTAGCTTTCCGCCTTTTTGTCCCAGAATCTCTCCGACGTAGACATGTCAACCTCGAGATGATTTTTCCTTGGCGATCGTCGCACGGATCTGATTTTGCTCGGGTGCTGACGTGCGGCCGGAACCGGCCCCAACCCGCCATTCAAATGCTACCGGGAATCCAATCCCGCCTGTTTCAGTCCAAGGGTAAAGGGCTGCACCCGTTCATCTGCCATCAGGCCCTGTTTCAACCACCATTCGTAGTTCTCTACCGTGAAATTCGGAAATCTCGCCAGCAGTTGATTCCAGACGGCATTTGCCTCATCCAGACGGTCTACCGCGCCAAGTTCATTTGCGAGCATGATCATCGCAAACATATCCGAGGGGTTCAGATTCAGAGCAGTACGGGAGATCCCGAGCGCCTTGCTCCACGCTTTCTGTTCCGTGTACACCATGGCTTTGAACCACGGCGAATATCTCAACACGTAGATGTTGTCCGGAAAATCCCGTTCAGCCGTTTCCAGCACCTCAAGCGCTTCTTCCAGGTTGCCGCTATTGGCAAGCGCGTGCCCCAAGATGGTTTGGTTGTAACCACTGTGGGGGTGCGTCAACACCATCCGCTTGCCTATCTGAACCGCCTTGTCAGCTTCACCACACAGTGATGTCAGCACGGAGACACCTGAAAAAAGTGCGAGCGGTGATTGTTGACCCAAAGCGATCGCACGATCGGCCAGCTGACACGCTTCCACCTTTGCCGCATCGCGATCGGCGCTCTCACCCAATAGGGTATTGATATGGGTGACGACGGCCAGCTGTCCCAGCGAACGTACGTAGTCCGGTTCCAGCGCCAGGGCTCGGCGGTGATCCTGAATTGATAGCGCAAAGTTTTCTGGAGTAGGGTCGTCCCAAACCGTCATCGCCGAGACCCAGTGGTCCCAGGCCTGCCTGGCTTCAATTGGTAGACTGCGCACCCGCACTCCTTCGAAACGGAGAAGCTCGATATCCAATGCACGGCTTACGAAGCGGGCGATGTCATCCTGGATTTTCAAATGATCGGGTGATTGGTAGCTCTTGGTCTCTTCCCACAGGGTTTTTCCGACCACGCCGTCGACCAGAGTGACGCCAATGCGCGTTTGCTCCCCCGAAGTCTGAACCCGACCTTCGACAAGATAGCGTACGCCTAACTCGCTGGAAATTTGCCATGGACTCAAATTTGATTCGCTGTAGGCTCTGACAGCCCCATGGGAAGTCACAGAGAAAGTGGCAAGATCAGACAAAGCGCTGATCAGATCGCCTGTAACACCTTCCGCCAGCAGTTCCGCTTCGCTTGCAATCTCCGCGGATACAGATCTGAAGGGGAGGACGGCAATCCAGTTCGGTCTGAGTGGGATGATTGTTTCATCCGATTTCGCTGATCGTTGATCGATACTGGCCTCGGATTCTGATGTGGGGCCTTGGCTTGTCATGATGAGTGTGACGATGCCTGCCAAGGTCAACCCGACCAATGCAAAGGCCAGCATGGTTGCGGTGGTTTTGCTTGTCGCGCGAGTCCGAGTCGTGGGGGCCCGCGCGATCCCTCTTTGCAGGTGATCGCTCGTTCCGCTAAGCAGCTTGGCCCGATACTGTTGATCGGTAAGTTCGTGGCGCATGATCGCCTGGGTGGAGCCGAGAGAGAGACCAAGTCCTGGCGGCAGCTCCGCGGGTTCCAGATGGACTGCCAGCAGAGGTATCTTGCGGTCGATAGCAAAGTGAACTTCGCGCCGGCAATGATCGGATTTCACCGATCTCGGAGTTACGAAGTAAAGAAAAAGGCTCGAGTTTTCTATGGATTCAGCGAGTTCTGAGTGCCACTCAGAGCCTGGACTTATGCCTTCGTCATACCAGAGATTGAACCCCTGCTGGTGCAGCCACTGGATCTCCCGGTAGACATGAGCATGATCATCGTGGGCGTAGCTCACGAATATATACGGTTCGTCGCCCTTGTAGGCTGGGAAAGGTCGATCCATGCACGCGACTAATCAGGTATTGGAGCTAGGGTGATTCCAAACAGAGGTTGAATCAAGTCTTGGCTAATGCCTGTTATTGACGAATGGCGCCACTCTCCGGTAGTCGGCTCTGATGTTCGTATCTAGCGTACCTGCTGGCGCCATATTCAGGTTTCCGTCAGTAAATGGCGATGGAGCCGGTGACCCGCAGTTCCCACAGAAG
>JABAHS010147300.1_pt2 | contig 18057 bp, 21 predicted proteins | sample 7062111 | NCBI WGS metagenome assembly JABAHS01 (sample SAMN14534600, study PRJNA622989) | marine sediment metagenome | biome: marine biome [ENVO:00000428]; feature: marine pelagic biome [ENVO:01000023]; material: deep marine sediment [ENVO:00002113]; isolation source: pool of 4 deep marine... | reverse complement strand
AACTAAATTACGGTGATGAAAGTAGCCTAACCCGTATTTTTCGCAAAGGGTTAGGTTACAACGCAACTGAAGCCCCGCAAACGATTAACGAAGCACAGTCTCGAAGAATTACTGTTCTGAAAGATCTTCCTATTTACTATTCTCCTACTCAAAAGATCATTTCGCTTTTGGTATGAAAACTTCGCTTTTGGATTTGCTGAAGTCTTTACGTCTTGCTAAATTGTTTTTATAATTTTGCCACTATCTTCACATCTTCTAACAGGATGGCGCAGGAGTTTTTTGCCCTCCACCCCCCCTTTTGAAGCGGTCAAATAGGGGTAATTTGGGCAAAAGACGCCAATGTGCGGTTTTGTACTTCTTTAGAAATCAAAGGGTTACAAGACAGGAGGAATTTGACTAAAATGCGGTTTTGTAAGTTAGCAAAAACAATAACTTCTGATTTTTGTGAAACCCACTAATGAAAAAGTAAAGGAGGATACGATGCAAAAACTAAGATTCTTAGTTAAGTTAGGAAGCACGATTTTGATGATGGCCCTTTTTATTTGGGGTTGTGAATACGGCAGTGAATCCACAAATCCCATACCCATAGAGACGACATCCGGTGGTTCAGGGGCCACTCTGGCAAAAGTAGGTAGAACGCAGGTGTGGGCTGATTGCGAACTGTTTGATAGTGTGGTGACGCCAGCAACTTTCAAACCCGAAAGCGATCCCTTTGATGAACTCTACGCGGCAAACTTCAAAGATGGAGTTGGACTTATCTCAGAATCCAAACCAGGTGACGCAGACTACAATGGTGGTAGATGGCATATGAATGTCTTGAAAGCTGGCATCGATCCGGATAAGTACGAGGACGCTTGCAGTGTTGAGGAGCTCGACCTGAATGACTTTCAGTCTTCGGGAAATTACTTCGAATGTCCTCTATTGCCAAGACGAGGCAATCGCAATCGCTAACTCTCCACTGCACGTCAACCAATTGAGACAATAATTGAAAGGCCGAATCGTTTTCGGCCTTTTTTATTTTTTTAGTGTTTTCGTTGTGATTATGAGTTAATCTGACACTCCTTAATTTATTTTTAAATTCCTAGATTAGATAGCCAGGAAAGGAGGACCAGATGACAGCACAAGAAGAGATTATTAAGATAAGAACAAACCGGAACCGCTGGAACTCGGTATGCAGTTAGGTAATGTATCCCGAGCTTGTAAGACATTTGGATACAGTCGAGATAGTTTTTATAGATTCAAAGAGCTTTATGAAAGCGGTGGTGAGCACTCAGACTTCAAGGGCCTTTGGTTGCGGCTTTGGCCGCACTGTGCCCTTCTCTTAAATCTTCTTCATTCATGTAGAAGTTTGACTTTTTTCAGATGGAAAACCAGGGATTCTTTGATTTTTGGGGAGCAGAAATGTAATCCTGTCTTTTTCTTTGCCCATCACTGATAATAATCTGGTTAGATTCAAAATCAATATCTTTTACTCGAAGCTCCATACATTCCATGAGTCTCAATCCTGAGCCATATAGAATCGTTGCCATTAGTTTTGGTGTGCCATATATTCCTGTCGACTAAAAACCATTGGCAGTTTTTTAAATTTCTTGGCCCACAAGATGTTTTCTATATAGGGCAGTTCCTTTTGTAAGACATCTCGATAAACGCGTCCGCGCACGTCTTCAACCAAATTGGCACGCCAATGGGCGAGCCCCGCTTTCTCGCCGCGAAGCATCAACGTGTCATAAAACTCAGGATGGTTGAGTTGGCGTTTGAGGGCAAGGGTTTTGGGGACGTGTGCAACAAAATGCAGCACTTCTTTCAGCATGACCAGACTTAGTTAGCTGATTTTGGCAATGGCGCTGTCGATGGCGTTTTCGATTTCGTTCCAGATGCCGTCAATGCTCGCTTTCAGCTCATCCCAGGCGGCACCACTTGCTTTCTTCGATTCCTTTAATTTCTTTCTCGCCAGTTCGTGCTTGGCGTCGAGCAGATCCACCTGTCGATAGAACTCAATTTCATGCTGCGAAGCGACTTTGCTGGCATTGGCTTTGATTTCATCGATTTTGGCCTGCCATTCCTTGAGTTTGGACGCGAGCCGTTCTTCAAACAGTTGCTTTTCCGACATGATAAAATCTCGTGAAAGCGTTAGCGTAATTCAGTTGGTAGTAAAAGTAGTTAACTATTGAATTGTTCTCAAGTTCCGGTAGTGCGCACTAACTCCGGGCGTCATTTCTTGCCGAACATAAACAGGAGCGGGCGCCAGACTCGTTTGGCCCAGGCGCGTTCGGAATGTTCGGCGTCAACGTCGTGAAACCACTGCAGGTTTTCACCTATCTTGAATCCCTTATCTTTCAGGGCTGCGAGCATGGCTTCACAACCAGGTTGCAGTCGGGCGTCCAGTCCCACTCCGCCGTTATCGATGTAAAGCTTAATTGGCTTGACCGGACCGTGGTAGCGCTTGACCATGTCCACCGCGTAATCATACGGGTGGACAAACGCCGGCGAGAGGCACCCTGCCATGGAGAAAATATCGGAATACTGCCAAACCATCAAAAACGAAAGGAGGCCTCCCATAGATGAACCCATGACGGCGGTATGTTTGCGATCAGGAAGCGTTCGATATGTGTTATCGATCAGCGGTTTTAGATCGTGGATGACAAAACTCATGTAGGCCTTGCCCTTCTCGGTCAGCGAGTACTCCGCGACCCGGTGGTCGGTATTGTAAATGCCAACCATGATAATTTCCTCCATTTGATCCGCCCCGATAAGGCTGTCCGCCACTTCGTCCACCTGCCAATCCACATGACTGTAAGCCGTTTTCGGATCGATGATGTTTTGGCCGTCATGCATGTACAGGACAGGATAGCGCCGGCCTGGAGTCGTCCGATAACCGGGCGGAAGCCACACAATGACATCTCTCGGTTTGATGCCATCGCCTTTGAGATCGCGATGATAGGAAACGTCTCCGATAATTTGGCCCACGATCTCATGAGCCAGGTCTTTCCAGTTCTCAATCTCGATTGCCACCGTATCATCTTTGCTGACCGTGTATCTGGAGTTGGGCAGTACCGTGCCTTCCTCGCTCACGGCCTCGGTTTGCCAGTCTCCGCGTGTGATTTTGTACTCGAGTTCCGTGTCCGGAGGAAAAGAGAACGTTCTCATCCAAGAACCATCGGGCTGCTTTTGCAACGCGATGAGTCCCGGATTCCAGGCTCCCAACTTCTCATGGTCGCCCGTGATGAAGATACCGGATGTATCGGGCATCACGTTCGGAATCACCTGAAACGTAATGTCCTTTTTTGTCTGCTGGAAACCCGTCATGAGAGGCGGTAAGAGCACGAGCAGATGACAAAACGTTCCCACCATTTGTTCCAGCCTATGTCTCATCGATAAAGGTTTTGACATGATTAAAAAACATTTCCGGGATCTCGATAAACGGAAAATGCCCGCAATTCTTTAATACCAGCAATCGTGAGTCGTGAATATGTTTGTGGATTTTCTTGATGGCATCCAGCGGGGTCGCATCGTGATCTCCATGCACGAGCAAAGTCGGGCAGGTGATTTTGGCGAGCTCTGCCTGGAGATCGTAGTTCGCCAAATCCTTCAACAAATATTGTAGTTTTGAGCTGTTGGCAGCAAAGTTCGGCTGGAGTTTGAGAGTTAGGCTGTCTGCGAGAGCGCGATTGTAAAAGACCGTTCGAAAGTTAACTCGGAACAATTCTGCAAACGCCTGTGGTTCCTGGTTCTTGAATGCTTGGGATTGCATGATTTGAGCGCGTTTGAGACTGTCTTCTCTGGTAAAGCGCTTACCCAGAATTCGTTGTGCTTGCAAAGCCAACTCCGAGCTGGCAGCGTTCGTATTCACCAAAATGACCGATCTCAGATTTTCGGGATATTCGATGGCATACCACATGGCCAGCACACCACCCCAGGAATGTGCCATTAAATTCATTTTTCCTAACTGGAAGGTTTTGCGAATCCCCTCGACATCTTCGACAAAGTGTTGCATCGAGATGGCAGTTGAGTCCACATCACCTGAGGACAAACCGCTCAGCCGCTGATCGAAGAATATCAATCTGTAATCCTGTGCCAATTGAGCCATCTGTGGTAAGAAATAGGTATGGTTTAGACCTGGCCCACCATGTAGAACCACAATAGGCTCACCGTTTCCCAGGATTTTATAATAAAGCTGGGTTCCGTTTATGTCCCTTGTCCCGTCTTCAAAATAGCTCCCATTTTTCTCATCACACCCAAACAACATGAAAATAAAGCACGAAACCGCTGATAATCTCTTGATCAAAATAGGCAAATTGATTTTCTCCTTTCCAATTCATGAATAAAACGGATATTTGATAATGATAAATTCTGTCATGAATGTCAAGGAGAAAACTTTCTTGGTGGATGACCCGGATTTATGCAGCGTGAAGTAACCATCAGAAAAAGGGGAAATAAATTATCCAAAGATTATCAGGCCAAAAGCGGGGTAGATATCTCGAGAAAAAAATACTTCCTTATCTCTTAAAATCTCTTAATAGAACCGCTCAAATGATGTCGGTTGCAAAAGAAAAGGATACCAATATTGAGTCTCCTTCATCACTCATACCGCAACACGTCCACAGGATTGGTCAGAGCCGTTCTGACAGCCTGGTAGCTCACCGTGCACAGTGCGACGAACAAAGCGAACGCACCAGCCAGGACAAACATCAGCAGGTTGATGTCGGTCCGGTAGGCAAAACTCTCAAGCCAACGATTCATGAAGTAATACGCAACCGGCCAGGCAAGGACGTTCGCGACGATGACCAATTTTAAGAAGTCCTTTGACAAAAGACTCGTTATCCCCAGCACCGAAGCTCCGAGAACTTTTCGGATGCCGATCTCTTTGGTTCGCTGCTCCGTGGATAAGGAGGTCAGACTGAACAATCCAAGCAGAGCAATTAAAATGGCCAGCCCCGAAAAGTACAGGAAAACTCTTTGGAACCGCTGTTCAGATTTGTACAGCCTGTCAAAGGATTCGTCGAGAAACCAGTAATTGAATGGCACCGATGGAACCACGTGCTGCCAGGTTCTTTCAATGGAATTTAAGGTGCCGGAAACGTTGCCCGCACTGATTTTGACCGCCAACTTGTTGAACAGATTACGCCAGGGCTGATTGGTGATAATCAACGGCTGGATCTTACTGTGTAGAGTTGCGAAGTGAAAATCTTTCACCATTCCGACCACGCGGTGATCACCATTACGGCGAATGGTTTTACCGATGGGGTCCTGCCAATTGAGCTGTCGGGCAAGCGATTCGTTGATCAAATAAGCCGATTTGTCCGACGCGAACTCCTTCGAAAAGTTTCTTCCCATCACGACGTCGACATCGAATGTCTCTAAAAAATCCTCATCCACATCAACCACATAGATCGTAATTGGATTTTTGAAACCCTCGGGTATGTAGCCGTTTCGGGTGAAACCATTGCGAGGAACTTGAGAACAGGCTGTGACGCTCAATATGTTGGGTCTTTCTAATAACTGTGTTTTCAGCGTTTTGCTTTTCGCTTTCACATCATCGCCTACCAGCGGCAAAACCACAATGTTGTCTTTATCAAATCCCAATTCTTTTTGCTTGACGTAATTGAGCTGTCGGTTTATTAAAATGGTGCAAACGATGAGGGCAATCGAAATAGCAAATTGAAAGACCACCAGAATGTCTCTTGATTTGCCTTTGTCTGAACCGGAACGAAAAATACCCTTTAATGTTCGCACAGCCTGAAAAGATGAAAGAGACAGGGCTGGATAACTCCCGGCAACTACTCCGACCACGACGAGAATCACGCCAAGCCCAACAATTGTTCTGACATTTATTACCTGCGAGATCCGCAGGTCTTTGTTTAGCAAATTCTGATAAACCGGGAGAAAGGTTTCGACTAAGAACAGCGCCACTGCAAGGGCCATCAACGTTAGCAAAATCGATTCCCCGAGGAATTGTCTGATCAGGGCTTGTTTGTTCGCGCCCAGAACCTTGCGCACACCCACTTCTTTTGCTCGTTTGGTTGCTCGCGCTGTGGTTAGATTGACAAAGTTGACACAGGCAATAAAGAGTATCAGCAAAGCGATGGCGGCAAAAATATAAATGTTGGTCCGAAGATTGTCAGAATAATCGTTGTAACGGAGATGGATGTCCCGCAATGGCTGCAAATAGGGTTCGACGCTTAATCCAAAATTGGCGTATTGTTCATTGATGTATTCCCACATGAAATCCGGAAATTTTCGCTGCAGCTCTTCTGGCGCAGCGGTCGGAAGGAGCTTGACGTAGGTGTAATATTGGTTGCCTCCATTCCAGCCCATGAATCGGTTCGGGTCTTTGTATAGAGTCGAGAATGAGATAAACGCATTATACTGAAGATGAGAATTTGCGGGCGGTTTCTCGACGATGCCCGTGATCTGATAGCTATCTTTGTTGTCGACAACAATGGTTTTTCCCAATGCATCCTCTGAACCAAAAATGCGCTCGGCGCTCTCCTCAGTCAACACCATGGAATACGGGGCGGCCAGGGCATGCCTTGGGCTACCCGCAATTAACTCGAAAGAAAAGATTGAAAAGAGCGTGGGATCGGCATGTCGGATTTCATCGATTTTGAGGGAGCGGTCTTTGTGTGACACGTAAGCAACCCTTGGCGTTGAAAAGCGCACGAAATTTTCCACTTCAGGAAAATCTCGCTTCATGGCCGGACCAATGGGAGGCGTAAAAATGGGGCTTTCAAACTCAAGCTTTCCTTCTTTCTTGTGAATGACCGACACGCGATAAATACTTTCGGCGTCTTCGTGAAAATTGTCATAGCTGAGTTGAAATTGAATGTACAGCAGAATGAGGATGGTTGCGCCAATTCCGACCGCGAGTCCGAAAATGTTGGTAATGGCGTAGGCTTTGTACTTCATTAAATTTCGGTACGCGGTTTTAAGATAATTGCTTAGCATGATCGTTAGCTCAGGCTTTTTTCGAATGGCTTATTTGCCGGGATTGCCTCTTCAGATTAGAAAGGTATTTGGTTCGCAAAAATCCTTGACATTTAATTTAACATAGAGTTTTATACCGCTACATTGTGGGCTTTATCTTTAACAGAAACCATTTCTTTAGGTGACCTTCGCACAAACCTTATGCGCGTCTTAAAAAAATTGAGACAGGTTCAGTTATTTCGATTACGTCCCGAGGTCGTGAAATAGCGCATCTCGTCCCGCCAGAGAGTTCAATGAAAAAGGCACGACAAGAGTTGGAAGACCTTCGCAAAACAGCCATAGTCAAAGATGTCCTATCTCCGATTGACGAAACCTGGAAAGCGACGCAATGATAGTTGCCGAGACGCACGTGATTGTCTGGGATGGCTTTGAAGCCAGAGCTGATTTCAAAAAAGCAAAAAAGGCGATTTCTGAGACCAATGCAAGTGATGGAATTATTTTTTGTGAAATATCGTTACGGGAAATCGCCATGCTCATCAAAAAAGACCGACGGCACCTCGACAGTGGCTACCCGTATTTCATTAATCTTGTGAAAGCTGCAAATAAATATTTTCAAAGGCATTTCACCCGAAATTGCTGAACTTGCGACAACGTTGGCTGAAGAAGTAACCCCCCTCCTGACAGCCGACAAGAGCTTAAGAAAAACAAAACATATCCGCACAATTTGGTGAACTCCATCCGCAGACTACCTGACTTTGCCCAAATAAAATGGCTTGTAAAGCATAGCCCCATTCTCTCCGGATTTCGGATTTTTAGAAAACTTTTTTAAACGGTAAGATAAGGGAAAGTGTCCGTTCATCGTACATCTGCCGTTCGCCATTAGCAAAAAAGTCGATGTCGAGACAACCGCGAAAAGCTACCAAACAAAAGGACCTTCTCGCTGTTAACCTGAACGAGAGACCTAAACGTGAAACTGCTCTTTGATGTTTTCGGTCACGACATGTCCGTCAAAAAGGTGAACGATGCGATGACTGTACTCGGCATATGCAGGAGAGTGCGTGACCATCACGATGGTAGTACCATTCTCATTCAGTTCCGTTAACAGACTCATCACTTCGTCGCCGTGNNCGCCACGGCAACCCGCTGCTGCTGACCACCGGAAAGCTGCTGCGGAAAATGGTTGCGGCGATGCATGATCTGCATGTACTCCATCACTTCTTCCACACGCTTTTTCCGGTCCGATGAAGAATAACCAAGGTAAAGCAGTGGCAGCTCAATGTTTTCATAAACCGTCAACTCGTCGATGAGGTTGAAGCTCTGAAACACGAACCCGATATTTGCTTTTCGTAAATTGGCCCGCTGTCTTTCTGTGTATCTCGAGACTTCCTGGTCCAAAAAATAATACTCGCCATCCGACGGATTATCTAGCAGTCCTAGCAGATTGAGTAGAGTGGATTTGCCGCATCCGGAGGGGCCCATAATCCCCACGAATTCATTTTCATGGATTTCGACGTTCACATTGTTCAACGCGGTTGTTTCCACTTCTTCCGTGGTGTAAAGTTTCTTGAGGTTAACGGTCTTGATCATGCTATTTTCTCCTTAATTGTTTAACTTAAATCTCGCTCTCAAGCAATGCTTTTATTTCTTTCACATCCTGGGTAACTTGAACATAACTGTGGCTTGTGAACCTATCACAATTCCAACCAAGTTGCAAACACTTTTCTAATTTGTGTGCTAACTCGATGGCTATCTGCAAGTGTTTGGCTTTCTCTGTATCGTTTTTGTGACTGAAGGCCAGGGCGATATGTGTCGTGATGGCCACACAGGCGCTTCTGATTTCCTTGCTCAGGCCATTGAAATCGTTCGTCATATTGAACAATTCCAGAATCAAGAGTCGACTTTTGCGCCAGACCGTCAAGTTTCGAAAATCGTTCATTTCGTTTTCGGCGGATTCTGTCATGATCGTTTTTGAGATACACCATGCCTATTTCTTCAAAACCAGCTTGTCGATATCTCCGAAATTGTCATAGGTGGACGTGATCACACGTTCACCCGGTCTCAGACCTTCCAGCACTTCGAAGACCTGCGGATTTTGTCGACCCAGCCTGATTTCACGCTTGGTAGCAACCTTCCCAGATTCATCCAAAACGTAGATCCACTGGCCGCCGGTCTTCTGATAAAACCCCCCTCTCGGAATCAGCAAAGCTTCCGACAGGTCGCCCAACTCTAATCGAATATGTACAGTCTGACCGCGTCGAATGCCTTCGGGTGAATCGCTCACAAACTCCATATCGACTTCGAATCTGCCGTTGCGGACTTCCGGGTAAATCTTATCTGTCACGAGTCTGTACGTATCTCCGGCGAAATCAAACTCTCCGTTCAGGCCGCGACTGATGCGGGCCAGATAATGTTCATCGATGCCTGCCCGAACTTTGAAGCCATCTAAAACGTCAATTTGCCCCAAACGCTGCCCTTGACTTATGGACTGACCGATCTCGGCATTCAAAGACGTCAATTGACCGCTAACCGGTGCTTTGATGGTCAAATCTTCCAATCGTTGCCTGGCAATTTCAAGATTTTGCTCCAATCGATCAAGGGACGTCTCCAACTGTCGGATTTGCACTTCCTGAAAGATGGAATCTTGCTTAAAGGATTCGACGTTCAGTTTCTGTTGTTTGATTTGATATTGATACTCGTCTTTGGTAGCTTCGAATTCCTGCTCCGAGATCAGATTTCGTTCAAAGAGTTTTTTCCGGCGATCGTACAACCTCTTCAACCGTTTGATTTGATATTCTTGCTCCAAAAGCTGGCGCCGCAAGTCGAGGCGGTTTTGCTCCATATTAAAGCGCATGTTTGTCAAAAGATTGCGCTGTTCCACCACTTGAGCATCTTGTGAGGAAATCTGAATGTGCAACGTGGTATTGGACAATTGTAGGATTTTGTCGCCTCTCTCAACCAAACTCCCGGCTTCGATGAAAAGGGTGTCAACCTGTCCGCCCTCTCTCGCATCAAGAAAAATCGTCTTGATGGGGAGAACCGTACCGGTGACAGGAATGAATTCTTGAAACGGACCTTTTTTTACGGTCGAAATCGTTATCTTTTCTTCTTCAACTCTTAGCTTGCTGCTGGTGTCAAAAGGATCGACGGCCACAATGACAATGACGAAAAACAGTCCGGATACAGTCAGTCCCGCAATTTTTTTCGGTGGCCATTTCTTTTTCTCGATCTTACGATCCATTCCCATTAGATTGTGCCTCTTGAGTTTTAGTTTGCAGTCTAATCTGCTTTTTATTTTGGCAATAGCTGTGCCAACTTTGTTTATATTAAACTTACAACAATCTGTGAGCAATTGCAACCGGAAAAGTATACGCTGGTAATACAGCAGGTGTTCGCTGGCGAACAAGTATTTTTAAGCAAAGGTTGAAGTTTTTCCGTACGGCGCCAACACAACCAAAATCATCTACATCTTGTCTATTGTAGTAGAGGGTGTCCTTGTTTCCGAGCAAAGACAATGGGGGAGATGATTCCGGAAGATTCGCTTGATTTTTCGAGATAAAAATAGTATTAAATTCATGTTTGGAAACTCGCATTTTCTCGAAGGTCGATTTGAGGCAAACCATAAAACCTGATTGTATAAAAACTTATTCATCGAAACTCCGTTAAAGAAAAGATAAGATCTCTAACTCTCCATGAACAAAAAATACGGAAAAATTCTGGTCGTCGACGACGACGACGACATTCTCCTCGCGGCGCGACTGCTTTTGAAGAAACACTACGCATTGGTACATACTGAGAAGGATCCGAACTCCATTCCGACGCGGCTCAAGAACGAGGATTACGATGTCATCCTTTTGGATATGAACTTCGCGAAGGGCGCCAGCAGTGGTGAAGAGGGCTTTTACTGGCTCAACAAAATAACGGAGCTGGATCCCGCCGTTGTGGTGGTTTTGATCACCGCTTATGGTGATGTGGAGTTGGCGGTTCGCGCCATTAAAGAAGGCGCCATGGATTTCGTGTTGAAACCGTGGCAGAACGAAAAACTGTTGGCCACGATTTCCGCCGCCATGAATTTACGGAAGTCAAAAGTCGAAGTGGACAATCTGCGGTCCAGACAAAAACAACTAAACGCCGATTTGGCGTATCGTTTCCAGGACTTCATTGGAGAATCTGAAGCCATGCAAAGAGTTTTTGCCACCATCCATAAGGTGGCGAAAACCGATGCCAACGTCTTGATCACGGGCGAGAACGGCACCGGCAAGGAGTTGGTGGCTCGTGAACTTCATCGGCAGTCTCCGCGTGCCGATGAGGTGTTTATCAGCGTGGACATGGGGGCCATCAGCGAGACGCTTTTTGAGAGCGAGCTGTTCGGGCACGTGAAAGGGGCATTCACGGACGCCCGTGAAGACCGAGCAGGTCGCTTCGAAATTGCATCCGGAGGGACACTCTTTCTCGACGAGATTGGCAATTTGCCGCTTCCTTTGCAGGCGAAACTGCTCACGGTTTTGGAGAATCGTCAAGTGACTCGTCTGGGTTCAAACGTGCCCAAGCAGATCGACGTGCGATTGATCTGCGCGACGAACAAGCCCATCCACGAGATGGTCGTTGAAACCAAATTCCGCCAGGATTTGCTTTACCGCATTAATACCGTCGAAATTCCTTTGCCGCCACTGCGGGAACGCAAAGAAGATATTCCATTGTTGCTCGATCATTTTCTGACACGCTATTGTAAAAAATACCAGAAGCCAAACAAGCGGATCAGTGCGTCAGCTTTGAAAAAATTGCAAAAATATTATTGGCCTGGCAACGTCAGAGAACTTCAGCACGCAGTCGAACGTGCGGTTATCATGAGTGATTCCAATGTCTTGCAGCCATTTGACTTCTTCTTCACCACGGCTGAGCAAAAAGAGGATGGCCTGATATTTGACAACTACAATTTGGAGGAAGTAGAAAAGATCGTCATCCAAAAAGCCATCAGCAAACACGACGGGAACATTAGCAAAGCGGCCAGGGAATTGGGTTTGACCCGCACCTCTCTTTATCGCAGGCTTGAGAAATATGGTTTATAAACGCTTCAGAGTCGTTGTTTTGGCGCGAGTTCTGCTGCTAAGCGGCACGCTCTACCTTTTCTTCTACTTGCTTCTGAAACCCGATGCCACTCTTTACGCTACCATTTTCATTTTGGGCCTGATCATCGTCTACCAGATCTATTCCCTTATTCATTACGTGGAAAAGACTAACCGCGACTTGAAACGATTCTTGCTGACCATTAAACATGAAGATTTCTCACAGACGTTTTTGGGCCAGGGGCTTGGTTCGACGTTTGATGAGCTAAAGGCCGCATTCAATGACATCATTCAGAAATTTCACGAAGCCCGTGCTGAGAAGGAAGAGCATTTTCGCTATTTGCAGACGGTGGTTCAGCACGTTGGAATCGGCTTGATCGCGTTTACCGGTGATGGTAAAGTGGCGCTTTTGAACAACGCTGCGAAGAAATTGTTGAAAATTCCAAGACTCAAAAATATCCAACATTTGGAAAGATACAGCCAACCGCTTGTAGAAAAATTATTCAAATTAAGATCGGGACAAAAGGCACTCGTGAAAATAGAGGTGAAAAACGAATTGTTGCAGTTGGCCATCAACACAACTGAATTCCGCATGCGGGATCAAAATTACACTCTGGTTTCTTTGCAGAACATTCAGAGTGAATTGGAAGAAAAAGAGTTGGAGGCCTGGCAGAATCTGATTCGAGTGCTTACACACGAAATCATGAATTCCGTCACGCCCATTGCCTCTCTGGCGTCGACAGTCAATGAGTTGCTGAATTCTAACGGCGAGAATGGCGTTGAGGAGTTCGTCAGCCCAGATGTAAAAAATGACATTCATGGCGCCATGCACACCATCCAAAAGCGCAGTGATGGTCTGCTGCACTTTGTGGATGCGTATCGAGACCTCGCCCGCCTACCGAAGCCCAAGTTCCAGATCTTTGGAGTCATGGATCTGCTCCAACGCGTTGAGAAGTTGATGGCCGTGGAGATATCTGAAAAATCGATTGGTCTGGACATTAGGGTGATCCCGGAGAGTCTGGAATTGACAGCGGATCCGCAACTGATTGAGCAGATTCTGATCAACATAGTCAAGAACGCCATCCAGGCTCTGAATGGCAAACCCGACGCCAGAATTGAACTGCTGTCAAAGATTGATGATGGAGGCCGGATCATCATTCAAGTGAAAGACAACGGTCCCGGAATTCCGCAAGATATGCAAGAGAAAATCTTCATTCCCTTTTTTACGACGAAAGAGGATGGGACGGGGATCGGTCTCAGCCTGTCCCGGCAGATTATGCGTTTACACAAGGGCAGCATCAGCGTGCATTCCAAATCCAAAGACGGCACGGTTTTCACCTTGAGGTTTTGAGAGAATTGCTGGAAAAAAGAGAACAATTTGGAGAGTACGTGAGTATAATGGATTGAAGTCAACTAAAAGTAAGTAAGTTATCAAGAATTTGGCCGTCTCGATAATTTTTATTTATTCCATCCTTCCTCTTACCTGCCTTTTTTGTGGGAGACAACAACTTTCGGGACGGCCAAATTTTTTCTATCCGCACCTTCCTCTTTGGCATTACTTTGATCCAAAATATCTGCGTAACTTTCTGAATCAAATGTTGCTTGACATTGCAGTGAGAGATGCCTATTTTTGTGTCAAATTCACGAAAGTGGGTATGGCAACACAATCCGAGGAGTGGTCATGAAATCTCTCACCGAACATCTTTGGTTTAACACACCAAACCGCAGAGACTATATAAACATTACAGACAAAGTGGAAGAGTTGGTCAAGAAAAGCGGTGTCAAGGAAGGGCTGGTTCTCTGCAACGCAATGCACATCACGGCAAGCGTTTACATTAACGATGCCGAAAGCGGTCTCATTCAGGATTACGATGACTGGCTGGAACAACTGGCGCCTCATGAACCCGTCTCTAAATATCGCCACAACCGCACCGGCGAAGACAATGCGGATGCGCACTTGAAACGACAGATCATGGGCCGGGAGGTTGTCGTCGCCATCACCGACGGAAAACTCGATTTCGGCCCGTGGGAGCAAATTTATTACGCTGAATTCGATGGCCGACGCAAGAAGCGGGTTATGGTGAAAATAATCGGGGAATAACTGCTAAGTTTTTGAACAGTAAATGCCCTTTTGAATTTCAAGAAGCTCAAATGTGGTTATCTGTTCAGTTTTTGGTTGAAAATTTCCGAGAAACACCTCATATTAATGTTACATTACATTCTTTCGTTTAGATTCATCCTGGCCATAGACTACGGAATAAGTAGTTTTCAATTAGTCGTTTAACTGCTATGCTATAGTATAGGATCGAGATAATGGCAAGATTAAGGATACCTGAAAGAAGTAAACAAGGCTTTAAAGATTTCATCGAATTTGGTGATGATTTGCAGCAGAAATTAATTCAAGAGCTTGATAACGTACCGATTGGATTGTCTTCGGAGAAAACAGCAGAACGTTTATCTCAAAGTCTAGGCGTAGAAATAGAAAAAGTGCATGAGATAGTTGACTTGATCGGCAGTTTATTTTTAAACAAAGAAAAAGCAAAAGTTGATTTGGATACGTTTGTAGAGGATGTGTGCGAAGCACTAGAGCAAGAAAATTTCAAGCTAAAAAAAACTTTCAAGGAGAGATTAAAAAGTCTTTTAAGTTTGGAAAGTCATTTTTACATGACTTTTAAAGCTCGCAGACTTGCCTATGAGAGAGAGAAGTTATTGCTTGACACAAGGATCCTAACGGATGCAAGACCTGTTTTTTCTGAGAACAATAGTAGCAAAGTTGATGGTTTCATATTAATTCACAACCTAAAAATTGAGTACTATGAAGGAGAAGACCATAAGGAACTGTATTTGGCGCCTGATAATTCAGATTTGGAAAAGCTTAAATGGCAGATTAAAAGAGCTGAAGATAAAGAAAAGGCTGTAAAAGAGCAATTTAGCCAAATCAATCTCTCCATCTTAGATCTCGAATAAAAGATCAATTTTTGGTAAAGAGCGATCTCATATGATTATTAAAACAGTAACAAGAGCAGTTGGACGAAATGACTCTGATTGGTATACAACCGGGAGCTGGGCGTCAAAAGAACACCTTGAGGAGCTAATAGAAAAAAGGGAGACAGAAGGAAAAGAAAAACTTAGTGAACGCGCTAGAATTATATGGTTGCATTTCTCATCGAGAAAACGTAGTCAGCGACTCTATCCACAACTAGATCCAAAAGCCCAGCAAAAGATAATATTTAAATCAGAAATAGTTTCATTATTTAGACGGAAAGAAACAGCAAAAGAAAAAAACCTGCGAATCGAACTAGACAACGAGCTTGTGTCTGAGCTGCCCGCGGAATTGCATGAAATATATGGTGAGTTGGAGAAATCAAGGTCCATACTACAATTAAAAGATGATTGGGATGATCAGGGGAGCATCCGGTATGATAAGGATACTTGGAAAAGATCGGTCCGGTTCGTTTCGAACTATGCGAAATGGGTTTTGGACAAAGTTTCAATCAAAATTCCTTCTCCCAAAATCTATCCCGGTCCAGATGGCGGTATTGATATTCAATGGAAAGATGCTCAGTATAGATTGCTAATCAACATACCAAGAGATCCAGAAGCCGAGGCTTCGTTCTACGGTGATGATTACAACAAAGAAAAAATTAGCGGTACATTTGTTCCTTCGAAATTTAACTTAGGTTTATTGTTGAATTTGTTAAAAGCCAGTTAATGACAGGTATTGGGTTATTAGAAAGTGAAGTTATCCCGGATGAGGATTTACTTTATTACAATATACACAAAAACTGGATCAGGGAAGGGGAAGTGATGCCGGGAGTGTTTAGAGAGAGAGGCGAAGAGGAACTAAAAGGAATGTCCACTGACTGGTGTAAATATTCATCTCCCCAGGAATGCAGAAACAGAGCTCGCAAGCCATCAGACAATGGGGTGGTGCATTTTGTCACTAAAGAGTTAAGGTATTTGCAACTAAAGGTTGTTCATGCTCCGTTCAGAAATAATCCAGCACATACCAATGTCAAAGGCATAGATGTACCCGGCCCTATGAAGACAGAATAAGGTTGAAGCTGTCAGATTTGTTTGAATGGGAAATCCTACCACCGGTGCAAATCAATGTGAAATAGTTTTTTTTGCGACTAAAGCCGTGAATTAAGCTTTGTCTTTCTATGATCTTCTCAGTTATTGGGCAATAAACAACCTTGATACTCCCCCACATTCGAATTAATTCTTGTTAACAACTTTGAAAAACCATTGTATAAGTTTAGGGTCTTTTGTATCTTATCGCCGAAGTTAGATTACTAACAACCATGGAAAATGACAGGACCATAATTAGCTTTGGCGGCTGTTCGAAGGAAAATGCGAAGTCTCCCATAAATCTGGACTGTCTTGGCAGTTTCCCGAAAAAACAGTTGTCGTCAAAGGGCCAACTTTTCGTGATGGCCACGGGGATGAATGGACATCCCGAAAGTACGTCTGCCAGTAAAATGGCGGTCAATCTCATCAACGAAGTTTATTATTCCGATCCCTCCGAAGATGTGGTCACCAGCCTGAGACATGCCTTTGAAGATGCCAATGCGCTGCTTCACGAGCTGTTCAATCATAATGGCCAAAGACGGAAATTGGGAATAAGCTGCACGGGCCTGGTCATTGCCGCAGATCGGGTGTATATCGCCCAGATTGGCGGGAATCACGCATTTCGAATTACACGCTCCAGGATGCAGGAACTGGTCGAAACAAAGCTGCGTCGTCACGGTGTTTTGAGCAAAAGAAGCCGCTTCAAGCGTGAATTCACCCGGACTGACGATGCCTTGGGAATCAATCCGCAGATTCGTTTCGACATCAAATCCGACATCCCCGTTAAGTCGGGAGACTGCTTTTTGCTCTGCACTGACGGCCTGGTAAATGTTGATAGTACTCAAATCAGAGAGGTGGTTCTATCTAAATCTCCCCAGCAAGCCTGCAAAAGCTTGATTCGGCTGGCGAACCAGGTTGGGTGCGACGAGAATATCAACGTCCAGGCGATTCGAATTAGCTCTGCGTCCGGGGGACCGACCGCGGAAAGATGGAAGGCAGGAAATCAAATTGCCAATGTCATCCGATGGGTGTCTGCGGCTTTCCTGGTCGCGATTCTTGGTACGGTGTTGTTCTATGTCTTTCCGGATGAGCAACCAAAACTTCAAACACCTGCTAAACCTCAAACCACTGAGGCAAAGGAAGCACATCTGCTCAGTCAGGGCAATACATTCTACCAGGCCGGGGAATTGGATATCGCACTGCGCCAATTTCAGGCCATACTGCAAGCGAACCCGCTACACTTCGGTGCCATGAACGGACTGACCCAAATCGCCCGGGCATACGAGGACAGCGCCGACTTCTATTACCGACAAAACATTTATGACAAGGCAGTGGCGTTCTATCAGAAAGCGGTACAACTTGAACCCGATAATATGGCATTGAAAGAAAAAATCTCAGAAACTGAATCGAAGCTCAAAGAAGCAGAAGTCGTCGACAAACCCACGCCTGTCAAAAGACGCAGACCTGTGACGATGAAACCACCCGTTGCCAGCCAGAGTAAGTTGCCAGACGAACCGGCGTTCAATGAGTCGAAACCCAAAGCCGAAGCTTTGCAGGACGAATGGCTTTTCCCACATCTAACGGCAAGGGACTTTGAATTAGACGAAGACAGAATCATCTTCCTGGAAAGCGCAAACAGAAAGAAAGCTCTTTTAAAAGACGAGTTTGTGGATGTAAGCTTTCGAGTGCAAGCGAAAGTCGGAGGGGCAAGTTCGAAAGGAAGATTTGGTCTGATTATCGGCTATAGAACAATGGCCGAAAGCCCTTATGAATTTTTTTATTTGTTTTCCGTGTCGAAGCAGCAGGAGTTTTTGCTACAGAAATATTCCAACTTCAAAAAAGAGGCAATCGTAAAGCTCCCTGTGCTCACCGAGACGATCAATGAATTTGGCGTGATCCGGCTTCAGGTAACATGTCGGGATAACGGAATCGCTCTCTACGCGAACCGCATTCCGCTCCATGAATTTGAGGCACCGGAGTCCATCCATGGCGCCGTCGG
>JABAHS010130072.1_pt1 | contig 18059 bp, 8 predicted proteins | sample 7062111 | NCBI WGS metagenome assembly JABAHS01 (sample SAMN14534600, study PRJNA622989) | marine sediment metagenome | biome: marine biome [ENVO:00000428]; feature: marine pelagic biome [ENVO:01000023]; material: deep marine sediment [ENVO:00002113]; isolation source: pool of 4 deep marine... | reverse complement strand
TCTCGAATAGTGAGCCTGCATTTTACAGGATTGCCGCCACCGTTGCCGCCCCAGAATTCGACTCCCGCCATACTTACTCCATGGGCGATGAAGGTCTGTCCCCAGCTGGCGGCGGGTTTTCGCTTCGGGATGAATATCTCCCACTCCGGCGTTCGCATCTGGTTCTCTATGATCCGGCCTGTGGCGTTGCCCATAATTAACATGCACAAGTCGCCTCCCTGCGGGACCCGATCTGCGTATGCGCTTCCCGGTCCGTAGCCGTCGTCTTTGTCCGGGCGGACGAAGAGGTCCAAATCAAAGTGCCGGCCTCCGTGCGATTCGTATCCCTTAACGACAACCGTGTATTTTTTGCCCGGTTCAAGCTCTATATCGCCGTGACGAAAACCGACTCGCGGAAAGTTATGGTCGGTATGCAGGGAAGTCTGGGCCTCCTCGTATGTATCGTGGAAGCGCATCTTAATCGGCGGGCCACCTATCGTCCCCCGGCATATTCTGACCGACGGTTTATTTCCCCACCAGACAATCTTTGGTCCATCATAGAGAGTGACGCTGTAGAGCCATCGACTCTTTGCAATAAACGTTTGGTAGAAGGTGTGCGCGCGAACCATGTACTTTTTGTCCCACAGGCCGGGATATCCCGGCGGAAGGCAAACATAATCGTAATGCTCCATAGCAGCGACGTCCCTATCGGAAAGTCCGTCAGGAGTGGGTTTCCAGTTCGATATTATCAAGGGGGCGGTTTCCATTTTGTGGAAGCCCGCGATGAGTGAGGCCTGCGCCGGGATATTGTCGAGAGTAAAATTTCCTGTACTATCGATTGCTGTGTATATGCCCGTCGATCCACCCTTCTCAAAGACCGCGAGCCATCCCGGATGCGGACTGAAGCGTTGACGTTCCCGGCGGCCTGTGATAAACGGGGCAACAATCGCGCCATCAGCGGCATATAAGCCGCCGGCAAAGACCGTAAACAGCAAGACCAAAATCAGGAGGCTTTTATTTGACATTTCCCCTATTTTGTATTCGGTGTCAGGAACGGGATGACACGTTATCTTTTTGAAGCTTGTACTCTACGGAGTCTGTCAGGGCAAGCCAGGAGGCTTCGATTATGTTCTCCGAGCATCCGACGGTGCCCCAGATTGACGATTTATCGCGCGATTCGATTATTACACGGACACGAGCGGCAGTACCAGCCCTGGCGTTAACGACACGGACCTTGTAATCGATCAGATGGACGTCCTTAATAGCCGGATAGATATTCTCCAGCGACTTTCTCAAAGCCGCGTCAAGCGCGTTTACGGGTCCATCCCCTTCTCCGACGACGTGCTCGACTTTATCTCCGACCTTGATTTTGATGGTGGCCTCGTTGGCCATCTCGCCTGATGTTCGTTTCTCTGTGGTTACATAATATTTTATAAGTTCAAAGGCAGGCTGATATGTACCCATAACCTTTTTGACCAAAAGGTCGAAAGAAGCGTTTGCGGCCTCGAATTGGTAGCCGTCATTTTCGAGTTCCTGTACGCGAGCAAGTATCTTTCTTGCTAATTCCTTATCCTCGGCGATTTTTGCCTTTTCGAGTTCGGCAAGGACGTTGGATTTGCCGCTGAGTTCGGAAATGAGGAAGCGGCGTTCGTTTCCGATGACGGCCGGGTCGATGTGCTCGTATGTGCGTTTATTTTTTCTCAGAGCGTTTACGTGCAGACCCGCCTTGTGAGCGAAGGCACTTTCTCCGACATAGGGCATATTCATTACCGGGGTTAGATTGCCAATCTCGAAGATGAAACGTGAGACTTCGGTCAGCGTTTTGATTTTTTGGGGGCTAAGGACTTCAAGGCCCATTTTAAATGCAAGATTGGGTATAACGGTGCAGAGGTTTGCGTTGCCGCATCGCTCTCCGAGACCGTTTACCGTTCCCTGTATGTGGCGGGCTCCTGCCCGAACGGCGGCGAGAGTATTAGCGGTGGCACAGTCGCTGTCATTGTGAGTATGGATTCCGACCGTCAGCGGGGCAAACTTATCGCAGACGGCTTTTGTGATTTCGTACACTTCGTCGGCTAAAGAGCCGCCGTTAGTATCGCACAGGACCAAGACGTCAGCAGCAGCCCCGGCGGCAGCAGAGAGGACCTTCATTGCGTATTCGGGATTATTTTTGTAGCCATCGAAGAAATGCTCGGCATCGAAGATGGTCTCGATTTTTTTCTTTTTTAAGAATTCCGTGGACTCGGCGCAGATAAGCAGATTTTCATCAAGAGAACAGCCGAGGACCCGGCCTACCTGCATATCCCATGTTTTGCCGACCAAGGTAGCGGCCGGAGTTTTGCAGGCAAGTATCGCTTTTAGAGAAAGGTCATCAGAGACACTCGCATCGGCCCTGCGGGTATTGCCAAAGGCCACTATTTTTGATGTCTTTAAGCCGAGTTTGGCTACTTCCCGAAAGAACTGCATCTCCTTTGGATTGGAAGCGGCAAAACCTCCCTCAATGTAATCGATTCCAAGCTCGTTCAGGCATCTTGCAATCGAGAGTTTATCCTCTAATGAGAAGCTCACTCCTTCGGCCTGCATACCATCTCGAAGGGTTGTGTCGTACAGTCTTATCTTATCCATAACTAATCTCGTAACGTATATGTTTTTGTGCATAAATGAGCCGGAGCTTCCATATATGAACCGCCCGGGCTATCTGTGCTCGAAAAATCCATTTTACTACGGCAATGCGAAATGTAAAGGAAAATCGACGGGTATAGCATCCGTCAAGCCAAGATAGAAGATCGGAACTGGGTGAAAAAAATTTTGCAAAATTGTTGCAATTGGATCAATAATAAGATATAATTATGGGTTTGTTTCAATATTCAGGAAAGAAGTGGTTATATTTGATATATTGAGATGCTACTGACACAAATTCTTCAGCAAAATTGCGTAAAAGTTCCTCTGGAAGGCAAAGACAAAGATTCCGTAATAACGGAATTGATTGAGCTATTAGACACAAACGGAACACTACTCGACAAAGAAGTTGTTTTGGATGCGGTTTTTACCCGTGAACGAACGCGAAGCACCGGAATCGGCTCCGGAATTGCCATCCCTCACGGTAAATGCAAAGCCGTCAAAGAACTGGTAATGGCTCTTGGGATTGCAAACGATGGTATTGACTTCGCGAGCGTGGATGGAAAACCGGTAACAATTGTCATTTTGCTGGTCTCACCAGCGGACAAAACCGGCCCTCACATTCAAGCTCTGGCCAGAATAAGCAGACTAATGCTCGACGAAGAATTCAGAGAATCACTGGAGAAGGCAACATCTTCCGACGAACTTTATGAGCTTTTGAATAGTAAAGAGAATGAATAAGTCGCGATTTTTGAACTGAACCGGGATTGCCCGTTTTTTCATCAGGCCTCCTAGTTCTGCGGAATCTTCTCCCAGAGAACCAAACCGAGATCATAGGGATTAACGAGGTCCTCGTTTCTGGGTAAAATCCTTACCGCCAGCCCCCTTCTGCCGGAAGTATTACAGGGCATTGAGCCAACAAACCAATGGTCACCATTCTGGCCGGAAGGTTCTTTATAGTCCATTCTTGCAATTGAACCCTCCGTGATATTTCCCATAGAATCCACAGGTCCGTGATAAACCTCAACAGAAACGTCATCCGGTTTAGCCTTGCCGAGCCTAACCAACGCCTCTATTGTCAAATCCGAGCCGAGCTTAAGCTGAGGCTGTTTGGAATTGAGCAGCTCGCCATTTTGGTCACCGTTGGCCTTTACCTGAACATCTTTAATTGCAAACTCGGGCCAAGCCGACCTCATGTTGGACTTCCACATAGAAAGCGCCCTTGCACGAGACATAGCTTCAGCAGTAACATACCGCCATCTTGCGGCAGCGGGATTATAACATCTTCGCGTATAATCAGCGATCATTCTGTGGGTATTGAACACGGGCGCCACCCACTTTATAGAATTCTTCATTCTGCATATCCAGGCACGGGGCAGATTATCCGCTGAGCGAGTGTAAAACAATGGTATGACCTCGTTTTCCAGCATGTTATAAATCGCCTGCGATTCCACCATATCCTGATAATCAGGATCATCATAGCTTTCGCCGGCACCAATTACCCAGCCTAAATCGGGTCTATATCCCTCACACCACCATCCATCTAAAGTGCTCATGTTCAAGCCACCGTTAATGGCAGCCTTCATACCACTTGTACTGCTGGCTTCCATCGGTCTGCGAGGAGAACTTAACCAAATATCAACACCGTGGACCATTGTTCTTGCGACGTTAATATCATAGTCTTCCAGAAATACAATACGGCGTTTGAGATCATACTGGTTAGCAAAATTGATAATCTGACGAATAATGTCCTTGCCCTCTGCATCCTTCGGGTGGGCCTTTCCTGCAAATAGAATCTGCACAGGTTGAGCCGGGTCTCTCAGCAACTTCACAAGGCGCTGTGGGTCCTTGAGCAGCAGGCTTGCCCTTTTATAGCTGGCAAATCGTCTGGCAAAACCAATTGTCAAAGCCTCAGGATCAAGAATTTCCTCAGCCTGGTTCAGTTCCGTATGATAAGTGCCCCGCCGATGCATCTGGGCCTTAAGCCGATTACGTGCAAAAACAACCAAGCGCTCTTTGCACCGTTGATGTGCGCTCCAGAGCCGCTCCTCAGGAATTTGACCAACGTTATTCCAAACCGTTTTACCAATGGTTTCATCATCCCAACTCGGCCCGAGATACGTTTCATATAAAGCGTTCATCTCATCGGATATCCAGGTTCTGATGTGTACCCCATTTGTGATGTGCTTTATGGGCACTTCATCAACAGGCAGACCAGGCCACAGACTCGAAAACAACTCACGTGATATGTGTCCATGTAGCTCGCTTACTCCGTTTGTATAGCTGCTGAGGTTTAATCCCAAAACGGCCATTTTAAAGGGCTCGGATTCATCGTCAGGCAGTATCCTTCCCAAACCTAAAAAACGCTTTCGATTTATACCAAGATGAGGGAAGTAACCGCCAAAATATTTGTCCATAAGCTCTACGGAAAATTCATCCAGGCCGGCTTTTACACATGTATGCATTGTAAAAACATTCGCCGATCTTGTAGCCTCGGCGGCCTCATCAAAAGTCATATCCTTCTCGCTTCGCAATTTTCGAACACGTTCCAGGGTGGCAAAAGCAGCGTGGCCTTCGTTCATATGGCAGACTGTTGGAGTAATTTCCATGGCGGTCAGTGCTTTTAATCCACCGATACCCAACATAATCTCCTGGCGAATTCTTTGCTCCCGGTCACCGCCGTAAAGACTGGCCGTAATCATACGGTCGACGGACGAATTATCAGGTACATTTGTATCCAACAGATATAATTTAATCCTGCCAACTGAAGCACACCAAATATAAGCCGAGACGGCCCTCCCCGGATAATCAACGCTAATCTTCAACGGCCGGCCGTTCTTGTCTCGAACCAAGTCGAGCGGCATATTATAAAAATCATTTTCGATATATACTTCCTGCTGCCAACCCTCAATGTTCAAATACTGGCGGAAATACCCCTTTTGATAGAGAAGGCCAACTCCGACTATCGGCACACCGAGGTCTGAAGCACTCTTTAGATGGTCGCCTGCCAGAATCCCCAGGCCGCCGGCATAAATAGGCAGGCATTCATGAAGGCCAAACTCCGCACTAAAATAAGCAATGAGCGGTTTTGAGTAATTTTCACACACCTTCTCAAACCAAGTCGTCGCATCAAGGTATGATTTCAGCTTTTGGGCAGCTCGCTGTAACTGGCACAAATAACCCTGATTTTCAGCTACAGCCTCCAGGCATTCCTGCGAGACATTGCCAAGAAACTTGACCGGATTATGACCACAAGCGGCCCATAAATTACTGTCAATTCGTTTGAACAGGTCTACAAACTCAAGATTCCAGGACCAAAACATGTTCCTTGCGATAGTCTCAAGGTCCTTGAGAGAATCCGGCAATGTCGGTAAAACCATGAAGTTGCGCACCTTTGGCATTCTTTTTTCTCCAAAAGACAGGGCTCCTCGCAGCAAATAATAAGAAATATTATAAGCTACAGAGAAAAAACATTCATCAATCCCTGTTTAATCGTCAAATCTATTCTTTGGCTTAAATCCAAAAAACAAAGCAAACGTTAAGTATGTCACCTATCGGGATATAGAGGGACATGGGGATTTTGATGGTCCTATATTCCTGGGCACTACAGGCCGAATATTTCATACTTGCTGTGACGGGCAAATAACAAGGGCTGTATGCATAATACCCACATCCCATTGTATCAAGAATAAGCCTATATCCGGCGCTAAACTTTGGGACCTACAACAGACTATTTTATCCAGTTTTCTGCAAACCTTGCAAAGTCTGCGAGATTCACAAATCCGTCACCGTTAAGGTCTTCGGGAATCCTTCCGGCCGGGCCTGACCAAAGCCATCGGGCGGCAATTCTTGCCAACACCTTTAAGTCATGCGGGATACTCACGGTAGCGCTTCGAATGGTGGTATTTCCACAGTCATCGACGGCCTGATAGGTGATAGTGTAAACGCGATCTCTGCCGGGTCCGCTACGTTCAGACCTAAGGTAGATAGAGCCATCCTCATTTATTTGAATATCATCCGTTGTGTGTCCATCGCCGATAGTGTTATCGCCTTCGTTTGCCACGATGTTGACTAAAGACACATCCGGCATCTGGTCACATTTATCGCTCACCGTCCAACTCGGCGTAATCTCGACCATCTTATGGTCAGGCGGCCAAAGCATTGTCGGTGTAACGGAGAGATCGAATTCAGGCGGCGTCGTATCCACGACCGTGAGTGTTTGTACGCAGTTCGAACTGTTGCCGCATTCGTCGGTGGCCGTCCATGTACGAGTAAGTATCCCCGTGTCGCCGCAATCCGGCTGCCACTGGTCGCTGAGTGTAATCGTTACACTTCCACAGGAATCGACGGCCGTTGCTGAGCCATTTGCTTCGACACTGGTGTCTGCGGGACATTCGAGGGTTACATCCGAAGGACAGTTGATAACCGGCGGGGTCGTGTCCACAACGGTTATCACAACATCGTTAGGCTCTGACTCATCTATTCCATCGTTAACAACAAGCGTAATTACATAATCAACCGGGCAGCCGGATTCAAGGGTAACGGTCGGTGTGGCTCCGTGAGCGGGACTCCCAACGAAGGGTCCCGTCCAGGTATATGTTATTGGGTCATCATCGGCATCGTAAGAACCGCTGCCGTCTAATGTAACCCTTGTTCCATCCATTGTATTACACGCACACTCAACAAGCTGGTCATTCCCGGCATGGGCAACGGGGGGTGTATTTTGGAACTCGTATGCTCCCATATCGATTCGGCCTCCGATAACGCGAGGCCTGCCGTCGAGGTCTGTTTCATTAGGTCCAGCTATGTAATCGGGGTCGCCAGCGTTTATGCAGGGCGAACCGGAGATCAAGTGAAGGTCACCAAAGTCGTCATTGCTTCCTATGCTCAAGAGCGCCCCGAAATTTGCCGTGTCACCGACACCCCAACCATCTCCGCCGTCATTGGGATTACGCTCGAATACAGGGTCGGAACCTGTGTTCCCCGAACCCGGCCAAGTGCCTGTCCAGCCCTGGATGCAGCAGTAGTTGACGACCGGTGTTCCGCCGTGAATCTGTGCCGACTCATCCATACCCCCGCTGTCAATGTTGTTGAAAAGAATGCAGTTTGTCAGAAACAGACTGCTGCTCCCTTGATGGTCGTATATACCACCACCGTCGGAAAGACTCACTACATTTGAAGTGAAAGAGCAATTGCTCAATTCTACACTGCTATAGCTTACATATATGGCACCTCCCTGCTGGCGAGCAAAGTTTCCGCTGAAGGAGCAATTAGTCAATGTCGAGCTGCTATTATATATTTGCATCGCCGCGCCATATCTGCCGAAGTTTCCTCTAAAGTCGCAGTTTATAAGCGTAGAAGCGCTTTTCCAGTCGAACATTCCGGCTCCGCTGCTGGTGACTGCGTTGCCGATAAATGTGCAGTTTATCAGCGTGGGGCTACAATAACGCCTGTTAGCCATTCCAGCGGCATAGCCTGCAGCGTTTTTGGTGAAGGTGCAATTGATTACAGTGGGGCTGCCGTAGGTGTTGTACATGCCGCCTCCACTGTTATCCGGATTGCCAAAGCCGTTTGCATAGCCGGCGGTTATAGTGAATCCGTCGAGGACGGCGCTTTCGTTACAATCACTTCCGGTTACAACATGGTAACTGTTCTCTTCATAGTTAACGAAGTTCGGTTCATCATTGGCTGCCAGGTCGCCGCTGAGGATAGTTTCGTATGCCTCGATATCCCGTGCGTTGGGATCCAACTCACCGAATCCGGCGTAGCCTCCCTTGATGACGACGCCATATTTTAGCTGGAAGGTGGCTTTTCGGTCGATGACCACTTGTGCAACCTGCTCGTTACCATCACCCATCGGAGGAGGAGGCGGTGGTGACATTATAGTTGCGAAGCTCCAGACTTTGCCGGTGGTTTTACCATCGTCACGCACTTCATCGATACGCCAGTAGTATGTAGTACCGTAAGCCATCGTGCCGGTGTCAAATGTTGTTGCAGTCTGGTTGCGCTGAAACATACCCGGACTGGTGGTTCCGAAGTATATATCGTGCGATGTGGCATCAGAGCCGGCCGTCCAGCTTAAATCAGCCGTTATACTGACGCCTGTCGCACAATCGGTTGGATTCGGATTGCTTGCCTTATGAATATCCTGCAGTGGACCCTGGGGAGTATAAGTGCCCTGGGCGACACGGATTTCATCGCTTCTTTCGGCAAAAACCAGAGCGTCCTGAAGGTCATTGTAAGCATTGTCCCAACCGGAGCCGTCATTTGCACCGGTGGCATCGGCATCGACATAGATTATCAGCGGCGGGGGACACTCCTGCCACCAGAGCCGGGGGTAATCCGGCCTTTCACACATTTTCCAGACAGGAGTGGTGAAGTCCCAGCCTGCGGTTATAAAAGTATCTTTTATTTTCATTTGAGCGGTTGTTATACCTGTACCCCCGGCGCTGTTCATAACACCACTGGCCTCAACATCCCAAAAAGAATTCGAAACTATCACGGGTCCGCCATCCAGATGAACATGTTTGATTAGACCGCCTTTATTATCCTCTTTTACAGAGGCAGCGGCATAGCAATTTACGACCTGCGGAGCCGTGCCATGAAAATTTGCAAAACAGCAAACCAATCCGCCGTTGGAATAACCTTCAACCGAACCGGCAACATAACAATCAATAATTAAACATTTATTAGCTGCCTGGCCTGCCAGGCCTCCGGCCTGATCATCCGACAAAACGATGCAGGATGCATAACACTCGCGAATCACCGGGTCAAACGGCGTGTGCGATGATACTCCGGTAACAGCAGCGATTCCACCAGCGACCCATTCAGCTCTTATAACTCCCGTTGCTGAGCATCGTTTGACTGTGCCAATATTCCGAGCAATAATACCCCCTGCATACCAACCACAATTCATGTCAATATTAATGACGCTGCAATCTTGAATTGTGCCCCGGCCGGTTCCTCCTGATATTCCGCCGGCAGCGTCCCCCCTAATGTACGTGTCTATAACAGAGCAGTCAGAAACAACGGCGTCCATACCCATACTTCCAACCAACCCACCAATTTCTCCATAAGTTGTAGTACGGGGCCAGGGCGGGAAATATTTTTCTATGTAGCCACCTATAACATGGCAGTTGGTCACTCTGCCGTGCAATCCTCCTACCAACAAACCAGCCGAAAAAGAACTGGAACCGCCCAGGCACTTCACGCGGGGATTGACCAAGGTGAGGTTCTGCACTTTACCCTGAGCTAATATACCTCGGAAGAGACCGTATGCACAGGAGTCTAACGGCTCAAAGTCGTGGATGGAATGACCGTTTCCGTCGAATACTCCGGAAAAATAGCCGATGAAATTGAATTGCGCCCCCGTTGAGCCGCCGAAATCGATATCCGCTATCAGTTTAAAGTGCTTGTCCCAGTCCCTCGATTCGCCCCCAAGAATGTTCATGTGCTCTGCCGTATCAATCAAATAAGGGTCTGTTTCCGTTCCTCTACCTCCAGCATACTTCGCCTGAGCATGTAATGTACAAAAGCTTAATCCACATACTATCAATATTGCCAACCAGAAAATATTTTGCTTTTTGATTTTCATCTCCCTCTTAAAAATGTTTTGAACCGCATTGGTACACGCCGGTTCCATAAAAAATTGCGGCATTGTCGACGGGGTTTTTAGGTTTGTTTTGCTCTGCATTTTTTGCCCTCCTGAAAAAAATCTCTATTTTCCGCTTTTTTGCATTATAAAACCTCGCAAACCTTACGGCCATTCAAGAGAAGCGCTAAAAGAAACGCTTTTTAGCTATCATCCTCTCTGGATAGCCGGACAACACATATAAAGATATCACATTGTCACGAAATATTCAAAAAAAAGTTTTTTTTACATCCCCATATTATGTATCTCGGCCACTAAATACGGGATGAAAAACTCTGAAAAAAAGCGTTAATGTAAAGGTCGGGCATAATCCCGTAAAATATCAGGGATAGTAATGGACTAATAAGTGCGAAAAAAAAAGGCCTGTAAAAACAGGCCTTTTAAAATTGCCAGGCCTTCATCCACTATTGTGGCAAGAAAGCGTTTGAAGAAAAACCCAGTATTTCCACGTGGGTAACCGTTGCTTGTGTCCGAAAGTCCTATCAGAGTAGGCATTTCCGATCCAACAAGGCCTGGCTTCCCTGAGTTGGGTGTATCGGTTTTTTCAAATAATGCTTTCTAAACCAACACCGCAGAGAATAACCTGTCAAACTTACTTATACCATATTGACCGACAAAAGTCAATAAAATAACGTCAAATACAGATGCTTAATTGAAGTCTTCAGCCAATCCGTATTTATCGCCATTACTATCATTTTAATGGCCATTCTGATGGGCAATAGCAGAGCCACTGATCAACAAACATCTTAACATCTTCGAAGTCAACACCATCGATTTGGTTCAGGTCCGCTCCACCACAGAAGTTATTTCCCACGTTGCAGGGATTATCGCGCCAGTGTTCAGCGAACCTCGCGAAGTGCTCGAAGTCGACAAAGCATAACGGACCGCCCGACCAGAATCCGCCGAGCAATTCGTAGTCTCCGCCAGTACTCCAAGCGGCATCCGACTGAGCAATAGTACCGGTAACAGAGAAGTCTCCACCGCTGCTTCTTCCGCCGCCGCCATCAATCGTGTACCAGTTCAACTCATATTGAGCGCCAGCAGCAGTAGCGGTTAATATTACCAACAGGAGTATCCGAATTAAATGAAACGTGCCGGTTGCCGTTTGTCCTCTCTTCATTATTGTCTCCTGATTCTTCAATAGTTGCATGTGAACCGCTTATTAGTCGAATCTAATACCACCATAACGATTCATCTTGATCGTACCACCAAAGATACGGGCCCCTTTTGTTGTATCACCGTTGCTGAACAGTATGGTGTTGTCGGCGCTCGTGCCTTCGAACCGAATGGAGCCGCCTGTTGTACTGGTACAGGTGACTGAAATATCAGGTAGAAACTGGAGGTTTTGACCGGCCTCAAAGGTGGCACTGTTGCCCGTAGCATCCACATTAAAATAGCGGTAATCGAACGAAGCATTTCTCGGATATGTTCCGGATATCACGCTGTGCAAGGACTGGTCCGGATAGATGCCTGCAATTATGTATTCCGTTGCCGGGTCTGCGTAGAGCAAGGCGTCCAATGTATACCAAGTAGTGTGGCCGTCATCCCAACCGTAATTCATATGGTATTGTCGTGTAGGACCGACGCCGAATTCCTGCCATCCATCACCGACAATGGAATGTCCTGTAACTTTGTATTGTATGGGCCTGTTTGCATTAAATTCAGCTTTAATCATATTAAACCAGTTCAGCGCTGTGTAGCTGCTCCTGTCCCTTTTGACACAATCGGTATGGTAGCGATAATGATCTTCAAATACGCCCTCCATATTGTAGGTAAATGCACCCGACTCACAGTCGACCTGGCAGTAGTTCATTCCGACAGCAATGCCGACCTCGCTGGACAGTTCTGCCACGGCATCGATCTGGGCAGTTGTAGAGTCTCCTGTTGCCCTGTCAGGCATATTGGGCCAATCGTAGGTGTCATCGTATGGGCTGCCGACGCCATAAGGGGGCCAGTTCCAATAACGGGCAATCTGGGCGCCCGCCGTGGCCACACAACCCACTGTACATCGTGTGTCGGTACAAGTTCCACTTGAAAGCGGGCATAGGCGGTTGTAAGGGTCTAACTGGTGCCAGGATGAGCTAAGCAAGATACGGCCTTCCTGATAGTTCATCAGTTCAATGTCAAATTCGAGTTTCTGCTCGAAAGAGATCTCATCGACTTGCAGCACATTCCATGCATTACTGTAGTTGACTTCGAGGATTTTTGCCATTACCTCGTCAGGGGGAGCCTTTAGCTTTCCGGCCCACTCGTCAACTCGACCAAGAATTCCCTCCATACGGTCTTTTAAGAAATCGGTCATACCTTTCTGTGCTTCCGGGTCAAGGTTGCTGGTTGCCGAGTACGCCTTGACCGGTGAGAGCTGTTTGTGAAGTGAGAGCACGATGTAGCCTTTGGGGGATACACGACAGAAATAACCGAGTGTTCTATTGCCGCGTTTGAATTCCCGGATATCTTCCACATATGCAGTATTGGCATCACCCCATGCTCCTTTTTTCTCTATGATGAGGCTAATCCAGTTGTTTGCCACGGTCAGGGCATCATCGACGNNAACCGGCAGTATGGCAACCAAAATTATATGTCTTAATTTTTCCATATTCGTTATTTCCTAATTTTACTGCAGGGTTACAAGAACCAATATCTGTCCCTTTTGGCCCTTCTCCAGAGACTCCATAGCCTTTCCAAGGATTGCACCTTGCGCCTGTGTATAGTCCACAGCTTTCATAGCATGGCCCGGCATTGAAGATGTAGTCAGCAAATCGCCCGGCTTCACAGCTTCGTCGGTTGCGTCCACCTTACAATAGACTCTGCCGGCGAGAGCGACATCGTAATCAAACTGCCCCGCTCCCAAACGGACACCAGAGCCCAATCCCTTTGCACCCGCTACGATACCTGCTACCTTTGTATCATAGGAAGCATTGCTAAGAGCGAGTTTGCCGGGATTATCAACGTCGATTATAAGAACGGAACCGGGCTCGATTTTGTCCCGGGCGGAAACATCAAAACCTTCGGCATAATCAAGACCTGCACCAAGTTCCATTACCTTGTTGGCACCATCATAGATGTTCAGATTGCCATCGATTTTAACATTGCCTACGACAGTCAATTGCTCATCCGGAAGGTTTGTTCCGATGCCAACCCTGCCGTCATTTTTAACAATTAACTTCGTGCTGCCCGACACACGGACCTGAAAGGGATCAGCAAAACCCGACTCCTGAACAAACAATCTCGCATAGGGATATGCATATCCGATTCCAAGCATACCCTGATTTGTAAGCGTCATTTTTGTCGAACCATCCGTTATCCAATCGTAGTGTCCGGAAGTTTTGTTATTAAAAAATTCCCATTTGCCCTGCTTACCTGCGTAGGCCGAACCGTACACGGATATTCCGGCATCGCTGGTACTGTTCGTGCCAAAATACAGACTCTCAATACCGGCGTTATCCAGATTGTGTATCATTGCGGTTAAATTAGAAGTATTGTCTTCTATATGAAGTTTCGAAGACGGACTTGTTGTGCCAATACCGATATTGCCTGAGGTATCAAGCGTCATACGATCTATATTGTTAGTCCTCAAATTCAGGTTGTAATTGGTGTATGATCCAACGGTGATTTGGGTGCCATATCCGAGCATTCCCTGCGCGGCAGCTGAATTTCCCCAGAGCATATTTCCCGCTATGTCCAATTTGGCGCCAGGACTGGTTGTTCCGATGCCGACACTTCCTGAGGGAATCGAATACATATTGTTCCCTGAGATCATCCAGTCGTTGTCGGTGCCGGCGTTCTCAGCAAAGATAGCGTATGGAATCGACATCACTTCCAGCCGTGGACTCAGAGTGCTATAGCTACCCGTACTGCCGCCGGGCCTTACCGCAATCTCCAGCCAGCGAGCATCGCCATCGAAGACGCCACCGAAGTCCAATACCGCAGTGAAATAGCCTTCGATCACATCAATGTCGTTTATGTCATTTGTGCTTCCCTGCTGGATTCCAGTAGAGGGATCGTCAAAAAGCCTAAACTCAAAATCATATAGGCCGTCTGCAATGTTATTGGCGTCCATGAGCCTTCCCTGATAGGTAAATGCCGTACCGGCAGGAATAGCCCCGGCAAGCTGAGCCGGACAAACCATAAGGCCCAAAACTAAACCAAAAATCGCTAATATTTTCGCCCATTTCATTTTTTATCTCCTTTTGAAGATTTTAACATTTCGCGGTGCAGCCTGTGCCCGCTATTGTTAACTTGAAAAACTTAGCTGAGCTGGGATAATGAAAATGCTATCTATTTTCACCACTTCCTGGCCCCCGGCAAAGCCGGTTATTGTTATATAATTATACACTATTTTGGACCAAAAGTCAATAAGATTTGGTGTGAATACCCGGTGTGAACACCCTTCGGAAACCACTTACATTCTCATATTTGGCAATAAGAATTATACGGTTCGGAGCTGCGCACCAAGGGATTTATCGAGGTTGCTGACAATATCGGTCTGAAAGGTGTCGACAGTCTCATGGGTCAATGTGCCATCCTCATCTCTAAACCGCAGGGAAAGTGTAACACTCTTTTTACCGGACGGAATACCTTCACCGCGATATATACCAACAAACTGAATGTTTTCAAGTTCATTAGAGGCCCTGGCTTTGACTGCTTCGAAGATATCGGCCCAACTGACTTTCTCATCAACAATAATTGATAAGTCACGTTGTATGGCCGGAAATCTCGGTATGGGTTTGACCTTGACGTCACCTCGCTGCAGGGATAACAGCAGTTCAAAGTCGAGTTCCGCGGCACAAGGAGAGAGTTCCGTGAAATCATATTTTTCTTTAACCGCCCTGCCGACAATTCCTGCAACACCGTATTCCTTATCATCAACCATAATCCTGGCGCCGGTTTGCGCCCAGAGCAGGTCCGCAGGAGCAAAAACCGTTTGGGCTTCTGTATCAACACTTTTAATCAGGCCTTCAACAACGCCTCGCAAGTCCCTTAAGTTACTGTCACAGACCATAGCCAACTTGGTTTTTTCGGTTGGCAAGACGCCCTTTTTATCGGCAGGGACAAAAGTGTCGGCAATTTCAAAAATCCTGCATGGCAGGTTTTTGGCATTTACGTTTGTTTTGAGGACGGTCAGCAACGAGCCAATGAGGGTTTGTCGGAGCAGATTCGCACTTTTCCTGGTTACATCATTTACGCCCAAATGTTTATTGACATCTGATGCTGCAAAAAGTCCGGCAATTGAGCTGTCAACGAAACCGACATTAATGGTTTCATAAAATCCGCAGCCGTTAAGATACTTCCCAATCGATTCTATCATTTTCTGGCGATTATCGACGGGTATTACTTCGATGCTGATTTTGCTCTCCGTCGGTATTTTATTGTAACCATACACACGCGCGACTTCTTCAATTAAGTCTACCTCACGTTCAATATCACTTCGCCACGAAGGCAATGAACAGACTATCAAATCTTCTTTAGCCTGTGGCTGGAAACTCAACGCCGACAGGATTCTCAGCACCTCTTCAGAGGGAATTTGGACGCCGAGGAGCTTGCTCAAACGCGAAAGCCGCAAGGTCACTTCTTTCTGCGTTTTTCTTTCAAGATAAACATCAACGACACCCTTTGCCACCCTGCCGCCTGCTACCTGTGTGATTAACTGTGCAGTGCGCTTCGAGGCCCAGTCTATCTTTTCAATATCCACAATCCGTTCGAAGCGGTAGGATGCTTCTGAAGGAAGAGATAGTTTTCGAGACGTTGTACGGATACTTACCGGGTCAAAGTAGGCATCTTCCAAAAGAATCGTCGTCGTTGTATCGCTGACCTCGGTATCAAGACCACCCATAACACCAGCCACAGCGACAGGTCCATTGGGATCTGCGATAATGAGCATATCAGGATTCAGGTCACACGTTGTGCCGTCTATGCTGACTATTCGTTCTCCCGAAACGGCTTTTCTGACTATTATTTTGCCGTCTTTGATTTTGTCATAATCAAAGGCGTGCGGCGGCTGACCGGTCTCTATCATCGCATAATTTGTGGCATCAACTACATTATTGACACTGCGCAGGCCCACGGCTTCGACCCGTTTGCAGAGCCAATCCGGCGATGGTCCAACTTTGACACCTTCAATAATCCTAGCGGTATAACGGGGACACAATTTGGGTTCTGCTATCTCAACGCCGGCCAATTCCATAACATCCTTATCTGATTCGTCCGGCGAAACTTCCGGTATCTTTAATTCTTTGCCTGTCGCAGCAGCCAATTCCCGCGCGATACCGAGCAGACTGAGACAATCGCCGCGGTTACTGGTTACTTCGACATCAAGCACCGTATCGTCACCGAAATGTTCTATCCCTTCACAAGGGAATCCTGAATCGCCCAAAACCTCAACGATTTTTTCGTCGTCAAGCCCGGTTTCGATATAATCACTTAACCAATTCAGCGAAACTTTCATAAGAAAAGGACCCTAAATAATTGTAAAATCCGTAATAACATAACTGTCAGAAGCATGTCTGTCAACGCTTTTGAATGTTTATTTTGATTCACACCGGATAAACGGATATACTTGGTATCTTGAAAAGCACTTAATGATAGTTCATATAAACAGGAGAACGAACATGAAGAACAGTCGGCGTGATTTCCTTAAATCTCTTGCAGTATTGGGTGCAACGTCAAGAGAGTTGCTAAAACCGAAAAAAGGATGGGCCCAAAATCAAAGCAGGCTAAAAAGCGGACACCAGATAACAGGTATGAAGAGAGGCCAGAAAATTAAGAGTATCGAAACCTTCACCCGCGGGAATGTCAGTATTGTTCGCCTTCGTACCGACGATGGGGCAGAGGGTTACGGCCAGATATCGACGTACGACGCGGATATCTCAGCGATTATTATGCACCGTAAGATTGTTCAACACACACTCGGCAAGGACCCGGCCGATATCGATGCTATTGTCGACCGCTGTATCGAGGCCAATTATAAGTATCCCTGGTCTTTTGTTTGCCGGGCGTTAGCCGGGCTTGACACCGCAATATGGGACCTCCACGGCAAGCGGGAGGGAAAGAGCGTTTGTGAACTGCTCGGCGGTAAGTGTCAGCCGATAGTCGCTTACGGATCGAGTATGAGACGTGACATCAAGCCGAAAGACGAAGCCGAGAGGCTGGTCCGTCTCAGGGACATTAAGGGCTATCGCGCATTTAAGATTCGTATCGGCAGTGTATGCGGGCATGACAAGGACCAGTGGCCCGGGCGAACCGAGGCGCTTGTTCCATCCGTTCGTAAAGCTATCGGTGATGATGTTTCGCTGCTGGTGGATGCAAATAGCTGCTATACTCCGGCTAAAGCGATTGAGGTCGGTAAATTGCTGGAAGATAACAATGTCTGTCACTTAGAAGAGCCCTGCCCCTACTGGGAGTTGGAATGGACGGCCAAGGTAACGGCGGCGATTAAGATTCCTGTGGCCGGTGGAGAGCAGGATAACGACCTTGCACAGTGGCGGCGAATGGTTCGTATGCGTGCGGTAGATATTGTTCAGCCGGATATCTGTTACATCGGTGGGTTGACGCGAGCCCTGCGAGTGGCATCAATGGCTGCTGAATCGAACATGCCCTGTGTGCCGCATTCAGCCAACCTGGCGATGGTTACCGTTTTTACGCTGCACATGCTTGGAGCGATACCCAACGCCGGACCCCATATAGAGTTTTCCATCGAGCCAACGAGCTGGACCAGAGACCTGTATTATCCCTCGCTGCAGGTACGTAATGGGCTGGTAGCCATCCCTGACGGCCCGGGCTGGGGTGTAACGATTAATCCGAAATGGCTGGCTGC
>JABAHS010003105.1_pt1 | contig 18060 bp, 20 predicted proteins | sample 7062111 | NCBI WGS metagenome assembly JABAHS01 (sample SAMN14534600, study PRJNA622989) | marine sediment metagenome | biome: marine biome [ENVO:00000428]; feature: marine pelagic biome [ENVO:01000023]; material: deep marine sediment [ENVO:00002113]; isolation source: pool of 4 deep marine... | reverse complement strand
TGGATTTGGTAGTGCAGCCCCACTTCCTCATCAGGCGTATATTTCCCTCCCGAAAGTTGCACTCTGTACATGCCCAGATTGGAGCGTCCAAATCCCGGCTTTTCGATGCTTTCGGTGTAAACCTGGGGCAAGGTAATATAGCCGCCTCCGTCCCTGGGCCATGACTTGAGCTGGGGTAGGCTGGTGACCGTGGTCTGTTTTGCCAGTACCGGACCTGTGCGCACTTTTCTGGGAATAATATTCCAGAGAGCCTTGGGCATTCCTGCAAACTTCCAAGGACGTTTAAGCAGTTCGAGGGGGTCCACTTTCAGCTTTACCAGGTTTTCTATAGCCTTGAGAGTGTCACGAAAGATGAAGCGGGTCCTTGGCAGAGTGCCAAAGATATTACCGGCCATGGGAAAACCGCAGCCCTTCACATTGGTAAAGAGCAGGGCCGGACCCTGAGCCCGGTAGACGCGGCGCTGAATAGCGCCAATCTCAAGAGACGGGTCAACCTCTTGGGAGATACGAACAAGTTCTCCGCGAGATTCCAGAGCAGCCAGGCATTGAGAAAGATTATGGTAACCCACTTGTTATCTCTCCTGTTCACAGTTGATCAGAGCATACTTATAATGCAGCGTTCTGTCCACTCTTTGTGAGAAGACTCCAAATGCACTGCACATTGGCCAAGACCGAGAGTATCAACTGTAAATGAAAGTTTGTAGCACTTAGATAGGACGTGCACTGTTGTTGCGGGATATGGTTAACCGGCTGTTGTGATTTCAACTGCTTGAAGGGCAGTCTTTAAGAGCGATCAGGTTGGAATCTCATCCTCCTATGGCCTGCATATCACGCCCAAAGTATTTCTCAATATGGGTCCGACCTAGGCTGTGCCCATGGGGTTTTCGGGTGGCGGCCAGCCGAAAAATATTGGCCAGTTCTGCAATGGAAGCTCCGGCTCGCAGTGGTCCTTTGATGTCTACCTCTTTTTCGGAAAAAAGGCAGGTCCTGAGATTTCCATCAGCAGTGAGTCTCAACCGATTGCAGGAACCGCAAAAATGGTAGCTCAAGGGTGCGATGAACCCCACCTTTCCTTGTGCGCCAGGCAACGAGCAAAGCCGTGCTGGCCCTGACGATTCAGCAACCGGTTCCAAAGAAAGATCTCCAACTCCTATTACTCTTTTCACCATTTCTTCAACGGGCACATAGAGAGACTGGTGGTCGCCGGACCCATTAAAGGGCATAAGCTCAATAAACCTTACATGGTATGGCTTTTCTACAGTGAGCCGAGCAAAATCCTCAATCTCGTCCTCATTTACCCCGCGCATTACCACGGTGTTTATCTTGACGGGGTGAAGTCCTACTTCCTCGGCCATTGAAATCCCGGCGAGTACTTGGGAAAGGAGATTGTAGCCTGTTATCTTACGAAACCTTTCAGGTCGAAGGGTATCAAGGCTGACATTTACCCTCTGGACTCCTGCAGCGTGGAGCTGCGGGGCGAGTTCCTGTAGGCGTACACCATTGGTGGTGAGAGCGAGGCTCTCCAACCCTTCGATACTCGAGAGCAACCGGCAGAGTTCAACCACTCCCTTTCTCATCAGGGGCTCACCGCCGGTTAGGCGAACCTTTGAGATACCAGCTTCAACTGCTGCTTTCGTTAACCTGCAGATCTCCTCATAAGAGAGGATTTCAGCATGGGTTAATTTCATACGGCCGCCGAAGGGAGCGCAATATGAACAATTAAGATTACAGTGGTCTGTAATGGAAATGCGAAGGTAGTCAATTTTGCGGGAGAACCTGTCGGCGAGTCTATGCATGCTCTGTGTCCCTGCCAATCGGTGTTATCAGCTTAATAATCTTGATAGGCTTTCGACATCACTTGCCGAAATGACATTTAGGATAAGTACACTCAGGACAATCTAGGCAAAGGCTACCATGACCGAGAAAGGCCAATTCAGCTTTGCCTATTTTTTCCCCTGCAAGAATCCGGGGCAGCACCAGATCCAGGACTGTGATCCGATGGTAGAGGCCACAGGCGGGCACTCCAAGTAGCGGCACCTCATCCAGATAAGCCACGAGGAACATGGAACCCGGAAGCACGGCAGCGCCGTAGTGGAGATCAGTCGCTCCTGCCAACCGGATACCATTCCGGGTAACATCATCGGGATCCACACTCATCCCGCCGCTCAGCAAAAGCAGATTGCAACCACGGTCTAGTTGACTGCCGATCACCCCGTTAATCACCTCAGCGTCATCCGGAGCAAAGTCAAGGGCAACCACCTCCGAGCCCAGCGCTTCCACCTTCTCAGTGAGAACAGGAGCGAAGCGATCCTCAATCAGCCCATGATAAACTTCGTTGCCGGTGATCACTAGACCCACCCGAGCTCTATGTAAAGGACGAACCGAAAGTACTGAACCGTTTTGCTTGGCGATAGCCGCAGCCCTCTCAATCGGAGCTCGCTTCATCACCAGGGGAATGGCCCTGGTGCCGGCCAGCAGATCACCTTTTCTTACAAGGGTGTGGTTGTGGAGGGTGGCGCACATCACTTCATCCACCATGTTGAAGGCAGCAAGAGAGGCGGTATCTACAGAGAGTAGGCCGTCTGTTTCTGCCAAAAGACTTATCTTCCCCTCTTTAGGACCATCCTTCCAGATGACTCCATCTCCAGCCAAGGCTGTGGCCATGATTACCGCTGCTTCGTTCTCATGAATTTCATCTTCCGCCAAATCAAGAATATACAGGTGGTTCTTGCCCAGCTTTTGCAGATGACAGAGATCAGCTTCACACACGGTGTGACCTCTCCGAAAGGCAGGCCCTTTGAACTCGCCGGGGCGGATCTCTGTGATGTCATGAGCCAGCTTGCTCCCTATCGCATCCTTTAACTCAATTGTCTTCAGCACCACTTTCCTCCTTTTATAGTTCATGTCCTCAGTGGTTGTTGAAATCGTTAAAGTCGTTTAGCCTGTTTAGCCGGTTTGGCCAGTTGGCCAGTCTCACAAGGGAAACCCTTTTGCCTGCCGTCTCTGACCTCTGTCCTCTGACCTCTGACCTCCGATCTCCGACCTCTAGTCCCTTCTCGCCGCGTCTCCGTTTCCCCGTCTCTCCGCCTCACCTAGCTCTATCTGTTGCTCACAGGCAGCTTTCTCCTGCCGGCTGTCTGCTGCTTCCTGCCTGCGTTTTGATGGTGTCCAGTTCATGTCGGGCCAAGTGATCTCATTAGCATTCTCGTAGTAAGCACCATGGGCGCACGGGTGGCAAAGAGTTGAACCATAGATGACCACCTCACGATGGTCGCGAACCACCTGACCGCAGCGATCGCAGGATACTTTGCGCCTCGTGGGACCGGGTAAATCAAATTCGCTGAGCGTGACTTCCACTTCCTGTACCCTGAAGAGCACACTATCTGGCATTCTTTTGTAGGCTTCCAACTGCTGCGGATATTTCCCTACTACTTCCGGAGCATAATGAGCCGCAAGATCGCGTGCTTCCTCAGTGGAGATCACTCTAAAAGCCTTGCCGGTTTCGAGATTGAGGAAGGTAGTGGCCATGATGCCGTAGTCCACAAATTTCAGTGATCGCCGTCCCAATTTGGCGCCGGTAACATGAGCAACCGCATCTCCTGCACACCGATCCATCTCCACGTAGACGATGAGCTTTTTAATCTGATCGTGGCTGGTGGGATCATCCAGACCTATTAGCCTGCAGCCCAACATGGCCATCCGTACTCCCACCACCTGGCCGGGGCAAAGATGGCCGTGGGCCTCAGCAGATGCTTTCAACAAGATGTCAAAATCGCGCATAATTATGAGTCCTTAAATTTCTCTGTTTGATCGAGGCAAGTCCACCCGAGCTGCCCGGTTTTCTCCTATTGGCTTTATGGTTCCTCCCCTTCCAAAACCTCCACGACCCAGGCTATGGCGGCAAACATATTGGGAAATACCGTGGTTGTGGGATACAGCGTTGCGGTATGGAAAATCTCCTCCGGGTTTGCACCGGTCTTCAGTGCCTTTCTTGTATGGGACCGTATAGCTCCTTTTGGGTTTGGCACCGTTTGCAATGCCAAGCCTTAAGGGATCTTGGACTTTCTGTTCCAAAGGGCCGGCCGAGCGACAGCTAACGCCAAGCTGCTCGTAATCGTACCTAACTTTGGGATATTTCTTAGAAAACTTTTCATAGATCTCAGATAGATACAGGAGTCCTCCTTGGATTAAGCCAGATGGTCTACGTTTTCTCCATTTTGAACCTCTCAAGACCATTTGATAATCATCCGTTCTTTTCACAAATAGTCATCAAAATTGACAAGGGCAAGCTCCCCGAGAAGCAATTCGGCAGGATGGCGGATGCATCTCATTCCCGATTCAATCTTGAAATCGTTGGTTATGTTAAACTTAACATAACCAAGTACCGAAAAAAAAGAGCTCATACCCCTTTCAACGGCTCTCTAGTTTGCATACTGCGCTTCAGTATCTTTTTGCCTCAGAACGTGGTTGGCTGGGTCAGTCTCTCCTCCGAGTTACCTGAAGAACTCACCGTCTATCAAGTTGCAGCAGGAGCAGATGCGTTGGCCCTTCAGTGCTTTAACCAGCAAAATTTCCCGTATCCAAGCTGGTTGTTGAGGTCTTGATGTTCCATGTGATCAAGTGTGTTTACATTCAACACAATTGCCAAATTCATCTACGCAGTCACTGCAGTGAATTCGATTACAAACCCTGCATTCGGTCATAACCGTGCTTGTGTCACCTTCGTAGTCTTCGTCACATGCCGCACAAACAAACTGAGGATCTGTCATTTTAAGGCTCCTATGTTTAGTTTTCATTCATTCTTTGATAATAAATCAGGAAATCAATAAGTCAATCTCTCTCACGCACAACGAGCTAGCTAGACACAGGTCTTGAATTTCGCTTTAGAAAACTCCTCCCATTGCTTCAGAAGGTCACGCCTGTGCTCCAACACGTAGGCCTCACCGCGGCTCTCAACCAACCTTTCTATCCATTTACGAAGCCTTTCCACCTGCCAGGGTTTTCCCGGGATGGTCTGCACCCCGAGCAATTTCATCACGTCCTCCAAGCCCAAGTCGGACACAACCGATTCCTTTGCAAGCCGTGAAAATCGCGAGATGATGGGCTAGTCCTGGGAAGATGAAATTGCTCGGTCTTCTGCCGGGCCCCCGTTTTTGAGCAGGGCCAGCCCCTTAGTCAATTCCAGCATAACACCCATACCCTGTTTGACTTCAGGGTTGCCCAGGGCAAAGATCATCCCGAAAGGGCCCACTTCTTTGGCCTGAGACAGGTCGACCCTGGCCGGTACTTCTGCCATTTTGTCCAGAAGGTTCAAGGCCTCGGGAGTAGTTAGCTTCTTGGCCACCCCCACCAGATCAACCAGACCGCTGCCGATCTGCTCGATATCCTCTGGCGTGTAGGTGTCAGCAATCTTTTCCATAACCCCCATCATGTGGGACAAAATCTGGAAAACCCCCCGTCGCTCCAACTGATCAAGGTAAAATATAGCCTGGGGCACGGCAGACTTGAGCAAGGGCTCGACGGTACGCAAAAAGTCAATGAGGTTTTTCAGTTGATCGATCGACCAGGTCAAGTTTTTGACATTCCTCATCATGTTCTTCAAAAGCAATACCAAGTCTTCGAACTGAACATCGGCCTCGATTTCCGCCAATTCCTCGATGAGGACTTTAACCGTTTCATTGACCCTGGGCGATAGATCATCCCTGAGTTCTCTCAATGATCTGGCAGAATCGGTCAATACGGCCAATTCCTGCTCCAGGTGATCGAGTTGCTTTATAATCGCTTGTTCGTTATTCATGGCCGCCTCCTCGAGGCTATGCAGTCTGCCTCAACTTGCCTGCTATATTCATCTGGGCCTCCAACGGCAGGTCGAGACCTTTCATCATCAGGTTCCAGTAGACCCACTTGAACATCATTTTTCCCCAATGATTGCCGAAGGTGTCTTCAAGCAGGCTAAAAGGCCCTAACCCTGGGAAAGGAAACTTGCCCGGCAGGGGCTCCACATCATAGTTGAAATCAAGGAGAATGGCCTTTTCAAATCCCGATGATAAAAAGCAGGTGGCATGGCCGTCAAAGCTCGGTAATGCCTCATGGCCCTCTATCTCGCGAACCAAATTTTCCACCACCGTATAGGACATGTAGTGGGCCACCGACCCGGCTTTGGAGGTGGGCACGTTGGTAGCGTCCCCTAGCACGTAGACCCGATCCTGGTTTTCGGCTTTCAAACTATGGTTGTCCACTTGCATAAAGCCCATGGGGTCTCCAATGCCTGAGTCGGTGATGGCCTTATCGCCGAAGTTGGGCGGTATGGCTACCAGGAGATCATATCCCACCTTTTCACCCTTGTGGGACTCAATGGTCTTTTCTTTAGGGTTGACCTTGGCCAGATCGAAATAAGGCGTTACTTTAATATTTTTCTTGTCTGCAAATGCCCTTAAAGCCTTTGCCGCCACTGGCTTGGTAAAAATGTTGTCGATGGGGGTAACGAATTCGATCTCAACCTTGTCCCTGACACCATTCACCTGGAAAAACCAGTCGGCCATAAAGACAAACTCTATGGGAGCGATGGGGCATTTGTAAGGAAATTCAGCAATATTAAGAACTACCTTGCCGGAATCGAAATACTTAAGCTTTTTCCGTAAGGCCACTGCCCCATCCAAGGTGTAGAAGTCGAAGATGTCTTCACGCCAGACATCCATCATGCCTTCTACTTCTTGGGGGACAATTCTGCAACCGGTGGCGATCACCAGATAGTCGTAGTCGTAGTTGTCTCCCTTCGCGGTTTCCAATCTGCGCTGGTCCGCGTCGATCTTGGTTACATTGTCGACAACGAAGTCAACGCCTTTGGGAATAAAATCCCTTTTGGGCTTGAGAACATCATCTTTGGAGTAGACCCCAAAGGGTATGAAGAGATAGCCGGACTGGAAGTGGTGCTGCTCGTCCTTGTCAATGACAGTGATCTGCCATTCGCTATCGTCTAACTCTTTCCGCAAATTAGCGGCAACCATGGTGCCGCCGGCCCCTGAGCCCAAGATGACAATTTTTCTCATAACGAGTCCCTCCGCATCTAAATGAGGTCATGTATAGTTTTAAGGCGGATATTGTGTGCGTATCTTTTGCAACCGTGATCTGGCCGCCATATATAGATGCCGAAAATACAGCCTGGCTGGGATTTCTGTGCAAACTCCCGTTACTGGAAAATGCACAGTCAGTCTGCTGGATGGCTCCGCTTTCACAAGCCAGGGATACACTCGCTAATCGAGATCACCTTGTGATTACAGTTTTCAAAATCTTGGTATTATAAATTAGCTGCGGATAGGTTGTGGCCAGCATACGCTCCGAGCAGAGGTAGTTCTGAAAGATAATCCAAGTCTTGCCTCACAAAAGCCTTAGTCGCTCTTGCCAGATTCTTATAAAAATCTGTTTCTGCTTTTTCTTCTATGGTATCTGTGAACTCAAACACCCAGGAACCAAGGTTTTCTCTCAGAAACGCTCTTTGCTTTTCAATGAAACTGAGGGTCGTCTCAATATCAGAATTTCTGATGGCCTCAATTTCTTTGAGGATGAGGAAATACATGAACTCCAGTTCCGCCGCGATGTGATCAGGAGGATTTCGAAAGTCGTTGGAGATATCCAGCCCTGCCTCCCTGTATTTGTTTCTCACCTCCAGCGTAGATTCCCCCATAATCTGCCGCTCACCGTCCAGATAAACTGATCCATAGGGAGGTGCATGCATTTTGTATGGCCCCAAAAAGAGTCTGGAGAAATCAAGCGATAGAAGGTCAAGGTCATCTGACCTCTTACCTTCTTCATACATTTTTTTGATATAGAGCATCGCTTCGGGGCTGACATCGCTCAGCTCTTGTTCTAGGTCTTTCAATGTTCCTTTTAACTCCTCAGTTGGCAGGTAATAACACTCGGCCAGGAGCTTGTATGCCTTAGCTCTTGCAAGTTCTCGAGAGAGCAGATCATCTGTTTCCATTTCAATATCCTCGCTTGAACAGTTCTACCACTTACTTATTCCTACCCCCTCCCCCCGTGAGGGCATGAGAGACTGGGAGGAGGGGGAGGAATCATTATGGATGCCGAACAGGAATTCGTGAGGCACTGGCAATCATTTACACCTTTACGTACCAGCCTCAGACTTTTCCTGAGTTCCATCCAGGTTAAGATACCGCTCTCCCAAGGCGTACAAAAGCAGCATGACCGCAAGGCCAAAGAGAGCGACCAACACTTCCGAGATGGTGGGGAAATAGCTGACAAACTTTGGCAGTCCCTCTCCCATCTGGCCAAAAGGCATGATTTCGGCAGTCAGGATGAATTCCAGCCGCCCGGCAAACATACCAACCAGCAGTAATAAGGACGCCAAAACTTTACCCCAGGTCGTCACTCGCACCGATGGCACAAGCATCAAGACTAAGGGAGCAACCAAACCTAGCCAGAGCTCGCTCTGGAAAGACAGTGACTGCATCATGCGCTTAAATGCTCCGAGTTCAACCTCAGAAGAAGACACCCCGCCGATAATGGCTCTCCATATGAACACGACCAGCGTAACACCAATCACAACCCCGAACACTTTTGCGACTTCGTTGTAAAGATCCGCTTGAGCCGCGCTGGTCGAATTTTCAGAAGGACGAGCGTAAGCCAGGCTGAATAGCAGTACCGCCGCTAAACCGCAGGCAAATGCGGTTAACGGAAAGTAAACTGTCAGAAAGGAGGCATTCATAGCGGGTCGGGCATCAGGCATGCCGATAAGCCAGCCGAGGGCTGTGGAGGTGGCGATGGCAATGAGAAACACCAGGGTGCTCAGCGTTTTGCTGACGTGAGCAGTCTGTATTCGCCAGAAGGAGGCCAAGAGAACAGCCAGATAGACTCCGTAGAGCATGGCCAGCCACCAAAGGGGTGAGGCCAGATTAGGTGATAGCAACAAGTATATGACGTTCAACGGCGACCCCAAGTGCATGATGAGGCAGACAAAACCAGCCATAAGTACAGCTATCTCCAGAAACACCGTACGCTTCTCGATTGGCTCGTATCGCTTGACCCCGAACACAATGGGTATAGACGACACGAAGGCGAGCCCGGAGCTGGTGAGAGAGAAAAAGATATAAGCAGCCAGGGGCATGGTCCAGACCAGGATGTCGGTCTTGGCGTAGAGCACAAACCCAGTGGAAAACACCCTGAAAGCAGTGACCAATCCTAAGAGTATACCGAGGCATGAGAGCCCTATTAATAATCGACCTTTCATTTATACCCCTCCCTTCGTTCTGTCGTAGGCAGCCGGGTTAAAGTTTCTAATGTAATAAACCTTGGGCTCGGTTCCCAGATGTTCTTTCAATCTGAAAGCACGGAACTTCCCGAGAAGGAATTTAATCTCATGGGTCCCATTCTCCAGATCCCCAAAAACTCTGGCGTTGGCGGGACATGCTTCAACACAGTAAGGGAGTTCTCCCCTCTTAACCCTGTGGTCGCAAAAGGTGCACTTTTCCACAACACCCTTTGGCCTCGACCCTGCGAGAGTCTCTTCTCTGGCAGGGTTGTAGTACGGCGTTGCCGTGCCGTTGTTCACCTTTCTAACGACCTCTTGGGGAGATGGGGTGCAGCCCTTAATGATGGGTTCATCATCTTGCCAAAACTTGAAGGGTTTCTCCCAGTTAAAAGATATTACCCCATAGGGACAGTTATACATGCAGTAGCGGCAGCCGATGCATTTTTTAGTATCATGCATGGTAATGCCGTTGTCGAGCTTGTGCATGGCTTGGGTAGGACAGCCCCTGACACATGGGGCATCTTCACAGTGGTTGCAGAGGGTCGGTGTATAGTGGTATCTGACATTCGGGAATGTGCCTACAGTTTCAGTTATCTTGCTTGACCAGAAAATACCCTCCGTTAAGTTATTTTCATTCTTGCAGGCTATGCTGCAGGCGCCGCAGCCGACGCAACTCTGAAGGTCGATGACCATCGCATATTTTGGCATTTGGTTCCCTCCTTAGACTTTTTCGACTTTTAGTCTGGTAACGGCGTAATATGCTGTACTACCGCTCAGACGCTCATATTGCGCCGGGATGAGATCATTGCTGTTACCGCCTCTGGGCACCTTGCCGAACTCCTTGGATGCCAGCCTGCCATAGACCCAGTGTCCCTGGCCGTAGCATTTGGCTATGGTGCCAGGTCTAACACCTTCCCAGAGCTTGGCGGTACACTCCAGTTGCCCGGTGGGAGATATGAGCCGAATCTTGTCTCCATCTTTTACACCGATCTTTTTGGCATCAAGAGGGTTGAACTTGGCAACGTCATCCCACCTCTCATCTCCGGGATCAAGATCCTTGAATTCATGGTACCAGGCGCAGTTAGCAGATCTTCCCTCTCGATTCAGCCTCGATTTGTAATCCACATGGACAAAGGGATATTCGGACTCGTCCCCCAATACATATGGTTCCTCGTAGTGGGGAATGAAGGCCATTTCACCCCTGGCCTGGTAGAAGCAGGTTTCCAAAATGTCATCAATCGTGGTTTCATGCTTCTCGGCATGCTTTTGCAAGGCTGCTTTCAGGGTTTCACTGTAAAACTCGAACTTCTTGGTTTTGGTCTTCTTGAAATTTCCCCACCGCTTCCTATACGGATATGGATCGGAATTCCAGACGCCGGTTTTTCTGAAGTCTTCCCAGCCGTTGAACTTGTCTCCCCCTTTATGCTTGGCCGGATCCCACAGATTTTGGGTGGCATATTTCAGGGCATAGAGGGCAAATTCTTTTTCATTGGTGGGGGCTTTACCGGTTTCTGGATCCTTGTACTCCTTGTAATGGTCGAGCAGATTGGGGAAGCCCCTCTCTGCCAGTTTCTCTGCAAGCAGCCAGGGAACTTCGGTCTCGTCTGTCTTGTAATCCCACACCGGCTCGATTACGGGCTGGAGCAGGGTGACCTGCCGGTAGCCGTTTCCGATGGATTTTACATACCCCCATTTTTCGAACATGTGGTGGGTGTTGGGAAGAACGATGTCGGAAAACCAGGAGAATTCCGAGGCGTTGGTGGTCATGTGAACCAAAAAAGGAATCTTGGACAACGCTCGCTCCCACCTTTCAGGCTGGGGGCAGGAGAAAGCGAAGTTGTTCATGTAAGCAATGGCAACTTTGATCTTGTATGGGTCTTCGTTGATGATGGCGTCAGCCGCATTGTTGGTGATAACTGCGCCTCCGGGCTTCCCTGATTTAATACAGGGAAACTGTTTTCTGCCTCTCTGATCTATCTTTTCGTGTTTTTTCCCTTTGTTGGCAATTGCATCCACGAATGGCTTTTCTTTGGGGAATTTCTTGGTGTACTCTTTATTGCTCTTGAGGGTTCCGCCGACGTTGTCAACGGCTCCCAGAATTCCATTCAGGGCGTGGACCGCCATGGCGGTGTAGCCTCCTCTGACCTGCATACAGGGGCCGCCCCCAAGCCATGAAATGCTATGTGGGGCCGCATCCCCCATTTCAAGAGCATGTCGCCTGATCTGTTTTACCGGTAATCCAGTCCTTTTTGCGGCCCACTCAGGAGTTTTGTCCTTGAGTTCCAGGTTCCACCACTTGACAATGCCGTGAGTATGGAGTTCCTCGAAATCTTCTTCGTTGACCTCTTGACCGGCCACGAATTTATTAACCCCATCCTTGAAATCCCCAACAAAAGGCTTGTACCAAAGGCCCTCTGTCAAAAGGACATGGGCAAGGGCAACTGCCAGCGCCCCGTCTTCTCCAGGCTTGATAGGTAACCATTCATCCGCTTTTGCCGCAGTCGCAGATAACCGGGGTTCAACGGCAGCAATGTGGGCGCGGTCAATCGCCTTACCCCAAGCGCTCGAATAATATGAGACTTGTCGGTTGGCTGCCAGTGGGTCGGCACCCCAGACAGTGATGCATCTTGCTCTTTCAACGTCGTACTGCCTGTAGCCCCAGTATCCTTCCGTATAAAAAGGCCCAAATTTCTCTGCTTCGGCACAGATAGAGCTGTGGGAGATATTGTTTGGTGATCCGATGATCTTGGTCATGCGACTGTAAAGAACATCCCGCATGTAGGAATATCTTCCCCGCATCAGCATGTACTTGTGAGTTTCGTTGTTTTTCCTCAGCTCCATGATCTTGTCGGCTATGGTATTGAGGGCCTCGTCCCATGATATGGGAACAAATCCCGGATCTTCGTTTCTGCCCTTTTTGGGATTGGTCCTTTTCATGGGGGTTTTGATTCTGTCAGGATCATAGACCTGCTGCAGAGCCAAATGCACTCTCGGGCAACTGGCGATGCCGTTGACCTTGGAATTGGGATTTCCTCTCACCTTTACGGCCCGACCGTCGATTACCAGCACTTGTTTTGAGCACCATGAAGTGCAGCCCTGGCAGGTGGCCGCCTTCCATTCTCCCTGGGCACCAGCTGGGGCAGTGCCCGCCTCGGCGAGAGCACGAAAAGTTGGTTTCAATGCAGCTCCTGTGGCTACTGCTGTGCCTGCAGCTGCCGAGGCTTTCATGAAAGTTCTTCTCGAGAGCTTCAGGTCATCCAAGAAATCTTTCATCGTTGTTTTCATTTTGTTCTTCTCCTTTACCTCCATCTTCTATGTTTTTTAACCTAACTACATCTTTTAACGAGAAAAAAGTGTTATTCTTCTGTGCCTGGCGATGCTCTTGAATCCGCGTTATTTTCACAGATGCTCTTTAGCCAGTAGATCAACTCCTCATCGTCCACCGGTTTAGCCAGACAGGCGTGGATGTGTTTGCTCATGGCCTCTTCGAGTTCGGGATGGAATGGACGACTGGAGAGGGCGATGATGCATACTCCGGGATTCGTTTTCTTGAGGACCCTGAACAGACGGTTGTCCACAGGTAAGGTGTCCAGGTCAAGAATAACTACCCGGCGTCCCGGTTCCTGCATTTCCCTTTCCAGGGTCAGTAACGAATGCAAGGCAGTGGTTGAAAAATGCTCGCGTTCCAGCATGGTGCACAGATTGTGGCGCTGATTCTCATCGGCATCTACCACCACAATCGATTCCCGCATTTAACTCTCCGGAATTATTAATTTTAATTCAAAAATTTGGGTTAAGTAGAATTACACTCACCTCTCAATGGCAAATCCTATGCCAACAGTAGGGATCTCTAGCCTCGAGTGCGAGTATGGTTCGAAGAATAGCGAGAAGTCCATCGAATAACATCTTGAAATGAAACAAAAACTGGCTCAATGCGACAATCAATCCATGGCAAATAATAGGGAGGACAACACTCCATTGGAGTGGGGAAGTTGGGGGGATGCAAAGGCTCTAAGTGTTTGGATGGAAGACAGCGTTTTGTTCATATTTTTTTTTATCATGAAATAACAACAGGTTATTAATGTCCTATATCCGGACACTTTCTGGTCTCTGTCGGCAGCCGGAACCAACTAAGACTAATTTTAGCAAAAAGTAGTGAAAAATATTCTAGGCCTTGATTATTAGTCTTCAGATCTGCGGAAGTCCACATCCGTAATGATAAACATTGTAACTGGGCGTAGAGTTAGGGGCTACACATGAAAAAATTCGTGCTTTACTCTGAAAGGTAGGATTCGATGTGGAGGGCTGTTAAACTAGATAAGATTGCGGCATAGTAACGGAGGCGAAGAATGACTGAAATCGTTCCAAGATTGGAACTGTTGTTTGCACCAGGCTGTAAGGCCATCGAAGGTACCGTGGCAATGGTCAATGAAACTCTGAGAGAACTTGACCTCGCTGCGGAGGTTTCACAAATAATGGTGGATACAGTAGAAAAAGCATGGGAGCTCAGGTTTCTGGGCTCTCCGTCCATTCGGATCAATGGCCATGATGCAGAACCAGGAGCAGAAGAAAGGCAAGACTTTGGAATGGGCTGAAGGCTATATATTCAAGAAGATGGTACATCTTCCAAGATGATACCGAAGGAGTACCTGCTTAACGCGTTGAAAAAAAGCCAGCCTTCTCATGACTAGTTTCAACTCGCACTAGCCTATAGGCAAAACTGCAGACTCCCCTAATTCACAGTATTGGCTTAAGAAACAAGGCACAAGAATTGGTAACATGTTACTTAAATCCACTCAATTAGCGGGCAAAACGGTCTTTCTGAGCCGGGCCATAACTGGCCTCGAATACTGGCACTCAATGGGGCTGTAGAACCTTTTTCACTTTTTTCCCCAGGTTTTCCCGGATGAAAGCAAGGGCCTTCTCTGCATCCCTGTCCAAATCGATAGCCAGTATTTGTTGGACCTCTGAAATGCTTAGCTCAAGTAGAACTTTCTTTAGATTCATACCTATCTCCACCCGCCATCATGCTTAGAATGAGAAGATCTTGTGTGTCAAGCGTCATGAATGGCAACATATAATATACGGTTTCAGTACGCACCAGAATTATGTAAGTATGATTAGCAAATTTCCAGAGCAATCAGGGTAACGTCATCATGAGTTAGCCCTTTCTTCGTATGTTGATGCACCGCTTTGAGGACTGCCGATTTGAGTTCAGAAAGAGGGGCTTTCGTATTTGCATCAAGAACATCTTTGAGCCGAGCATAACCAAAGACATCACCCTTTGGGCTGGGTGCTTCCGTGATGCCATCAGTATAGACAATTAGCCGGTCCCCGGGGGCCAGCGGAATCGTCAATTGCCCATAAAGTGTATCCGGAGCGACAGCAAGGGGTATGTTCATGGGAGGACCCTCGCTCTGAACGTAGCGAACAATCGGTCTGGCAAAGGACCAGGCCCTGTCGGTGGTGCGCCTGTATAGCACAGGGGGGTGTCCGGCATAAGAGACGATCGCTTCACTCTCCCTACTGTAGTACGCGACAACTGCCGCTGTAGTCATGGCATCCAGGCTTCGGCTGCTAACTAGTTGGTTAACCTCGCCCAGGATGGTTCGACTATCCAGATCTCAGATGTGAGCTTTTAGGGAGTCGTAGACGTACTGGCTCACCTCCGAAACGGCCTCCCCGTGGCCGACAACATCCGCGATAGCTAGTCGAGTAATTATGTCGCCTTTACAGACTCCAAAGTAGTAGATGTCTCCACCCTTGCCCCCTTCACAACAGGCTGCAGAGTAGATAGAGCCGATGACCTTTCCAGCAGTGATCTCTAAGTCGCGATTACGGATGCCTCCCCAAATTCCCTTGCACTCGAGCCTTGGAGACGACTCAACCTTTGCGACTTGTGGATCTTCCTTATGCATAAGTCCGCTCCTTTCCAAAGGTGTATTATCGCATCATGAAGAAACCGGCTCGGCACCAGTGATCACCCATATGACCCTGCTGCCTTACCATAGACGCGCACGGCGTCCAGTCACTTTACCCTCACCCATACCACGGCTTTTCATCTGGCTCGACTCGAAGGCCATCCATAAGCTTGTTGAAACCACTGAACAGATCTACCACCGCCATTACTTCCAGAACGCCCTCGTCATCTAGACCCAGCTTCCGCACCGCGGACGTATGGACATTCAGTCAGTATTCGCACCCCATTACCGCAGATACTGCTACAGCAATGATCTCCTTTGTCATCCGGTCGAGCTTCCCTGGCTCCACCATTATGGCCTTAACCTTTTTCCAGTTTGCATCGAGGAAACGAGGCTTTCCGGCCATCGCCTTATACATATTCGGAACGAAGTCGATCCCAAGGGTACTCTTGATGTCTTCGTAAACCTCTTTGGCCGTACCTTCTACCTCTTCCTCCGAGACAAGCTTTACCGATGCCATGATCTCTTCCTCCCCTTTTTCAGTCTTTACGCGCCTCAATAGTCGGTAGGGATTCTCCGCCGTCCCTCACGATTCATTATAAGCTACCCCACTTCGGCTCGTGGCTGTTCTGCAAAATAATCGTACTTTCGCCCCTATCTAACTGGGCGAAAGCGCCACGGAATCAGCATAGGTACTTTGCGTTGATAGTCCCGATAAGGCTCTCCAAAATCGGCCACAAGGTCGCGTTCCTCAAGTACTGAACCGACGATTATCCATGTTGACCACAGAATGTTATGCAGCAACCGGTCTAGGCTCAGGTCCGGACATGACCAGATTAGCAACAGGCAGAAAAAATAGAGCGGATGGCGCACCCAGCGGTAAGGGCCACGAATGATAAAAGGCATCGGCGGCGGGTCTTTTCCGCGTAGATTATTCAAAATTGGACTGAGGCCGAAAGCGTCAAACGAGCCCAGTGCCCGAAAGCCCCAGTAGAAGCCCAGAATCGACAAGAAAAAGACAGCGCGCATCAACCAGCGAATAATGCCCTGTGGTGTTGTCAAAACGTAGGCGGATTTTTGCCAGAATACAACTAGTATCAGTAAGACAACGCCTGAGGCAATCGTAAATAAGGCGCCATGGTATTCCGCTCTAATGAACTTTGCCAACCATCGGCGGAACGACCTTCTAAGCATCACGCTATGTTGAATGAAAAATGCTAAAGAGAGGAAACCGTTCAGTCCAAGTCCTGCGATTTCGCCTAGGCCCAGATTTACAAGATTCAGCGAACCGTGAAAGAGAAATACCATCCAAACCAGCATCGAGACTGCCCCAATGAGGTAAGACAGTATGAGCATCACATAGGAAGCAAATTTGGAGGTAGATGGCTCTGGCATTTTTCACCAAAAATGTGACTAGTCTACTTACGTGTATATTGGCGACAATTTTGCTGGTAAGATTGCTTTATCTTACAAAAAAAGGCATCGACGTCACTAACTATACCATAACGAAAAAACAGCACCTTACCTTTATTGTTCAGGAGAATAGTAAATGGTGTCTCCGGAGAACCAAACATTTTGTGTACAACAAAATTCGGATCAGGAAACAGCGGAAATGTAAATAATAACTCGTCTTTATAGTCTTCTGTCTCTGTGCGATTGCTACCGGCACATATCCCTAAGACCTTAATATCCTTACTTAGAGCTGGATCCTCCTGAATGAGTTTGTGAACCTTGTTAGCTACGGCTGCTTGCTTGTGACAACTGTCGCAGTAAAGATTAAGGCACTCTATCAGGACAAGTTTGGCGGGGATTTGAGATAGAGAAAAAGACGTTTGAGCTTTCAAGCCCAGATATTCCTTTTCCATCAAAGAATCAGGCACATTAAGGGTGAATTGGGAGAGGTCCATCCAAGATGAATGTGCCTCTTCTCCATAAGCTGGAAGATAGGAAACTCCAATCAAAATAGAGACCACAAACAATAAAGATTTTGAGACCAATTTCTTTCTTCTCATTTCACACCTCCTGACCACTAACAGATTCTCCTCTCCACACGAGGAGTAATAGTGGGCTAATTTCACCCTTTACTAGGGCATCTTCATCTCTGTTCTTTGTTCTCGATTCCCGTGCTTCGGCGGGAAAGATATCCTGAGACAACTGAATTTTTGTTTTTTTGACTGAATCGTACATGCGCTTTCCCTCCTCTTTACCCCTTATGACGTATTAGCGAAGAAAAAGGATACACCTGCAATCATTTTTTTGGAGATTCAAAGTAGAGGTCGTACAGTGGGGAGGGAAGAAAATAAGAAATGGCTAAATTGCAGAACAGACTATAATGGTCATTAAGATATGATTCGCTGTGGAGGGCTGTTAAACTAGATAAGATTGCGGCATAGTAACGGGGGCGAAGAATGACTGAAATCGTTCCAAGATTGGAACTGTTGTTTGCACCAGGCTGTAAGGCCATCGAAGGTACCGTGGCAATGGTCAATGAAACTCTGAGAGAACTTGACCTCGCTGCGGAGGTTTCACAAATAATGGTGGATACAGTAGAAAAAGCATGGGAGCTCAGGTTTCTGGGCTCTCCGTCCATTCGGATCAATGGCCATGATGCAGAACCAGGAGCAGAAGAAAGGCAAGACTTTGGAATGGGCTGAAGGCTATATATTCAAGAAGATGGTACATCTTCCAAGATGATACCGAAGGAGTACCTGCTTAACGCGTTGAAAAAAAGCCAGCCTTCTCATGACTAATTTCAATATCTTTCCTTCTAGCAGATTTTATCCTGAGTCAAAGGCTAACCCACGGCACGGAATTCTCATTCTGATGAACAAGCGGAATTATTTTATCTAGTTCTAGCGATATGTTACCAGG
>JABAHS010146994.1_pt2 | contig 18072 bp, 15 predicted proteins | sample 7062111 | NCBI WGS metagenome assembly JABAHS01 (sample SAMN14534600, study PRJNA622989) | marine sediment metagenome | biome: marine biome [ENVO:00000428]; feature: marine pelagic biome [ENVO:01000023]; material: deep marine sediment [ENVO:00002113]; isolation source: pool of 4 deep marine... | reverse complement strand
TTAGAGAAACCATGTATGAGGATTCTCTGAAAGGATTCTATACCTGGTTAAAGGACACGAACCTCAACTCTAATCTAGCTTCAGAAATGACTCAAAATGCTCTGATAAGACGTATAGCTCCTATTGTGGAGCAGAGGGTATTCGATGTTTCAGGAAAGAGTATGGTTAAAGCAGAGAAACTGTTAACTCCTGGGAACGTGTCAGTCTTTAGGCTCGATGAGATAAAAAACTCCATGGTGGAAAGAATTTTGGTTTTTCATGTGATAAATAAAATCGCCTCAGTTAAGTTGCGAGACTATAAGAATGACTTTCCGCCAGTTATGTTTCTAATTGATGAGGCACACAACTTTTTCCCTAGGTATCTCCACGATCAACAGGAGAAAGCCTATGTTTACAGGGCAATACGTTTAATGGAACGGGCTACAAAAGAAGGACGAAAATTTAAACTGAGGCTCGAATTTTCTACCCAGAGCCCGGAGGATCTTCATCCTTCTGTTATAAAAACAGTGAATACGATCACTCTATTTGGCTGTACATCGGTGCAGGCTAGTAATCTGAAGAAAGTGATTAATCTTCCCATAAACGCGTCTGAACTTACAACTCTTCCATCTAGAGAAGCGATCGTGTTTTCTCGAGAGAACTCAAGTTTGCCCATCAAGATATTGGTTCCTTGGCCGTTACTTACCCATCCTCTTTCGAAGAGTTAGATGTTCATTGTATGTTCTTCTATTTTTTCTCCTCGTTCGTATCCAATTAAAATTTTTGCATCCTTGGTAAAAATTCCCGTTTCCAAGAGGCCAGGTATCGCATTAAGTTTTCCTTCTAATTCTGGACGGATTTGTTCCGTTGGAAATTCCACATCGCAAATCACGTTTCCATTGTCAGATATTACTGGTCCTAGCTTTTTCTCTGCGTTACGTACCATGAGTTCCCCCCCAAACTTTTCCAATTGAAGTTTGACAGTTGCAACCGCAGGAGGGAGGACCTCGATCGGGACTGGTACTCGTTGATTTACTTTCCGTGCATCCCCAATTAGGATGAGTCCATCAGCAGTGTAGTCAATAATTTTTTCTTGGAGGAACGCACCTCCCCGCCCTTTAATTACCACCTTCTGTTTTTGAAGAAACGAGTCCAGTCCATCTACTGCAACGTCGATCTTACCTTCTTTTAGAGTTCCTAACGTTTCTACGGGTATGCACTTTTTTAAGAGTAGGTTTTTCGCACTTAAAGAAGAGGGGACTCCTCGAAGTCCTTGCAACTCTCCTGTTTCCAAGGAAGCACCTATGTAGTTTATAAAGTATGTCATAGTGGTTCCGCTTCCGATCCCAATTGTCATATTATCGTGCACATATCGAAGAGCTTCCCGTGCAACTGCTTTCTTTTCCAATTCTGTTTTCTTCGCCCGTTTGTTCATCGTTTATTTGCCTCTAGGACTTAATAGACTTACATAAATAAAAAGTCTAACGACCCAACTGGAAGGAAAACGAAGGCCTTTAAGAGAGAACTACCTACTTTACATTCAAAAGGTCGTAAGAAATTATGCTGATAAGGATGGAGATTTCGGTGGAGGAAAGGAAAAGATACGCAAAAATTGACTATCGCGGTAATTGGAATATAGGAGCATTCGGGGTAGCTACCGACGCATTTGCTATTTTAGGTTATGGCTTCAGGGAAGAAACAATAAAAAAAGCTGAGAATGCCTTACATGTTCCAGTAATTATTCCAAATGTTCTCTTTGATTCTCTTGTTGGAAGTATGATGCTTGCGAACTCTAACGGCATTCTTTTACCTGAGAAAGAGGTGGATGAAGAGGATGAAAAGATGCTAAACGAGAAGCTTAAGAAGGAAGCCTTGGAGATAAAAGTAGCAAAAATAGACCTCAGTAAGAATTATAACGCTCTTGGTAATTTAGCCCTATGTTTAGATAATTTAGTTGTCTTTCCCTCTGAGATTATGGAGCAAAATAAAGGAAGTACCTCATTAATAGAGGATACAATGGGAGCAGAAGTAATCGGTTATGATTTCTCACTTAACGTACCTGGTTCTGCGTTAGTAGGAACTAAACGGGGTATTCTTGCGCATCCCATGATAAATAAGGACATTCTTAATGCTTTAGGTAATCAGTTGAATATTAGAATAGGACGGGGAAGCATCAACTTTGGTTCTCCTTGGGTGGGAAACGGCCTAATTTTGAATTCTCACGGTTTTCTTGCTGGGAACAAAACAACGGGGCATGAGATGGCACACATTTGGCGTATACTTTATAGAAGATAATTTCTCATGTCGTCATCTCTCCGTAAAGTGAGAGACGCACCCAGGAGCTTCTAGCAGAAATACTGTACACGCAAGGAACCGACTCTCTGAACTTCTTCCCTCAAAGAAGAGTCTTCCCTATGTGGACTTTTCTTATTTTTGAAACTTGTAGGTAAATCGTACAGAGGAGAGAAGAAATTTCTCTTAACTTTATAGTGCTAGTTACTGTTGCGATTTTACTGTACGTATTTTGGGATATTTGTGGCTCTCTTAAAGAGTGGCTTAGAAATCGGGTAGTTGAAAGAGAACTACAAAAAATAGCGAAAATAGTTAACAAACCGATAATGGCCGAAGAAACGTTTAAATCACGAATGGATGAGAAAAACGAAAGGAAAAGACAAAGAAACTCTGATAATTCTCCTCTGTTTTGTAATTCACACCTAACGCTATTCGAGAAAGCTTTAGGATTAAGAACATTCACTGTCGAGGAACTAGTTGAAGAAACAAAATGTTCCAGAACTAATGTGGTAAGCTGGCTTGAGTCTCTTGTTCATTTTGGTTTCGCACAAGAAGTGGATTATGGTAATAATATAACAAGAAAGTTTTATGTGGTACAGCGAGAGAAGATCAGGAAAACATGTAAGAGCATACTTTCTTTCTTAGCGGAATTCACAACTGAAATGGATGACCTCACAAAGGCAACGGAGATCTTACTTACGAAAGGGGAAATAAAGAAATTACTGACTAATAGTGGAAAAACCATGGTATTCATCGTGTTCGATGATCAAATAGGACCAGTAATCAAGTACAAAGTCCTTCACAGTAAATTCATTTCAAAAATGGAGAAAAAACCAGGAAACTTAGCAAAAATTGTTACTACACTGAGTCTTGATGTAAAGGAAATAACGTTATCGGGGGAGACCAAACTTCTTTGTAAGAAGATCAATAGTGCCGAAGAAGGGAAACAAAACTTTATCTTAGTAGAGAAAATGAACAATGGACAAGATGGTACCTTACGAAGGATAGTGGATGAGCTAGGAAGTCAATTGGACGGGACGAAACTTACTAGAAGCACCATAAGAGACGCAGTATCACTTTCTCTTTCGAATGTGTAGAGTAAACGTTGCTGAGAGATACTCAAAAGGGAAAATTGTCACGATCGTTCTTCTAGTCTGTGTGTATACTCTTGTGAATTTGGACTCGTGTACCTTTGAAAAAAGATAGAATCTATGAGTAAGGAGAAATAGAAAGTAGATCCTGACTTATCTAAAGATAGTATCTTTCACATCAGGACCTGTACTGATGATTTTGACTGGCACACCTGTTCTGTTTTCTATCTGGGTTACAAATTTTTTAGCTTTTTCTCCTAGTGCGTTCCATTTGTTCTTTCCTTTTTCCTCAGGATAGACGATATCAAGCTTCGTAAGGGCAAGTTCAGTGGCTCCGTTAAGTTTAACCGCTCTAACAGCTAGATCGAAATTAAAAGGTGCAGCTCGCCGTTCTCTACCAGTTACTGATGCAATCTCGTGCCAACCTCTTTTCTTCGCTTCCTCTTTTTTTAATTCGTTTTTAAGAGGTCCCGCTCCAACCCTTGTAACAAAAGCTTTGAAAACGAGGGTAACTTCGTCAACAAATGTGGGTCCTATTCCCACGTCACTACAAATTGCTGAAGCGGTAATGTCTTTGCTAGTAACATACGGGTAAGTGCCGTGAAAGAGACTTAGGAACGTTCCTTGGGTCCCCTCGACGATTATTTCTTCCTCCCGTTCTATTGCATTCCATAGCGTTTGGGGTACATCTATTACGTACCGCTCCAATTTTTGAATATCCTTAGCTGTCTTTAATACTCTCATGGCTCTTTCTGCGTTTGCTGGTCCACATCCCGTTCCTGTTGTTTCAATTTCTTCTTTGAGATGTGAACTTCTTCTGTCCTTCTCGATATGAGTTTGCTCTATTATTCCAACTTGCTCATCAATCCCCAGTCTAGAGGGATCAATTTCTGTCTTTCGTAATTCGTCTATTAATACCTCTGGATTTACCAGAACCCCTGGTCCAATCAAAAGCCGACAACGTTCGTAAGGAATGCCACTAGGTAACTGACGTAATCGATATTCATTGCCGTTATATACCACTGTGTGACCTGCATTCGGTCCTACTCCTCCTCTAACTACTATATCTGGTTGTTTATGTAATGAAAGTGAAGAGACGATCTTTCCTTTCCCTTCATCACCATACCACCCACCAACTATGACTCTCACTGTCATATACGTCACCTTTTCTTTCTAACGATTAGAAAGCTTTGTTCCTATTAAGGCTTTTTTTAGAAACTTCTTCTATCTCTTAAAGACAGAAACGTCATGAGTACACTTCTGATGGGGAGATCCCCTACTTTTAAAAAAGGAGCATAGCACCTCATAGTCTATTATGGAGTCTAAAGTTGAATTTGTATATGGTGCGTAAGATGAAGAAGAAACGGTTAAGGGAATGGCTTGAGTCACCAAAAGCCAGAAAGAGACGGATAGCCACTGAAAAGCTTACTAAAAGCGTTAAAAACAGCGAAGAAGCTGAAAAAATCTACGAAAACGTTAAAACGTTAATAAACGATGAAGATTGGAGCGTTAGATCCAAGGTTGCAACTTCTCTTGTAGAGTTGTCGCTTGAAGAAGGGGATCTAAGAGAAGAAACGATCACCATTTTAAAAAGTAAAGCGACCGATGCGGAGGAACATCCAAATGTCCGAAGCACTACAATTAAAGGACTTGTCAGACTATTTGAAACGGACCCTTCGTTAGGGGGCGAGGTTCCTACAATATTAGAAGAGAACCTCGGTAGTGAAAATGCTGCAGTACAGCTTGCAATCTTAGATCTCTCAAAATTTCTAATTAAACATCGAGAGACTACCGAAGAGGTTAAAAACTGGATTTTAGAGAAACTTAAGAGTGACAATAGTATGATACGAAGAAAAACACTGGAAACACTTTCGGAAATTTATGAAACGTTTGACACCGAAGTTTTGGAGCCTCTCCTTTTAGATAGAATCACAGATCAGAATTTTGAAGTCAGGAAAGTTGCTTTAACTTCAATGAGAAAACTGTATCCCTGGCAGGAAATATCTAAAGACGCATTAAAGCCTATGATCAGGAAGAGACTAAGGGATCCCTCTCTTGAAGTTAAAAAAGAGGTCATAACCCTCATTTTTGAAATGATGCAGCATTCACCTACTCTTTCGGAGGACTTTTTGAATGAGATCACTGATGAGATCCTTCGGAAGACAAAAAATGAAGAACTACTCCTTTTAACCCTCAGACTCTTAGAGACAGTGATTGATAAAATTCCTACCCAAATTGTGAATCGTTACAAACTTCCAAAGACGTTAGATATCCTCGCTATCAACGTACCAGCTAATTCACCAAAAAGGAAGCGAATCAAAATACTAGCTCGTCGCCTCTTAGAGGAAGTCTTAGGTTACACAGTGGAGGAAAGGCAAAAATTAAGAAAGCCTGCTGACCATTGAAACGATCTAATACTCAGCAAAGAGCAAACAGCCTAGCTAGGCTGGAACAGCCTTTTCTCGAACTTTTTCTTTCTTCCTCTGCCTTTGCGGTTTGACCTGTGTAAAGGCTAACGCAGCATAACCAACAACCTGTGTTTTATCCCCCGTGACATCTCCACTGGTTGCATATTGTAAAGTTCCTCCAATCGCATTGTAATGTCTAGCACAGTACATTAACGCAGATACTGGGCCATAACCACACATCGAGTACCCCTCCTTTACCATCCTATACAAGTGATCTACTTCTAATTCCTCGATGGCCCTTAAAGCGTTTTCATCCTCCTCTTTAGCCTTTTTATAAGGGATATAGTGACTTAGATCCGTTGAGGCAATGACTGAAAGGTCCTTGCCAGTTGTTTCAATGCTAGCGATTATTCCTTCAGCAACTTGTTTCATAGTTTCCCTCCTCTGATCCCTACAGGCGATTGGCACAATTTTAAATTCCCTTCTAGGGAAAATGAACTGTAGAAACGGAAGCTGAACTTCCAAAGAGTGTTCGTGCCTATGCGCTGCTTTTCCACCTTGGAATACTTCGTTTTCTACAAGGCTAGCAACCACGTCTTCATCAATGTTCACCTCTCCGAGAGGTGTCTTCCATGCTCCCTCAGGGTACACAGATACAGGAGATCCCATACCAGTATGGCTTGGACCAATGAGGAGCAACGTTTCTGGCATTCCATCTTCAAATAACGTGTAGTATCCATGAGCTGCTATTGCCCCTGAATACGGGTAGCCGGCATGAGGAACCATTACCCCTAATATTGTTCTGCTCTTACCAGGGGGACCAGATGGAAGATTTCCAGGTCCTAGTTCATGGTGAAAGAGTTCCTTGATGCTTCTTTTCAACTCGGATGGATCATTAGGGTAAAATCTTCCTGCGAAAACAGGTTTCCTAACCATTTTTTCTCGTAAGGAAGGTAATGATTAAACCTTAAAAGGATTTTGATTTTTCAAATGTTGAAAACACTCTTCCTCCCCCCTCCTCCTTTCTCTTTTTAGGTGAGTGTGTTCTTGAGAAAGGTGGTTCTTCACACGAAGTTGGAGATTCAAAAAACTTTCTTCGTGAAGACAATCGAAATTGGAAGAATAATCACTTTGCAGGTAAAAATGATGAATGAGGATAAGCAGTGAAAGTTAAGCTGAAAGGAAAACAAGTGATAGTAGAAGAAGGAACCACCATTGCCGAGTTTTTGGAAAGAACTGGAGAACAAAATATCGTGGCTGTGGAATTTGAAGGAGACTTACGGGATCTTCAGGAGGAAATCCCTCATTCTGGGGAACTTAAGATAGTCACGTTAAAATCAGAGAAGGGTCGAAGAGTTCTCAATCATAGCGCTGCACATCTTCTAGCACATGCTGTAAAAAATTTGTTTCCCGAAGCTAAACCTACTATCGGATCAGCTACTCGGGACTTACCTGGACTGAAGGAAATCGGTTTTTTCTACGATTTCTACCGGAAAGAACCGTTTAGCTCCACAGAACTAAAGAAAATAGAAGAAAAAATGGCGTATCTACTTGAGAAAGGAGTGTCCTTTAAGCGCGTTGAAGTTCCAAAGGAAGAAGCACGAAAAAGGTGTAAGCGAAACAAGTTCAAACTTGAATTGCTAGAGGGGATGAAACAGGTCACTCTCTATGAACAAAGCACAAACCACAATCAATTTACGGATTTATGCAAAGGCCCTCACTTACAAGACAGTCAACCAATTAAAGCGTTTAAACTTCTTGACACCTCCTCCGCCTACTGGAAAGGGGATGAAAGTAATCCAACTGTATATCGCATCTATGGTATAGCGTTCCCTAGTGAAAAAGAGCTGGCAGATTATCTAGAACGTAAGGAAAAAGTGGAAAAACGAGATCACCTGAAGCTAGGAAAAAAGCTTGACCTTTTTCGTTTTTATGGTGAGATTGCCCCGGGCTTCCCCCTGTATACTCCCAGGGGAAAGATATTACTCAAAGAGTTAAAGGGATGGATGCGGGAGATAAATGAAAAGCTCGGGTACAAAGAGGTACGAACCCCGCACCTTTTTAAGTCAAAGTTATGGAAACAATCTGGGCATTATGAGGCATACAAAGAGAAAATGTTCATCATTCCCAAAGAAGGAACAGAATATGCTGTTAAACCGATGAACTGTCCAGGCCATATTTATTTGTACAAAAGAAAGCCGAGAAGTTACAGGGATCTACCTATACGCTACTCAGAATTTGCTACCGTGTACAGATGGGAAAGATCTGGAGAATTACATGGGTTAGCGAGAGTTAGGAGTCCCATTCAAGACGACGGACATGTTTTTTGCAAGAGAACACAGATAAAAGGAGAGGTTAAACGAATTTTAAAGGTCGCAGAGGCCCTCTTCCCCACTTTAGGCGTCGAGGAATTTGACATTAGCCTCTCCACAAAACCAGAAAAACACATAGGAAGCGATAAAACTTGGGAAATTGCTACTACTTCACTGAGAAACGCTCTTGAAGAACTGAACAAAGAGTACAAAGTGGAAGAGGGGGAGGGAGCGTTTTATGGGCCGAAAATAGACATCCACATTAAAGATGCGTTGGGAAGACTATGGCAATGTACCACGATCCAACTTGACTTCTTTATGGCTAGTAGATTCGATCTAAGGTATACAAAGGAAGATGGTGAAAACGCGACTCCGCTCATCATACACCGAGCGATCTTCGGGTCGTTAGATCGCCTCCTAGCGATCTTACTTGAGCACTGGAATGGTAAGTTTCCCCTCTGGCTTAGCCCTGTACAGGCTAGAGTCATTCCAATTGCCGACCGTAACCACTCTTACGCTGATCAGATCGTGAAGAAGCTAAAAGACTCTGACGTTCGTGCGAAAGGTGACTATCGAAGAGAAACGTTGGGGTATAAAATTCGAGACGCCCAAGTACAGAGAGTACCCTACATGATCATTGTAGGAGATCGAGAAGAAGAGAATAACACGATTTCTGTGAGAAAAAGAACAGAAGAGGAAGAACAGGGAATAAAGCTAGGCAATTTCATCGATCGGATAAAGGAACTCATTGAGTCGCGTTCTCTTAAACTCTAACGCTAATAACACCTTATAGAAGGTTACTATGATCTTAGAACAACCCATGGATATGGAGAGAGTGTAAGGAGCCGCTAATGATCAAATGCTCTTGCTAGAATAAAAGGAAGGATGCTTTTTCGTTATATCTTTAACAATTTCCGTCGTCATCTCAAGACACGATCCTTCGGACAGGATATCCGAAAACCCATCTGCTTGTTGTGTTATCTCTAATGCTTTTTCCTCTCTGCCTATTAAGTTCAGAAGGATACCTAGCCAGAGCAGTGGAGTGTGGGTATTCTGATAGCCACCTCCGCCCACCATCACAATCGGTACTCCCGCTTCTTTGAGTTTTTCAGCTACTTTCACGTAACCTACCCCCGTATAGCGGAGATCCGATAGTGGATCTTTTATATGTCCATCTACGCCACTTTGAAAGAGAATAACATCAAAATCGTAGGTTTCTAGTAGTTTCGCTACTAACTTATCAAACACATACAAGAGACATCCATCGTCACTCCCTGGAGGGAGAGGTACATTTACTGTGTAACCGACGCCTCGCCCTTTCCCTACTTGATTAATGAAACCATCGCCAGGATAAAACGTGGAAGGATCTTGGTGGATAGAGATTTTGAGAATGGGCTCTTCTTCTAGAATATGCATCGTCCCATCGCCAGCATGGGCGTCGATATCAATAATCACGGGCTTTCTTCCCTTTTCAATTAAATATTTCGCAAGAATAGCAATGTCGTTAAATACGCAAAACCCACCACCGGAGTTTCTACCCGCATGGTGCCACCCTCCACAGGGATTAAATGTTACCTGTTTTCCTTCCAAAATTAGTGTTCCTGCAGTTAAACTTCCATATACTGATACGACCCCCCACTCATATATTTTCGGAAAGGCGGGTGTATCAACAGAGAGGGAGCGACCGCTTTTCCCTGCTTCTTTTACTCGTTCTATATATTCAGGACTGTGAGCCTTTCGTAAAATTTCAGGTGAAAATTTCTTTGCTTCTACAAATTGAGCCTCAGGTACTTCTTCTTTTATAAGAGCCCTGGTATTCTTGAATCGATCGGCTTGTAAGGGGTGATTTCTTCCATAATCTACCCACTCATACTTCTCCGAGTATACCACCCTCCACTCCATTTTCTTATCCCTTAGTAACTGTTCGGGTATCTTTATACTAAAATGCCTAGAGTAGCAATTTTATTCAACAATGTAGGGTAGTTTGGTAGGAGGAACTTTTCACCAACATCGATCCCTAGGAATTCTACAATTGCCCGGAATTGTAGACAACCTTCAAGGCCTTCCTCGATTCCCCCTTTTAACCCAAGAAGATGTAAAACTTTTTCTCGTCACAAACTGAATACCCATCACCAAGAATTCCTCGCCGATGACTTCTCAAGAATTCTTTCGTCTAATGGATGAAAGGGGAGTTAAGTTCCTCCCGCTCTCTTCTGAATCCCTGTACGGCTTGTTACTCCTCGTGGATGACTTGAATGATGTACTTTTTGCGGTTGAAAAAATTCGAGGGACTGTAGGTAAAGCACGTATTGTAGACCTGTCTCCTTCTTTGAAGGAGGTTGAGCGGTAGTGGAAGGAAGTGATCTATCTAGAAGAGCATCAGAGACTTTTAAAAGCGTATTTCCGTGGAGGGTTTATCTTCAAAGATTAGAGGTGCACTTTTTGAAAGTAAGACCAGAATGTTCAGTTTGCCTTCTTGAGCGAGCAGTGAAAATTGGTCGACACTTAGGGATCAGTGATGAGAAGTTGTTTTCTATTCTGAAGGAGTTGTTAAGGTACTTCCATGAGAACTTTGATGAAAACNNGAACTGGGGATAGAAGATCCGTACGAGGAGATAAAGAATCAAAGCCATAAAATCGGCAAAAAAGTGGCTGAACAGGTAGAAGAGCACTTTGACATGACAAAGTCCCTCTTTTCTCAGTTTCGTACTCTTTTTATTTACGCCGGACAAGCGAACTCTATGGAGTGGTTTATTCGAGGCCATAAACCACGAATAGAGGATTTCCTTCAACTTCTCAAAGAAGGAGGATCTCAAATAGGAATTGATGAGACAAGCGAACTCTGGAAGCAAGTCAAAAAAGCCACTAAAATCTTCTACTTGTTGGATAATAGCGGAGAAAGTGAGATAGATCTTCTTGTCATCAAGTTTTTGAACCGCATGGAAAAAGATGTCTTCATTGGTGCCAAAAGTGCACCTATCCTCAACGATATCACGATAGAGGAGGCCAAGTCTCTAGGATTCGGAGAATTCGGTAAACTAGTACCTACTGGACAATTTGTTGGCACACTCCTTGATGAACGAGCTCCTCCTCCTCTTAAACATACTCTAAAAGAAGTTGATCTCGTTATTGCCAAAGGGATGGGATCTTATGAGACTCTCAGTGAGTATAGAAGAGGAATAGAGCCTCTAGTAGAGATACCTTGTTTCATTGGCTTAAAGGCGAAATGTCAACCAGTAGCCGATCACATAGAAGTTCAACGGGGTGAACTTGCAATCAAGCGGCTCTTCTGAAATTCAGCTACCTTCCTAATGAATCTTCTTTTTTCGCTTAAGTCGCGTTTTAGCTCTTTTTTTCGATCTCTTTCCTCTTATTCTCTCCAGATCGAAGGAAAGTAATGGCTTTCAACTTTTTTGAGGTTGAAAAGAACGCTTTCTCCGCTTTCTGATATAACTCGAGGAGCTCTTCTCCCCAAGGTGTTAACGTCGTCCCCCCTCCCGTTTCCCCTCCTTTATAGGTTTTTATCACGGGGTACGGACTCCTTTTTTGAAGACGCTTTAGATACGACCAAGCATATTTATAAGACCAGTTTATTTGCCTTGTTGCCTCCTTGATAGACCCCGTTTCTTTGATAGATTCAAGGAGTTTTTTCCCCCCTTTCCCAATTAAGTGTTTCCCCTTTTTTGACTCAATCCAGAACTTGTATCCAATTTTTACCATTGTTATCTCTTACTGTTTCGAATTAACGGAAGCAAATCTGGAAGCATTACTTCTTTCTCAAATCAACTTTGACCAGTACTACCTTACTAGTAGGGATACCCTTAACTTTATATCTTCTTAGCTCGCATATTGATCACAAAAAGAAATTATTGAAGTCGTAAGGTTTTGGTAAGACAATGGTTAAAGCGATACTCGCGATGGTAAAGTTCCTCGGTGAACGGAGATGGAAAATTCGGTTAGAAGAGGCGGAAGAACTAGCTAAGGCGAAAAGTTACCAAGTGATTGAGGAGGCAATTCAAACGCGAGAACGTCCAGATAACGCCACCTTCTTTGGGAGAGGAAAGATTAACGAGATAAAAGAGAAGGTTGAAGAAGTAGAGGCAGATGTCATTATCGTCTATAATGATTTGACGAGTAAACAAAAGTTAAACATCGAACGGATAGTGAAACGGAGGGTCATTGATAAGTACGACTTAATACTGAAAATTTTTGAAGAACATGCTCATGACGCCGTGTCAAACTTACAGATCAAGCTTGCTAGAATCTCCCGGCAAATTCCGTACATCAGACTAGCTACCTCGAAGATTCATATGGGAGAAAAACCTTTCACCAGGGCAGGAGGCGAGATACCGTGGCAGAAGAAAATTGCGGACTTACGAGGGAGAAAAAAGAAATTAGAAGAAAAGTTAGAAAAACGAAGGAAAGACAAGCTACGGCGAATTCAATCGAGAAAAGAACTGGGCTTCATCAATGGATGTCTAGTGGGATACTACAATGCTGGAAAGACTAGCATCTTCAACTGGTTAAGTGAAGCGGATAAACCTGTGAATTCAAGACCGTTTACCACTGTACAAGGGAAAGTGAGCAAGATCAAAGATAAGCTGCTCCTGACTGATACAATTGGATTTATGAAAGGCATTGAACCAGGCATCATCGACTCCTTTAGAATAAACATGGAAGATATCAAACATTCAGACTTCCTCATTTTTACCGTCGATATAAGCCTTCCCCTCTCCCATTTAAATGCAAGAACAAGAGCTACGGTGAGAATCCTTGAAGATCTCGAGGTATGGGAAAAAACCAAGTTGATCCTAGCCAATAAAGTTGACAAAGTAGATGATCGTTCACTTGCAGATAAGCTAGAAGTGTTAAAGATTCTTACTAAAAGGCAAGCTCCGATAGTCACATGTTCTGCAAATAAGGGAACAGGTATGAACGAAGTAGAGCGAAGAATCGAAGCAATTGGGCAAAGATTTACAAAACAACCTATAACCATCTGGGAGTGACATGAATAAGTGGGATGCTGCACTCAGAACCTTACGCAAAAAGATTATCACGATGGACACTCCCTCAAAGAACGATATCGAGAAACTCAAAAGAGAGGTGGGGAGTGAATACAACCTCTCAAAACTCCCGAGAAATTGGGAGATCCTACAATCAGCTTCTGAAGAACAAGAGGAAAAAGTCAGAAAAGCGATTAAGCAGAAGCCTGTTAGAACTATTTCGGGAGTTGCCCCGATCGCGGTAATGACCGCGCCTCTCCCGTGCCCTGGAGAGTGTATTTATTGTCCTGGCGGAGTTGATTCGGACTTTTTTTCACCGCAATCCTACACAGGAAACGAACCAGCCGCTGCAAGGGCGAAGCAACTCAATTACAACGCTTTCAAGCAGGTAAGACTTCGTATTCAGCAATACGAATCGCTTGGCCATCAACCGGAAAAGACCGAGATTATTATCATGGGGGGGACGTTTCTTGCAACCGTCCAAGAGTACAAAGAGCAATTCATGCGAGGTATTTACTGCGGTCTACTGGGAGCACAATATCCCCATAAAAGCTTAACAGAGTTAAAGCAGCGTTTGGAGGAGGCAAGGTACCGGATAACCGGCCTAACCATTGAAACCCGGCCTGACTGGTGCTATGATAATGAAGTGGATGAAATGCTCCATTATGGTGCTACTCGAGTCGAAATTGGAATCCAGACGTTACACGAAGACATTCTCCAGAAGGTAAAACGGGGACACGGCAGGGAAGAGATAAAAAAAGCCCTTAGAGTAGCAAAAGATTCTGCCCTGAAGGTCGTTGGCCATCTTATGCTGAACCTTCCTTACTCAAACCCAGAAAAGGATCTTCAATCGTTCAGAGAAATGTTTAGCAATCCCCACTTCCGACCAGATATGCTCAAAATTTACCCTACTACCATTGTGAAAGGCTCAAAACTTTATGCGATGTGGAAACGTGGGGAATACAAGCCGTACTCCGAGGAGAAAGTCATCGAAACTATCGCAAAAATGCTAAAAGAACTTCCACCGTACGTGCGGGTGCAACGAGTCCAGCGTGACATTCCCCTTTGGCTCGTAGAGAATTATGAGTATGGAAACCTCCGAGAAATGGCCTGGCAATACATGGAGCAAAAGGGATGGGAGCGAAGAGGGATACGGAGTAGAGAGGTAGGACATCGAATGCGAAAGGACCATATACGACCGAACCCAGGAGATGTAATGCTTGTCCGTAGGGAGTACACGGCCTCACAAGGAAAGGAGATCTTCCTCAGTTTCGAAGATGTAACGCGAGATATCTTGATCGGCTTCTTACGCCTACGAAAACCTAGTCACCTTGCTCATCGAGAGGAAGTAAATGGTTCCACAATGCTAGTGAGAGAACTACACATTTTTGGCCCGCTCGTACCCGTTCATCAAAAAGAAAGCACTGCATGGCAACACCAGGGCTACGGAAGTAAATTGCTTGAGAAGGCAGAAACCATCAGTAAGGAGGAATTTAATCGGGAGAAGATCCTTGTCATTTCTGGAATAGGCGTTAGAAACTACTACAGAAAGTTGGGGTACAAGCGCATTGGGGCTTACATGGGTAAAGATCTCTAATAGGTGAGAAAAAGTGGACCTACCAGACATGAAAGAAGTAAGAGAAAAATGGCAAAAGAAATGGGGGGAAGCGCAGATTTTCCAAACCCACGAAGAAGAAGGGAAAGAGAAGTTTTATGTGCTTGAGATGTTCCCTTACCCGTCTGGGAAGCTGCATATGGGACATGTCAGAAATTATGCGATTGGAGATGCTTACGCTCGATACAAACGGATGCAAGGCTATCAAGTCCTCCATCCCATGGGATATGATGCCTTCGGCTTACCCGCGGAGAATGCCGCTATTGATGAGGGTATCCATCCAAAGGATTGGACGGAACAAAGTATTGCAACTATGAAACAACAACAGAAAACCATGGGGTTTAACTATGATTGGAGTCGTGAGGTTCGTACTTGTAAACCAGACTACTATCGGTGGAGCCAGTGGATCTTCCTTCACTTTTTCAAAAAAGACCTCGCATATCGAAAGAAAGATTTCGTGAACTGGTGCCCGGAGTGTAACACCGTGCTTGCGGATGCTCAAGTAGAGGATGGGAAATGCTGGAGGTGTGATACGGAAGTAGAAGTGAAACAACTCAAACAATGGTTTTTAGAGATTACAAGGTATGCTAATGAGCTTTTAGAGGATCTTGAGGGGTTAGACTGGCCTGAAAAGGTCAAGGACATGCAACGGAACTGGATCGGAAAAAGTGAGGGCGTGTTCGTCAATTTTCCCGTGAAAGATACGGATCACGACATTCGAGTGTTTACCACCAGACCTGACACGCTCTATGGAGCAACATTCATAGTTCTTTCCCCACGACACCCATTAGCGGAAGAGTTTACCAGTGAAGAAGAAGTCAAACGCCTCATTACGAAGCGAAAATTCGATCAAGCAAAAAAACTGGGTGTACGGACGGAAAAATTTGCAATTAATCCTTCAACTGAAGCGGAAATTCCCATTTTCATTTCCAACTATGTATTAGCCGAATATGGCACGGGAGCTATCATGTCTGTTCCCGCTCATGATCAACGCGACTTTGAATTCGCTAAAAAATATGACCTTCTCATTAAAGTCGTGGTTACCCCCTCCAACGCAGAGTTGAACGCAGAAGATCTCGAAGAAGCCTATGAAGGCGAGGGGGTTCTCGTTAATTCTGGTAAATTTAACGGACTGAAGAGTGAGACGGCAAAGCAGGAAATTGGAAAATATCTTGAGGACCAGGATATGGGAGAACGGGGAACTCAATTTAAGCTTCGTGATTGGCTCATCTCTCGACAACGCTACTGGGGGTGTCCTATTCCAGTGGTGTACTGTGACGAGTGTGGTGTGGTGCCAGTACCAGAAGATGAGCTACCCGTGCGTTTACCCCAAGATGTGGAATTCACTGGGACACAAAATCCTTTGGAAACGAACGAAGAATGGGTCCAAACTACTTGTCCCAAGTGTGGGGGAGATGCACGACGGGAAACCGATACGATGGATACCTTTATTGGGAGTTCGTGGTACTACCTTCGCTATTGTAGTCCAACATATGAAGATGCCCCATTTGACACGGAGAAAGTGAAATATTGGATGCCCGTCGATCAGTATATTGGAGGTATTGAACATGCGATCTTGCACCTCATTTACTCTCGTTTCTTCGTCAAGTTTCTGCGAGATCAAGGCTTCCTGGAGTTCGGTGAGCCGTTTCAACACCTAATGACGCAGGGCATGGTCACGTTAGGTGGCGTAGCGATGTCAAAATCGAGGGGAAATGTGGTCGCTCCAGAGGAAGTAATGAAAAATTACGATGCTGATACCCTTCGCGTGTTTATCCTTTCCGCGGCTTCACCGACTCATAACCTTGAATGGTCAAGTGAGGGTGTGAAATCAGCCCATAGTTTCTTACGAAAGTTCTATGGACTTTTAGAACTTGAAAAGGAAGGAGAACGAGAGATCAAAGAGGGATACATACGAGAACGCCGTCACCGAATCGTGAAGGAGGTAACCCAAAAGATGGAAGCGCTTGAGCTGAATTTCGCCTTACAAAAGATCCGAAAATTTGTCAGCGAACTCCACGACTATCGTGATCTCATTAGCAATGCAACCTATGGCGAAGCTGTGGAAACGCTTCTCTTGTTGGTAAGTCCATTTGCGCCTTATCTTTGCGAGGAAATGTGGGAGCAGACGGGGGATGACGGTTTTATTCTCGGATCGGCTTGGCCAAGCTACGATGAGAACATGATCAATGATGAAATCGAAGCGGGAGAAAAGCTCCTTTACCGCACCATTAGCGATATTCGTGAAATCTCTGGCTTAGTAGAAGGCCAACTGGAGGAAGTTACGCTCTTCATTGCGCCTGGATGGAAGCACGAGTTCTACAAGAAGCTACGAGATCTTCTTCCCGAAGAGGAAGCACCAGACATTAGAACACTCATTCAGCAACTCAGCGACCAGTTCCCAGTTCGTGAGAAGATGGTACAAGACAAAGTTCCAAACCTCGCAAGAGATCGCTCAAAGATTCCAAGAGTTGTTCTGGGGGCAGAGAAGGAATGGGAAGTATTCGATAAAAATAAACCGTTGCTTGAAGAAGAGTTGGATATGAAGGTGCAAATTCGTGACGCCTCGGAAAGTCACCATCCAAAAGCAAATCAAGCTCGACCCATGAAACCCGGTATATTTCTCAGTTAATGAATTTTCCTTTCTCGGGATCTTAGAACCCCGCAAAGCGATGAGCGAGTCGATTTAGATTCTTTTATGGGAGTGTTAGAGCACATATCACGACTCCCTCTCTTCTCCTTTTATTGCCCGGTTTCCCTCTGCTCATTCGGGTCTTGGGATTCGCAAACTCGTCCCAGATCCAGGAGCTTATATGGGTAAAGAACTCTGATTTCTCTTGGATAGGAAGCCAAAGATAAAAACCTGAATACTTACCTGACTTTTGACAAATCTAGAAAAATAACTACTGTTGGAAGAATCCCTAACCAGTGAAGGTGGCTAAATGAAATTACAACCGATGAAATTTACGAATATCTAGTAAATTTTCTTTTGCTTTAACAATTCAACTCAAAAATGAAATGGGATAGAAACAAGAGCTAATCGTAAAAGTATAACTCAAAAAATAATTATTGCTTAGATAGTTCCTTTTCGTACTTTCTAAGTATTTCAAGAGGTAATTCCTTAATGTCACCAATCTTCCCATACATTCTTGCACCAACAAGAAACATTTGCTGTAACCGTTCTTGCCGCTCTTTGACAGTACAGTGAATCAACTCCGTATCAACTAACGTATTAACAACTTTTCCAACAATGATAGTCTCTCTATACCAATCAAGTTTGCATTCAAAATTCAAAGCACATTCCTTAATAATGGGTGGTTTAACCTTTTGTGCAGGAAGAGCTGTCAAATGTGCCTTTTCCAGCTCGTTAAC
>JABAHS010036088.1_pt1 | contig 18076 bp, 19 predicted proteins | sample 7062111 | NCBI WGS metagenome assembly JABAHS01 (sample SAMN14534600, study PRJNA622989) | marine sediment metagenome | biome: marine biome [ENVO:00000428]; feature: marine pelagic biome [ENVO:01000023]; material: deep marine sediment [ENVO:00002113]; isolation source: pool of 4 deep marine... | reverse complement strand
GCAAAGGGGAAGGTTTTTGGTATTTTGGATATGAGCACTATGAAGGTTAAGAATAAGACAGGTACAAAGGTATTTGCAGAAGGCTTAAAAATTCCTCATGGAATTGCATTTTACGATGGTTACTTATATGTCGGGGAGACTAGTCAGATTGTTAGGTATAAGTACAATGGTTTCCATAAAAAGCTAGGAGAAAAAGAAATAATAGTTCCTGAGATTCCAACTAAGGGGCATTTTACAAGGACTGTTTCGTTTGGTCCGGATAAAAAAATGTACATCTCAATAGGTTCCTCATGCAATGTATGCATAGAAGAAGATAAACGCAGAGCGACGATTATGAGGTTTAATCCTGATGGAACTGGTGGAGAGATTTTTGCAACCGGTTTAAGAAATTCCGTCGGACTTACCTGGCACCCCGAAAGCAAAGAGCTTTGGGCTACTGATAATGGAAGAGATTGGCTTGGTGATAATCTGCCACCCGATGAAGTTAATATAGTTCAGGAGGGAAAAGATTATGGGTGGCCTTTTTGCTACGGTGACAAGGTGCCGGACCCTGATTTCAACGATCCTAAGACATGTGAGAGGACTGTCGCACCTGTTGTAGAGATTCAGGCACATTCTGCCCCACTTGGGTTAACTTTTTATAACGGATCGATGTTTCCAGACGATTACAAAGGAGATCTGTTTATTGCTTACCACGGTTCATGGAACCGCTCTATTCCAACAGGTTACAAAGTTGTCAGAGTAAAGATAAAAGATGGAAAACCTGTAAGCACAGAAGATTTTGCGACAGGTTGGATGACGGCTACCGAGAAATTTGGTAGACCAGTTGATGTTCTAGTTGGAAAGAATGGAGAGTTATTTGTTACAGATGATTTAGGCGGGGTTATCTATAAAATCACTGCTAAGTAGATGCTAAAGAATGTTTTTATCCATACCTATTTGAATTACATGATACCCTATCTTGAGATTAATCTAGATTGCTGAATAAGGTTTGAAATGTTTATTAGAAACTCATTCATATCTTGCTGAAAGATAGGATCACTATAATGAGGAGAGCTTAACTCTGAGCGTTGATATAGTTTTTTATATGAATCTTTTACAAAACGAAGTGCTGAATTATAATTCTTAAGCAATTCTTGGCGTGCATTCTTATCTCTGCTTCTGTTAATTACGAAAGTTCTCTTAATCGCATCACTTGATCCTGTGTCATAAAGTAGTGTGTTGAGAACATTTATATTCCTCTCATAGTCATCTAATTGCATTTGGTAAATTTCGCTCAATGTAGTAAGTAGACTAAGGGTAGCTTCTACATTGGGTTGTGTTTCTAGGATTACTTCCTGAGGAGTCTTTTGAGCAAAAAATGATTTGAAGTAAGGCTTCCATTGATTAACTGTATCAACATCTTTTTTGCTATTACTTAATTCCGGAACAATGTTTACTATGTTTTCATCAATACCATTAAATTGAGAAATTATTTGAGTGTTCCTGAATGAAGGACTCTGGTTCTGTTGCGCTACTAACTGCAGAGCCTGGCCATAGTAAGCTAGAGCTAGTGAACTTTCATTAAACGCATCAGTCGTAGGTTTATATGGTGCACAAAGCTCCTTGTCATCTTGGAGTTGTGTTAATGGTGATCTTGTAGGTGTTTCGCCAAGCTCAATAATGACATTTCTTAACTCTGCGCTGCTTAGGCATGTATCATAACTACCTGAATATACTCTGTCATATGAACTTGCAAAGTCATATGTGCCAAGCCCAAAATCTTGTATAGCTTGTAAATTTGTACACCCTGATGTCGTGGCTACAAAGGAAAATAATATTAATATTAGACACCATCTTCTGATTTTCATTTCTAATGCACCTCCACAGGCTGTTCTGCTTTGCGAATCTACATTCTAGCATGTACCGGCATTTAGCACAATCAGAATTAAGTTGGATAAGATTTAAACAAATCCTTTTAGTTGAACTCGTTTATTAATGTTGAGTTTTCTGAATATTTTTGTAAGGTGATGCTTTACTGTTTTCTCGCTTATAAATAGTTGATTACCTATCTCTCTATTTTTTAGTCCGCTAACAACCAATTGAACAATTTCAAGCTCGCGTCTAGTAAATGAAGGAAATGGTGGAGGACTTTTTTCACTGTATTTGTTTAATAAAAGCTGCTCGTTTATGAATTGCTCCATTACTTTTTTTCTAAACCATAGTCCACCACTTGAAATACTTAATATATAGAATCATTAAGCCCCTCTTGTTCAAAATTCTCAATAAATATTCCCCTTGTGCCAATCTTAAGGGCCTTTAGTTCTTTATCAAGATCGTAATTATCTATAACCAAGAGAATTTTTAAGCTAGGAAATTCATGAAGGGTTTGACGTATTATCTCTATCGTGTCTACATTTCTTGAATCGCTTTTATCATCATTAATTATTACAACAGATGGATTATGTTCTTGAATCCTGAGCATCATTTCTAATCTATTAGAGGCGTGCTTTAGTAAAGTGATGTTCTAAATGTCCTGCTAAGGAACTTTCAATCAGTATTAAGACAGTAGAGACACATAGAGCTAATATTATGAAGAAACTTGATATACACAATCTGGTTGATCTTGTTAAGTTTTCAATGAGAAATGGAATAGACTAGACCTAAGCTTTGGCCTCCGGGGTTTTAAATAGGTAATACAATATCAAGACGATTGTTATTGCTAATAGAATAAATTTGATTAATGCAGCACTTGAGCCAATAAATATTAATATGCCACTCAAACTGTCTATATTCTGAAGCTGATGAAGGAAAATGGTATTTTCAATAATATCTAACACACCCGCTATAATTGGAATGGAAAAGAGCCTTAATGCTTTTTCATAGTCTATCGATCTCAGTAGAGAGCCAAGCAGATTTGCTAAGAACCAGATGTATGAGACTATAAAAATATAGTCTACCCATATCATAATCAGATGTGCCCGGATTCCCTCTTCACCGCACTGATTTATAATGCTATTAAGACCACTTTTAGTAAATACTAGTTCTAGTGATATTAGATCAGCGCACCCTGGGGGCCTTATCTGAGCATCCAGAATAAACATAACCATGGCTGTTAGCACAAAGAAAGTGCCTGAGAATATTAAATATTGCCTTACTGCAAGAGCTTGAAACAGAAAATCTAAAATTTTTCTATACATATAATATTTTTATCCTCTATATTAGCCTATGATTATGCAGGATAAATAAAAACAATCAACATAGTATCTCTAATTGCAATTTTCGTGTCGCCACTGGTGTGATAGAATTTATATAATTCAATTTATACCGGAGAAGAAGTGAAAAATGAGTGAATCTAGAATTGATCAGCTGAAAAGATTGATTGAAAAAGACCCGAATAATCCTCTTGGAAGATATGGGCTTGCAAATGAGTTTTTTAAATCTGAGTTATACTCAGACGCAATTGTTGAGATAGAGGAGTATTTAAAGCTAAAAGATGATGAAGGGGCAGTTTATCGGATGATGGCAGAGTGTTACATGAGATTGGGAGATTCAGATAAAGCAAAAGAAGCTTATGCTAAAGGAGTTGAAGCTGCAAATCGTCATGGGCACCCGAGTATGGCTGAAGAATTTGAAGAAGCAATCGAATTTCTTGATGATGATTTCTAGGAATATTAAATGGGAGACTATATTGAAGTAGCTTTTGTTGGTGAGCTTAAAAGCGGAGAGGCTAAGTTGATTGAAATTAATGGTAGAGAAATAGCTCTCTTTAATTGTGAAGGGAAGTACTATGCAGTTGATAATGATTGCACTCATGTGGGCGGACCGCTATGTGATGGGGAGGTGTGTGGAACAACAGTAACATGTCCCTGGCACGGGGCTGAATTTGACCTGAAATCAGGACAAGCGCTTGCTCCCGCCGCCGAAAAAGATATAAACACCTACAATGTTCATGTTGACGGGGATATTATTAAAATAGAGATATAACGATGTTTGCTCCCTTGGGTCTATAAATGAAGCCCTTCAAATAGATCGCCGGCGGGTCTAGCTCTTGAGAGGTCTTCTGCGCTTGCTAGTTCTTCTCTAATTTTTCCCTCCAGTATCAAATCGGAGAGAGCTACTGCTGCTCCGTAGGATATCATAAGCCCCCTGCCTGTGTGGGCAATTGATTCATAAACATTTATAAGACCCGGCACTTTTCCCAAAAATCCTGAACGGTCAGGGGTTTCGGCATAAATGCCAGCCCAGCCTCTTATGAACTTTACTTTTTCAAATTTGCTAATTCTCTTCCACAGCGGCTGCCATATATAATTTACGAAAAGGCTTTCCTCGTCCATCCCCCCAAAGCTAAATTCAAAATTATATCCATATGGCTCATCCATATTTGAGTAACCGGCGAGTATGTTTCCGGACTCGTTATGGAAGTAAATGTCTGATGTGTCTATTATCATTCCATAAGGAGATAAGTCTAAATCTTGACACCTTATTACAACCATTTGACGTCTTCTGGGTTTCACCATAGTATCTTCAAATCCATAAATTTTTGATACCCTTGGCGCCCAGGCACCTGCGGTATTAATAAATACATCGCATTTGAACGAGACTTCCTTGAAACTATCACTAACTTCACTCTCTACCAATATATCATGAACGACGGCGTCCAAGTTTTTCTGCCCTGTATCAGAGGTTTTTAAATCGTAGGCTACGACTTGTGATACCCGGCCATTTTGAGTGACTATCTCTTTTACATACATACGGTCAAAGAATTTCACACCCCCCTCGCGCGCATGTCTCCTGTAATATTCTCTAAGAGAGTAATGATCGATCAAACCCGCTTTTTTAGAGATAGAAAGTCCAAAGATTCCTTCAAGATTGTCTATAAAAGTCAGAAATCCGGGGGTCTCAGCTGCAGCATATAGCTCTACAGGAAGACCATATTCTTTATATATGGGATAATTGCTGTTTATCTCCTCCCAAGATTTATCGCCGTGCATCCAGTAATAGCCTAATTTCCGAAACTGAATCTCTTCTGCTATGGTTTCGAAAAAATCGATAGAGTATTTGCATAACTCAATATTGGCCCTGTTTCTCCAAGTGGCTCTAGCCCCGCCTGCATTTTTAAGCGTAGAGGAGTATTCTCCCTCAAGGTCTAGATCAATTACCCCGATATTTAGATGCTGGCCTTTCTTCTCAAGCTCTTTTGAAAGCGCATAAGCACTTGCCGAGCCCATAATCCCTGCACCAATAAATAGAATATCAAAACTGTGATGAGTCATATAATTATTCTAGCACACCGCTCTGGACAGTATTGTTTATTCTTTAGTTGTTCTCTCAATAAAAACCCCTTGGCGGAAATGGGAAAAGGGTTCATAATTATCATAGTGGGGAGGGAATTTTTTATGGGCGACAACTCAGATAAAACTCTTGATTACCTCTTTTTAGATATGAACTCCTATTTTGCCTCGGTCGAGCAGCACTTAAGGCCTGAGCTAAGGGGTACTCCTACCGCTGTAGTTCCGGTTATGGCAGACAGCACTTGCTGCATAGCGGCAAGCTATGAGGCTAAGAGGTTTGGGATAAAAACCGGTACCGGGGTCGGGGTGGCAAAGAAGCTCTGTCCTACCCTTAACGTCGTTCAGGCAAGGCCGACCCTATATATTGACTGTCATAATAAGATTGTCTCCGCGGTAAGAGAGGTCTTGCCAATAAATAGTGTGCATTCAATCGATGAGATGTCGTGCAGGCTGACTGGAAGACAAAGAAAATATGAAAATGCGGTTGCTTTGGGTCATCAAGTTAAAGAATCCATTAAAAAGAATGCAGGGGAGTCTTTACGCTGCTCAGTAGGTATTGCCCCTAACCGTTTCATTGCAAAAGTTGCAAGCGGAATGAAAAAACCTGATGGGTTTACTGTAATAACAAAAGAGGATTTGCCCGAAGCTCTCTATTCCCTTTCTTTAAGAGACCTGCCCGGCATAGGCAGAAATATGCAGGCCCGTCTTAAAAAACATGATGTTCATAATGTTGAGGATCTTTATTCCCTCTCAGGAGATAGATTTCTTGATATTTGGAATAATATTGGTGGAATGCGTCTTCGTTATCTATTGAATGGAGATGAAATTCCTGAGAAAGAGACTCAGAGAAAAACTGTGAGTCATTCTCATGTAATGGCTCCTGAGATGAGGACAGAAGAGCGTACACGTGCTGTTCTAATAAGGCTAATACATAAAGCTGCTTTTAGACTTAGAAGGCTTAAGTATCTGGCTGGAAATATGACAATTAAGGTCAAATATTTTAATACTGAAAGAAGCTGGAAAAGGACTCTTAAGATAGGTAGACGTCATGATACTCAAAGCATGATTCAGGCTTTCTCTGAGATGTGGAGAGAGAGACCAAGGGGGCTTACTCCTCTTAGTACAGCTGTAGTTTTATCAGATTTAACTCCAATAGAAGAGACAAGCTATTCTCTTTTCTCAAATGAATATAAACAGGACAGTCTGGCAACGGCAGTAGATAAGATAAATGAGCGCTATGGTATGAACAGTATATATTTTGGGTCGATGCATGATGCATCTGAGTCTGCTCCGCTTCGCATCTCTTTCACATCAATTCCAGACGTGATTGCTGAGGGGACAAAATCAGAACGCGGCACGCTGTCGGAANNTTTGAGAATGGGAATAGATACTGACCTGTATCTTTTGATAATTCAAAATTCTTAGATGTAACTTTGTTTACAAATTTTATAGATTTGCCGTCAGTTATAAGATCCCAGTTTTGCGGTGTTTGCAGCACATCTGGCATTTTCTCCTTAATAAAATCTAGAATATCTCTAAAACGGTTTACATGAATTCCATTTTTTTGAAGAGAAATGAGCCACCTCAAGACAATAAAATCTTCAGTGGAATAAAGCTTGGGGACTCCCCTTCCCTGTGATTTCTTTAAACTAGGAACTAATAATCCTGTGTGCTCATAGTAATATAGGTGGTCAAAGTCGAGTTTGATTCCTTCAAGCGCCTCAATAAGATGAATTATATCAATACTCTTTAGACCGTGCTGGACTTTCTTTATAGAAATACTCTTAGGTCTTGATTGCTTAGTGCTTTCTTGTGAATTTGCTGCTCCCTGAATGTACCCGGACTCCATAATCTCAAAATTATCATAAACCATCAATGAGTTCAATCATTTTCGATTTGGTCTTTTGCGATGTCTATTTTCTGGTTAGTTTATTAAGGAGACGTATTATGACTAATGGGCAAAAATTAAAAGAAATCCTCACAACCCCTGGAATATTGGTGCTCCCGGGTGTTTATGATTGCATAAGTGCTAAGCTTTGTGAAAAAGCCGGCTTTAAAGTGGCCTTTACAAGCGGGTTTGGTATATCTGCTGCAATGCTCGGAAAACCGGATTTTGGCTTTCTAAATGGAACAGAAATGCTCTGGAGCGCTAGCAGGATAATAGAATCGGTCAATATACCGGTTGTGGTAGATATTGATACTGGATACGGGAACCCTTTGAATGTCATGCGTACGGTTGAAGAGGTTGTGAAAATTGGGGGTGCCGGAATTATTCTTGAGGACCAGGAGTGGCCAAAGAAATGCGGGCACTTTGATGGAAAGCAAGTTATTTCAATGGATGAGCATATCAACAAAATTAAAGCTGCTGTAGAGGCAAGAGGAGACTCTGAGCTAATTATTATTGGACGCACTGATGCAAGAGCGACATTTGGCATTGATGAAGCAATTAAAAGAGGACAAGCATATTATGAAGCTGGGGCGGATATAGTTTTTATAGAGGCCCCAAAAACTATAGAAGAGCTAAGAGAAATAGCAGATTCCTTTGATAAAGATGTTCCCCTATTTGCCAATATGGTTGAAGGCGGTAAAACACCATTTCTAAGCTCTAAAGAACTTGAAGAGCTTGGCTATAAAATAGTTGTATATCCACTTGCAGGCTTATTCTCAGCTACAAAAGCCATTGAAAATTGCTTTGAGTATTTGAAAGTAAATGGCACAAGCCAGGGTATAGATGAAATGCTAAATTTCGGAGATTTTGAAGAAGTGATTGATACAGCTAGATATCGACAGCTTGAGTCTAAGTTCAAAGCTGATTAATAATTGATCCTAGATCTAAAGGATTACCGTTTAAAAAAACTTGTCCTAACGAATACCTGGCCTCTATTTGGTATTTCCCGTTTTTTAGGATTAGTATCTGTCGATCAAGCATCTCTTGTACTTCAGCCTGAGCTCTTACTTGTGCTAAATTTTTTATTTCTTCTTCGGATGGAAGTTTTTCATTTCTGCTATTAATCTCATCTGTAATCTCTTCAATTTTATAGTCCCTCAGAAGGTTCTCAAAGAGTAATTGCGAAACTGATAGGTCCATCTCAGCTGATATAGCTGCTAATAAAAAAATTGGGTTTGCCGCCAATTCTGGATTGTCCAGACTGTCCCCACTGGCTGAAATAATAGCGTGTCCAGTAATTTCTCCCTCATTGGTTTTTACAGATAGTTGAGTAATTTCAATTTCCGATGAACTCTCAATTAGTTTTGGCAGGATTTCCATTAATTTTGCCGTAATCATCTCAGTAGCATATGTGCCTTCAGAATTTTGACTCTCGTTAATTGCAACCTGTATCTTTTCAAATACTACTTTATCAATATTTCTTATCTCAAGCTCATATATTCCTGGGCCGTATGTGTTGCCACCTACAGTGATGCTCTCAATGCCTATGTTATGATTGTGGTTTAATAGATTGCCCGTTTGGTTAGTGGAAGCAGCAATTTCAAAATTTCTTAATGTTACTTTATTATCCCCCTCTTCATCTTTACCTTCAGAGCTTAATTCTTCTATTTTTAATAACATATCTCCCAAAGGGTTCTTATAGTTCGAGGTAGGATAATTGAGATTAGACTCAAGATTTATTCCACTTATGCTTACAATTGCATTATTGTCTTCTATTTCGAGACCAGGTGAGTTAAATACAGATGAGACCCTGTTTAGATCTGGTGAGAAGTGTATCAAACCATCAAGCCCTAGCCAATTTAGGGCTGTTCCACTTTGTAATTTTTTATTTCGGGCAGGAACCGAAACCTCAGTAGTGCCGTTTCCGCCAAATGAAAGTGTAGTCTCAAAACCGGCCTGCGGAAGTGAGTTTATAAATTCAGAATACTTCTCTTCAGAATCTGATTTTAAATCAGCATTTGTTTGTATAAAAGCCATAACAGGTGTCAACATAACTTTTCCTTTTGAAATAAGTCCTATTGGAATTGGGCCATGATATATCGCATCTTCTTGATTGATTACCAATTGAGAATTTTCTTCATTCTTATAGGTATATTTAATTTTAGCTAATGACTCTAACCATCCCCTCTCATAATTCCTACTAACAATCTCTAGATTTTCATTCTTGGACACGTTATCTATCAACTTGTTGTATTCATCTTCTGCTTTCATTCCAAACCAGAATGGACTTATTAGTACTGCTAATACTAAAATTATAACTATTGTTAATATTGCGCGCATTTTGCTCCTCTATTTTCAAGTAAAGAGAAATGATTCCTTAGGAACCACTGTTGTTAGTAGCATCTGAGGATTGCATTTCAGATTGCTTTAAATGATAGCTCAGGTCGGTTAGAAATTCACCTAAAATTTCTTCAAGGGCACGGTTCCAACCATTCATCAGTGCATTTGGGGATGCTGCACCAATAGGTTGTTGTGAAGCATATGTCTTATTCATTAGTATATCTGGATTGCTGCCATCATCTGATGTTCTAAGAACAAAAAGCTGTATCCTTAATACTGCACTTGCTGCTGATTCATTTCTGTAATCGCCATATAATTCAACTATGTTTCCTTCAATTGTATATTTTGGAATATATTGGCTAGAAGGATTTAATAGATCATCAAACACCCCTGACTGGTCCAGCCACTGTCTTACAGATTCGGTTATTAAATTGTCTGGAGGTCTAAAGAACTGGTTGTAGAAATCATTTTTAAATTGTAGGTCAGTAGTTCTATAAATAAACTCTCTTCCTTCACTAGCAGGAGAAATGCTAAATCTGTTTACTTCCCCTTTAGCTCCTTGAAAAGTTGCAGTATTTTGTTTTGGAGTTGATAATTCAAATAAGAAAAAAGTTCTCTCTGGATATGGCTTGTTTACATTTGGACATCCATAAAATGTAGCAATAATAAATAGAAATGAAGAGAATAATAGTATTTTTCTAATTTTCATTATCTTCGTTCTCCTCTTTATTGTCATGTCCTAGATGAGGTGGTGGCTCACCAAATAGAACCCAAGATGGGTATCTTCTTACCGTTACCATAAACTCTCTAACGTCCTCGGAAATGCGTTCTACATTTTGAAGAATTGTCTGAACATTATGCTCTCGATTTTGTATAAGACGGTCTGTTCTCCTTAGGGTTACTTTTAGTTCCTCAGTGGTTTGAGAGATATTAGCTAAGGTCTTTTTTACATCCTTACTTTGAATTAATTTATCGGTATTGGCAACTGCTTTGTCCAGGGTATTAATTAGATTCTGTAGGTCTTTACTTAACTGCGGAATATCTGCTTTTTGTACTGCCATATTAAGTGTTGCCATTAGCTCTTCTATATCGTCTGATATTTGCTTGAAATTTATACTTTCAATAGTCTTTGAGAGCTTTTTTATAGTCTGAGCTATTTGTTCAATTGTTCCTGGAGCAGATGGTATATAAGTATTTTTAGGGTGCCAGTCAATATTTAGCGGAGGATATAGGTTAGGGTCTAAGTATACGGCATTTAAAAAAGCAATTCCGGTAACACCTTGAGAGGCAAGCTGTAGTCTAAGCCCATTGTCTATCATTTTTTCTAGTCCTCTTTGACGATCATCGTCGTCTACGAATAGAGGTCTGTTTCCATGCCCACTCCTGCTGGGATATACTTCTGCTCTTACTAATACATATTGATAATCTGTGTCGTAGTCTTGGAATACAAATCCTATCTCGCTTATGTTTCCTACTTGTACGCCTTGGAATTTTAGTGCTGCACCAACTTCTAATCCTTGAACAGACTGGTCAAAATATGTTTCAATAATATATTTCTTTTCAAAGAACTTGCCTGCGCCAAATATAATTATTGCTATAGAGAGAACTAGAGTTCCTAAAATTACAAATAATCCGATTTTAAAGAAGTTAGGTTTTTGACCCATAATGTTATCCGTTCTTTACTGTCTAACCGCCTAATTGCTCATCCGTTTGTCTCTTAAAAAACTTTTGTACCACCGGGATATCTGAATTATCTCTCAAGTACTCGGGATCTCCGGTTGCAATGATACCTTTAATACTCTTATCTAGCATAATAACTCTATCAGCGATATTGTAAATACTGTTTAGCTCATGGGTTACAATTACAAAAGTTACTCCTAGGCTTTTTGCCAGCTGGTTTATCAGCTGGTCGAGCTCTGCGGATGTTATCGGATCAAGCCCTGCTGAGGGTTCGTCAAGAAATAAGATATCCGGGTCAAGAGCCATAGCTCTCGCAAGTGCAGCACGTTTTATCATTCCTCCGCTTAGCTCAGATGGGCTCTTATCTTCTGATCCCGTAAGACCTACAAGATTTAGCTTCATTTTTGCTATCAGCTGCATTGATTCTTTGCTTAGCTCAGTATATTGTTCAAGAGGAAGCATAACGTTTTCTAAGACAGTCATGGACCCAAATAGCGCCCCAAGCTGATAAGCAACTCCAATGTTCTTCAATATTTGAATTCTGTCTGATCCTTCAGCACGAGCAATATCTTCACCTTCAATCATAATGCTGCCACCTGCGGGTCTGTACAAGCCAATCATATGCTTTAGTAGTGTACTTTTACCGCAACCTGAGCCTCCCAGAATTACAAATTTCTCACCCTTAAATACATCAAAGCTGATATTATCTATTATGACATTATCACCATATGCAGCAGTGAAATCCTTTACGTTAATTATTGTTTCAGCCATTTATATTCCCAAAATGTAATATATTACGCCAAAAATTCCATCTACTACGATCATTAGAACAATTCCAACTACTACTGCTTTGGTGGCCGCATCACCTACTGCTGAAGGGCCTTTAGCGGCTCTAATACCGGCAAGACAACCTACCCCCGCAATAATCACAGCAAAAAATAAGGTTTTAAACAATCCTGATAGTAACATTCCATAGGTTGCAGCGTAAGTGAGCTGATTCATATAGGTGGAAAATGTGAATCCAAGCGAAAACATCACAACCAATCCGCCTAACAGCCCAAAGAGGTTTCCAAACACCGTTAGTAATGGGAGCATTAATACAGATGCAATAACTTTTGGAACTACTAAGAATGGCACTGGATCTAGCCCCATAGTATCAAGAGCGTCCAGCTCTTCATTTACTTTCATAGTACCAAGCTCAGCAGCAAACGCTGATCCGCTTCTTCCATTTACCACAAATGCAGTCATTAGAGGCCCTAGTTCTTTGAAATATGCTATTACAAGTAGATCAGCAACAAATATCTGAGCCCCATATTGTTTCATAGGAACAGCAGACTGAAATGCTATCACAAGCCCTACAAGAAAGTTAACTAGTGCAATTATAAATAGAGCGTTAGCTCCAAATTTTTCAGATGTAATTAATACATCTTTCCATCTTATTTTACGGGGACTAAGAATTGCTTGAATTAGAGCTACAGTGACACGACCGGTAAATATTATATTTACCTTGAGCTCTTCCCAAGCGTCAAAACCTGCTTTCCCAAAACGAACTATAAAATTATCTTTGTCTTTTGAATCTGCTTCCTCTGGTTCTTCAAAGTCTTTTGGGTTAAAAAGTTTATAGAGCTTTTTTATGTCATCTGATAGTCCTTCTACTTTAAAAGTGCCACCTGACTCATCTTGTTTTATCCCTAGATCTGTTATAAATGCAATCCCTGAAGCATCACAGTAATCAATACCAGATCCATCAAGAATAAGTTCTTTTGGGTTAGATTTTTTTAGCACAGAAAGAGAATTCTTCCAAATATCTGCTGTTGTGTAGGCGTTTAAAGAACCTTTTACAGTTAGTTTTAGAGTGCTGTTGTTCTCTTGAAAAGATTCAAACGTAGGTTGTGAAATATTGGCATGGGGGTTTGTCATTGTAAATATCCAAATTTACTTGATTCTGGAAAAAATTTTGGCCACTTTACTTATTTTTAGTGAGATTAACATAGAACATTAATCTCAGTCAATTTTCAGAACAAATAGACTTATAGAGCTATAAAGCTCCATTGATGCTGTAATAAATAATTGAGAAATAATAAGACACAGGAAAAACGAAAATCAGACTATCAAATCTATCTAAAACTCCACCATGTCCGGGTACTATATCGCCGGAGTCTTTGATGCCTGCTCCGCGTTTGATTGAAGATTCTACAAGATCTCCCAAAATAGCGGCAGCTGCGACTAGTAGACCAAAAGCAATTGCCCAGTCGGAACTTAGTGGATTTCCAAAAAGAAAATTAACTACGAGTCCTGTAAGTATGCATACTACTATTCCACCGACAGTGCCTTCAATTGTTTTCCCAGGGCTAATTTTAGGAGCAAGTTTGTGTCTTCCAACCATTTTTCCTGTGTAATATGCTCCTGTATCGTTTAGGAATGTACAAGCAACCGCAAATACTACGAGGAAAAATCCCAAATCTGACAGCCCCTGATTATTCTCAGCGTATGTTCTGACATTATCATATTGCCCGATGTTTCTCAGGAGTATTGCATGACCAAGCAGCCATCCTAGATATATAACCCCAAAAAGCGTGGCTCCTATGTTTGTAACTGTCTGACTGAAATCACCTTTTCTTAAGTCTAATATAAGGATTATTAATACCACTGCGGTAAAGCAAAATGTGAAGTAGTAATATCCTAGGTAGGCTGAAAATCCCAGGAGAAGTGATGATATTATTCCAAGAATTTTTTCATTCGGCAGATTCTTAGATTCGAGCAGTTTTTGATATTCAATTTGACCTACCAGTATTAGTGCAAGGAAGAATAGTAGGTATATCACTCCTCCAAGGAGGAAAATGATATACAATATAGGGACTGCAATTGCTGCTGTAATTAGTCTTTGAATTGGGTTGCTCATAGTATTATTACAGATATAATGTCCCTGAAGCAGTTAATATTGCAAATGATTCCCATCGATAGAAGGGTTATATGAATAAAAACGATTTCCAAGCTATTTATAATCCAAACGATAAACCTATGAGTGTAGTAGTTCTGCTGTCAGGTTCGGGAACAAACTTCTTGGAGATATACGAGGAGCAAAAGAGGCTAGAGGATAAGGGCCGGAAAAACTATGGTAGGGTCGATGCTGTATTCACCAATGTTCCAAATTGTATAGGTGTGCAAATAGCAAGTGAATATGGTATTCCTGTGGTTGAGTTTAGCTCTAAGACATATTTTGAGCTTATAGGTAAGGATCCTGATGATGATCAAGCAAGGGAATACTATGATGCGGCTGTAATTCATATGATTGAGCAGGTATGCAGTCCTGACCTTATAGTTCTTGCTGGTTATAGGCGTAGGCTAAGTACAGTTTTTCTGAATAGATACAAGAATAGAGTGGTTAATTTATACCCGGGCGATATTACAAAGGATTATCTTGTTAGAGGTGTAGATGCATCAGTACAGGCTCTCAGGGCAGGAGAAAATAGTCTTAAATGCACTGTTTATTTCCAAAAAGTTGATCAGCGATTCGGGCCTGCTCTCATGCAATCCGCTCCTATTTCACTTGAGGGTTTTACTGAGTCCGACAAAAATCTAATGAGTGAGAAAATCAGGGAAGAAGGAGAATGGAAAATATTCCCATATGCTGTTCACAATCTAATAGCCAAAGGCTGTATTGCTATAGATAGTGAGGATAGTTTATATATGGATGGAGTTAAATTAGAACGGGCAGGATTACAGTATGGAGGGTAAATCAATATTATTTGCCCTTAACCTTTGCCCAAGTATCTCTAAGCGTTACAGTTCTATTAAATACTTGTTCACCGTCTTCAAAACACTTTGAGTCAACTATAAAATACCCTGTTCTCTCAAACTGGTAATTAACTCCGGGTTTGGCATCAGACAAACTAGGCTCAAGATAACAATCCTTAAGTACTTTTAGAGATTCAGGGTTTAATAGTTCTATAAAATCTTTACCTTCTTTGTTATGCTCTGGGTCGGCATCAGTAAACAATCTATCGTAGAGCCTTACTTCTCTTTTGAGTCCATGCTGGGCTGATACCCAATGTATGGTTGCTTTTACTTTTCTTCCGTCTGGAGCATTCCCGCCCTTTGTTTCTGGGTCGTAAGTGCAGTGGAGCTCAATCACCTCACCATTTTCATCTTTTATTACGTCTGTGCAGGTAATGAAATATGCGTATCTAAATCTTACTTCCCTACCTGGTGCAAGACGGTAGAATTTCTTGGGAGGATCTTCCATGAAGTCTCCCCTTTCTATATACAACTCCCTTGAGAAAGGAACTTTTCTTTTCCCTGCACTCTCATCCTCAGGGTTATTTACTGCATCAAGATCTTCAGATTGATTCTCGGGGTAATTAGTGATAATTATCTTTAGAGGGTCCAATACCCCCATTATACGAAGTGCGTTTTTGTTTAAATCGTCACGTAAGCTGTGTTCAAGCAATGCTACATCAATTACGCTATCATTTTTAGTAACACCTATTGTCTCACAAAAATTCTTTATCGATGATGGAGTATAACCTCTTCTCCTTAGACCGGATATAGTCGGCATGCGCGGATCATCCCATCCAGAAACATGACCCTCTTGAACGAGTTGCATCAATTTTCTCTTGCTCAAAACGGTATATGTAAGGTTTAATCTTGCAAACTCTATCTGCCTAGGGGGATAAATCCCAAGCTCTTCTACAAACCAATTGTAAAGGGGTCTGTGGTCTTCAAATTCGAGAGTACATAGTGAATGTGTAATTTTTTCAATTGAGTCTGATTGCCCATGCGCAAAGTCGTACATGGGATATATAGACCATTTATCTGCGGTTCTATGGTGTGGCTGGTTTATAATTCTATACATGATTGGGTCGCGCATATTGATATTATCTGATCCCATATCAATTTTTGCACGAAGTACATGTTCTCCTTCTTGAAACTGACCGTTCTTCATACCTTCGAATAGTTCAAGACTTTCTTCTATTGGTCTGTGTCTGAAGGGGCTTTCTTTGCCTGGTTCACTGAGCGTTCCTCTGTACTCTCTTATTTCATCAGCATTTAGGCTATCAACATAGGCTTTTCCGTCTTTTATAAGCTTAACAGCGTAATCATATAAATTTTCAAAGTAGTCTGATGCATAATGTAACTCATCCCAGCTAAACCCAAGCCACTTTACGTCTTCCATAATGGATTCAACATATTCAGTCTCTTCTTTAGTAGGGTTAGTATCGTCAAACCTAAGATTGCATGTGCCACCGAATTCTTCTGCAACTCCAAAATTAAGGCAGATTGATTTTGCATGTCCTATATGGAGATAACCATTTGGCTCAGGTGGAAACCTAGTTGCCACCCTGCCCTCATTTTTATAATTTGCTTGGTCTTCAGTTATAATCGCCCGTATAAAATCTAGACTCTTGGTTTCCTGTTCCATATCTATCTCCAATCTGAGAGGAAATTAATATTATACGACCTAGTGCAAACATCAACGCATCTTATCTCTAATTTTTAGTCGTGAAGTTGCCTAGTACTATTAAAGCAATTAATATTATGACCCATGTACTTTCCAGCTTATAGACCAAGAAGATTGAGGAAAAACTCTATTGTGCGAGAGCTTGTTGCTGAGACCAAGCTCAGCGTAGATGATTTTATATATCCAATGTTTGTTATGCCTGGCAAAAATAAGCGGGTTCAAGTTAATTCTATGCCCGGTATCTACAAACAGACAATTGACAATCTAATTAAAGAAATACGTGAGGTAAAGAAGCTAGGTATTAAGGCCATACTCCTCTTTGGAATACCTTCACATAAAGATGAGCTAGGGTCTGAAGGGTATGACAAAGATGGAATAATCCAAAGAGCAGTTCGGGAGATAAAAAAGAAAAATAAAGACGTTATTGTCATTACAGATGTGTGTATGTGTGAGTACACAAGCCACGGTCACTGCGGGATAATAAAAGATGGGGACGTGGACAATGATGAGACCTTAGCTCATTTAGCACACATGTCTCTTACCCATGCTGAAGCTGGAGCGGATATAGTAGCTCCATCAGATATGATGGACGGGCGTGTGGGAGTAATCCGGGAAGAGCTTGATGAAAACGGATTTGAGAATGTGGCGATAATGTCATATTCAGCAAAATATGCTTCAGCCTTTTATGGGCCATTCAGAGAAGCTGCTGAGTCGCCACCACAGTTTGGCGATAGACGCACTTACCAGATGGACCCTCCAAATGTTAGAGAAGCGATCAGGGAAGTTGAGCTTGATATAAAAGAAGGTGCTGATATTGTTATGGTAAAACCTGCCTTGCCATATTTAGACGTTCTCCGTGCTGCCAGGGAAGAATTCGATCACCCGGTTGCAGCTTACCAAGTTAGTGGTGAGTACTCGATGGTCAAAGCTGCAGGCAAGCTTGGTTGGATTGATGAAGAGCTTGTGATGATGGAGACGCTTGTTAGCATAAAAAGAGCTGGGGCTGATTTAATACTTACCTATTTTGCAAAGGATGCTGCAAAAATTCTAAACAGATAAAAATTGATGAATTTCTTCTAAATTCTTGATTTTGTGTTGATCCCCAATAGATTCATAGTCATCATCTCTGTCCAGTACCAGTGCTTGTATGCCAAGAGATCTGGCCCCATGAAAGTCATTGTAGATGTTATCGCCAATATGGATGCACTCGTTTGGATCAGATCCAATATCTTTTAGAGCTATATGAAAGATATTCGGATCAGGTTTTGCATGACCCGCCTCGCTAGATATGACAAAACTGTCAAAATACTCATTTATCTCAAGATCGTTCATTACGTCATAAACCCGTGAATCAAAATTTGATATTATTCCAAGTTTATAACTCTTACTTTTTAAGTTTGCTAATACTTCTTTTGTTTCCGGAAAGATCGCCCA
>JABAHS010083382.1_pt1 | contig 18082 bp, 16 predicted proteins | sample 7062111 | NCBI WGS metagenome assembly JABAHS01 (sample SAMN14534600, study PRJNA622989) | marine sediment metagenome | biome: marine biome [ENVO:00000428]; feature: marine pelagic biome [ENVO:01000023]; material: deep marine sediment [ENVO:00002113]; isolation source: pool of 4 deep marine... | reverse complement strand
GCAGAGTCCACGTCGGGGCGCGGACGGAAGGCATCGCGCGAGATGCGGAACAGCTTCTCCACCGCCGCCACCGACTGGACGCCCACGGTCAGAGCTCCGTACGCCTTGTGGCCCGGCTCCGCCGCCAGGCGGTCCGCCACCTCCTTCTGGACCGTGAGCACCATCCGCTCGGGTCGCGTCCTCGCGTCGAGAACGTGAAAGATGAGCGGCGTGGTGATGCCGTAGGGGATGTTGCCGATCACCTTGTACGGCGCGCCACCGGTCAGCTCGTCGATCGAGGTCTCGAGCACATCGGCGTGAACGACCGTGACGTCGTCCCGCGCCCCGTACTCGTCAACCAGCCGTGCCGCCAGGTCATCGTCGAGCTCGATCAGGACCAGGCGCGACACGGCCCCCGCGAGGTGGCCGGTCAGGGCTCCGGAGCCGGGGCCGATCTCGAGGACGAGGTCCGCCGGCTCCGGCGCCAGCGCCTCGACGATCTTGCGCTGCAGGTTGGGATCGACGAGGAAGTTCTGGCTCAACGACTTTTTCGCCCGCTGCCACCCGAGCTCCCTCCCCATTCCCTACCTCCCCGAATCCCCGAATCCCGGAATCCCCGAATCGGCTTCTGAATTCGCTGATCCCCAATTCGAAATTCCCACCACAAACATCAAACTCGAAGAACGAGCGCCGTCTGATCGTCCGGCGCCACGTCGCCGCTGCGGCCACGCACCTCGAAGATCTTGTCGACGATCCGCTCCGCCGGCAGATCACGGTTCGCAGAGATCGCGTCGACGACCAGGCGCTCGGTGGTGCGCAACGATGGGTTGGTGAGGCCGTCGGTGAACAGGCAGAGGAGATCGCCGGGTTCCCAGGGCACCGACGCCTCGCCGTACGAGCCCAGCTCGGCGATGCCGAGAGGGGGGCTGGTCGCGCCGAGGCGCTCGGGCGGCCCGTCGGCGTGCACGCGGAACGCGTGTGCGTGACCGGCGTTCGCGTACGTCAGTGCCCCCCGAACCGTATCGACCACCCCGTAGAACACCGTCATGAACATCTCGGTGCTCTCGAGCTTCTGGATCAGCGACTGATGGATGGCGCGCAGCAGGTCGCCCGGTGACGCCGTCTCCCGGGCGTAGATGCCGGTCACGCTCATGGTGAGCGCCATGATCAGCGAGGCGCCGAAGCCGTGCGAGGTGACATCGCCCAGCATGGCCCCGAGGCCGCCGTTCGCCAGGTTGAACAGCTGGTAAAAGTCACCGCCCACCGGCCGGGCCGGTACGCTGCGGGTGGCGACGTCGGCGCGCTCGCGGAACTCGCTCAGATCGGGCAGCAGCTTGGTCTGGAGGTCGTGGGCCAGCTCGAGCTCGCCGATCAGCCGTTCTCGGGCGATCACCTCCTCGAACAGGCGGAGGTTCTCCACCGCGCTGCCGATCTGTCGCGCCAGCGTCATCAGCAGGCGCGTCTCCCCGACGCCGGAGACCACGGCGCCTGAGCCGCGACCGATCAGGTTCAGTACGCCGACGGTTCGTTCCGAGCCGCCGGGGCTGATCGTGATGATCGGCACGGCCACCCAGGGCAACGGCTTGGCGATGAACCGCTCGGCCAGCTCGGGCGGCAGGTCGCGGGCCTCGTCGAGGCGGACGGTGCGGTTCTCGCGAAACGCGAGGGCGGAGACCGAGGCGGGCGATGAGACCGAGACCCGGTCGACGGTCATGACCGACGGCCCCTCGGAGGCGGCCAGCACGAGCTCCTCGGTATCCGGCTCGTAGATCCAGAGCGACGCTCGATCGGCGCCGGTGACGTGGATCACGCCCTTGAGGATCTGGCTGGCGGCGTCCTCGAGGCGCGTGAACGCGCCGAGCGTCTCGGTGATGCCGTGGAGCAGCTCGATCTCCTCCTGACGCTCGGCCAGTTCGCGGCGGCTCTCGGCGAGGCGCGACTCGTAAGCGAGGGCGCCGTCCAACAGGTCGCGGGCGAACTCGGCCCAGCGCTGTTCCTCGGCGTGGCCGTCGCCGCGGACCTGGACCGCATAGCGGATCCCCGGCGTGCGAAGCCAGTGGAGGGTACCGTCGGGCCGAGCGAGCTCCGGCTCCTGCGGGGCCACATGCTGGAGCGTGCCGTCGACGCTCTCGGCCCACAGATGCAGATCGGCGTCGGCGCTGACCCGGATCCGCTCGACCAGCCCGACCAGCGCCTCGGCGTCCCGGCTGGCCGGCCGCACCGATTCGCCGACGGTGGCTTCTTCCCACTCGCTGCGCAGGGTGACCGTGACCGAGTTGCCACGCTCGTTGAAGGCGAGGTCGTCGGCCAGCTGGCGGAGCAGGAAGAGACCGCGACCGCGACTCAGTTCGAGGGCATCGTCGTGCCGCGGATCGGGCAGCCGGCTGTGATCGAACCCCGGTCCCTCGTCGGTGACCTGCACCTTGATGCGCCACGCGTCCACGCTCGCCCGCAGCCTGACCTTCTTGTCCCGGTCAGCGTCGTTCCCGTACTGGATCGCGTTGGAGAGCACCTCGCTGAGCGCCACCCGCAGGTTGACCAGCGTGCGCGGGCCGTAGCTGCGGTAATCGCGGGCGCAGCCAGCCAGAAGGCTTACCACGTGCTCGATGATCGACAGGTCGCTGGGCAGCTCGAGGTTGATCTCGTTGGACATGTAGCGGTCGAGCTCGCCCGGCTTCGCACCGGGCGGCCGCGACATACCGGCCAGCTTCCGCTCGAGATCGTCCTCAGTGACCGGCAGGGTCAGACAGTCGTGACAGCCGTGCTTGAGGGCGAAGGCAGCGTCACGGATGTTGGACTCGGTGGGATCGGCCAAGGCCCATAAGATCGACCGTGGGAACAGCTGAGCGAGCGATGCCCACTGCTCCGCGGTGGGACGCAGGCTGATGTCGGTGAGAACCAGATCCGGGCGTGCGTCGGCGTGGGCCTCCAGATGGTTCAGGGTCGAAAGGACATGCCCGCTGAAGCCCACTCCCGAGAGCGCGCCGCTCAACTCATCGCCTAGCTCCGGACGCTGGGTGATGATGAGCGCGGTCCCGACTCCACCGTCGCACCCATGCATGATGGAATCAGAAATCCGTCAGAGCCTCGTCCCGCGAATCGGCGATCAGGAACAGCGTATCCAGCTTGGTGAGCTCGAAGAGGGTGCGGAGATCCTCGTTCAGGTTCGACAGGCGCATCTCGCCGCCCTTCTCACGGATCTTCTTCGACAGGCTGACCAGCACGCCCAGGCCGGACGAGTCGATGTAGGCGGTATCCTTGAAGTCGATCAGGAACTTGCGGTGACCATCTTCCAACAGCTTGAGCACATCGTCCTTGAGTTCCTGGCGATTGCCAACGATCAGCTGACCGGTCACCTCGACGACGGTCACGTCACCCTGGGTTGTCACTTCGAAGTTCATCTAACCCCCCTGGGGAAGCGGTGTGCGGTGTGCGGTACGGCGGTGTGCGGTGCACGTCCACGGTGACCGGTGCACACGGCAACGGCATCGCATAACGACCACCGACCCACTGACCCACTGACCGACTGACTACTCCTCAAGAGTAGGGGCGCCCGTGAGCAAATCAAGAGCCGGCCTGAACCGCTGTCACATAGGCCACCCATTCGATGCTCGCCGGGTCGGCGCCACGGGACAGATCGTTGTACGGGAGCGCCAGCCCGTGAAGGATCGGCCCGATCGCGGTGGCTCCCGCCAGGCGCTCGACCAGCTTGTACGCGATGTTCCCGGCGCCCAGGTCCGGAAAGATGAGCACGTTGGCCTGACCGGCGACGGGGCTGCTGGGCGCCTTGCGCTGGCCGACCTGGCGGATGAGCGCGGCGTCGGCCTGCAGCTCGCCGTCGGCGGCCAGGTCGGGCCGCTTGTCTTTCAGCAGCTCGAAAGCTTTCCGCATCTTCTCGGCCGCCGGGCTCCGGGCGCTGCCGTGGGTCGAGAAGGAGAGGAAGGCGACGTGAGGCACGTCGCCGACCACGACGCTACGCATCTCGGCCGCCTGCAAAGCGATCTCGACCAACTGTTCGGGGCTGGGGTTCGGTATGACGCCGGAATCGGCGAAGGTCAGCACTTCGGGCTCGTCGGTGCCACGGAACGAGGGCACCACCATGTAGAAGGCGCCGGTCACGTAGCTGTGGCCGGGCGATGTCCCGACGCAGCGATAGGCGGCGCGGACCACGTCGCCCGTGGCGTGGTCCGCGCCGGCCACGACGCCGTCGGCGTCGCCCGCCCGCACCATCAGCCCGGCAAAGTAGAGCGGATCCGCGACGCGCTCGCGTGCCGTCCGGTCGTCCAGCGCTTCCTGGGGTCTGATCTGTCGATAGAAGTCGGCGTAACGAGGGAGCTCCGGATCGTCGACAGGACAGCGAATCGGCCCCTTCCAGCCAGGCGGCGGCCCGACGGTACAGTCGGGAGTCAGGAGGATGGGCTCGATGTGTCCGTGGTCCTGGAGGCGAACGGCGGCGTCCTGCACGCGCTCATCGTGGCCCTCCGCCAGAATGATGCGGCGGCCGGCGCTCTCGGCGCGCTGCGCGAGCTGCTGCAGGAAGCCCACGGCGGCTCAGCCGGCGAGCTTGGCCTGGAGGCGGTCGAGCACGGGCTTGGAGACGAACTGTGAGACGTCGCCGCCCAGCGACGCGATCTCGCGGACGAGCGATGCGCTGAGAAACGTGTACTCGACCCCGGGCGTCATGAAGACCATCTCGAGCTCGGGATCGAGCTCGCGGTTCATCAGGGCCATCTGGAACTCGTACTCGAAATCGCTCACGGCGCGCAGCCCCCGAACCACCAGGTGAACGTCCACCCGGTCGCAGAACTTGACCAACAGGCCACTGAAGTCGGTTACCTCGATTCGCGGCTCGTCGGCGAAGCACTCCTGAAGCATCTCCAGCCGTTCCTGGACGCTGAACAGGCGCGCCTTCTCCTGCGTCGGATAGTGGGCGACCGCAACCATCAGCCGGTCCACGAACTTCAGGCTGCGCCGCGCGATGTCCTCGTGGCCCAGCGTGAGCGGATCGAAGCTCCCGGGGTAGATGGCGGTTCTCTGTTCCGGCATTCGGGCCCCCATTGTTGGTGGGTTGGTGGGTTGGTGGGTTGGTGGGTCGGTGGCTCGCTAACGAACCTACCAACGCACCAACCTACCAACCTACCGACCCAATTCGCCTACTCCGTGATGAACGTGACCACCGTATCCCCATACCTCCGCTGCTCCGCGCCGTCCGGCAGATCGAACGTCTCGTCGACACGATGCTCGACCGAGAGTATGCGAGCGAACGGAAGATCCATGTACCGCGCGACCAGGCGCTCCGCCAGTCCCCGACCGTAGGGCGGGTCGGCCAGGGCGATGTCGAAGGCCCCTGCCGCAAGGCCGTCGATGTAGCGGAAGACATCGGACTCGACCACGGTCACCCGATCGCCTGCGTCCAGAGCCGCGACGTTCTCGCGCAGGCAGCGAAGCACGCGACGGTCGCGCTCGACCAGGGTCGCGTGGGCCGCGCCCCGGGACACCGCCTCCAGGCCCAGCGCGCCGGTCCCGGCGAACAGGTCGAGGACCCGGGCCCCCTCCAGCTCACCGCCCAGCACGTTCAGCCACCCCTCCCGGACCCGGTCCGACGTGGGGCGCATGTCGATGCCCCGCGGCACGGATATGCGCCGCCGCCCCCAGATGCCCGCTACGATTCGGACGCCGCCCACGCCCTTCGGAACCTCCTCGCCAGGTGCCGCCGGTTGACGGTTAAGAAGCTAAGCTCGCGGCCGTTCCCGGCAAACTCCGGCTTTCCGGCCTGTCGAGGCGTGGCAGATCGGGGTCACCTCCCGGATTCATTCCGGGCCAGGTGCGAGGCCAAGCGCCGTGTCCTCCGTTTGGGACCTCGTAAGCGCCGGCAACCCCGGCGTGGCCGTGGAGTTGGTGGTGTCGGCAAGCGGGTCGTGCCGGTGTGAAGTTTTGTGGCCCTAGGTGACGCCGCAGGCTCAGCTCTCCTCGGCGCGGGGAACCAGCAGACAGGACCGACCCGCGTGCCGCAGGACGTGCTGCGATATGCTGCCCAGCAGCATCCGATGCAGGAACCCGTGGCCATGGGTGCCCAGGACGAGCAGGTCGGCATCGAATGTCTCCGCCGCCTCGACGATCTCGGGACCGGGGGTCCCGCGGCGGGCCTGGGTGTCGATCTCGATCTCTGCCGACGAGGCGGCCTTGTCGACCAGCTCGTCGAACCGCGTCCTGGCCGATTCCTCCAATCCGCGGCGCACGTGGATCGACGCGTCCTCCGCCCGGGCCTCTCGCGCCTGATCCTGCGCCTGCTGTTCGTTGAGCCGGTCGAAGGCGTCCAGCCACTGGGGTGACAGGCCGGCTCCTTCGCCAGGGGCCATCGGTATCGCGACGTTGCCGACGGTTACGACGTGAAGATCTCCGTCGGCGCGGCCCGCCAGCGCGGCCGCCGTCACCACGGCGTCCTGCGATGATTCCGTCCCGTCCGTCGCCACCAGAATACGTTCCAAATCAGCCACCTGTTTGCCTCCTACCGTTCGGTCACTCTGTCGGGGCATGCCCGCCGCGGCACGAAGGGGCCGTACGCCTCGATCGCCGCGGCCGCGATGAGCCCCGCGCTCTACCTAAGATTCCAGAAAGTTATCGACGCCGCCGACTATCGCTCGTAAGTGCCCACGAGCTCACCCTCATCGAGGATACGGTCCTTGATCGCCTCGAGGACGGTGTCCTTGTCGGCCTCGGCCGGAAGGTCCACCTCGCTGCCCAGCGCGTAAACCTTGAAGTGGTAATGGTGCGTGCCGTGCCCCTTCGGCGGCGCCGGGCCGTCGTAGCCCACGTTCCCGGCGCTGTTGGTGCCCTGAAGGGCGCCAGCAGGCTGGTCCGGCTTCGGTCCGACGGTAACGCCCTCGGGCAGGCCCTGGACGTCGCCCGGGATGCCGTACATCACCCAATGGACGTAGGGCTCGGGGGTGGGCGCGTCGGGATCATCGACGATGAGGGCCAGCGCCTGGGCGTCGGACGGGACGTTTTCGAACTGAAGCGCCGGCGAGACGTTCTCGCCGTCCTGAGAGTATTTTGTGGGAATCCGCTCACCCGGGCCGAACGCATCGCTCTTTATCCTGATGCTCATGGTCGCTCCTTCCTTCCTGCCTGGTCGGCGCGTCAATCGAACTCGAACTCACGTTGATAATGAGGGTCCACGGGGGTTGAAGGACATAGGACAATCGCCCCTTTCCCCATGGTTGGATTTCCGACTCGCCACGGTGGTCATCGTGGTGATCGCCACACTGCTGGGGCTGTGGCCTTGAAGCGGCGCACGCCGGGTAACCGGGCCGCGCGCCGCTAAGATTCGGACGCGGCCCCGACCGCTTCGGCAGGTCGCAGATCGACGACCCGGGCCTGGATGTACTCGACGCCTTGCCACGACTTGAGGCCCAGGTGGTACGCCAGGTCGATCCGCGACGACTCGTCCAGCCACTCCGCCTCGGCCGCCTGGCCGAAGGCGATCGCTTCGGGGACCGCGCCGGCACCCACGTCGAGGCGCAGCCGCAGATGGTCTTCGCCCACGATCTGCGGGGCGCCCCGTAGACCGACGTTCCGAGCCAGGAAGACCGGCTTCGGGTTCCCCTGACCGAACGGTCCGAAGTGGGCCAGGACGCGCCAGAGATCCGGCGTCACGGCGGACAGGGGAAGGTCGAGATCGACGTTCAGCCGCGGCCGCAGGTCTTCCGGCTCCAGTTGCTCCCGGGCCACGCCGTCGAGTGCCTGGCGAAAGGCCTCGACCCGGTGGGCCTCGATCTGCAGGCCGGCGGCGTACCGATGGCCCCCGAACTGCACCAGATGCGGCGCGCAGGCCCGGAGCGCGTCGTAAAGGTGGAACCCCGGGATCGAGCGGCCGGAGCCCTTTCCCGCCGCGCCCTCCAGGGCGATGAGGACGGTGGGCCGGTAATAGCGCTCGACGATGCGGGAGGCGACGATCCCGATCACACCCGGGTGCCAGTGCGAAGAGGCCAGGACGATCGCCCGGTCGCGGTCGGGATCGAACGTCGTCTGCAGGATCTCGTCGGCCTCTTCCAACGTCGCCCGGTCCACCTCCTGCCGGATCCGGTTCTCCTCGTCGACGACGGCGGCCAGCTCGGCGGCCTCGACCTCGTCATCGGTGAGCAGGAGGCGCAAGCCCCGCATCGGGTCGCCCATGCGGCCGACCGCGTTGATCCGCGGCCCGATGATGAACGCGATCTGGCCGGCGTTGATGGGACGCTGCGTGTTGACCCCGGCCACTTTGAGCAGGGCGCGGAGCCCGGGGTTCGGCGTGCGTCGCAGCACCTTGAGCCCGAAGCGGGTGAGCAGCCGGTTCTCGCCGGTGAGCGGGACCAGGTCGGCGACGGTGGGGACGGCGACCAGGTCGAGGTAGCGGTACAGATCTTCGACGCTGCGGCCGCGTCGCTGGTACAGCGCGTGCAGCAGCTTGAACGCGACGCCCGAGCCGCAGAGCACCTTGTCGGGATAGCCGCAGTCGGCCCGGTGGGGGTTGAGCACCGCCGCGGCCGGCGGCAGCTCGGGGTGCGGCGTGTGATGGTCGGAGACGATGACGTCGACGTTTTGGCTTCGGGCCGCGGCCACGGTCGCGTGGGCCGTGATGCCGCAGTCGCAGGTCAGGACCAGCGAGGCGCCCAGCTCGACGGCCCGGGCGAGCCCGGCGGGCCCGAAGTCGTAGCCGTCCCTCAGGCGATGGGGGACGAACGCCTCCACGTCGGCGCCCAGCTCGTGGAGCGCTCGGGTGAGCATGGCCGAGCCGCACACGCCGTCCACGTCGTAGTCGCCGTGCACGAGGATCCGCTCGCCGTCATCGATCGCTCTCGTGAGACGCTCGACGGCGCGGTCCATTCCCGCCATCGACCACGGGTCGTTCAGGTCACGGAGCCGCGGCCTCAAGAACGCCCTGGCGGCTTCGGGATCGGCGTAGCCGCGCCCCACCAGCACCGCGGCGACGGGCTCCGGGATGTTGAGCTGATCGACCAGCGCCCGGACGCGGGCGGGGTCGGCGGCCTCACGTAGCCTGTGTATCGGCTTCACACTCCTCCTCCCTTCCCCTCAACTCCGACTCTTTATCGTGCTCGCTATCGTTATCCTGATCGTACTCGTCGGCGATCATCGAGCGATCAATGTTGAGATCTCAACGTCCAGGGTGAACATCCAACGTCCAACATCCAACGTCCAACTTCCAAGTTCCCCGATACAATATAGGGCCAAGTTCCGACAGCTTGGCTCATTTGTCGAGGTGAGTAGGGTACAGGATAACCCCACAACCCTCGCAGGTGATGAGCTTCGACATCCCACGAATCTCCATCTCCTGCATCGTCGTGACCGCGGTGAAACAATTGCCGCAGGCCATGTCCTCGGTGAGCGGAGCCATGGCGAGCCGGGAACGGCCGCTGTGGATCCGATCGTAGAGAGCCAGCGCCGAATCGTCGATGCGGATTGCCAGGTTGTGGCGCCGATCGCGCTTGATCGCCAGCTGCTCTTCCAGCTCCTTGACCCGCTCCTCCAGCTGCTGGCCCCTGGGGCCCGCTTCGATCTTGGCACCCTCGAGCCCGGCCGCCTTCTCCTTTCGCAGGTCCTCGAGCTCCTCGACGACCTGCATCTTCTCGAGCGTCTGGTCCTCGAGCTTGCGCAGATCCTGCCTCACGAGATCGAATTCCAGCGTGGCGGCGCTGTACTGGCGTTCGTTCTGGACCTTGTTGGTCCGGTTCCGGAGCCGGTTGAGGGCGTCGCGCTTCTCGTCCACGGCCCTCTCCAGGGCCCGGGCCTCGCGGCGCGCGTGCTCCAATTCGGTATCGATCCGCTCGAGGGCGTCGTCCAGGCCGGCCACGCCCTCGTGCATGGCGGTCAAGGCCTCTTTCGATCCCTGGATCTCGCGCTCCAGATCGACGATCTCCGAATCGATCCGGTGAAGGTCGAGCAGTTGCTGCAGCAGGCTTTCGTTGTCGCTTGCGGAATTCATGGCTCCTAACCGTTTGAAGTTCGTTCAGGCTCTTCTGAACAGACCGCGCCCCGGCGTACGGACACCGAGCGCCGAGAGCTCCTGTCGTATCCTCTTGATCTCCGATGCCAGCTCGACCCCGGCCCGCGTATCGGCGACGAGCACCTCGGTCATCAGGTCGGCCAGCCGCTTCTCCAGCGACCGGGCGCGAAGCCGGGCGATGGCGTCGTCGAGCACCGCATCGGGGTTCGTGAGCTCCTCAGGATCCGCCGCCAGCCCCCGCACCCGTTCGTACAGCTCCGCCGGCAATTTCTCCGCCCAATCGAGGGAGTCGCTCTCGTCGGGATCGGCCGGCTGCCGGTCCATGGCGTCGAGCAGCGCCCGGTAGATCTCCCGGTAGGTCGGCGTCAGGAAGCTCTCCGGCTCCACCAGCTTCGCCACGGCGGGGACGAGCGTGCGGTCGCGCACCAGCAGGAGGAGCAGCTTGCGCTCGGCACCCAGCTTGGGGATCTCGGCCGCCGGCGTCTCGGCCGGCCGCTGCCCCGCCCGGCGGCGGCCCTCGGCGGCGGCGCGCTCCAGCTCTCGCTGTAACGTCGCCTTCTGGACGCCGGTCACCTCGGCCACCCGGTCCAAGTAGATGTCGCGCAGCGCCTCGTCGGCGCTGGCCCGAATGGTGACCATCAGCCCGTCCACCGCACGCCGCCTCCCCTCGATGGAGTCGAGGTACCCCTGCTTCTCCAAGATCTGGATCTTGCGGTCGATGACGTCGATCGCAGCACCGGTATACTCCTCGAGAGCGCCGGGCCCGCCTTTCTGCACGATCGAGTCGGGATCCTCGCCGCGGGGCAGCGTGGCGACGCTGGGGTGGACACCGGCGCGCAGCAGCTCGTCCGCCGCCTTGAAGGTGGCCACCAGGCCGGCCCGGTCGCTGTCGTAAAGCAACAGCGCCCTCCTGGCGTAGCGGCTGAGCAGGCGCGCCTGATCCTCGGTTAACGCGGTGCCCAGCGGCGCGACCACGTTCCCGATCCCGGCGGCCGCCAGCGCGACCAGGTCCATGTAGCCCTCGACGACCAGGAACACGCCCTCGCGGCGGATCGCGCTGCGGCTCCAGTCCAGCCCGTAAACGATCTTCCCCTTGTGGAAGATCGGCGAGTCGGGCGAGTTGATGTACTTGGGCGCGTCCCTGTCGGCCAGCAGGCGGCCGCCGAACCCGATCGTGCGGCCGCGCAGATCGCGGATGGGGATCATCATTCGGCCGCGGAACATATCGAAAGGCTCCCGGGCCCGCTCGCTGGTCTTGATCAGGCCGACGCGAAGCAGCACCTCGTCGTCGATCTCGTGCTTCGCGGCGGCGTCGCGCAGGCCGCGCCAGTCGTCGGGCGCGAAGCCGAACCCGAAATCCCTGACGGTCGCCTCCGGCAGGCTGCGGCGCTGGAGCAGGTACTCCCGGGCGCGCGCGCCGTCTTCATCGTCCCAGAGGCGTTTCGCGTACCAGTCGGCGGCGAACGCCACCGCCTCCCGCAGGTCGCGATGGGGATCCTCCTCGCGTCGCTGGTCGTACTCGGGGACCTCGATGCCACAGCGCTCGCCGACGAACCGGACCGCATCGACGAATTCCAGCCCCAGCAGCTTCATCGGGAACGAGAAGACGTCGCCGCCCTCGCCGCAGACGAAGCACTTGAAGATCCCGCGCTCCGGGTCGACGGAGAAGTTCGGGCCGTCGCCGCCGTGCAGCGGGCAGGGGCCGCGGTACGTCCGGCCGCTGCGGCGCAGCGAGACGTACTCGCCGACGATCTGCACGATGTCGGCCTGCTCGCGGATCTCCTCAATCAGTTCGTCCGCAACCATCGCCCGCCCAGTTCATCCTACTCCTACTCATTCTCGTACTCGTGATCGTACTCGTACTCGTATTCGAGCCGTAGGGAGTACGAGTAGGATAACGAGTACGATCACCTGTGGGAGTCCGAGTACGATAGATCATGACTCGAGCTCCAGGATCGTTACACCCGAGCCGCCCTCGTGGCGGTCGCCCAGCCGGTGCGACTTTACCCGCTTGTCGCCGCGCACCTGCTCGGTCACGGTCTCACGCAGTACGCCGGTCCCCTTGCCGTGGATGATCCGCAGCTGCCCGAGGCCGGCCAGGACGGCTGCGTCCACCGCCCGGATCACCTCCATCCGCGCCTCCTCGGCCACCATGCCGCGGAGATCGATCTCGTGGCGGGCGTCGGGCTCGTCGCCCGAGTCGTGGCCGCCGGTCTCGGCCTTCTTTTTCGGCTCTCCTTTCTTACTCAGAACGGTGGGCGATAGTTGCAGCTTCACACCGCCCATCTCGACGACGACGTCCTTGCCGCGCCGCTCGACGACCCGGCCCTCGCGCTCCATGGTCGACACCCATACCCGGTCGCCCGCCTCGAAGGCCGCGCCGTCGCCGGCCTCTCGTTCCGGCCCGCGGCTGCGCAGCGCCCGGGAGTGCTCGCGCAGCCGCGCCTCCAGCTCGCGCCGCGCCTGCCGGGCCGCCTCGCGATCCGCCTTCATCGCCTCATCCAGCTTCCGGCGGGCGTCGAGCAGGAACTCCCGGGCACGCTCGTGGGCCTCGCGCTCCAGGGCCCGCTGCTGTTCCTTCAGCTCGGCGGCCTCGCGCTTCTGCGCCTCCGACCGGCTCTCCAGCTCGCGCTCGCGCTGCTCCAGCTCGGCGATCCGCTCATCGAGCTCGGCCTCCTTCGCCTCCAGCTCCGCCAGCAGTCGGGCGGTATCGAGCTCCTCCTGGCTCAGGGACGATCGGGCGGCCTCGACCACGTCGCCGGGGAAGCCGACCCGCTCGGCCATGGCGAGGGCGTAGCTGCGGCCGGGCCGCCCCTTGATCAGCCGATAGAGCGGCCGCAGCTCCCCGGCGTCGAAGGCCAGGCCGGCGTTGACGATCCCGGCGTGCTCCGCGGGCAGCGACTTCAACTCGCCGAGGTGGCTGGTGGCCAGCGTCATGCACTCGCGCTGCGCCAGCTCGATGAGCACCGCCCGGGCCAGGGCAGCGCCCTCGATCGGGTCGGTGGCGCCGCCGATCTCGTCGATCAGACAGAGCGACTCGGGCTCCGCCCGGTCGAGGATCTCCTGGATGTTCCGCAGATGGGCGGTGAAGGTGGAGAGCGACGCGTCGATCGACTGCTCGTCCCCGATGTCGGCGAAGATTCCGGTGAACACGGGGATCTGCGAGCCGGGGCCCACCGGCGGCAGGATCCCCGCCTGCGCCATGGCGGAGACCAGGCCCACCGCTTTCAGCAGGACCGTCTTGCCGCCGGCGTTCGGTCCGGTGACCAGCAGGGTGTGCTCGCCGGGGTGCATCGCCAGATCGAACGGGACCAGCGGCTCGGGCGACTCGAGCAGGAGCGGGTGCCGGCCGTGGATGACACGGTAGCCGTGCGCGCCGCGATCGACCAGCTGCGGCCGGGCGCAGCCCCGGGCCAGGGCGTAGCGTCCCCGGGCGAAGAGCGAGTCGATGATGACCAGCCGGTCGAAGCTGTCCTCGAGCTCGGACGCCCGCGGCCGCAGCGCGTCGGTCAGCTCGCGGAGGATGCGTTCGACCTCGCGGCCCTCCGATATCTGGAGCTCGCGCAGATCGTTCATCGGCTCGATGGCGGCGGCGGGCTCGATGAACAGGGTGGCGCCGCTGGCCGACTCGTCGTGGACGATGCCGCCGACCTCGGAGCGGCCCTCGCGGCGGACCGGGATGCAATACCGGTCGCCCCGGATGGTGACCGACGCGTCGGCGACGACGAACCGATCGGGAAGCCCGGCGATGATCGATTCGAGCTGCCGGACCAGATCGCTGCGGGCGTTTCGGATGCCGCGGCGCAGCCGCTTGAGCTCGGCCGAGGCGCTGTCTTTGAGCTTCTCCGTCTCGAGATCGATCGCGCCGGCCAGCCGTGTCTGCAGCTCCTCGTCCTTGATCAGTCCGTCGGCAACGGCGCCGAGGCCCGGGAAGTCCGCGGCGTGGGGCAGAACCGACCGCCTGACCTGCCGCGCCGACTCGATCAGCCGGAGCGTTTTCGCCAGCTGCGGCTCGGTCCACACCGTACCCTCGATGTGGAGACGCTCGAGCGCGGAACCCAGTTCCGGGATGTGGGGCGGCGCCCACCCCTCGTCCCGGATCAGCCAGCTCACCATCTCGTCGACGCGATCGAGGGCGGCGTAGACGGCGTCCCGGTCCGGCAGCGGCTCCAGACCGCGCACCGACTCGGCTCCGGGCTCGCTGGTCGTGTAACCGGCGACGATGTCGAGCACCCGATGGAACTCGAGCGCGGCGAGTGCGTGGCGACTAGGATCCAAGTTCAGTGCGTCAGTTTGCAGTGTCTCGGTGTGCAGTGCTCGAGTAAGCAGCGCTTAAGGTCCAACGCCGTTCCAACCACACACCGGACACGGCACACCGCATACTGAAACGGGGGTGTCGGCTCGCTGGCCAACACCCCCTCCGTTTCGTGTCGTGAGCACGTTCCGGCGGCGATCGGATCCGAGGATTATTCGATCAGTCACCCGAACTCCTACCCTCCAGTTCCTCCCGAACGATTCGGTTCACCTCTTTGCCCTCCGCCCGGCCTTTCACCTGAGGCATCACCGCCCCCATCACGGCTCCGATGTTCGTGGCGCCGCCGTCGATGGCTGCCACGACGATCTCGCGTATCTCCTCCTCTTCGAGCTGGGGCGGCAGGTACTCTCTGAGAATCTCCGCCTCCGTCCGCTCGGCTTCAGCCCGTTCCGGACGAGCCGCCATCGACTCGGCCGCCTCGATTCGCAGCTTGACCGCCTGGGCCAGCACGTCGACGACCTCCTCGTCCTCGAGCTCGTGGCCGACGTCGATCTCGCGGTTGCGGATGTCGGACAGGATCGTGGAAAGCAGCCGCGCACGGTCCTTCGCGCCGCCGCGCCGCGCCGCGTTCATGTCGCTCCGAATCCTGTCCTTCAGCTTCGTCGTCTCAGCCATCCGCGAGCCCCGTTGGTGCCGCTTCGCCCGTCGCCGGTGGCGGACCGCCCGCCCACCGACGCCGAAACGGCGACTCGATCTTAACCGACCGCCGTCGCGGCCGTCAACGTCAGCCTGGCGGCCAGCCCATGGCGCGGCCGCCGAGCACGTGGAGATGGATGTGGAAGACCGATTGGCCGGCGCCCGGGTTGCAGTTGAGCACCGTGCGGTACCCCTCCTCGGCGATCCCTTCCTCGGCCGCGATCTCCTTCGCCGCCAGGAGCAGCCGGCCGAGCATTTCGGCCTCCCCGGGTCCCGCTTCGTTCAGCGTGGCGATGTGCTGGCGCGGAATCACGAGTATGTGGGTGGGCGCCTGCGGATTGATGTCCCGGAAGGCGATCCACTCTTCGCTCTCCCTGACGGTGTCCGCCGAGACGTCGCCCGCGGCGATCTTACAGAACAAACAGTCGTCGGCCATGTCGCGCTCCAGGTGTATCAGTCGAACAAAGCATCCTTCACCTTCTGCCAGAAGCCGCCGCCGTCCTGGCTGACCTCGGCGGGGCTCTCGATCGTTGACAGCTGCTCGAACAGCTCGCGCTCCTCGTCGGAAAGCTCGCTGGGCGTCACCACGACGACACGGACGAAGAGGTCACCGCGGCCGCCCCGGCGCAGATGGGGCAGGCCCTTGCCGCGCAGCTGGATCACATGGCCGGTCTGGACCCCGGGCGGGACCTTGACCCGGGCCGGTTGGGTCAGCGTCGGGACTTCGACGGTGGTGCCCAACGCGGCCTGGCTGAAGGTCACGGGGAGATCGTGGACCAGGTCGGCACCGCGCCGGGTGAAGCGCGGGTCGGGCTCGACCTCGATGACGGCCAGAAGGTCGCCGCGCGGGCCGCCGCGGCGGCCGACGTTGCCCTGGCCGCGGAGGGTCAGGTAATCGTCGGTGGCCACCCCCGGCGGAATGTCCAGCTCGAACGACATCTCCCGCTTCTTGCGGCCCTCGCCCTGGCAGGTTCGGCACGGATCGTCGATCACCTGACCCTCGCCGCCGCAGTTGGCGCAGGGCCCGACACGGACGAACTGGCCGAACAGCGACCGCTGGACCTGCTGGATCTCGCCACTGCCCCCGCAGGCGGGGCAGCGTGAGGCGTTGCCACCTTCGCGGACGCCGTTTCCGTTGCAGTCCGGACAGGTGTCGAGGACGGGGAGCCGGATCGTCTTCTTCACCCCGTTCATCACGTCCTCGAGGCTGATCTTGACCCGGACCTTGATGTCGGCGCCCCGGGGACGTGCGGTCCGGCGGCCGCGACCGCCGCGGAACAGGTCCTCGAAGCCGAAGCCGCCGAACTCGCGCATGAAGATGTTCAGCGCCTCGTCGAAGCTGCTGAAGCCGCCGAAGCCGCCTCCTCCGCCGCGCACACCCGCCTTCACGCCCTCGTGGCCGTAGCGGTCGTAGAGGCTGCGTAGCTCGGGGTCCTTCAGCACCTCGTAGGCCTCGGTGGCCTCCTTGAACTTCTCCTCGGCGTCGGGGTCGTCCGGGTTGCGGTCGGGGTGGTACTTGAGGGCCGCCTGACGGTACGCCTTCTTGACGGCGTTATCGTCAGCGTTCCGCTGGATCCCCAGGACGTCGTAGTAGTCTCTCTTCATCTACACCGCTGCAAAGTCAACGCCGCGGCGAACTTAGGTCCGCCGGCGGCGACGCTTTCCGCTCTGGCCGGCCTGCTTCTCGATAGGGAAAAGTTGACAGATCCGGGCCCGTTTTCAATCCCGGGGCGGCATTCCGAGCCCGACCCCGTGCCCGGCGGGTCCTGTGGGGGGCCTGATGGCTCGAGCTACGATGCTCCTTCGAGCCGGCGGCGCTCGCTGATATCGGTGATCAGAGCCAGGACGCTCGGCCCATCCTCCGTCTCGATAGGACTGAGGCTCAGCTCCATCGGGAACTCGGTGCCGTCCCGGCGCCGGCCAACGAGCTCGCGGCCGATCCCCAGCGGGACCAGCTCGGGCGACGACATGTACCCCTCCCGATGCTTGATGTGCTCTTCACGGAAGCGCTCCGGGACCAGCACTTCGACGGGCTGGTTGACCAGTTCGGTTCGCTCGAAGCCGAACATCTCCTCGGCGCGCCGGTTGACGTGGGTAATGCGGCCGTCCTCATCGACGAACACGGCACCCTCCGCCACGGCGTCGAGCAGCGCCCGAAACTGCAGCCGGCTCAAACGGCCCGCCGACGCCTCGGCCATCGGCTCCGCCGATCCCCTGACCGCCCAGAGGTAGACGAACGGCGCGGCGACGACAGTGAGCAGCGACGCGCGGACGAGCGCACCGGGCACATCCCGGGAGAGTCCAAGCTCTCCGGACACCAGCAGCACCAGAAACGCCGACACGAGGATCACGATCAGCATCCGGACGAAACCGGCGAGCGGACTCATACCTCACCTCCCGGCAAGCAGGGGCAGCACGAGATGTTCTTGAAGCCCTTGGGACAGGGGCGTCAGGTGGGCTAATCGCGAGGTTCCGGGTCAGTCCTGGACAACGATATGCATTCGAGTTGCTGGAATATTCACGCGCACTTCCCGTCGGTGCAAGCACTTCTCCTTAGCGGCCGGCCACTCCCCTTGCAGAGTTTCCCCATCGACTCCCTCTGTCCTTCGTAACCGCGACCGCAGCGGTGGGTTCGGTCGCGGCCGCCAGCGGGCGGTCTGGTTACGAGTACAGCCGTCTCGCTCAGACCGCCCGCGCAACTTCAAGACCGGCTGGCGGTACCCTACGGATTGTCGGGCGGCGCGCTCAACCAGACTTTGTCCAGGGCAATGTTGTCCTGGATGTCGAGGAAGTTTCCGTAAATCTTGATGGCCCGGATGTTCGCCATCGACATCCAGATGTCGGCCTCCTCCGCCGGCTCGCCGTCCCAGCGGTACCAGATGCCCGGGACGCTGCCGTCCGCACCATCCTGCTCGCCGGCTTTGAGATTGATGACGAAGAGTGTCGGGTCGGAGCCATGGTAGTTCCCTGGACGAAAACGAGGATCGGGGACGTGGTCGGAGTTCGCCGGCCCGTAGACCAGGTTCCCGTTCTCGCTGATCAGGACGACGAAGTACGCGATGGACCCCCACCACGTGGGAGGGTCAAAAATGTCATGGGGATCTGGCGAGTACCAGAGGTAGTACTGCAGCGTGCCGCCTGCGTAGGCC
>JABAHS010105979.1_pt5 | contig 18088 bp, 18 predicted proteins | sample 7062111 | NCBI WGS metagenome assembly JABAHS01 (sample SAMN14534600, study PRJNA622989) | marine sediment metagenome | biome: marine biome [ENVO:00000428]; feature: marine pelagic biome [ENVO:01000023]; material: deep marine sediment [ENVO:00002113]; isolation source: pool of 4 deep marine... | reverse complement strand
GCTAGATTTATCTCATCCAAGACAAGCAGATTGGGTTTTTTCTCTTCCAATACTTTCTTAGCGAATTCTAAACCCTCCTTTGCTAGCTGTCTGTCTTTTTCTGTGAAGGCTTCGACTTCAAACTTCTCTCCCCCAAATTCAGCTGTGGTCTTCTTCTCTCCAAGCCAGACTGGCCTCCCGAACTGATAGATCTCATAATAGGGTTCTAGTCTATCCTTCACCTTGTATTCTCCGATATCCTTCCTCCATTTCAAGAATTGGATTATCACAACTTTTCTCTTATGACCTACTGAACGCAGAGCCAAGCCCAGGCCGTTGGTCGTCTTACCCGCCCCTGTCCCAGTGTATAAGTAGATATAACCCATAGGACCACACTCAACTATCTCGCTGCAATTTCAATCCTCTCTTCCTTTAATATGAAGGACCACTTCTCAACGCGGAAGCCATAGTGTCTGAGGGAAGCTTCACTTCCATTCAATCTCCAAATCTCTATCTGTCTCTCCTCACACTAAAAGATTTATTCGTCAAGTTTTGGATGCATACAAGAACTAATGGTGGACGACTCAACCCCCATCTCAAAACCAAACCCAAGCGCGTGTCTACCTGAAGGAGACGTCTTGAAAGAAAGGAAAGAACTTTTTATACCAAAAATTGGGAGCAGAGTCTCTATAGCCACAGGAAGATATATGCTGTGGATTTATTGTGTATCCTCTACTTGTCAGATATATAGGAAGCGCCTGAGAATCTATTGTAGCAATGTATACAACNNTAGCGACAGAAGCAGTACTATGTTCTTTCTAGGTATCTCTCTTTTGAAGCTAGTACTTTTTTGAGTTGATTCACACGTGTCCGGACTTTTTTGTGTATTTTTTCCCGCAGTTTTTCTTTCTTGGAGGATTTAGGAATTTTGCTGATTTCATCTGCCAGTTCAGAATCACCTATGGTCTCTTCTGTCCATTTCTGGAAGTCTTGGCGTTTGAAGTGGAACTGTATAGCTTTTGCGTCTATGGTTTCTATCTTCTTGGAGAAGTCGGAGAGATTTGTTGCAAATTTTCCTGTATATTGTCCAAGGTCGGTGAAGAAGTAGAAGGCGTTATGGTGGGGAACGGTCCTTAGAAGCTCCGAAGCCTTATCTTTAGCGCTGCCTTTCCTCTTTTTCTTTCCAGTCATCTTAATTCAATCTTAGAAGCTTCATATTCAATTCCAGCTTGTAGCCTATAATAAGCTTTTCCAACGTGAGATGGTTACCTGGGGGAGTTTTTGCGTCTTCAAAAGGCATACTGCTAGAATCTGCATTTAGGATTCTCACTCAACATTCTCTTGAACCAACTGGGCAACAGCATGTGCCTTTGTCCTACCAGAAGCTACTATTCCTGTTATTGCAACAGTTAATGCCTACTCTCTTCTTGCTGAAATGCGTATCATCCAGTCTGCGTTTAATTGTGTTTGGAGCCCAGAAACTGATTTTCCGTCATCCTGCTTCCAGATTTATGTACGCTTACTGGAGGGCCTCAATTTTTAAGGGGGGGTATGAGAAGGATTGGTTAGTGTTGAAGTTAATACTGGGGTGTGTTGTATGGCCAGTTGGAAGGGTGAGCTTGGCATAGCCGTGATGGGTTTCAAGAGTCTTTCACTGGGGAACTTCAGGCTTGAGAAGCTGAAAGCAAGGGGAATCGAGACTGTAAGGACCTGTCCAGACTGCCATGTGCCTGTGGAGAGGGCGGAAAACGAATATAGATGCCCTCAATGCGGGACGCAGTTCAAATCTTGGTATCAGCTTGAGCGTAGCGTGAAGGTAGGTGAAGATTTGAAGCCGCTGCCTACCAGAGACACCGAAAAGACAGAAAGAGCGAGTCTAAAGCTTCTAGATCTTTCTGAAGTACGAGGGTTGGTGACCAAAGCGGAGTATGCCATAGTGCCTGAGGATGAGGAGGGGGAAGAGAACCTGCAGAAACTGGGAAATATGCTGCGAGAGTACGGGAAGGTGGCCATCTTCAAGCTCTGTTTCATGAAAAGAGGTAGAAACCACGTGATGTACTTGACGGTGTCCGACGACGGCATGATCATGGTGCGGGAGATTGTGCCCCTGAACCTGGTGGAGCCTCTGCCTCATGGCGTGGTCTTTTGCTCTCCCGAAGTAGACGAGGAAGAGATCGAGGAATTGATGCATGCCATGCCCCAGGCTGATAGCGAAGACCTGTCGGTTACAGACGATGTTATAGAGGCCCTGGTAGAGACGTCGCAGAATAAGGACTTGGCCAAGGCTCTGAAGAAAGTGATGATCAAAGCGGAATAACTTCAAACTCCCCATTTTCTGACGATCTGCCAACCAATAGGCGTGAGCATCCTTGAAGGAGGTTATGAGAAAAGAACTTGTTCCCGAGCCAGGCTATCCGAAGCTGAAGCGGGTAGACCTGAAGGAGTTTCCCATCCCTTGTTACGCTCAGGTAAAGTATGATGGTGAGCTGACTTACCTGATTAAGGAGGAGGAAGGATAGTGTACTGTCAATAGATGGGGTAGAGTGAGAAGAGATTATGCGGTGACACACCTTTCCCAACGATTGGTCCAGAGAGAACTCACCTTCATCGGAGAACTATACGCTAGGGGAGAAAACCTGTACAGCTTTCTCAAGGAGCGCAGTAGTGGTGAGAATCTAATGTTGGCGGTATTCGACGTGAAGATGGAAGGTCCCTACCGTGAAAGGTATGAACCGCTAGAGAAGATCTTCCCCCCACCCAACGACCATAAGGTCCGTTTGGCTGAGGGAAGACTGATCCGCTCCCGTTCTGCACTAGAGGAGTTCTATCAAGAAGCTGTGGCGCGAGGGTTTGAGGGAATTGTAGGCAGGTCGCCGAGCAGCAGGTATGAACAAGCTGCTCTAAGGAAGAAGAGGAAGAGAACCGCAGATGTCGTCATACTGGGGATCGTGAAGGAGTCCACGTTTTTCCAAGGAGAAGATATGGTAGGTTCTGTACTGGTGGGGTGTGCTGAAAAGGGGGATTATCTACCCGTAAGCAGAGTAGCCAGCGGCTTCAAAGATCAAGAAAGGAAAGCACTGTACGAAGCCCTGATGCCCTTCAAAACCGGAGAAGATGAGGATTTCATCTACGTGAAGCCCGCCTTGGTTATAGAAGTGTCTTTCCAGGAGACGGTGGAGAGCGACAGATATGATGTAGGCTTCACTCTGAGAGCTCCCGTGTTTCGAAGGTTCAGAGTGGACAAGAAACCTAACCAGGAGGATATTGGTCTCAAAAACCAGTTTCCGAAGGCTTCAACTAGCTAGTCGATTGGTGATCCTTGAAGAATCCTGTCCGCCAGCCTAGTACGACATCTATGTATTATCAGTTAACCTTTGTATTCCCTCACAAAATATGATCCAACGGGAGGGTTGGTCATGATTAAGGAGGGTCTAGATGGAGAGAAAGGGCACCCAGATACCTCTTGAGAGGCTAGAAACCTACGCTTGGACATCTCGTTGCGGTGCATATTATGTACGCAGCTCTGCTTTCATCATGATTGATCTTCAGTTGAAATCCAAGAATTATTATCCTCGCATAGCTCGCTCGCTCAGTAACCATTTTGGACTCTCTTGCAACAACCTGAAATTTCAAACCTACGCCTGCCAGTTCTGTCAATTCCGTCCTCTTTGAGAGTAGAAATCTTTCATCCTCTCAACTGCGGTTTCCACTCTGTCCCTAGATAATTCTCGTTCATAGCAGAGAAATTTGTAGACCCCTTCCTCCTCTAGTTCCCCGTATTTCAAGGCATATTCGGTAGTTATCTCAGGCTTAAGAAATAGCTTTCGAACTTCTTCGAAGTCTTCGGTTAACTTCGATCCTTTGTCCTTCGGCAGCCCCTCAATACTGCCATGCTTCTTGATCAACTTTAGCGCAGTCTTGGGGCCCACACCTGTGATGCCCTCATTGTAGTCGGTCCCCATAAGAATGGCGATATCAACGAGCTGCTCCCGAGATATCTCGTGATCGGAGAGGAGTCTATGGAGGGTGATAAGTTCTGGTTTCCGGGAGGCTGTCAGATATCTTAGCAGGCATGGGGTGCCGAACAGTAGAGAGTCGTAGTCCCGACTGTTTGTCGCCCAGACGTCTCCTTTCCTGGCCAGGTGTGCACTCTGAGCCTCCGCTTCACCAGGAGCCTGAACGTAGGGAATTCCCAGGAGATCTAGTAGCTTCTTGGCGTCCTGTAGCATAGGACTTGTTAACCGACCGCTCCTAACAGCAATGGTCTTGGCGGTGGCGTAGTCTCCCTTCTCAAGTGCCTCTTTCCATTCTCGCGTGGCCTTCTCTCGCCGTTTTCTTCTCCTTCTCATCTCTCCCTTTTTTAGTTCGGGCGGGCTACCGTCAAACACGAAAATGAGGTGTGTCCGATGATCGTGGATTAAGGCCGTCGACCTGAATAGCAGCCCGATTAGATGAGAGGTGATGTTTCCCTCTAAATCTCTTAGAGGGCTGCCTTCCGTAGTTCGAATCGACGAGAGAAATTGATGAAGAATATTATTCGCATCAACCGCGATTCTTTCCTTTTCTATTCTTTGAAGTTCGATTGTCTCCCTTACAATGAGGGGTGCGAGGTCGACTCCCATGATAGGACCCAGCAGTAACTTCGAGTGTTTAGTTATAATCTTATCCTTCAACTCAGAATCAGGTTCAGAGATCTGGAGACGGGAACCTTGCGCATGACGAAGATGGTTTAGGGCGGCCTGTTACGCATGCATGCGCTCTGCGGCTGACAATGAATCCCTTTTGGGATGCTCTCTTCTTAGACGCCAAGATCACACCATCAGGGCAGACTATACCCACAGCGGTAGCACCCTCAGCTGAGTCAGCAACAGAAGACCGTTTACCGTTTTTTATCAGCCTGCAACCCAAAATCGTATATTAAGAATCAGATACGCATGTTTCAGAGGAGAACTATAGTAGGTCAGAGATGCTATCTTCTGTGGAGTCAAAGGTTACCTTCAGATCTATACGTCTAAGTCCAGTGCCTCGACCAGATCCTTCTTCCGGTTCCTCAGTGTAACCTCAGTTATGTTGGCTGCTGACGCTATCTGTTTCTGTGTCACCTTCTTGCCCTTCATCTTGCAAGCTATATACAGGACGGCTGCGGCGACCCCTCTGGGGTCTTTGCCCATGGTCAAGCGTTTCCTTTTGGCCTTCTTGATTATCCTGACCGCTCGTCCCTGAATCTCACCTGACAGTCTAGCTTTTTCAGCAATCTTGGAAACGTAGTCTATAGGGTCGTGGATAGGCATCTGGATATGAAGCCTGCGCAAAAGCAGCCGGTAGGCCCTTGCTATCTCCTTCTTATCTCTGGTGCTGACCTCTGCGAATCTGTCTAGGCTAGTTGGGAGATGAGAAAGCCTGCAGGCCGCGTATAGGGATCCTGCCATGATGCCATCTATAGCTCTGCCTCGAGTCAGATCTTTGTCAAGAGCATCTCGGTAGATCATTGCCGCCCTCTCTCGAACTGAATTAGAGATATGTAGTTTATCAGATAACCTGTCCAGCTCGTTCATGGCGTGCATTAGATTCCGACTCTTGGATTCATGCATCTTCGCCCGGATGTGCCACTTCCGTAGACGCCACATCTGACGTCTGACCTTTGGAGAGAGTGGACGGCCGAAGGCGTCACGATCCACCCTTATTATCGTGGATAGTCCTTTGTCGTACCGGCTGTAGTCGGTTGGGGCTCCTGCTCTACTCTTCGCCTGCTTCTCTTCTGGAGTGAAGGCTCTCCACTCCGGCCTCTGAGATATTTTCTCCTCCTTCACCACGAAACCACATTCTGCACAAACATACTCTCCTCTGCTTCTATCCTCAACTATTTGTGTCCCACCGCATTCGGGGCATCGCAACTGTTCAATCGATTTTTGTGACATCATAACCACTAACTTTTTTATGAGTCCGTCTAGGACTTCTATTTAAATGTTCTCATGGATACTTATAAATATTAACCAAGGGAGAAGGCGTCTAATCTCCAAAGTACCCACATTAAACGCATGTTTAAATCTCTTGCCGGCGAAAGCTGCTGGGCTGGAAAAACTAACCTGCACGGTATGCCTTGATCACCAAACGATCAACTACCTGTTAACTTAACCTTATCGGAAGTTCTCTAGCTTAAAGGTGAGCCAAGGGAAATTGTATTCTTCGCAGATACTTCCTGGCAAATTCTGGCTCATACTCCAGTTCCTTGCTTCTCAGTATCTTTCTGTCCAGCCGATCCAAGGCCCTACTAAAGGTCTTCTCTACTCCGAATCCTTCGCTGGAACTGAAGAAGGAACCCTTCAGCGTTCTTAGCTGGAGGCGGCAGTGGATGAGGGGGTCTCCCTTGTAATTTGTGCCATGAGTCTTCAGGTACACAAACAATGTCCCTCCCTTCAATGTCTCCTGATATCTTTTTGCGAAGGATTCGAAATCATCTATCAGAAAGTTTCTCTGCACCTCATCTATCTCTAGATCCTTTACCGAGAACTGGATGGTAAGTACAGGTCTCTCCCTCCTCATCTGGGCTATGGGCTCCAGAAAATCCCTCTTAGTGACTATGCCTACTGGTCTTCTATTCTTGACCACCACTATCGATGAGACATCAAATTTATGCATTTTTTCTGCTACCCTTCTCAGCTCCTCTCCTGGAGCGGCGGTAATAACTGGCTTGGTCATTATGCCCTTCGCTGGGATGCTCAGAACAGGAACTTTTTCCCCCACGGTCTCACCCACCGTTCTACGTTTTCTAGGCTGGAATATATGTTCCACAAAATCGTGGACACTTACGATTCCCACCAACTCTCCCTCACTGACCACCGGAGCATGAGAGATATCCTGATCTCTGAACAGGCTTAAGACCGATCCCGCAGATTCGTCTTCCTCCACCATGAAGGGTCTCTTGGTCATGATCTCCTTAACCTCGGTCTCTCCCCACCCTTGAATCACGGCTCCATGGATCACATCCTCATCTGTTACAAATCCCATGAGTTTCTCCCCCCTACACACTGGAAGCTGCCGGACCTGGCTCTCTATCATCAACCTTGCCACTTCGGACAGAGAGTCGTGGAGTTGAACCCGGGGTGTAGGGCGCATCAACTTCTTCACTTTGGCTTCAGAGGGGTCCAGTCTGGATCTTACGATCCACCTGCGGGCTATCACTCCCTGATATCTGCCTTTCTGGTCCAAGACCACTAGGACTGGAGGCATCTCCTCTTCAAATAGGGAGAGACATTTGGATAGCGTGTCATCTTCGCGGACTGCTTTGTAACCCTTTGAAAAGAAGTCCTCTATTGCACTTGAGATTAAGTCTTCACTCATGTTCTTGGCACCAATTTCCAAACTGAGAAGTTCTAGACATAGATTCGCTCTGGTACGCCCCTCTTTTCTTCCGCTTCCCTCATCTTCTTATGACGCTTGGCCACTTCCTTCAATTTTCGTCTGATCTGCTCCGCTCTATCCAACAGACTCTCAGTATCGATCTCCAGATCGTAGACCCGGTTTAAGATATCGATAAGTTCCACTGCCCCCTCACTTCGTATCCTTACCCTATATTTGGGGGCTATATTTATACCGTTCTTGTTGGGTCAAATCTTCTCTACGCGCCTGCCTTTTAAATCGTAAACAAAATATACCAAGGCGAATGGTAATCCTTTCCAGCGTTGGTGCATGCAGATCTTCAATAAGTCTAAAATAGTTAACAACGGGCATGACCTGGTTAACAAACGAGCTAGAAGATATATTTTAGAGGCCTTTGAGACCGCCCTAGCCGCTGTGGATCCTCAAAGAATTCTGAGGTCAGAGCTTATTCTGGAGAATTCGATGTTAATGATCAAGAACGCCTCTTTTGATCTGGACAGTTTCGAGAATACCTTTGTGGTAGGTGCTGGTAAAGCGGTTGGCTTTATGGCTAAGGCTCTGGAAGAACTCCTTCTCAACCGCATAACAGCAGGGATAGTTGTTGTCCCCCACGGAACTCAGTCTTATGGGTTGCATAAGATGAGAATTGTCGAAGCAAGTCACCCTCTCCCGGATGAATCCTCTGGAGAGGCTGCAGCCTCTGTTATGGATATCACGGAAAGAGTGGGGAATGAAGACTTGGTCATCTGCCTCATCTCCGGCGGGGGATCCAGCCTACTCTGCTCACCCCCAAAGGGAATAACCATCTCAGAGAAGAGAGAGTTGACCTCAAAGCTGCTCAGAAGCGGAGCGACAATAGAGGAGATAAATGCTGTCAGGAAACATCTTTCCCAGATTAAGGGTGGGCGGCTCGCAAGGAAGTGTTATCCGGCGACCATATTGAACCTAGTTATCTCAGATGTAATGGGCGACCGTCTGGACACCATAGCCTCCGGTCCAACTTCACCAGATCCAACGACCTTCAAAGATGCCATAGGTGTAATAAAAAATTACAAACTTTGGAGAAAGACCCCGACATCGATAAGAAGCTTTCTCTCTGATGGGAAGGACGGTCTAGTGGACGAGAATCCTAAACCAGGCGAAGAAGTATTCGGGAGAGTCCACAGCTTCGTCTTGGCGAACAATCGGACAGCTTGCCTAGCCGCCTGCAGAGAGCTCAAAAAAAGAGGGGTGAACACCCTTCTCCTGACCTCCCAGATAGAAGGTGAAGCCCGATATGTGGGTTCCATCCTAGCTGCGATAGCCCAAGAGATAGTCTCTTCTGACCATCCGATTCCAACACCTGCGGCGGTTGTCGTGGGCGGGGAAACAAGCGTGACCGTAACAGGAAAGGGACGCGGTGGAAGAAACCAAGAGATAGCCCTGTCCGCCAGTCTAAAACTCCAACACTCAAAGAGGGTCGTGATTGGTTCCATCAACACAGATGGGATAGATGGCGTAGCACCTGCTGCAGGAGCAGTGGCAGATTGCAGAACCATACAACGTGCTAGGAAACAAGGTCTAAGCGGGAGAGATTTTCTCCAAGAAAACAACTCCTACGAATTCTTCTCTAGACTTGGAGATGCAATAGTCACTGGAGCAACAGAAACAAATGTAAATGATATCTCGATAGTCTTAGTCTTGGAAGACAGATGACAGTTTAAGACTTTCATGCACATCTCCAACCCACCGGAAAAGATCGCGAAAACTAGGATTAAATCGCCAACTTCCAAAGATCTGCGGGTGCAGGATTAGTCTGTGCCGAGTTGCTCTAGAAAGAACCGCCAGGCAACCACGATGTTAGAGTATTTGTGGGCGTTTCTTTTGGCATAGAGTCTTGCAAGGAAGAGTAGCGCCCACAACTGAAGGAGTCGACACTCACTATTGGAAGGTTCTAGAAACATGCCTACCAGACTTTTCAATGCCCATCGGGTAGTGAAGAAGGGTATCGGGCATTGATCGACTTTGAACCGGAGATAGATGAATCGAAAGATGTCACGTAGAATGTTCTTCTCCTGTAATCTCCTCGGCTTTATTGAAGGCGGATCATGCTGGACAACGAAAAGATTATCACGTACCATGGTGAAATCTCTGGTAAATCGGGCTTTGAAGTCTATAAGATAAGCGTGATCCTCTCCTCGGGGGATAAAGGGATCAAAGGGTAGCCGTAGGAAGACTTTATCACTCAGAATCAAAGCACCGCCCAAGATGTGGGAGGGCATGATTGCCAGCCTCTGCTCTTGTTGAGTTAGAAATGAACACTTAAGAAAGGTCTTCATTCCGGTTAAGATCGCGGTGGGGGTAGGCTTTTGGTAGCGATGCGTTCTATCTCCATTATACAGAGATAAATCCTGGTAAAGCCCGGAGACCGCCACGATCTCTTTTCCTTCCATTCTTTCCCCTACCAGCTGAAGGGCGTCCATCAATCTTTCAGGCCTTCGGATGTAGCAGTCGTCGTCTAGGAACACTATCCTTTGAGCGTTGAATTCTCTATGCGCAGAGTATATTCCAAGATTACGGGCTGTGGAATAGGGTGCGAACGATTGGGAAAGGAGAGCTAGAAATTGGTCTCTGAACAGATTGATCCTCGACAGGGATCTGGCAAACTTGTGAAAGGGAGATTTCAGTCCGACACAGACTTTAAGGCAGGATTTCTGCGTCGGGGTCAGGCCCGTCTGTTTCAGGACGTTCTCTATGTGGCTCTTGACCTCCGTGGAACTTCTGTGCTGGCAAACATCTGCGTAAGGAGCGAGAGATCTCTCTATCTTCTTGAAGTTTTCGCTTGTGCTGTCGTCAATCAGAACCAATGATAGGCAGGGGAGTTCTGGACCAAAGACCGACTCTATCAGACGTTTTACTTTCCAAGGTCTATCTCTGGTGATGACCACCACAGTCGCTTTCACCAATCGCCACTTCCCAGATTTTACACCTTAATTGCAGAGACAATGTAGCGAGAAGCACGAAGACTATTCTCGTAGGCCTTTTTTCTCTTCTAGGAACTCTTTGACGGGCTGTTCTCCTCTTATGAGGGGCATAGTCTTTGCCCACTGCTCTTGGAAGCCAAAATAATCCTTGTAATGCTTCTTCGCATAGGAAGGGACATCAGATAAGGCCAATTTCAGGTTCTGGAGATATTCCATGCACTCTCTAATATTAGAAGATTTGAATGCTGAATGAGCTGCAGAAAGAAAGCTTGAAACTGTAAATTTGAATCTTAAGCCCCTTCTGAGGAAATATCCTGGGTAGGGGTTAAGAGATTCTATTGGCAGATAATTTACTCCCTCCACGTTCTTCTGATAGGACAATTTTTTCCGCATATATACAAATCTGTATAGATCCTGTCGCATTTCGGACCAACGGCTGGCCACTTTTTCCGGGGAATGGACAATCCACAATTTACTATCTAATAGGAATGCGAGATCAAACATCTTGGCGTTCACCAACATGTCGATGTCTTCTCCCCTTGGGATGTAAGGATCGAAGGGGATCTTTTCAAAGAGTTCCTTGTGGAGAACCATGTTTCCGCCAAGGGCAAAGGGGGTGTCTTTCAATCTGTTCTCTCTCTCGATGATCCTGAAGGCTTCATTCATCTTTCTTCTTTTCCACCAGCCAGTCTTCCACCATTCTCTAGGATCCTCCTTTAACCAGTAGGAACCCCAAGGATTTACGTAGTATCCTGTGACTCCTCCGATGATCTTTTCTTCGTGTTTTTCGCCCACAAATTGGGTGCATTTCTCAAAGAAGTCTTCATCCGTAATCATCTCATCATCATCTAAGAAGATGATGGCTTCAGATTCTAAAATTTGGCCAATTGCCAATCCAACGTTTCTCACGTTGGAGTAACCAACCAAACTCAGAAGGTCTGCGAGTTCTGAGAAGCTGCGCATCTTAAGTTGGGAGACAAGGAATTCCAAGTCCAGAGCGGAGAAGGATGTGATGTTCAATCGGCGGCTGTGAGTTCTTACTATGGATTGGGTCTTTTTATCCGCTTCCTCCTCTAACCCTTTATGCGTCACAGCCACCAAGACAATAACCTTTGGAACATCTGTCCCCTTCCTCTTTAGTGCCTCAAGATTTCTCAACAACCTTGGCAAACTACCTGTATCATCTAGGCAAGTCGGATGATCGTAGACGGCAACTTGTCCTCCTTCTAAACTGGGGGCGTTCAACTGAGAAGAGGCCACCGTCCAGTAGGTGGGTATCACCAGAATAGTGCTCACTGTGATTCCTCCCCTTAGACCCTGGGCTTATCCTATATCCCTTACTCTCCATCACACTTACATAATTTATTGAGTCTATACTGGAAGATATAGACCGAGGCATTGTTGACGGGGGAGATGTAGATTTGAAGCATGGATTTTCTTCTGCTTTACCAGCGACGACACGGGAGACCTTAGATTCCTTAAAGGGCGTCGATGTTGTCATCGGGATCCCGTCCTACAATTGTGCCCATACTATCAACTATGTGATATACCAAACCGCAAGGGGATTAACGGAATATCTTCCCGGCAAGAGAGCGATGATTATGGTTTCTGACGGAGGCTCCTGCGATGGAACTCTAGAGGTGGTGAGAGCGATGAAATTGCCCACAGAGACGAAGATAATTCCTACCCGCTACGGGGGGGTATCTGGAAAGGGTACAGCGCTGAAAGCGGTCTTCGAAGCCATGATCCAACTTGGGGCGCAGGCTGTAATGGTGGTAGACTCGGATCTGAGGAGTATTGTACCTCAATGGGTGGATCTTCTCCTTTCAGCCCCCTTGGAAGGAACGGGGCTGGTAACCCCCCTTTACGAACGCCACAAATACGACGGTACCATAACGAAGTTCCTATGTTATCCTTTCACCAGAACCCTCTATGGCCGGAGAATCAGGCAACCAATAGGTGGAGATTTTGGGCTATCAAGAGACTTGGTGGAGAACCTGTTGAGTTCCAGCCTGTGGAACACTCCGTATATTCCTCGTTTCGGCATAGATATCTTTGAGACCCATACCGCCTTGAGCCAAAGTATGGAGGTCAAAGAGGCCTGTTTGGGGTCCAAGATTCATAGTGCCAAAGATCCCTCCAAACATCTGGCCTCCATGTTTCAGGAGGTAGCGGGGGCTATGTTCTGTTGTACAGAAATTTATGAGGATCAATGGCGGAGCATACAGGGAAGCAGACCAGTAGAGCTGATTGAAGGCGAGGTTCCTCTGATCAGGCCTGAAGCGGTGGAAGTCGACCTCAGGAATCTACTCCAAGAATATAGGGCAGGCTTTGAAAGGTTCAAATCCACCTTCGAAAGGGTGTTAGACCTTGATGTCCTACACAGCTTGGCGGATTTCCACCGCAAGAGCATGGACAATTTTGGATTTCCGTCTGAAGAGTGGGCTAAATGTGTGTATTCCTTTGCAGCTGCCTTCAAGAAGGAGACTGATCTCCCTAGGCGGACTCATCTGCTGGAAGCGCTTAGATATCTGTGGATGGGCAAGGTGGCCAATTTTGTGATCGAGACCCGGGAACTTGACACCGGTGAAGCAGAGAATCTCATACTCGAAGAGGCGCAGATCTTTGAAGAACTCAAACCTTACCTTGCGGACATATACTGAAACCTCACCCACGGCTGCTAAACAGCAAATATCTCTATAGGATCACACCTGGGATCTTAAAGTTAAAGAAGGATCTTGACTCCTAAACTGCTGGTGCTGGCTTGCGAATCGCGATTCTGCGCAGTACCCTCCACAGCGGATCAGGTCAAGTACTACACATCACGGAGCTTGCGAAGGGCCTGCATAATCTAGGCCATAAGGTGGTGATCTTTTCAAGGGAATCGGAAATAGAACGCCAGGATCTGTGTATCCGGGAGATTGGCTTCCAGGGGGACCATATTCCATTCTTGAGGAACTTCATTTTCCCCTTTTCCTCTTCACCCTGGTTCAAAGAATTTGATATTTTGCATACCCAGTATCACCCCGGCATCTTTGTGGGCAACCTGGCCAGAAAGGCAGTTGGGGTGCCACACGTTTTCACTTATCATGGTTTTGCTCCCATCCGGATTTGGAGAAATCCCAAGCAGCGGATGAAGATGATTGATCATCGAGTTGGGACCTTCTTAGCTCTTCGTTTCGGCATTGATAGGATTATATCTGTAAGTCGATTCTTGAAGAGGGAGTTGGTAAACTTCTACAGGTTTGATGAAAACAGAATCCATGTAATCTACAACGGCGTAGATACCGAGAGATTTAATCCTGATGTTGAAGGCGGTGAGATCCGACGTAGATATGGCCTAGAGGATACTCCCCTAGTCTTATTCTTGGGTAGATTAGCACCTTACAAGGGGGTCCAGTACCTGATCAGGGCTATGCCCCTGATTCTGAAAGAGAGGCCAGAGGTCAAGTTTCTTATAGTGGGCTCCAGACGTTTCGATATGCTAAACCTTCCAGGAATGGCAGACTCCCTAGGCGTAGGCGACTCTGTGATATTCACTGGCTTCGTTCCTGATATTCTGATTCCTAAGTTTTATGCTTGTTGCGATATATTCTGTTACCCAAGCTTGTGGGAAGGCTTCGGATTGACGGTGGCAGAAGCCAGTGCTACCGGCAAGCCTGTTGTAGCCTTCAATAGGTGTGCACTTCCGGAAGTGGTGGAAAATGGAAAAACGGGGCTACTGGTAAACCCAGATCCTGCTCAAGTGGCAGAGGCAATCAATACTCTGCTGAGCGATGAGGAGATGCGCAGAAGAATGGGGCGTCGGGCCAGAGATAGGATCACAAGGCTTTTTTCTTGGCCAAAGATGGTAAGAGAGACCCTTAACTTATACCAGAAGGTTTTATGAATGAAGCAATTGCAGAGACCTGAAGACGTGAAGGCGCTGGCGGTTCTAGATATGGACGGTACACTGTTGGAATCCCGAACAGTCGACGTTCTATGCNNAGAGAGATAAACACTGCTGATTTTGAAGAGGAGTATAGAGTAAGCGAAGCTATAGCACAGTTATTTACGGAGATGAAGGCTTCCGATCTGGAGAGGATCTTTGATAGTATCCGGGTGGTTAAGGGAGCAAAGGAATTCGTCGATTTCTTGAGCCAAAAGAGATTCTTGACTGCCATAGTCACCGACTCTTACACCTTTCTAGCCTCGCGGTTAGCAGAAAGGCTGGGAATCCACAGCGTTTGGGGCAACGAGTTGGGGATGGTTGACGGCATAATAACTGGAAAGATAAGAATGCCCTTGGGATGGGAGAAGCAGGAAAGGTGCCGGAGAAAGGCGGTCTGTAAGTTACATGTCCTATATAGGCTGGTGGAGGAACACAAAATAGGGATGGACCAAACACTGGCCATCGGAGACTCCAGGGGGGACTCTTGCATGATTGAGAAGGCTGCCCTAGGCGTTGCTTTTAGGCCTAAAGACCCAGAGATCGTTGAAGTTGCAGATTTGGTGGTAGACGGGGATTTTCTTGAACTTAAGAAGAAACTGAAACCTTTTTTAAAAACGTCCCTTGTAGACTAACCGAGCTGAAATGGCGACAGTCTCCAACAGAATAACAGATTTGGGCAAATATACCTCTTTCAGCCTGGAGAGATGTCTCCATCACAAGATAAAAAGCAGAGTGTTAGACGAAGGTGGAGTCTACTCGCCATTATCTGTATCCCTAATCATACCTACAAAATTTGAAGAGGAGCCCGAGATCGAACGGGAAGCACTGAGAAGGACGCTCTCCGAGTGTAGTGAACTAGTTGATGTGGGTTATCTGGATGAGATCGTGGTGATGGATGCCACGAAAGATAAGAACGGCAAATCCGATTTTCGCGTCCTTCAGAGAGTTGTGGAGGTAGCTTACGAGGAACTGGGACTCTTCAAGGAGCAGGTGAATCTTCTCAACAAGTATCGGAGTCAAAACGAGAGGGCGAAGAGAGGGTTCATCGACTTCTTCATAAAAGTTGTGCACCAATTTGACGATAATATTCTAAAAGCCTTAGCAAAATTCGGGCTGTTTGGATTTACCCGTTCTCTTAGAGTACCTTCCGGCAAAGGAGCCGCTTTGTGGCTATCTGTTCCCGTGACTGCAGGAGATATCTTATGTTTCGTTGATTCGGACATTCTTAATTTCAAGAAGGAATTTGTAACCGCTTTATGTCATCCGATAGTCTATTCTTGGAATCTCAGGGAGGCGGCAATAAAATTTGTGAAAGCCTATTACTCCCGGTTGACAAAGACCCCTAGCCTCTCCCCAGAAGAGGCCATCCTGGGCGGCAGAGTCTGCCGTCTATTCACAACCCCCTTTATAGATTCTATTACGGAGTGTCTGGGCCTCTACACTCCTCTAAAAACTATCAAGTACCCGCTTGCGGGGGAGTTCGCTCTATCCCGAGACACCATCCAAAAACTGAGCTTTCCATCTGAATACTCTGTTGAAATACATCTATTATTTCAGCTGCTCGATCTGATCGGGAGTACAACCATTGCTCAAGTAGACTTGGAGATTTTTCATCACATCGGTAAGGAATTCTCAGAGCTAGAAGATATAACCCGTCAAGTTGGAAACTGCATTTTGGAAAGATTAGTGGACAAACGAGGGAAGGCGCTCACAGAGCAGGAGATTGAAGAGATACTTCTCACCTATCAAGAGGAAGCAACAAAGAAGATCGAGAAATCTGAGGAATTGATTTCCGATCTTAAGGAGACCGCCGAATTGGAGGGCCTTAAAGAGATAATCTATTCTAAGGAAGAGGAGGAGAAACGTTTTCAAGCTCTTCTCAAACGCTCGGAGGATATTTTGAGTCAGGAGGTCAGCAGTGACAACATCATGCTCCCTTCTTGGAGACAGATAAAAGAGAAAACACAGGACTATTTCATAATCAGAGAAGTGCTGAGGAAGAGGAGCAACCAGAGCACATGGTCTCGCTTGAAAGAATGCAGCCTAGTGAGCTGAGCTGTTCGTCTGCAAGTAGGTGATTAAAAATGAAAATCGGAATACTGCATTACACATGCCCTGAAGCCGAGAGAAGCGGGGTTACAACCGTAATCAGAAACCACGCCATTCACCTCAAAGACCTGGGAAATGAGATAACAATGATCTATGGCAAAGGTGGCGGTCTGGAAGGGGTAAGAGAAATCCACATCGAAGAACTGAATCCGGATCACGATCAGGTCGCAGAACTCCAAAATCAGATACTCAGTGGAAATATAGGTGACGAGACCAGAGAGGATTTCGTGAATATCAAAGACACAATCAAAGCGAAGATCAGAGATGCGATTCAAGGGTTAGATGTCGTTATGGTTCATAATATGTCCTCTATGCCCTTCAATTTTCCAGCAACTTTGGCTGTCAACGAGTTGGTTGGAGAAGGCCTAAGTAAATTTGTTTTCTGGATCCATGATTCCATCGTTCTGCGTGAGAAATGGAAGGATTTCCTAAAGACCTGGCCTTTCACGGAACTCCACTTTCAACACCCAAATGTATCCCCTGTGACCATCACCGAATACAGAGCGAAACAACTTTCTCAGATAGAAGATGATCGGTACAGAATGGAGAATGTAAAGGTTGTTCCTAATGGTATCAATGTGGAAGAATACGTGAAGCTTGACGATACAACCTTAGAGCTGAGAGAAAGATTAGGTCTGAAGTGGGGGGATTACGTGATTCTGATGCCTATACGGATTCTTCCAAGGAAGAACATTGAGTTAGGGTTAAGAATTGTGCACGAGCTGAAGAAACTGGTAGGAGAACGTCGGGTGAGGCTCGTAATCACAGGTCCCCCCGATCCCAAGGCAACTATTGATGGGAAAAAATACACGGACTATTTAAGGGGGATGATGGAGAAACTGGGTCTTGAAGAGGACATTTTGCTAATCAATGATTTGATATCCTTCAGAAGACTATATGAAGAAGATGAAATCGTCAAATGGGGGATTGCCGACTCTTACGCATTGGCTGACTTAGTGCTGATCACCAGTGAGGAAGAGGGTTTTGGTCTGCCAGTTTTGGAGGCAGGAGGGGCAAGGAAACCCCTTTTCGTCAGCAGGATTGCACCCTTCGCCGAGCTGTTGAAAGAGGGAATAGAAGTACATATGTTCGGGTTAGATGATAAACCAGCCAACATTGCTCTCAGAATCTTCAGGTACTTCCTAGGCGACATCGTCCAACACAACTTCAACAATGTGGTAAGCAAATACCGGTGGGTAGTGATAGTCAAGGAGCAGGTTCTTCCTGTTCTCGAAGGACTTGTACAATCAGAAGAGCCTGTGGCGACTTGACATCGAAAGTACCCACATAGAACATTTTCTCTAGAAGACATCATCGGCGTTCAGACTGAAGAACTTAAGAGCAGGGATGAAAGAGATAAGGGGACGGGCGAAGACGAAAGTAAACATCCAACTGTCAAATATGATTGAATACCGGAGAAGAGGAGGAGACGATTAATGAAGGAAAAATTCATCTTGGATACTTCGATTATCATCGACGGAAAGGTTCCTAACCTTATCAGAAAGGAGAAGCCTGGAGAGGTTATCGTTCCTCAGGTGGTGCTCGGCGAGTTGGAGGCGCAAGCTTCCAAGGGGAGAGAGGAAGGCTTCCAAGGTCTGGATGAATTGAAGAAGGTAAGGAAGATCTGTGAGAAGCAAGAGATCAAACTGAGTTTCAGAGGTGAAAGGCCCAGCATAGAAGATATCAGGTTAGCTGGGAGCGGAAGGCTGGACGCTCTCATCAGAGA
>JABAHS010007457.1_pt3 | contig 18092 bp, 15 predicted proteins | sample 7062111 | NCBI WGS metagenome assembly JABAHS01 (sample SAMN14534600, study PRJNA622989) | marine sediment metagenome | biome: marine biome [ENVO:00000428]; feature: marine pelagic biome [ENVO:01000023]; material: deep marine sediment [ENVO:00002113]; isolation source: pool of 4 deep marine... | reverse complement strand
AACGGCCGCTGAAGCTCACTTTCGGTGACGACACCGAGATGACGCGAGAAGAGAAACAGCTGTTCGTCGATATCTACGATCGCTTCGGCATTCCCATCGCGTGGAACGTCGGCGATATCGCCATCGTCTGCAACTATCGCTTCGCTCACGGCCGCCCGGACATCCATCTGGGCGACGGAGAAGCACGCGAACTCGGGGTCGTAATCGGCGAATCGTTCGAGCGCGTCGGCGACCTGACAGGCAAGTGGTAAACGCGGCGAAGCTCGAGCAGTTCATCACCGATCACTGCCTGCCCGACGCCTTTCACCGCACGGCGACGAAATTCTATGACCCCCTGGTCACCTGGGTTCGCCAGCGGCTCGAACGAAAAACGCCGTTCCTCCTCGGCATCAACGGCGCCCAGGGCACGGGCAAGTCGACACTGGCCGATTACCTCGCGCTCGCGCTCGGCGGGTCCGGCGACCGAGCTGTGGCGGTCCTCTCGATCGACGACGTCTACCTGACGAAAGCGGACCGGCAACGCCTGGCGGAGACGGTGCACCCGCTGCTCGCCGTCCGCGGCGTGCCCGGCACCCACGACATTCCAATGCTACGCGAATGCCTGAACCGCCTGCGCAGTCTCGGACCGGGAGAGGAATGCCGCCTGCCCCGCTTCGACAAGGCCCGCGACGACCGGGCGGATCCGGCATCATGGCCGGCGGTCACGGGACCGGTCGGGTTGATGATCCTCGAGGGCTGGTGCGTCGGCAGCATCGCCGAAGCCCAAGCCGGGCTCGAAGTTCCCGTCAACGCGCTGGAAGAGGTGCGCGATCCCGACAAGCAATGGCGCCGCTACGTGAACGGGCGCCTCGCCGCCGACTATGCAGACCTATTCGCGGAACTCGATTCGCTCGTGTTCCTCTTGGCGCCGAGCTTCGACGCGATCCTGCGCTGGCGCATCGAGCAGGAACACAAGCTCGCCGCGGCGAAAGGCGAGGATGTCACCGGCATCATGAACGACCAGCAGGTCCGCGAGTTCATCCAGTACTTCGAACGCATCACCCGACACGATCTCAAGACCGTACGTAGCAACGCGGATATCGTGCTCGAACTCGACGCGTATCATGACTGCGTAGCCAGCCACTACCGGGAATAACATGATCAGGCTCTACACGTGGAGCACGCCGAACGGCGTCAAGATCTCCATCGCGCTCGAAGAACTCGGTCTGGACTACGAAGTGATCACCGTCGATATTACAAGGGACGAGCAGTTCACCCCGGAATTCCTCACCATGAGCCCGAACAACAAGATACCGGCGATCGTCGATGGCGAAATCACGCTGTTCGATTCGGGCGCAATCCTGCTGTATCTCGCGCACAAGACGGGAAAGCTGGCGCCGCCCGCTGGCAGCGTCGAGTACTTTCGGATGATGCAATGGCTGATGTGGCAGATGGCGCATTTCGGTCCGATGCTCGGGCAGGTGCACCATTTCCTCAAGTTCAATCCCGGCAAGTCACAATACGCCGAGCATCGCTATTACCAGGAAGCGCTCAGGCTCTACCGGGTCCTCAACGACCAGCTGGAAGGCCGCTACTACATCGCCGGCGAGTTCTCGATCGTGGACATCGCAACCTGGCCCTGGGCCTCCCGGTTCGAATTCCAGCAGATCGATCTCGACGACTTCCCGAACGTCGAACGCTGGTACCTGGCGCTTGCAGACAGGCCCGCGTTTCAACGAGGCTATGCCGTGCCGAATGAAAGCTGGCGCATCCCTCGACCCTGACACGCACGGAGCCCGCGATGCAAACCATTACCGTGGGTTCGAGTGAGCTCGAATCCTCCCGACTCGTCTACGGCTGCATGCGCATTGCGGGCAGTGGATCGCAGCACGATCTCGACAAGGGCAAGCGGGCCTTGCGGGCCGCTATCGATGCCGGCTACACGCAGTTCGATCACGCGGACATTTACGGCAACGGCCTTTGCGAGACGGCGTTCGGCGAGTTCCTGCGCGACAATCCGGGGCTTCGCGAGCGCATCATCGTTACCACCAAATGTGGCATCAGGGTGGCCGGTGACCCTTCGGAAGACTCGCCGGCCCGCTATGACTTCTCGGCTGCGCACATTGCGAACAGCGTCGAGGGCTCGCTAAAGCGCCTCGGCATCGAGCGCATCGACCTGCTGCTCCTGCACCGTCCTGACTACCTGTTCCGGGCCGACGAAGTTGCGGTGACGCTCGAGGCGCTAAAGGCATCGGGCGCAGTGGCGAACTTCGGCGTCAGCAATTTTTCGCCGTCGCAGGTCGAACTCCTGCAGTCCGCGGTCGGCGATGCGTTACTGGTCAACCAGGTCGAGATCAACCTGCACAATGTCCGCGCGCTGACGGACGGCACCCTGGACCAGTGCCAGCGACTGGGCATGACGCCGCAGGCCTGGTGCCCCCTCGCCGGCGTCGCCTACCCCGCCTGGGGCAACACGTTCGCGGAAGCGGATGAACAGCGTGTCCGCGCCGAACTCCGGCGGCAATGCGAGAAGTACAAGGTCGAGGACTGGATAATTTCGCTCGCGTGGCTTCTGAAGCATCCCGCAAGGATCTCGCCCATCATAGGCTCTACCACGCCGGAGCGAATCGAGGCCGCTAAGCAGGCGCTGGACGTCAAGTACGAGCGCGTAGACTGGTACCGCTTGCTCGAGGCGCGCAACGGCGCGCCGGTGCCCTAATCCGGTCGCATGCCCGCGGCCCGGTAGATGTCGTCGAGAACCCGCATGCTGGCGATTGCGTCGTTGCCGCCGGTCAGCCGTTCCGCCTCGCCATACAGCACGTCGATGACGTGCCGTAGCTGGTGATGGTACGTCGTGTCACCCGCAACCTCCTCGCGAGTAACGCCTTCGGGCGTCTCGACGACGAGTTCGTGCCCCATGTGAGGCGCAACGGGATTGATCACCGACATTTTGCCATGCTCGCCCTCGACGATGAGCCCGGCGTCCAGCGTATCCGGCAGGTCCTCGGACATCGATGAGCTCACCCGCGCCCTGACACCGCTCGGGAACCCGAGCACTGCCTGCATCTCGACGTCGACGCCGGTTTCGTGCAGCACGGCTGCTGCCGACAGCACCTCGGGCTCTGCGCCCATCACGGTGCGGGCCCAGTGCACGCAATAGCAGCCGAGATCCATCATCGCACCGCCGCCCAGCGCCGGGTTGTAACGGATTTCGGCGGGCTCGGCCACGATCCGGACATTGAAGTGAGCGTCGATGCCGCGCACGGCGCCAATGTCGCCGGCATCGAGCACCGCCAGCACACGATCGAGCAACGGGTGAAAGCGGTAGTGATAGGCCTCGACCAGGACCTTGCCGGTGCGCTCCGCCGCTTCGACCATCGCCCGGGCTTCGGCGGCGTTCATCGCGAAGGGCTTTTCGCACAACACGTGCTTTCCCGCTTCGAGCGCGGCGATGGTCCAGCGGGCATGGCCGCTCGGCGGCAGGCCGTTATACACCAGGTCGACCTCGTCGCTGGCGACCAGGGATTCGTAATCCGCCTCGACGCGCAGGATCCTGTTTTCTCCTGCGAATGATTCTGCACGCGCCGCATCGCGCGCCGCGATGGCTGTCACCTCGATACCTTCGATCGCCGCCGCGGGCTCGATAACGGCGTAGCGCGAAACCCGCGATGCGCCGAGCAGTCCTATTCGAATCATGTACTTAGGCACCCGTGACTGGTGAGTTCGATCCGCCCGCATGTTACTCGAAACTGGATCTCGTAAGCGTTTAGAATGCACCATCGAATACCAAGAAGACCTCCGCGCCACGTTCAACACATTCCGACAGGGGAAATCATGAAGCGACTCACGCTTTTTGCCGCGCTATTCACGTTCGCCTCCACCCCGGCACTGGCCGCCGACGAAGACAAGGTCGATCCGGGATTCAACGAACAGACATTCAAGGGACTGAAGATGCGCAGTATCGGGCCGGCGTTCATGTCGGGCCGCATTTCCGATATCGCGATCGACCCGAACGACCAGAGCACCTGGTACGTCGGCGTCGGCAGCGGTGGCATCTGGAAGACGGTGAACGAGGGCACGACCTGGGAAGCGATTTTCGAGAACGAGGACGCCTACTCGATCGGCTGCATCACGATCGACCCGAACAACCCGAACACCGTCTGGGTCGGCACGGGCGAGAACGTCAGCGGCCGCCACGTCGGCTACGGCGACGGCGTCTACCGCAGCCTCGACGGCGGCAAGAACTGGGAAAACATGGGGCTCCCGAATTCCGAGCACATCGGCATGATCCGGGTCGATCCGCGCGATTCGAATGTGGTGTTCGTCGCTGCGCAGGGCCCGCTGTGGTCGCCGGGCGGTGATCGAGGGCTGTTCAAATCGACCGACGGCGGCAAGAACTGGCGCAAAATGCTGGGCGACGGTCACGGCAACACGGAGCTCGATGATCGCTACACCGGCGTTTCCGAGGTGCACATGGATCCACGCGACCCGGACATCATGTATGCGGTCACGTGGCAGCGCTTCCGCAACGTCGCCGTGTTGCTCGATGGCGGCCCGGCGACCGGCATCCACAAATCCGAAGACGGCGGTGAGACCTGGCGCGAACTGACCGAGGGACTGCCCGAGGAGATCATGGCGAAGACCGGCCTCGCGATCTCGCCGCAGAACCCGGACGTGATCTACGCGACGATCGAGCTGGCCAACCGCACCGGCGCAATGTATCGCTCGGAAAACGGCGGCGAGAGCTGGGTCAAGGGCGCAGATTACGCGCCGGGCGGCACCGGTCCCCACTACTACAACGAGCTGTGGGCGAGCCCGCACCAGTTCGACCGCGTGTACCACGCCGACGTGAACCTGCACGTGACGGAAGACGGCGGCAAGACGATGCAGAAGCTCGCGCACGACACCAAGCACGTCGACCATCACGCCATGGCGTTCAACCCGGACGACGAGGACTATATCCTGGTCGGCAATGATGGCGGTCTCTACGAGAGCTACGACCTCGGCACGACCTGGCGCTTCATCAATAACATGCCGATAACGCAGTATTACAAGGTCGCCGTCGACTACGACGAACCTTTCTACAATGTTTACGGTGGCACCCAGGACAACAACAGCCATGGCGGTCCCTCGCGCACCGACAACAATATCGGCATACGGCATTCCGACTGGTTCGTGACCCTGTTCGGCGACGGTCATCAGTCGGCCGTGGACCCGAACAACCCGGACATCGTCTACGCACAGTGGCAGCAGGGGAACCTCGCGCGCTTCGACCGCAAGACGGGCGAGAACGTCTATATCCGGCCACAGGCGCGGGAAGGCGAGGCACCGGATCGCTACAACTGGGACGCCCCGATTCTGATCAGCCCGCACGATTCTGCAACGCTGTACTTCGGCACGCAGCGCGTGTGGAAGAGCACGAACTACGGCGACAGCTGGGAGCCGATCAGCGGCGACCTGACGCGCAACGAGAACCGCGTGCGCCAGCCCGTCATGGGACGCACCTGGAGCTATGACTCGCCGTGGGATCTCTTCGCGATGTCGATGTTCAACACGATCGTGAACGTCTCTGAGTCGCCACTTGTGCCGGGACTCATCTATGCCGGCACCGACGACGGACTGATCCAGGTCACCGAGGACGGCGGCGCGAACTGGCGCCGGATCGACAAGCTGCCCGGCGTGCCGGACCGCTTCTTCGTCAACGACATCAAGGCCGACCTGCACGATCCGGACACGGTCTACGTCGTCGTCGATGATCACAAGAGCGGCGATTTCTCGCCCTACGTGCTGAAAAGCGAGAATCGCGGGAAGTCCTGGAAGAGCATTGCCGGCAACCTGCCGGAGCGTCACATCCTGTGGCGCATCGTACAGGACCACGAGAAGCCGGGGCTCCTGTTCCTGGGAACGGAGTTCGGGGTGTTCTTTACCGTGAACGGCGGCGGTACCTGGACGAAGCTGAAGGGCGGCGCGCCCAACATCCCGTTCCGCGATCTCGTGATCCAGACGCGCGAGAACGATCTCGTCGGTGCGACCTTCGGCCGCAGCTTCTACATCCTCGACGACTACTCGCCGCTACGCAGCGTCACTGCCGACATGCTGAAGAACGACACCGTGCTGTTCCCGGTACGCAGGACGCACTGGTACGTGCCGAAGCGCCCGCTCGGCTGCTCGAAGGAAGGCTGCAAGGGCAGCCAGGGCGATGACTTCTATGCGGCGCCGAATCCGGCCTTCGGTGCGGCGTTCACCTATTACCTGCCCGAAGCCATCCAGTCGCAGAAGGACGCCCGTCGCGAGGCGGAAGAGGAGAAGGAAGAGAAGAACGAAAACGTCGAGTTCCAGTCCTGGGACCGCATCCTGGGTGAAATGCGCGAGGATGATCCCGCCATCGTCTTCACGATTAGTGATGCAGCCGGCAACGTCGTGCGCCACATCCAGGCGCCCATCGAGGCCGGATTCCATCGCGTCAACTGGGACCTGCGCTATCCGCCGGTCGACGCCTGGATGCCCGAAGAAGAGCGTGAACAGAATTACCAGCCCGGTGTCGGCGTGCTGGTGGCTCCGGGCACGTTTAGCGTCTCCCTGCACAAGCGTGTCGACGGCGTGCTGACTGACCTGAATCAGTCGCAGCAATTCGAAGTCGTTTCCATTCGCACACCGACGTTACCGGGGAGTACGCAGGAACAGCGCGTGGTATTCGACAACCAGGCCAATGAGCTGGCGCGTGCGACGCAGGGCACGGTGAAGACCATCGACGCCATCGTCGCCGAGCTCGGCGCCGCGAAGGAGGTACTGCTCTCATCGACCGCGGATCCCTCGCTGTATGAAATCGCCAACTCGATCCAGCAGCGCGTCCAGGCCGAGCGCGACCGGCTGACGAACAACGAGGCGCGGCAGATGTACAACGACTTCGACGAGATGACAGTGGGTGCCCGGCTGAGCCACGCCCGGTTCCGGCCGGACACCGGCGCCTACGGGCCGACACCGGACCAGCGCGAATCGCTGCGCATTGCGAGATCGCTTTACGACGAGGTGACGCGCCAGTTGTCGAACCTCGTCGATGTCGAGTACGCAGGACTCAAGGTCGCGCTGGACGCGGCGGGCGTGCCCTGGTCACCCGGACGAGGCATCCAGTAGCAGTCAAGTGGCAGGCACGGCGTTCGCCGCGACCGTGCCTGCCGTTCTGACCTGCGCCCTGCGCTTGCGCTCGGCCGCCTCGATGGCGGTGTTCTGCTCTGCCTGCTCGTGACGCAGCTTGTGAAACTGTTCTTCGAGTTCGCAGACCTCGGGATGAATCGACGTACACTCGAAGGGCGGCGGCGCAGCCGAACTTTTCGGGGCAGCCGTCGAGCACGCATACAGGCAGGCAGTCGCGGCGAGTAGCAGGATCGTTGCAATTCTCATCGTCTTCTCCATCTCTCTGGATGGTTAGACGATAAAGACCACAAAATCCTTCGTATTGTCTCTTTGCCTCAGCGGCTATTCCGAATCCGGTCGCGGTTCCGGAACCACGACCACGGCTCTCTCAGAACGCCGCGTCGATGCCGATGAGGACGTAATTCTCCTCGCTCAGGTGACCGGTGAAATACTCCCCGCTCTGCGGCTCCTCGTCCAGGAAATCGACGTTCAGCTCGAGGACGCCCTTCACGTTACGCATGAAGTAATACGATGCGCCCAGGCTCAGCGTCCGCATCTCGATACCCTCGTAGACTGTGTCGGTGTCCGCGAGGTCGCCCGCATCGCCGAGGTTGACGAGCGCGGAAAACACCCACTTGTCGCTGTACACGTAGTCGACGCCCGCGAAGCCCGCTGTCCACTGGTAGTCGATGGCCGGGTCGAGGAAGCCGTCCCAGCTGTTCCATAAATACTGTCCGAACCAGTACCAGCGGTCCGACAGCGTGCCGGAAGCGTCTATGCCGAGCACGACCTTGTCGGTGTCGCGGTCACCCGACGCCGTGCCCGCCGGCCCGGTAGCGTTGCGCTGTTCACCGACCAATCCGAACAGACCAACGGATGCAGGCCCAATGGTGGTCCCCACACGGCCGAATACGCTCTTGCCCGTGTCGTTGTCGAACAGGTGATCCGGCCGCCGGTAACCGGGGCTGGTGACGTTGAAGTTCTCCTCGATGCCGTTGCCGTTCACGAACCCCAGTGACACGTCGACAGGCCCGAACCCCCTGCCGAATAGCAGGCCCCGGTCGTACGTGATCCCCGCGAAACGGTAAGCCATGAAGTCCTGGAAGGTCATGCGGACCTCGCGCGGGAACATCAGGTCGGAGACCTGGAACTGGCCGAGCTGCAGGCCGACGCCGGTACCGAACAGGTCGTCGTAGCTGAACCAGGCGTCCTCGACGATGACCTCGGTGTTCGCGCCCTTCTCCGCGAAAATCATGTAGAAGTAGTAGCTGATGCTGTCGGTGAGGGGCGCGCTGGAGAGCAGCTTAATGAGATAGGGCGCCTGGAAGTCGAGGCTGGAGTCCGCGACGACTTCGCCGCCGACCGGATCGACGGATTCGGCATCGCGCGCCTGGATGAAAGCCTGCACACGGGCCGCCAGCGGCAGTGTCTTTGGCAACGCCAGCGTGTCGTCGCCGGTCGGCACCGTGTGATCCCGCCAGTTCGCCATGCGGTAGTTCATCTCGCCGGCAAAGCGGTTACCGAAGTCGTTGAGGCGCGGATACGCCGCATGACAGACGTTGCAACTGACGCCGTATTCGCGCGCAAATGCGGGCATGGCGGCGGCCGTCTCACAAAGAAAGACAAGGCCGGCAATAAGGAGCGAAGTGAGGGCGGCGAGTCGCGTGGCGGAGATTCCGGGCATGACGACCACTCCATGAAAACCCAGGCAAGGTTGTCATTAGGACGCACTCGGCGCAGCCGCACCATACGGGCATCTGCGGATCGAAATAGGGAAACACGCGACCGGGCCGCCTGCAGGAGCGGGCCCGGGCCCGCGACCCCATCGCTCGTGACTACCAGGTCTTGCGGACGCCGACCCTGATATTGCGCCCTGGCGCATCCATCCCTGAGCCGTGCACGCGGTAGTGCTTGTCGAACCCGTTTTCGATGCCCAGCGTAAACTGCCAGCCGCCGGTCACATCCCAGCTGCCGCGAGCACCCACGATACCCCAGCCGCTGGTGCCGTTCGGGTCGATACGAATGTCGCGAACGTCGCGGGAGCTGAGACGCTCCTGCTCGCCGGCAAAGCGCAGCCAGGCATCGAGGCGAAAGTCGCCGCCGGCATCGTAGCTGAAGTTCAGCCGCCCGCTGAGCGGCGGGATGCGGTCGCCCGGTTCCGTTGGCGAGCCCGTTACGCGCGCCTCGCTCCAGGTGTAATTGAGCACCGCCTCGAGGCTCATCGTGTCGCTCAGGTCGAAGCTCGTACCACCCTCGAAGCCACGGACCGTCGAATCTGCCGCGTTTACACTTCGCACGATATCACGCCCCTCTGGCGTAACATCGCCCGTCGTCACGGACGTGATGCGATCCGTGTAATCCAGCGTGTACAGCATCAGCTCGAAATGCGCGCGGTCGCCGGTATAGCGCACGCCCGCGTCGAACTGCACGACACGTTCGGAGTCGAGATCCGGGTTCGGGATGTTGAAGCGGTTTCCCGGGCGATCGCCGAGCGTGCCGAGGTCGAACACATTGGGCGCGCGGAAGCCGAAGCCCGCGTTCGCCACGATCTGCCAGCTGTCGTTAGCATTGAATATCCAGCCAACGTCGCCGCTAAGGTCGGTGACGCTGACCGATGCGGCGATGGACACCGACGTCTCCGGCAGCGAGACGTCTTCGTGACTCGCGCGCAAGCCGCCGCTTAGTATGTTGCGTGCCGATACGTATTGCTCGGTGTTACCGAAAAAGTCGACACGCTCTATCCGCGAGCCGTCGGGAAAGCGCGGCGCCAGTTCCGTTGTCTCCCCGTCCAGGATGTTTTGCTCGCTGCGAGCGCTAGATACCTCGTCGAGGTACGCCTCGATCCCCGCCACCCAGGATCCCGAGTCCTTCACGCGGCTGCCGCTGACGATGAAACCATAGAGATCGCTGCGATTCGACTCGAAGCGCCTGTCCGTCGCTTCGAAGTCGCGCGACACGCGGTCGTCGTCGATGCGCTGCCAGGCGAGATCGACGTTCCAGTCGAGCCCGAAGGCCCCGTCCTCGTGGCCGTACCTGCCGTGCACGAAAACACGTCGGTTGGGCCTGAAAAAGAACTCCGAGGACGACGGCTCCGCCTGGCCGAAACCCGGCACCAGTTCGTCCACTCGCGGCGTCTCGGGTTGCTCGAGGTAATGCGCATCGACGAGCCATGACCGATCGTCTGCGGGACGGCCCGCAAGCACCCATCGTGCGGCACGTGACTCGTAACCGCTCGGCCCGATGCGTTCGCCACTGCCGGTGCGCCGGTCGCCCGTTTCCAGCAAATCGGCGCTGAACGACGTCGCCATGCGTTGATTGCCGACATCGATCGTCCCGCTGAGCAACCTGCCAAGCTCGGCCGTGTCGTAGGCCGCATAGAGCTCACCGCGGTATTCTGGTCGAGCCGACTCGAATCGCGGCACTCTCGTCACGAGCTGCACGACCCCGCCGACGGCGTCGCTGCCATAGAGCGACGCGGGCGTGCCCCGCAGGACCTCGATGCGCTCCACCGCCGCTGTCGGTACCAGCGCAAAATATTGTGTTGGCGCACTGCGGAAAATCGCGTTGTTCAGGCGCATGCCGTCGACGAGATGCAGGATCGACGAGCCCTTGAGACCGCGGATGATCGGGGCGCCCTGCCCGGGCGTGGTCTGCTGCAGGTAAACGCCTACCTCGATGTCCAGTGCGTCCGTGACCAGCTTCTGGTCGCGTGCAGCGGCACCCTCGACGAGTGTCAGGCCCGACGAGATTTCCGCGATGCTGACGGTGCGGCGAGTAGCGGTAACGAGGATCTCGTCCAGCCGCTCCTGCGCGGCGGAAAATTCGGCAACAGCCAGGATTCCCAGCAACGCCGGGATGAGCATCCGCACAGTGATCATTTAACTAGATCAGTGTATTGATCATTACGAGCAGGATGGCCAGCGGCGCGACGAAGCGGATCAGGAACAACCATGAACTCGCGACCGCCGGGCTCGGGAAGACGAGCTGGCTGTCGAGGTGTTCTTTTTTCACGCGCCAGCCGACAAAGACAGCAATAAAGATTCCGCCGAGTGGCATCAGCAGGTTGTCCGTTATATAGACGATGAGATCGAATAACGTCGAAGCCGCGAAGGTGTCGAACACTGCCAGCGGGCGCACGTGCGCCCAGATGTTGAACGAGAACACGCTCAACATGCCGATCGCCCAGCCGATGGAGCCGAAGATCAGGCAGCCCTTGATGCGCGACATCCCCCACTTGTCNNGCGCTCCGAAGATCTCGCCGCCCGGCATGCCCGCGAAGGCGGTGGGCAAGGTCGTGAAGATCAGCCCGGGCCCCTCGGCCGGGTCGAGGCCGTTGGCAAACACGATCGGGAAGATCATCAGGCCCGCCAGGATGGCGATGAGGGTGTCCGCAGATGCAATGATGACGGCTGCCTTGGTCAGCGATATGTTCCGCGGCACGTAGGAGCCGTAGGCCATCATCAGGCCGATCGCCACGCCGATGGAAAAGAACGCCTGGCCGATGGCATCCAGTATGGTATCGGCGTCGATCTTGCTGAAGTCCGTGCTGAACAGAAAATCGAGACCGGCATTCAGGTCCCCTTTGACGATGGCGTAGCCGATCATTACGAGCAGCATCACGAATAACGCCGGCATCAGCACTTTGACGGTGCGTTCGATACCGCCGCGCAGACCACGGCCGACGATGATGAGCGAGATGACCATGAACACCGTGTGCCAAAGNNTGCTTGAGTTCCTCGAACTGCTGGGCGACCTCGGCCATCGTCGTACCGCCGAACCCGCTGGCCGCCTTGATGATGTAGGCGAGCGTCCAGCCGGCGATGACGCTGTAGTAGGTAGCGATCAGGAAGCCCGCGATCACGCCCATCCAGCCGACGATGGACCAGGACTTCGAGCGCCCGGAATCCTCGGCGACCATGCGCGTGGCGACGGGCGGGCTGTGGCCGCCCATGCGGCCGATCAGCAGTTCGCCGATCAGGATCGGTATGGCGATGATGGCAACGCACAGCAGGTAGACGAGCACGAACGCGCCGCCGCCGCTGACGCCGACGACGTAGGGGAATTTCCAGATGTTGCCGAGCCCGACGGCGGCGCCGATCGCCGCCAGGATGAATACGATCTCCGATGACCAGGTATGGGAACTGTCCGACGATGCCGGTAAAGCCATCCCCCCACTCCTTGTTCTTGCGCTTGGTTGCCGGAATACTAGCAGGGCTCAGGCGGAACGACGACAATAAGCGTTCCTGGGGAGCACATTGCATAATGCCGGCGCACAGGTTTTACCGATCGACGCGAGCCTCGTAGAGGCGCTGTTGCGAACCGATGCGTTCCCCCATCCCGCCGGCAACATCGAACTGCTGGAAACGCACATTTCCTGGGTGATCCTCGCCGGCAACTACGCCTACAAGGCCAAGAAACCGGTTGTATTAGACTTCCTCGATTTCGGTACGTTGGAAAAGCGCCGGCATTATTGCGAAGAGGAACTTCGGCTCAACCGGCCGTGGGCGCCGGAACTGTACCTGGAGGTCGTTGCGATCACGGGGCCGGCGGACGAACCCGTCATCGGCGGCGACGGCGAAGCACTCGAGTACGCGGTGAAGATGCTGCGCTTCGACCAGGACCTGCGTCTCGATCGCCAGCTCGCGGACGGCCTGCTGACCGTCGCGGACATGAAGGAACTGGGCCATAGCATCGCATCGCGTCATGCTGCCGCGCTGCGGCCGGACCCGGCCGACCGGGAGCGCCTCGTCAGGCAGGCCGTTCATTTCTTCTGGGAGAACTTCGACCACCTCGGCGGCATCATCGATGACGGCGACTTTCGGTTCCTGCGCGAATGGACCGGGCGTGAGATCGACAGGCACGAGGCCACCTTGCGACAGCGCTTCGACGACGGCTTCGTGCGCGACTGCCACGGCGACCTGCATCTCGGCAACCTCGTGCGCCTGCCATCGGGCATCACGACCTTCGACTGCATCGAGTTCAATCCCGACCTGCGCTATACCGACGTCTTCGCCGACGTCGGATTCCTCGTGATGGACCTGACCGAGAAGGGCCACCCCGAGCTGGCCGCGCATTTTCTCAACCGCTACCTCGAACGCAGCGGCGACTACGAAGGCGCCGTGCTGCTCGACCTGTATTTCGTCTATCGCTGCCTCGTGCGGGCTAAGGTCGCGGCCATTCGCAGCCGCGAGCGCGAGGATGAAGACGAGCGAGCGGCCGACATCAGGGAGGCGCAAGACTACTCGGCAATGGCGCGCCGCCAGGCAATGAAAGGCGAACCGGTGCTGGTCATCATGCACGGCCTGTCGGGCTCCGGTAAGACCTGGCTGGCCGAGCGGCTGATGGCGGCCCTGCCGGCCGTTCGCATGCGTTCGGACATCGAGCGCAAGCGGCTGTTCGGCCTGGACGAGAGCGCCGACAGCCATTCCGGCATCGGCTCCGGCATCTATTCGCCCGAGGCCAGTGCGGAGACTTACGAGCGCCTGTTTACGCTCGCGGACAGTCTGCTGGCGGCGGGACACCACGTCATCCTCGATGCCGCTTTCCTCAAAAAGAAACAGCGGGTTTCTGCGAGGAGCGTCGCTTCGAGCCTCGGCGTCGATTCGGTGCTGGTCTGCGCGGACGCGCCGGTGGACGTGCTGAGATCACGCATCGAAGCGCGTGCAACGCAGAAGGACGAGGCCTCGGAAGCCGATCTCGCAGTGCTGGAGCATCAGCTGGGCTCAGCAGCACGGGTAGGAAGCGATGAAGCGGTGCTCCGCGTCGATACGAGCGCGGACATCGATATCAACGAACTCGTGAAGACGATCCTCGGGCACCGTTCCCGCCCGGGCACGACATTGGCTACCGGCGCGGAGAGTTCGCCTTCGAAGCGGTCACCATCTGATAGGTGACGCGGAATCCCTGCCTCATTCGTCAATACCTTTGAGTTCCATGTTCGTGTTCTTCTTTGATGCCGCAGCCACTGGTCCGGTTCGCCGGCACGGGCAGCATCGGCTTGTCTGGACGAAATCAAGGAGCTGATCGTTCGTAAATCCTCTCGGCGAAGCAGTACACTCTGGCTGGGACTTCGACAAATTGTTCTCGCTGACTGCAGGTGCTGCCGATGTATTCTCCTGACCGGATACCAAACCCCTATATCCTGTTTGCCGCACTGATATTTATGGCCGCGTGTTCCGATGCCGGCGACGGGGTAAGCACCGTCGAGCCTGCGATGGACTCACTCGTGAGCGTCGCCTGGCTCGAGGAGAATCTCGACGACCCGGACCTCGTGGTGCTCGACTGCACCGTTATCGTCGAGCCGGACGGCAGCGGCGGGTTTCTCTCCGTCAACGGCAGGCCGAGCTACGAATCCGGCCACATACCGACGGCCGGATTTGCGGACCTTTTCGGCGACCTGTCCGACGGCGACAGCCCGCACGAATTCACAAGACCGTCGCCGGAACAGTTCGCGGCGGCCATGGAGGCTCTCGGCGTCAGCGACGATTCGCGCGTCGTCCTCTACGACGCCAGCGGCTCGGTCTGGGCTGCCCGCGTCTGGTGGATGCTGCGCTGGATCGGGTTCGACCGGGCGGCGCTGCTCGATGGCGGACTCAACGCCTGGACTGCCGGGGGCCGCCCGCTGTCGACGGAGCCCGCCAGTCGGCCGGCGGGACAACTTACCGTCAACCACCGCCCGGAGCTGTTCGCCGATCGCGACGAGGTGCTGGCGTCGATCGAGGACGATGCAGTCACGCTGATCGATTCGCTGCCGCCCACGTACTTCCGTGGCGAGACGACCATGTACGACAGGCCCGGGCACATACCGGGTGCCGTCAACATTCCGGTGTTTACCGCTCTCGACGAGTCGGGGCGCTACCGGTCACTCGACGAACTGGCGACACTATTCGAGGGAGAGCTGGACGGCCGGGCGATAACCTATTGCGGCGGCGGAATCGCCGCGTCGTCACACGCATTCGTCATGACGAGGCTCGGCTTTACCAACGTTGCCGTGTATGACGCGTCACTCCAGGAGTGGACGGCCGACCCGGACCTCCCAATGGAGATCGATCTAGAGTCGTTCGACAACGAGGACTAGCGAACCCGATTACCGAACGCGTCCCAGACCTCGACCTCGCCGTACTCGAGCGAGCGCACCTTGTCCTCGATCTGCGCGAGATCGCCGACCACGACCCAGGTCAGCTTGTCCGGGTCGAGCGTTTCGCGTGCGCGCTCATTCACAATATCGGTCGTGACCGCGTCGATGCGCTCGGCGACTGTCTCCGCGTAGTCGAACGGGAGGCCATAGCTGGCGGAGGTCATCATGCTCGCGAGGAAGCCGCGATTCGTCGAGAACGTGCCGGGCAGCGAACGCGTGCGGTTGATCTTCACGCGCGACACCTCGGTCTCGGTCGCCGGCCGCGTCGTCACGAACTCTGAGAACTCCTTCATGATCTCCTGCATGCTCTCCATGGTCTTGTCGGTCTGCACGCTGCCGCTCACGGCGATGTACTGGTCGCCGCTGGTGTTCTGCTGGATGCCGGAGCGCATGCCGTAGGACCAGTGCTTGTCCTCGCGCAGGTTCATGTTGATACGCGCCTCGAAGCCGCCGCCGAACACGCCGTTCATGATGTAGAGCTCGGTCGACGTCTCGGGATCGTAGGGCGGCAGCGCATGGCCGGCATAGATCGTGCTTTGCGGCGCCTCGGGGTGATCCACCAGGATGACGCGCGGCTCCTTCGATTGCGCCTCTCCGATCGGCTTGCGGCCCGATGCAGCATCGGCCCGCCACTTGCCGAACGACCGTTCGACCGCCCGCTTTGCCTCTTCGATACCGATGTCGCCGATCATGAACACGGTCATGTTGTCCGGCGCGATCTCGCGGCTGTGGAAATCGACGAGCATGTCGCGGTCTACCTGCGCCACGAGCTCGGGCGTCCAGACCGAACCCATCGGGCTATCGCTGCCATAAATCGCTCGCTCGAACAGGCTGCCCGCCGCGCTCGAGGGCGACTTCTCCATCGTCGCGAGCCAGGCGCTAATCTGCTGCTTGAGCTTTGTCAGTTCGTCGTTCGGGTAGGTCGGGTTGCGCAGCACCTCGGCCGCGAGCTCCATGGACTCCTCGAGCTTGCTGTGCAGGATGCGGTAGCCGAAGGAGCTCTCCTCCGTCCCCGCCTGCGGTTGGCCGCTCATCGCGATGGCGTCCTTCGCGGCGGCGAGCTCGTGTGCGTCGTATTTCTTCGTGCCCTTGTCCATCAGGGACATGGCGAAGCTCGCGAGCCCCGGCGCTTCCGGCGGGCTCGCCGTGCTGCCGGCGCCGATGCGGATCGACACGTCCACGATCGGCAGTGCGTCGCGGGTCGCGACGACGATGCGCATGCCGTTGTCGAGGGTCGCGGTCTCGATGTCAGGGAACGAGATCGTCGCATCCGCAGACACCTCGGGAATCTGCGAGCGATCGACCTCGGCCTCCTCAGCCCGGTACTCGGGGAACGGCAGCACCGTGAGCTGGTAGTAACCCCGAGTCAACCAGCGCTTCGCGGTGTCCCTCAGCTCCTCCGGCGTAGCCGCATTCAGCCACTCGAGTTCCTTGTTGANNTTCCTTGTTGATGTATAGCGGGTCGTCCGAGTAGAGGTAGCCCTCGGCCAGTACGCGGCCGATTGCGGAGGTCCGTTCCAGCGCGCTGATCATGTACATGTTCACACCAAGTTTGGCGTTCTCGACGATCCGCTTGTCGGGACCGCTCTCGAGGTATTCCGCGATGACGCGATCGACGATGGGCAGCACCTGTTCCGCCGTTACGCCGGGCTTGAGATCGATCGTCAGGTTGTATTCTCCGCTCAGCACGCGCCCGTACGCGCTGCCGTACACTCTCGTCGCGAGCTGCAGGTCGTCGACGAGGATCTTCTGCAGCGGCGAGTTCTTGTTGCCGACGAGCGATTCGTTGACGAGGTACATCAACGTCGTATCGCGGTCGTTGAGCCCGGGCAGCGCCCAGACCCGCGAGATCCGCGTCTGCCCGACGCGGTCGTACATCGACTCCTTGCGGTTCTCGGCGAGGTTCGGGATCCACTTCTTCGGGTACACCAGCGGCACGCCCGCCGGCGCTTCGCTGAAGTAGTGCGTGACCTTTTCCTTCGCGGTCTCGACGTCGATGTCGCCCGCGAGCACCAGCACGACGTTGGAGGCGCCGTAATACGTGTTGAACCACTCGTGCACGTCGTCGAGCGACGCGTTGTCGAGGTCCTCCATGGAGCCGATGATCGAATGCCGGTACGGATGATCGACGGGATACAGCCCGGCGCGGATGCGGTCGCCCATCTGCGCGTACGGGCGGTTCTCGCGCTGGCGCTTCTCGTTCTTCACGACGCCGCGCTGCTCGNNCCTCGGAGGTCGTGCCGTTCATGCCCGTGGCGCCCGCATCCATGAACGGCGAGAAGTACTCGCCGTCGCGGTTCTCGGTGCCTTGAAACATCAGGTGCTCGAACAGGTGCGCGAAACCGGTCTTGCCCTCCGGCTCGTCTTTCGAGCCGACGCCGTACCACATGCCGACGAACACGGTCGGTGTCGAGTGATCGGTGTGCACGAGCACCGTCAGGCCGTTATCCAGCCGGAACATCTCGTAGGGAATGTTGACCTGGGTTGCGACCTCGTCGTCGGCGGCGTATGCGGCGGCGCACAGCGCCAGCGACACCAGCCATAGCGTCAGGATCTTTCGTGTCAGCTCCACCTGGGGCTCCTGTTAATCATCGAAATCATGCGATTTGCGTCAGTTTCAGCGCAAATACAAACAAATTTATAGATTTTCCTGCACAATAGCGGGATGCGGCCCTTGTGAACCTGCGGCCGGCTTGTGATCAGACACTATACAGGGTGCCGGGTTTCATCATGAAGCGCATTTCGATCGCCGCCACCGCACTGCTCGCGATCACGACTGCGGGTTTCGCCCACGAACTCCCGCCCGGGAAGCTCGACCTCGACGAGGCGCTGGCCAGGCAGT
>JABAHS010123186.1_pt1 | contig 18106 bp, 14 predicted proteins | sample 7062111 | NCBI WGS metagenome assembly JABAHS01 (sample SAMN14534600, study PRJNA622989) | marine sediment metagenome | biome: marine biome [ENVO:00000428]; feature: marine pelagic biome [ENVO:01000023]; material: deep marine sediment [ENVO:00002113]; isolation source: pool of 4 deep marine... | reverse complement strand
TCTTTTAGCTCGACAATCAGTACCTAAAATAGATTTTGACCAGCTTTTTCAGTACCGATTAAATACTTTGGCTTGTTAAAACCAGTTTTAGGCAACGCCGACAATCCATTCCGTCGGCTACCTCAACACAAATATATACAACTCAATGCCCAGTCTTTATCATCGAGATTATTTGCACGACGGGATTCGAACCCGCAAGCCCTTTCGGACAGACGTTTCCAAAACGCCCACGTTTGCCTGTTTCGTCACGTGTCCAATATATAACTAGCAAAATGCATACCATTTCTAAGAACATTATTATCAAACCTATATGTCGATTCTCTAAGTATAAAAACTAGAAAATCTTGTGGGTGAAAATTTATTTTGTAAATATTACATGATGTGTTGAGTATGCTACGCTATAGTGCCATTTTGGCAGGTTTTTGAAAGTCAAAATCAATATGTAGCAATTTTCTCCAATCCTATTTTGGCAATGAATTAAAACTATTGATGCTAGTATTTAGTTATTAATATTCAGTTTGTTTTGGCAAGGAGAAACCGTGTATGTTTTAAAAGATCTCTCCCATGCATACGAGATAGCGCAGAACCATGTTAAGATAGGTAAGAATTTTGCGAAAAATCAATCAAAAGCGCACATACCTACAGGGGAAAACTCAGAAAAATAAAAAAATTTTTAATGCCCTTCCATAAACGAGTTACGTCAATCGCATATCGAAAAACCAGCGCAAATTTCGTATCAAAAGCGCAGATTCGTGCATTTATAGAGGGACTGTTTTTTGTTGCCCTCGATGGAAAAAGTTAATGCGAAGATGCCTGGATGAATGAATCAGAAACAGTTAAAACAGGATGAGTGAAAGCGGGAATGCGAACAAGGGGGAAGGTCATCAAAGTCTTTAGTATAATCGCGGGACAGCTTTTGGGTTTGGCCGTATGGGTATTGCTTTTGTACCGCAGGATCCGCTATGGTTATGCGTTTCGGTTGATACCCATGTCTCAGCCAAAATACGCAAAGGTCGATCCCAGCGATTACGAACTCCTGCGAAAATTCGAATGGCTTGTCAAGAAAGGCAAAAACAGCTTTTACGCGCAAAGGCGCGTGCCGACCGGAAGACGGGGTAAAGAAAAGCTTGTTTACATGCACCAGATGGTCACAAAAGTTCCGGAAGGCATGGTAATCGACCATATAAATCAGGATGGTATGGACAATAGAAACGCCAATCTCAGAGCAGCGACCTACTCACAGAATTCGTGCAACAGAAAAAAAAGGCCGGGGACGACACGATCTAAATACAAAGGAATTTACTGGAAAAAGAAGATTCGCAAATGGCAGGCGAGTATACAGTTCAATAAAAAGAGAATATATCTTGGCCGCTTCCTTGACGAAATTGAGGCGGCGAAGGCCTACGACCGGGCGGCGAAAAAATACCATGGCGAATTTGCGTGTTTGAACTTTCCAGATTGAAGAACGCGGGATATGTATAAAAAGGCCCTAATAGTCTTTGACTTAAACGGAGCATTAGGTTAATCTGCGGCGAATATGAAAAGGATTTTGACATCATGTTTTGGGCTCGGCCGGCTGCCTCTGGCGCCGGGTACGTGGGGCTCCCTGCCGCCGGCCGTTATCTTTGCGCTTATGTGCCATTTCGGTGTATCGGCGGTGCCAACTGCAATAACAATGGCGGTTTTGGCCATTGCGGGCTCCGTTATCTGCGTCATCTTCTGCCCGGCTGTAATCGAAGAGACGGGCAAATCCGACCCGCGCGAAGTTGTGGCAGATGAATTTTCGGGCCAGGCGGTCACGTTTCTGGCCTTCCCCTTTTTTATGCCGGCCGATATATCAACCCGGCAGATACTTATCATAACGGCCCTTGGCTTTGTGCTGTTTAGAATATTCGACATCGTAAAACCCTGGCCCATCCGCACACTTGAGAACCTGCCCAAGGGCTGGGGCGTTCTTGCCGATGATATATTAGCGGCCGTCTTTGCGGCGATACTTATATTGATTTGCCTGAAGGTCTGGTTTTCGGGCCATTACACTGTGAACGTTGGATAAGCAATAGGTATGGCAAAAGAATATAGCGTTCAGGTTATAAGGAAATTAAGGGAGCAATTCGGCCAGTGCGCTTTGCACAGGCCCATGAGGACCGCCCGTTACGAACCAGGGGCCGGGCTTGCTTATGATGTTACCGGTATCGGGCAAACGGGAACGGCACGGGTCCATCTGGTTGTCGAGGATTTTGTTGGTGGCGGATTTGCCGGGCAGGTCTACCGGGTAAAATTATTGAGTATCGAGGCGGCCGACGGGCCGATAGAAGGCCTCGAAGTCGGCCGGGTATACGCGATGAAGATTCTTATACCGCCCTCTTCGTTTTCACGGCTGTTTCGCAATATGCTATATTGGATCGGTTTCCAAGGACCATTTCAGCTTCAGGTCAACCCGGCCGCGGCGAGTGCAGGATCGATTTGGCAGAAGCTTATCCGGCGGGGGGCAAAGATTCGGTTCGGAGACGAAAGTAAGGTGGTGGATGTTTACGCCACGTTCGTCGACGGCCGGCTCGGAAGCTGCGGGGAGTTGAGAGAATGGGTCGACGGGCGTACGTGGCAACTGGAGGTCGACGACCATCTCGATTTGCTTAAGCGATGGCGCAGGGGCAAGGCCGGAGACGAACAGCGGCTCGGCTCGCCGGAATACCGGGCAAAGCGCCAGTTCATGCGCGACTTTGTCAAGCTGTTGAACGATATGGGGGCTTATGAGTTTGCCCGGCAGTACGAGTGGTGGACGTGCAAGAGTCAGCCGAACTGCCTAAAACGCACAGATACCGAGGGCGATCCATCGGGCGGACTGGTCGCGGTCGATTTCCGGGCGGGTCTGGCCTTGCTGCCGTTTCTGCCGATGAGTCCGGGCGATTTCAAACTGATATTAAAAGGACTTTTCCGCGGCTCGCTGGTCCAGTTCGACCGGGGAAGTATCGCAAAACTTCAGCGTTTTATTGAGCAAAACAGCGAGGAATTCACTGACAGCCAAAAGTTGCTGGACGAATTGAAAGACGCCGAGAGCGTATATCGCAACTCGGTGCCGGACATTACTCACAATCACGTTAAGCTGTTTTACAGCAAAAAGCTGTGGTCGACGATGCTCGATAGCGCGGTCACCGGCTGGAAGGTGCGAAACCTCATCGATGAAGAGCACGAACAGAAATTTCGAAACAGCACGGTGTCGACGGTACTATTTTACCTGATCGGCGTAATACCGTTTTTTGGCAAATTGACTCGTCGCCTCTGGGCCCGGCCGGAGTGGCGAAGCCATTACAAAGCGATGCTGACAAGATCCGGCTATCTCCACCGCGCGGTCCGGGGCAGGATGGCTGAGAAAGTGACTGTCTGGCACCGTGCCGGACGCCTTAACGAAGAACGTGCGCCGAAGGTCGCGGGCTCTTTGGTGCGGTTCTTATTTCATCTGCCGCTATCGATTCTCCCGGCCGGCCTCCACAGGTTCCTGACCGACAGGGTGTTCTTTAAAGATAAGCTTCACTACATTTTTGTCCGGCCAATCAAACTTTATTTCAACCGTAGGCTTCGCGAGCAGTGGATGCGCGATATGGTGGCCGAGGGCAGGAAAAAACATATCCTCACCGAAGAAGATGCAGAAACCATCCTTTCACAACTGAACGAACGCTATATCCAGCGATACCTTATCAGCCTCGTCGTGCACTTATTGACTCTGCCGGTTACCCAAATTGTATCAATTACCGTAGCCTACATTTATTTCAAAATAACCGGTGACAAACTTGGCACTGGTGGTATATTGATTCTGTTTCAGATCATTCCCATTTCACCCGGTTCGATTTGCAGAGGATTGTGGGCCGTTGGGATTGCAATATACGACCGGGACTTTAAAAATTACAACATCGCCGTCTTCTTAAGCTTCTTTAAGTATATAGGTTATCTGGCATTTCCTATTCAGATGTCATATCACTATCCCGCACTGGCAAGATTTATGGCTGCCCACTGGTCGACGGAAGCGGTGCATATTGTTCCGGTGTTCGGTGAGCGCGGGGCGCTGCTGGAGCATTGGGTGTTTCGGCTGTTCTATAACTGGCCTTTGACGATACGGCGCAGGATGCGAAAGCGTGCCGAGGTTCGGGCATCCATAAAGCCGCGATACTGGCACGTGGGTCTCTGGGCTGTTGTCGCGGCGTTCGGGCTGGCATCTGTGGACTACAACTATCTTCAAAATGTCGGAAATACGCCGGGCCTGAGAGATATCTGGTACCTTGTAATACTGGTTCCGCTGGCTTGCGGGGGAGTGGTTACTATCGGCTGCGGCGGTGCGAAATTGTGGAAACGGTTTGTGGCTGCGACAATATGCGGTATCGCACTTGGATTGCTTTATCCGATAGTTTCGGCGCTGCTGGTTCAGAAAATGCCGATTGACGATATTGCAAAGGTCTGCGTTTGGTCCGGATTCATCTTTGCAATTATGTCCACTATCGGGGCGATAATCACAGAAATGAGGCTGCCTGAGCCGAAGGCTCAACATTAAGGGCATAAGAGCAAATTCGTCGCCTGTCGCTCGTGCCCCGTGGCTCGATATTTGGGGCCGGAATAACGTAGCATTTCTACCGTAGGCCGCGATTCGCATCGGACGGTATCACGTAGGCACTTATTAGGGACGAGGGGTGAGGGACGAGGGGCGAGGGGAAAATAAAGTGAAAAGTGAGAAGGGAGAATTTATAATTATGAATTGAGAATTTTGAATTACGAATTGCATTTTGTTGCCAGTTGCCGGTTGACAGGGAGGGGAAAGAGAATTTTGAATTGAGAATTACGAATTGGGAATAACCCGCGCAATAAATTTGTGGATTAAATATACCCCGGCCACAGGTGCCGGGGCTAATCGGGTGGCGGTGTTTAGGAATTATGTACCCCCGGCATAAAGCCGGGGGCTTTCGGATATAATGTTTTTCCGCGTGTGCAAAAACGAATTTTGCACACCCTACACCTGGTGACTTAGTAGTCACAGAGCGATGCCTGCATAATCAGTTACAGGTTAGGACCTTCGTTTTCTCAGTAAAGCCAGTGCGGGCAGGCCGAGCAAAAGAATAGCGGTCGGTTCGGGGACATAGTTGACGTTTAGGCGAAAGGCGTCGATGCCATCTCCGGCCTCACCCCTGCCGAACTGCGCGGTGGCGCGGGCCCAAGGTTGCGTCGTACCTGAGGTATTTGTGCAGTCGAGCAACACCTTGAACCACAGTTCCGTGCCGCCAAGAAGGCTGGCTGGTAGGATGTTGTCGTATTTCCAGTACAAGCCGCCTTCCTGTTCAGGCGATTGTGCGAAAATCAGATATTCCCAGTTGCTTCCGTCCTTGGATCCGTACAAACTTCCCCATCCCCGTCCGAACCACCACCTGTACGTCGCTATGCAGGCCGTCAGGTGAGCCTCGCTGATGGCTTGAGGGAAATCGAAACGCATGGTTATGAAGGCCTCGTCAAGGTTTTCCGGATTGGGCTGGTAGAACTTCGCCAGGCCTTCATCGTGCTTAAAGACGTTCACCATACTGAGCGTGTAGTCCTCAGCATTGGCACTGAATACAGTGTCGTAACCGTAGGAAAAGTCCCAAGTGGCCCTGGCGCAGCAGGGCCATACGGCCAGAAGCATGGCACAGACGTGCAGGATTGTATATTTACTCATTGTGAGCCTCCATCCAGTATATTTGGCATTCAGCATTTACCTTCTAGTAGACATGTTATTATCTTAACATATTGCCAGATAAAAAAAGGTAAAAAAATTGTAAAATAAGTTCTTTATAAATAAAAAGATAAGTGGTCCCCATCTACTACATTCCTGTCCCCTGCCTACTGGGCCCCTGTCTACAACCTACAGGGATTCGTGCAGGCGGGGCCGGAGTGAGTAGAAAAATGCGAACCGCAGGTAGAAATGCGGAGGGAGAAGTGAGAATTTTTAATTACGAATTACTTGAAGTGCACCCCAAAATATTAAAACTACATATGTTTACTTTCGTACTTTTTCGTTGATTATGTCGCATAGGACGATGCTGTAATAATTGATTCGGGAATTTTTTCCAAAGTGAAATGGTTATCGAACATACGATTTATTATCTCTTTCCATAGTTGTTTTCGAAGACAGGCCAGTGCATCTGCAAAACCGGGGCCATATTTTTGGCGATCCCGTGGCAGCCGGGGCATCTTCTTCGAAAGTCGCCGGTTCCAAATGAAGAATCTCCAGAAAGCAGTCAAAAGCTTGAATTTTCAGGATAGAGTCGCTATTCTATCGGACACCGGGCCTCGCAGCCAGTATGGGCAGGTTTGAATGTAAAGTCTCAGAATAATGAAGGATGAGACGTGAAAGTAGCTATCGTATATAACCGTGATTTGCGGAATGTCATTAACCTGTTTGGCATCCCCAATCGGGAAATCATCGGGAAAAAAACCATTGAGCGTATTGCCAATGCCCTGCGCGCAGGCAGGCATCAGGTAAAAGCTTTTGAAGGCGACAAGGACCTCGTCGACCGTTTAGAGGAATTTATGCCGAGGGTCATTAAAGGCGAACTGCCGGGTCTGGTCTTTAATGTCTCTTACGGCATTCAGGGCCAGGCGCGTTATGCTCATATACCAAGCATCCTGGAAATGGTGGGCATTCCCTATGTGGGTTCCGGCCCATTGGCTCACGGACTCGCTTTGGACAAAGTCGTTGCTAAAATGATTTTTCACCAGCACGGAATTCCCACACCTGACTTTGCCGTAATGGATTCCTGGGAGACTGAACTGCCGGACTTGAAGTTCCCGTTAATTGTCAAGCCCAAAAATGAAGCTGTATCATTTGGAATTCAAATTGTACGTGATCAAAAGGATGTAAGAAAAGCAATTAAATCCGTTATCGACGAATTCAACCAGCCGGCGCTGGTTGAGGAATATATCCAAGGTAAGGAAATCAATGTAGGCCTTATCGGCAACAATCCTCCTGAGATTTTCACTCCCGTTGAGTTGGTGTTTCCGCGAAAGGGGCCAAGAATCTACACTTATGGTGATAAAACTCACCGATCCGGAAGGCAGATTAAGTACAAATGTCCTGCATCGCTGACTCGCAAACAGAATGAATACGCCCGAAAGATGGCCCGAAAAGCCTTTGATGTCCTAGGCTGTTATGACTGCGCCCGGGTGGATATGCGACTGGATAAACAGGGAAATCTCTATATATTGGAAGTCAACAGTTTGCCGAGTTTGGGGCAGCGTGGTTCATATTTGATAGGTGCCGCAAAAGCAGGTTTGGACTTTAGCGCGGTAATCAACCGTTTGGTCGAAGTGGCAAGCACTCGATACTTCGGCACACCAAGACCAGGCAGGCTCAATTTAAAAAACAGTGATCCCGGCGTACTCATCCATACATTCCTGACCGAACGACGAGATCGCATTGAACGACAGATTGAAAGTTGGACAAATTTGAACAGCCGCTCCGACGATCCTGTCGGAACAAGGCAGGCGATTAACAAACTTACCGAAAGCATGGAAAGCATTGGATTAAAATCGGCAGAGGATTTTACTAATATTCCTTTCGTTAAAACCTGGGAAACACAGCCGGGATTTACAGGTGGCACACTCCTCGTCGGTCACCTCGATGTACCGGTAGAGAGCACCCTTCCGTCTCAGTCTTTTCGCAGAGACCCGGAATGGTTGCATGGCGAGGGGATAGGACTGTCACGTGCACCTTTGGTGGTACTGGAATATGTTCTTCGAGGATTGAGAAACATCCGTGTCTTACGCAAGATTCCTCTGGGTATTCTTTATTATACGGATGAAGGTTTGGATTGCAAATATAGCGCAGAGCTAATTCAAAAGGCCGCAACCAAAGCCAAACAGGTATTAGTCCTCAGACCCGGAAATCCTGACAACAAAATCGTTATCCAGAGGCGTGGACAGCGAAAATATATTGTCAGCGCCGAAACAAACCCGAAGAGGCTTGGAAAACTGACTCGCAGTCCCGACGCTCTGCAATGGGTGGCGGCAAAGATTGAAAAAGTAATGGAATTGTCTTCCCGCAACGACCGGCTGGCTGTTGCCGTTTCAGATATTAAGTCGATGTCTTATCCTATGTTATTGCCGCACCGCGTGACCATGACGATTTCGGTCAGTTATGGCCATGAAAAGATGGCTGATGCTGCTGAAAAACAAATAAGGGAAATACTTGGTCGGGGAACAGTCAAATGCAGCCTTGAAATGGTTTCAGATCGCCCGCCTATGAAACTGCGAAACTGTAATCGAAAACTGGCAACAAAACTAACCGACATTGCAGAACAGTGGGATATTCCCATTGCACAGGAGTCTTCTCTTTGGCCTACCGTTGGGGGCCTGGTTCCAAAGGGCATTGGGACCGTTTGTGGATTGGGTCCGGTTGCAAGGAACTTGTATACTCCTCATGAAGCCGTACAACGTATTAGCGTTTTGCAGAGAGCATTACTACTGGCGGAATTTCTGCTGAAAGAGGGACATTAATGTCTTTGACATGAGCCGATACAATCATTCATGGTATGAGCAGGAAATACAGGACCTTTGGCCATACCCTGTAAGTCCTCCTCAACGTTTGTCAATATCCAAAGAAGGAATGATCGCCACGCAGCACTACCTGGCTACAGAGGCCGGATCAAGGATATTGGCCGACGGAGGTAATGCCATTGATGCCGCAGTAGCCGCTGCTTTTGCTCTCGGCGTGTGCGAACCCGCCGCCTCAGGATTAGGTGGACAAACCATGATGTTGATTTATCTGGCCGGTAAACGCCGGACTTTTGCACTGGATGGCTCTTCACGTGCGCCGAACCGGACCTCTTTAGAGACCTTGCCAAAAGAGATGCGCCTTCGAGGATACAGAGCAACTACCGTTCCCAGTACACCGGCGGTTTTGGACTATGCCCTTAAAAACTATGGAACAATGAAGCTTGAAAATGTCCTTGCGCCGGCGATTGAGTATGCCAAAAATGGTTATGCTATAACCGAACTGCAACGAAGTCTGCTCAGACGGGTGCGTAAACACATTAAGAGAACTGGCGCTTCCGATATTTATCTAAAAAATGGAAAGAAGACATATAGAACCGGCGAACGTTTTCGTCAGCCGATACTTGCTGCTACTCTGGAGCGCCTGGCCGAATTCGGTATTGACGATTTCTACAATGGCCGGATAGCCAGACGAATTCATCTGGATATGAAAAAAAATGACGGCCTCATACGTGACGATGACCTGGCCCAAATCCCTCTGCCAATTGAGCGAAGACCAGTTACATGCCGTTTTGGAAATATGAGAATTTTTACGTTTCCACCACCGGGCGCAGGCCGCACATTGATCGAAATGTTTAATATTATTAGCAATTTCCCTTCCAAATTAAGAGATTTCGACACCCCCAGAGGCGCCTTGTTATTGTCATATGTAATTCAACAGGCATTTAGGGATCGCAGTGACCGTCCCTTCGATCCTAATTTTTACGCTCAGGTAACCAGGAAGAAAATGTTGAGTAACGAATATGCCAGGGCTGTCGCGCATAATATTCGAAGGCGGGTTCGCTCACACGGCGAGACAACTCATTTGTCCGTTATGGACAAAAATGGTAATGTCGTTGCTTTGACCCAATCCATAGAAAAAATTTTCGGTGCATGTGTAGCCACGCCAAAGCTGGGATTTCTTTATAACAATTACATGATGGCGTTCGAAGATCAGAACATCAGACACGCCTATTACCTCCGCCCCAATGCCGTGCCGTGGGCCAGTGTGGCGCCTACCATCGTCTCCAAAGGCCGAAATATATGGTTGGCGATTGGCTCGCCCGGCAGCGAACGCATCGTAAGCTCGATCTTTCAGGTCATCCTCCGCCTGAGAAATCAATCTCCATTTGCCGCAGTTGACGCCCCCCGGCTTCACTGTTCTTTTGACGGCATTGTTTCACTCGAATCACCTCGGATGCGCGATGATATTCCTGAATCACTGCAAAGGCATGGTTTCCGAATCAAACCTCGTGACCCTTATTCGTTTTATCTTGGATGTGTGCAGATGGTTATGCGTGAAGGAGAAGAATTTATCGGCGTGGCCGACCCTCGTCGTGATGGTTCTGCCGGAGGACCAAAACGATGAAGCTGCCTATATTGATTTCCGTTCCACATGCAGGTCTAAAGATACCGCCGGAAATCAGGGCTTATAATGTATTGACACAAAAGGAAATTATCAAGGATTCCGATGAGGGAGCGTCTGAGATTTATGCGGTCCAATCGCACTTTCAGGCATATGTTACTACCGATATTGCCCGTGTCTTTGTGGATATGAACCGTTCGGAAAACGACCGGACGCGGGATGGTGTCGTTAAAACCCATACATGCTGGGATAATCCTGTATATAATCAACCTTTACCGGTAGAGCTGATAGAAGTGATGATTAAAAAATATCACCGGCCGTATCATGAGAAACTCACCTTGGCTTCGTCGGGCGTCAAGTTCGGAATTGACTGTCACACTATGGCCGATATTGGCCCGCCAATTGGCCCTGATCCGGGACAAAAAAGACCCATGGTATGCCTTGGCAACGCCGATGGAGCTTTTCCAGACCATTGGCTGAAAATTTTGAAGGATTGTTTCCAGCATTGTTTTCAGGTTGAAATTTCTCTGAATAAGCCATTCAGGGGCGGCAATATTATTCGAACACATGCCTCTGAAATGCCCTGGGTACAGGTGGAAATTTCGAGAACAGATGTTCTCGACAACAAACAAAAACAAAAGAAATTTCTTGATTCTATTAGAAAATTCCATTCAATCATCACGGGCATAGAACCGCATGAATAGCACGGCGTGTTTTTAGAAGCCAAATCTGACTACCTGTCTATAATCCTCCAAGTCCTGCCCCGCCAGTCCGAATCCCTGTACGCTGTAGATAGGGACCGAATAGGGAGGAATCCAGATGTCTTTTAAGCCAATCCTACATTCTCCCCTCCTCTTTTCTCTCTTCTTCGCTCATCTTTCAGCCTTTATAAAGCCGTAAGTTTCTCACTTATATAGTATTTATAGTAATATTTTTACTGCTTAAAAGCAAGAATATTGATAGTTTTAGCTTTTTCGCTACTTCTTAAATGATTAACAGTCACAAGTTTTGTTGTTATAATAAATACTTAGAAAAATTAGCGGGTAAAACTTATTAGGTTTTAGGGAAGTCTACGTTTTCAGTAGATTGTCTATCTGGTATTTGTAAGAAGTAAAAATGAATATAAGATATAAAAAATACTGGATATCAGGCTCTATTCTGCTTCTTCTGATCGTACTATGGATTACAATCTCTCTTACGCTGCTCAACGAAGACTGGCTTAAGGCGCAGGTCGAAACATATGTTCATGAAAAGTATAAGGCTGACATAAATATTGGGTCTTTAGAGTTCAGTCCATGGAAAGGTCATGCATTATTATCAGATATTACCTTGAATCGTAATGAGCATGATAGCAAAGTTGCTGCTTCCATAAAGTTTATTGAAATGGATGTTCAGATTATCCCGCTTATTTTCCGTGATATCGTGATTGACAAGCTTTTAATATCTCAACCTCATCTTAAAGTTGATGTGCAGCGAAAGCCTGAAACCATTCCGGATGACACATTAACACGCCTGCAGAAACTAATGTTTATCGTCACTTTCGAACTGCTGATTCATCCTTTGCTTGATGCTGTCACTGAAATCATGGAAATATCTTTCGGTGACATTGACCGTAAAATTATCATAAAAGAACTGGTTATTAATGAAGGCATCATAAACTATAAGGCCAAAAGAGTCGGCTCAAAACCTTTTGCTCTTGATCTAAGGGAACTTGAATATTCATCAAAGAATATTAACGCAAAAATGCCTCTGGATTTCGCTTTGAATTCAGATATTACCGCAAAAATTTTTCTTGGTGAAACACAGGCAGAGTTCTCTCTGCATTTTTCACAAAAACCAATTAACTTGTCGATCTCCGATATTGATTTAGGTTACCTTGATAGATACTTAAAACAAAAAGATATACTTCAAATAAACAATGGCAAAGCGAACGTCAACTTTCTTGTTAATGATAAAACAGTTTTGGCTAAAGTTGCATTGCAGGAACTTGAGTTATTACAGAACACAGAATCTGTTCGAAAGGATTTCGCCTTCATTCCAGCGGAAAGACTCATCAACTATGTCAATCAGGCTGACAGAAACCTAAATCTTGAATTTAAACTTGAAAAATCAGTAATACATACAAGTCGGGATTTAGAGTTTTGTGTGATTGAAGCCTGGGAAGGCATGTGGAAGCAAATCTTAAAAAAAGTCTCTTCTGAAAAACTAAAACAGCTTAAAGAAAAAGGAACTCAAAAACTCATCAATTTCTTTAATCAAAAAGGAAATGAATAATTGAACCGTTTTCCTTTTTGCTCATCTTTCAGCCTTTATAGCTGTGGAGATTTCCGCCTGTTATATCTCTATTATCATCTCTGCGAATCCCTCCAAACACAACAAACAAAGGCGGTTTACCCTTTGAGATCATCTCTTCACTATCTCACTGGGATCTTCCCGGCCGCGACCAGCTAAATCCTGAATACTAACGACTATTTTAAGTCCGCCCGAAGGGCCCCCACAATTTTGCATTTTCCTTCGCGAGATACGAGATTATGTCTTTTTGAGTTCTGCTACCAGGTGGTCCAAAATGGGTTCTAAATTATCGTAAGTTCTATCGCTTATTTTACGGTCCACTTCCCTGCCTTTTTCATCTTTGTAAGTGATAACAAAACGCCCTTTTTTCTTAAAATAGGTCTTGTCTATTTGCTGGATGGAATCATAGGCAATCTTATCTTTATCGCTGAAGACAAGTACCGTTTCATCGGCGATAAGTTTCTTATTTCTGATTACAAACCAGTACGCACCCAGCAATAACCCGCCCCCGAAAAAAAACGGCGGTGATTTCCGATTGAAAACAAGAGTGCTGTCCGGCGTGCCGTCTTCATTCGTGTGTTTTTCATAGAAGCTGCGGCGAAGTGACCATTCATATTTGCTCAAATAACCGTCATAGGCAAAAATAATTGCCACTGCAATACAGACGACCATCCAGAGTATAAGCCCGTTTCTTTTGAATTTGCTTATTGGTGCCTCGATAGCCATATTAAAACCTTATCATAAAACTACTTTATTCGTTTTTGGGCGATTACACTTGTTAACGGCTGCACGAAGTTCGGGATGATTTTTTCAGCCATTAGTTCCTCCGCAAGCCGGTGTTGATGTTCGAAAGAGTCCAAAGCGTCGAATTTTTCCGTACTCGATGGATATTGCCGGACCGTAAAGAAAAGACTTATCGCCTCATCCGACTTATACTTTTGTTTCTCGTTCTCTATGATACTTGTTTTTGACTCTACTCCGATTCGTGCCTGTGTCCGGCAGTCCTCCGAAAGCGCAACCACCACCGCCGGCGAAAAGCTCACCGGGCTTGCAGATGGCAGGTCCAGAAGGCAACTGAATGCCGTTGAACCGAAAAGCGCCTCGGCGATAATCTCATCGTGGCTGCCGATATAATCAAAGTCCATCGCAAAAGTTACATCAAGCGAATCGATATCGAGATGGTTCACGCCCAGCATATAGGGTGCAAGTTCAAGCACCAACCTGTCCTGGCTGTAAGCGTCTTCGAACTTTGACGGATTCACAATCCCGGACCCGATTCGGTCGGTTTCCAGGGTAATCCAGCGGTATTGGCCGGTATTGCGGTCCTCTTCAAGACAGAATTCGTTGCTTTCCCGGCGGTAGAAGCTGCACATAGTAGGGAATTGCTTTTGTATCCGCTCGAAAAAGTTCAGGATGGTATCACGCTGCGTTGGCAGGTCAAGCTCGGTATTGATATGCATATCAATATAAAAATCATCACACAGGCAGTTATAGTCGACCGACATAATTTGGACACACCTCCAAAGAAAAAAGAGATTAAATACGTAACTTTCGCATAAATTCAAGCCTGACTCAAGAGATAAACTAACACAAAAAAGCCCGGAAACGGGCATTATAAGGCAAAAGATCGAAAAGTCTATCACAAAATCATGTTTTTGTATTCGAGGAAACCGGGGTCGGCTTGCCCAATTCAGGGCGGGAATCGCAAACAGACGCCGGGTATTAATCGTTAAACACGGCAGCATGATTTGGCTCCGAAATTGGGTTTGTTTGGGTTTGAATCGGATTCGTATAGTCGTTTTATTGACTAAAATTGGGTTCGTTTTGGGTTCGTTTTTCCTAATTGACCAAGTGTCCATTTGAACGTATTCCCTTGTAAGCAAGTTACTTACGTTGACTTGACTTTTTCTGAAATTGGGTTCGTTTTGCATAAAAAGGTTATTTTTTCGTACGTAAACTTTCGTACTTCGTAAGTCGTTTATTAATTGCAGATTACGCGGATTTCGCTGACCAACTTGATAAGTAGGCAAGGACCGATTAGTCGTTAGTATATAGTATTCAGCATCCAGCCTATTGAGATCCTTCGGGCGGTCTTTTATTTTGGCCGGCGAAAATGGTGTTTTATTTATCATTTTTACACCAAAATGTGCAAAAGTTGTCATTTATCATGCAAAATAATGCGTTTTTGTGCCCCGAACCAATTTTGCTCAGGCTAACGCCTAAATGGTACAGGGTTAAACTTGCTGATCTCCGCTATCTGCCACTGATTTAGACTATAGACTCAAGATTCATGACTACAGACTTTTGATTACCCAATTTTACATTCCAAATTCTCAATTGTCGTTTTTATTATACCAAACATAATCATATTGTTCAATATATTTCCAACATTTTTAAGAAAAAAATTGGAAATAGGGGTTAGTGGCGAGGGGCGAGGGATTCGGATTCGAGCAGACAGGACAGGGCCGGTTAGAAAGGAAGTTCGCAGAGCCTTTCGATTGCGATCAGGGCAGGCATGGTGGGCAAGGCAGACAATATAAATTTGCTCATGATAAGTTTTTTGTTTTCAGTTTGACAATTGCAACAATACTATATAAGTATATGCGTATATACTTATGGACTCTTTGAAGTTCGTGGTTTTTTTGAAAGAGGGATTTGAGGCGTAGATTTTTTTATTTTTCACCGCCGAGGGCAAATTTGTTGCTCGTCGCTTCCTTCGGCTTCGCTCAGGATAAACTCAAACCCGCCGCTTGAAATCGTATCTCGTGGAAGGTAACGGAGCATTTCTACCGGAGGCCGCGATTCGCATCGTCCAGGTACACGGAGGCCTTTTGGATTAGGGACGAGGGATGGGGGGTGAGGGGCGAGGGGAAAATAAACTGAAAAGTCAGAAGGGAGAAGTAAAAAGGGCCGGAGTGAGTAAAGACAATGCGAACCGCAGGTAGAAATGCTTAGATGGGAGAAACGCATCTCGCCTTTTGATACCGTAACGGACAGCATTACCTATTGACCAAAGATTACAGGTAGAAATCGTCACAACTTTGCCTGTCCTACCAAATAAGGGCTTATGATTTGTATCTGCTAATACGAATGTTAGGGCGACTTGCCCCCCCTATTCTGCCATTTCTATGGCAATTATAATAATACCTAACCTGGCAGGAATGTTCAATGATATTCGAACATTTTAACGAATTAGCCATAGAGGTCACAAAGAGAATAGTTTATCAGTCTACCAAGTAAACCTCAGACTGCTATTTTCAAACAGATTCTATCTCAGTAAAACCATTAAAAAACAAATCTTCGGCGTTGATGTAAGTTCCAATCCTACCCAAATCAATGCTTATAGAGGGATCATTCATCGACACTCAATAAGGTTATTTATTATAATGGTAAGAACTTTTTTAATTCCTCATCGGCCAAGAGTTCATCATAAAGTGTCTTCTTGGGACCTTTGAGATCTTCCTCGTTATGAAGTTCAATTGCTCTCTTAAGTTTTTGGAACTTTGTATAGGCGTCAAGGGTTTCCCGCAAGAAATGAAGCGGCGTTTCGCCACTTTTTCCTTTGCCGCCCAACTCTTCAAGCAACTTCGCGACTTTTTTATCGATCTCCCATCCTTTAGGTTCTTTATATTTGCGTTGGACATCAAGTACAGCATAGCTACATTCTCTAAAATCCTTGTCATCACCGTCAACAATCCTCAGATTCTTATCCAGAAAGAAGCCTTCATCAACAGGGTTTCTGAAGACAACGCAATAAGAAGGCTGTAGCAATTTGTGTCCTGTGAATTCTTCCTCACGTTCCAATTGTATTTTTCCATCTATAATAGAGTCGTGTTCATTGAGATTGTCAAGAAGCTTCAGAAGTATCGGGGCCGCGAATCCCACAGCTCCCGCATAGATAGCAATCGCCGGAAAAGCTACCGCGGCACTGCTCATCATGTCACGTACACCATTAATTAATTCCTGTGGAATCTTATCGATATCGTACACTTGGATCCTTAATGTGAGAGTGTGGTCTACCTTGGGATTGTAATCGCGTTTTGAAAAAACAATATCATTAAAAAAAGGGCCTTGCCAGCCAAGTTCAGCATCATCTTGCATAAAATGAAGTCGTTGAACCGGTGGTTCAGCACCAAATTGATAAGTTGTTGTTATTAACACATCATTTTTCTTTTTGGAAAACCACTCGTCTTGATCTTCGTTTTCTAAGATCATAACACCACGAACACGGACAGTAATAGGATCAGCTTCGTTAAATAGGGATTCTCCCGGAAAAAGTCCATCCATACGAGTCAATTCTGTTTTATTTGATATTGCACGCGACGCACCCCATCTTCGAAATTTGGCCATGATCGACCCCCTTTCATAAGCGGCTTCTAACTACAGGTTAGAGAGCCTAAGACAGTTTATTTATCTAATACGGATACCACGAAGCATCCTTTCTCTGCTTCTTTATATACTCGCTATTCGGTACCTTACAAGACCACTGCTTCATTGTGCAAAGCAAAGAGTCAAATTTACTAATCCATAGCCAAGGCCAATTAAATCCATGTCTATAAGATAGCCGTAGAAAAGGGCTTAAATGTTGATAGTAAAATCCGCTTAGCGGATTTAGTTTTTAGTTATTATTTCGTAGTTGTTAGACCCCGATGTTAGCTGATTTGTAATTATAAGGATTTCCGTCACCCTTACAATATTTTTTAAGTAAAATTTGCTGTAAATAAGATGAAAAACGGGAATTATGTGGCCAGAATGATGCAACATTTCTACCGTAGGCCGCGATTCGCATGGTATAGTGTCACGTAGGCCGGATCCCCGCCTACTGCATGCAGGGACTGGCGGGGCCGGAGTGAGTAAAGACAATGCGAACCGCAGGTAGAAATGCGGAAAATTAGTCGATAGTATTCAGTATTTAGCTGGTTGCGGCCGGACAAGCCGGCTTTTTTTGCTGTGTTTTGGGGTGATGGCGTGGATAATATCAAAAAATAACTTGCGGGAAACTCACGGCCTTTAAAGGGCTGGAAGATGAGAGAAGATGATAGAAGGTATCAGTTGTCGGTTGCCAGGGGGAAATGGAGGATTTTAGCAGGAGTGCATTAGAGCAGTAGAACTGATGTGAAATATCGCCCACTATATGATTGTTGCTTGACGAGTTAATCTGCATCGATACAATACAATAGTATACCAAAGGTTCGATTCCGACCAGAAAAACATTGCCTTAAGGTCAACATGGATACATTGATGGATTGGATGAAAGCGCTTAACGGCATAATCGTGTTAATATGCCAGTTTCTCGCTATGGTTGTACTCTCTATTGGGATATTGAAGGCCCTAAAGATATACCTGACAGACGTGCTGACCCCGGGGCGTTCATCAGATTCCGTTAAGTCAAGCCGCCTTGAATTAGGACACTCATTTTCTCTGACACTTGGATTTCTCATAGGTGCAAGTATCCTCAAGACGACCCTTGCTCCGACCTGGACCGACATCGGTCAGCTGGCAGCCATAATTGCAATTCGGACCATCCTGAATTACTTCCTTCTTCGCGACATTGCGGTCCACTCAGAATCACCGAAAGACAATTCTGCGAATAATAAGTCCTGATAAAGCAGAGAGGAGCTGAAGGCTCTGTTGCATCGCTACCGCCATTCGCCGGATGTGCCTGTGGAAATCGAGCGTTTG
>JABAHS010148699.1_pt2 | contig 18111 bp, 14 predicted proteins | sample 7062111 | NCBI WGS metagenome assembly JABAHS01 (sample SAMN14534600, study PRJNA622989) | marine sediment metagenome | biome: marine biome [ENVO:00000428]; feature: marine pelagic biome [ENVO:01000023]; material: deep marine sediment [ENVO:00002113]; isolation source: pool of 4 deep marine... | reverse complement strand
GAATACAAGGCATGGATCGAGCTTATGGAAGAGCCATTCGTTACAATAGCGAATATGAAAAAACCTGTCATTGCTTCCGTTCATGGTTATGCGGTTGCTAACGGAATTGGACTTGTAGCTGCTTGTGATTTGGCAGTTGTTGCTGAGGATGCGAAATTTGGGGCAACAGCAATTAACGTAGGTCTTTTCTGTATGGGGCCAGCAGTTCCCCTGTTTCGGTCACTAGGCAGAAAACGTACCCTAGAGATGATTCTCACGGGAGAAATGATCGATGGAAACAAAGCAGTAGAGTGGGGACTAGCAAATCGCGTAGTTCCTACGGCAGAACTGGAACAAGCAACGATAAACCTCGCGGAAAAGCTCGCTCGTAAAAGTCCTCTTGCAATACAGTTGGGCAAGCAAGCATTCTACAAGCAAGAAGGGTTGACGTTTGAGGAAGCCATGGAATACGCTAACGAAGCCTTCGCGGATCTTTGCACAACAGAGGATGCTACGGAAGGCGTTGAAGCTTTCTTAGAAGACAGAGAACCCACTTGGAAAGGGAGGTAGGGACAAATGAGAGATAGACCCTTCTACGATATTCCGTTCATTCTGAAGGGATAGTGATAGTAGGCGATGCGCGTGCTCCTTGTGATAAACAATTACTTCAAAGAAGAAAACGCGTTCAAAGCTAGACAAATTGTTAAGGTACTACAAAAATACGGGAAAAAACAGGTAAAAATGAGAAGTTATAAGCATTTACGGAAGGGAGTTAGTACTGATGTTGAAGCCTTGATTCTTTCGGGATCACCTGCGCATCCATGGAAAGAAGAACATATGACGAAGTTCAGTGACGAAATTAACCTGGTACTGGAATATGATAACCCTATTCTGGGTATCTGCTTTGGTCATCAGCTCATCGGGAAGGCATTTGGAGCACAAGCAAGGATACTTGATTCTTCTATACACCGTTTCGAGTCAGTGGAAGTCATACAACCTGATGACATCTTTTCGACGTGGAAAAAAGGAACTACCCTCCCACTTTGTGAATCCCATAAAGATGAAATTACCCTTCCTCCTGATTTTATCCATCTTGCTCGTTCAACTTCGTGTGAAAATGAGGCGATGCAACATCCTACCCGACCCATCTATAGTACTCAAGCGCATCTTGAACGGTCAACAGAAACTTATACTGCAGGATTCCAAGTCATTAAAAACTTCCTGCATCTCTTCTCATGACTGAGCATAGTCAGCAAATGACGCAAGAGGACGGGTTTATTGAGCAAGCTCCTGCCGTTATTGTAGGGATACTTTGATCATACATTTTTAAACAGTTCTCATATCTCCCCTATATTCTTTTATTGGATTCAGAAGGAACCAGGACTATCGCTTGAAGATATGTTATTGCACGGGTTGGTGAGAGTGAACAAGAAGTTAGTGTTTTCGCTTGGGGGCATTAGTTGGGCGCATTTCCTCTCCCATTTTTTCCTCATGGTGCTCCCTCCAATTTTCCCGCTGCTTTTGGAGACGTATCCGTATCTCACTAATACGAAGCTTGGCTTACTCGTTTCTATGTGAGCACTTTCTCGTCTCATATTTCAATTTCCCGTGGGAATGCTTGTGGATCGGCTTGGAGCAAAAAAGGTCCTTTTTTGTGGCTTGCTGTTTTCCAGCCTCGGGATCTTCTTTTTAGGGTTAGCTCCAAACTATGCCTTTCTCTTGTTGTGTTCCTTTTTGATCGGGGTCGGTCAAAGCACGGTTCACCCCGCTGACTATGCCATCATGGCGTCTCTTACAAACGTGTCACAGGAAGGGAAGGTATTTGGCATCCATTCCTTTGTGGGGATGATTGGTTGGGCAGTAGCGTCTCTTTCCATTACGTTGCTGCATCTTGCATTAGGATGGAATACGGGTCTTCTCCCCGTGGGATTATGTGGTGTTGGTTCTAGTCTTGTTATCTATCCTCTTCTTCCACAAACTCCTTCATCTTCGTCCACGGTTCAAGAGAGTAAAGCTTCTTTCTCGCGTTCACCGTTTTTTCAAGGTTCTTTCTTGCTTCTTTTTAGCTATATTACCCTCATCGCGATGGCGAACTCAGGTATACGAACATTTTTTCACTCTCTTTCTTTCAAAAGCACTTTTTTTCAAGGTTCAAGAAGCGAATACGATTTTAACCATCTTCTTTGTTGGTACCGCCATCGGGACGTTGTTTGGCGGCGTGTTAGCAGATCGATTTCGTTCTAAGCATATCACAATTCTTTTAATGGTCCTATCGGTCATCATTAGTGGATTGATCCTCTTGTGTGCCCCTTGGTTTACGTTTTTCACGATTTCCTGTACGTTTGGTGGGTTAGGTGTCGTTTTTGGTAGTGCTTCCCCAGCACGGGATCGACTCGTAAGTTCAATTGCATCAAAGGGAAGTACTGGCCAAGCGTTTGGCCTCGCTCATATTGACTTACCGTTAGGCGGCTTGTTTGCCCCTTCGTTAGTTGGGTTTGTCATGGATCTGCAATCCACTGTTACAGGCTATCTCCTTATCCCGCTTTTTTTAGTGGGGACAGTGCCGATCCTTCTACCAATCTCTACAGAAAAGTGAGGCGTAAGATCTCCGTTCCTAAGAAGGTTGCATAGTTATACGATCCCTTCCTTATGGATGAAGCTATTAGCTCTTAAAGACTAACAAAGAGGGATGTAACGTTCTGAATTCCTTGCAATAAAGGCGCTCCACTTGTTCCTTTTAAAGATATTTCCAGATAGAAGTGGGACATCAGATGCTAAATGAAGTAATTGACTTTCTTCAAGCGCTCATAAGAGCTAAAAGTCTTTCTGGGGAGGAGAAGGAGGCTGCAGAACTTATACGAAGTAAGATGCTTACTTTGGGCTTTGAAGACGTGTTGATTGATGATTTCGGGAGCGTTCTGGGACGAATCGGACAAAGTAATCCTAAAGTACTTTTTGAGGGTCACATGGATACCGTGGATGAGGGAAATCCAGAAAGTTGGACCGTGGAACCGTATGCGGGCATTCGAAAGCAGGGAAAAGTGTATGGACGGGGGGCAACGGACATGAAGGGGGCCCTTGCTTCCATGATCTACAGTGGGTATGAGGCAAAAGAGTTCATTGAAAATTCAAAAGGTAGCCTGTATATGGCATTCGTGCCCCATGAGGAAACGGCAGAGGGTGCAGCTATCAAACACGTGATAGAGGAGTGGGTACACCCAGAGTATGTCATCCTGGGAGAGCCTTCGGATCTTGATTTGTGTATTGGGCATAGGGGGAGGGCAGTCATGGAAATTACAACGGTTGGACAGATGGCTCACGCTAGCATGTCCCATTTGGGAAAAAACGCCGTATATGAGTTATTTGATGTAATAAACAATATTCGGAAGATGAAGCTAAAGGAGGACGAATTTCTGGGGAAGGAATCGAAGGCCCTCATCCATGTGTCCTGTGAACCAAGAAAGGGCCCTGTCATTCCTGATCGCGCTAAGGCTATGTTCGATTTCAGGATCGTCCCAGCGACGTCTGAACGGATGCTTCTTCAGAAGATCAGAAAGCAAATGGATTTAGCCAATGTCGAGGGCGGAGTGGAAACCGTCACAAAGACCCTTCGTTGCTATACAGAGAAGAACTTACCCGTGAAATACTACTTCCCAGCGTGGATAACTCAAGATAAAGCATTCATTGAATCCATGAGGACGGCCTTACACTTTATCGATTCGCTTGAGGTACGAAGGTGGCTTTTCAGTACGGACGGTGTTTACACTGCGGGCGAAGCTCAAATCCCCACGATTGGGTTTGGGCCAGGAATGGATGAACTCGCTCATCAACCGAACGAATTTGTAACGATAAAAGATGTGAAAACGGCGATACATGGGTACAAAAGCATACTGCAAAAATTGTTGAGGTAAACTTGACTTCCTCCGTTCCTGCAATCCTCCTATCCGAAGCTCAGAGATCTTCGTCTTCACTGGGAATGGGAGAGTGTAGCGTTCAATAGTCTTTCTCCACGATGTCCTTGCGGGGTAGAGAATAGCCCGGTTCGCACCCTAAAAATTCCAGACCTGAGATCCCTGCTAACTTAGAACGGGAGATAATGCCCACGAAAGGAAGGAGATGCATGACCAACAGCAACGACTTCAAGCGTTCTCCCACATGCTTGCCCCGAGTATAAAGATCACAAACGCTACCATGGCTACCATGAAAAGAGATGAGTGGTATGTTCCAGTATAATCGATCAGAAACCCGAAGCTCACTGGGAGGGCTACTGGACCTATGTTACCGAGGGATGAAATGATCCCGGATACTTTTCCAGCTGCGAGGGAAAAACGGGGAAGCTTGGCTGGGGCTTCCAATGTCAGGGTAAGAATACCGGTTATAAAAAAACTGGCGAGAAAGATACAGATCATTAAAAGTATATGCACCGTGTACGCTATTCCTATAATTGATACTACTGCTGCTACCCCTAGGAATCCAACCAATATGCTTTTGCTAGGAAACTCATCAGATACGGCTCCTGTAGTTGGACCACCCAGTAGAAAACCAATAGAAAGCAAGACGGCTGGATACTTCGGTTGGGTTTTCAACTCCAATACTTTAGGCATCCATGTTGCGAGGGTATCATAACAGCCCATGCAAGCTATCATGAGGGAGGTAAGTACCCAGATGTACTTGTGTTGCAGAATGTCAGTGAATGCATCCAATGCAAACTGATCTTTTCCTTGGTAAGTGCTTTTGGCAAGGCTCCACCACAGAAGCGTTGTAACTACGGCGACCAAAGCGTATAAGCGTAATACAAGCCGCCAAGGCATCATTTCAAGTAGGTACGGGGTGAGTCCGAGGGCGGTCCCATTGCCAAGGGCGAATCCTGATACGTAGACTCCAGTTCCGAGACCAGTCTGCTCTGGGTTCCATTCTTTGATAATGAGTGGTAAACAGGGAAGGATTGATGCCAAACCAATCCCCAAGAGGAATTGGCTAATGAGGAACGTTAAATAAGTGTCAGAGAAGCTTCGTACGATCGCAGGAATAGTAATCAGTGGAAGAGAGGCTCTGAGAACGGTAACGTATCCAAACTTATCGCTCAAAAATCCCCACGGAATCCGAAGAATAACGAGGCTGACCATCGCAATCGAAAAGATGAAGCCGAATGCCGTGTGAGACAACTTCATCTCATCCATGATAAGATCTACCATTGGCGCGGTGGAGAAGAGGAGAAGGTGTAGGAGGAACGAGATCAAGAACGCGAAGAAAATCAAGAGGCATTTAGAGACGTTCATTTGATTCGTAGGGGTGGAATTACTTTGTTTCATCGTNNNNTGAGTCACCGGGGAGATAACGGATTAACACAAAAAATATTAATAAACCCATTGGCAAGATTCCTCTTTCCCGAGTCTCATGTGCGGTGAGATCATTCGTTCAAGATACAAGATTTTGGTGGAATACCTACCGCAGTCAGTATTGTGTGGTATTGTAGGAACGGGAATTCTCATTAATGTAGGCGGATAGTATCTTCCAGCTTTGGCAGTACCTGCTGCTAGGACATAGAAGATTTATTAAGCCTTTGAAATAATAAAAAGTGGGGAAGAAAATGCAACAAGAGTTTGCAGGCAAACGGATTTTGGTCACGGGAGCGAGTGGAGGCGTTGGCCCTGCGCTCACAGACAGGTTATGTGAAAAAGGTGCCACAGTGATCGGGACGTACCACAGCAGAGATAATCTTGAAAAAGCAAAAGAGAGAGCAGAGCACGCGTCAGCCGTGGCATACTATCGAGTAGATCTAACTGAAGAAGCGGATGTGGAGGCGTTGAAACGAAACGTGGAAGAGGATCACGGGACCATTCATGGAATCGTCAACCTTGTGGGGGGATTTTCCATGGGCAAACTCCAAGAGACGGATCTCAAGCATTTGAAGGCCTCATTTGACAGACACGCCACCACGATTTTTCTCGTCCTCAAACATTTTGTTGATCACTTGGAAGCAAACAGGGGATCGGTGGTAAACTTCTCGTCACAACGGGCAATCAACGGAAATCCTAGTACACTTGCGTACAATGTGGGGAAAGTAGCGGTCACCTCATTGACCAAAACTATCAATCGAGGCCTAAAACATACTAGGGTTAACGCCGTAGCACCAGATATTATCGATACTCCCACCAATAGAGCCTCGATGTCAGGTGCAGACCGTAGTAAATGGACTTCTTTAGAACGGGTCAGTGATGTCGTTGAATTCTTGCTGAGTGAGCGATCGGAAACGATTACGGGAGAGATCATACGGATTTAGCTTGTTGCCATCATCTTTCTTTTTAATCCCTTAGTGCATCGACATCGGATTTCTTCTTTCTTTTCGAAGCAGGATCCTTCCTCTCCTCTCAACCACTGGTCAATGCCATCGAAAAGTTGATAAAGTGCGGCTACTGTTTAAAATAGACATGTCAGAACCTGGACAGAAAGCTTGAGAAAGCATCAAACGATTGGTTTGACGCCTGGAAACACGCCAGAAGGCTCATTCAGATATGTTAACATCCAGTTATTCTATTTGATTACTAGATGGAAGGGTGGCTCTGTCTTTTCAGAATGGTGTTAAGAAGTTGGGTGCTTTGGGTATCCTGTGCATCGATCTCATTCTGATTGACGAGAATGTTCGCAGTAATTGATCCAACTAGCGCACTGGAAAAAAGCATAGAAAGAAAGAGGGTCGAAAAGATAACTTTTCGATACTTCATATTCTTCCCTCAATAGAGATAATATCTTCCCTCAATAGAGATAATACGTATCAAATATTTCGTTTAATAAAATATCCTTTCTTTTTAAAAAAGTGGCATAACAAAGCCGACCTCGTAGACGCTCGTGTCCCAGGGCGTGTCCATCTTTCCCCACCAGAGGAAGCAAAAAAGGCGGTACGTTTCAAAAAATATAGCAAAGAAGACTATACCTACTCGGAATAGCTTTGAAACGTTGGAAGCAACTTAAAGGACGTGTTAGGCTAAAAATCTGTGAAACTTAGAAGATACACGACGCACTTCCGAGGGATGCTTGTCGCTGTTCCTCCGCCTAATGAACTATCCTGTGATACCTGCAAGGAGTAATGGCACGTTATAAACATGAGTTCTTGAGAGCATGGAAAAGATGCATATCTGTTCTATGTGCTTCTTAGTACGGTTTTGAGGACAAAAACTCTACCGTTTTAAGGCTTCTTAAAGCGTACTTCTGGGATTTGTTCGCAGCAGGTGCACAGGTTCTCATAAAGTGGAGAACAAGGCGTTTTTTCCATTGTACCACACCAGTTTCCCTTCTTTTTCAAGTTATATGATTATCCCGTCCCCTTCAATCTCTTTAACTTTTTTCCCCACATACCATCCAATCCCAGTGATCACAACCGACCCTAGCAAAAAAATGAGCGTGAGATGCCCAAGGATGGTAAGTAAAAATGAGAGACCGTCAACTATGGTGAATTGGAGGAAGAACGATCTTAAGAAACTGAAAAGGCCCTCTATCCCTTTTTCGAGACTCAAGACCAGGAAAAAGGCGATCATAGCGAGGAAAAAGATACTTCTGCAACCTCTGAGTAAGGTCTTCACAAGTTTTTTTCGCTTACTCCATCGTATAAGGTTCTCTAGTTTTTCCATCCCTTCACTTTTGTCTTCCATTGCGGGCCTCCCTTGCCAAGATCATTTGTTGTTATAAAAGGAACATAAGATAGATCTTTTTTAAACTTTAAGAATGAAACGCCAACTTCTTGCCTACGTTGAGCGTGTTATTTGTTCTCCTCGAACTGACATCGTTCTCGATGTGCGTGGTCAAAGCACGGATTGCATCAATGATGTGAGGGGTATGAACGCAGTGGTTGTCATAGGCTAGCACGAGTTTAACGTGTTGGTTATCACACTCGATTTGATCTTCCCAGACACAAATCTCATAAATGTCACCTGATGTGCCTCTCACCCTCCGAAGGAATTCAAAAATCATGTCTGTAGCCGTGAACTCCTTTGGAAGGAGTAGAATTCGATCCTGTTCCCTCAAAAGTGCGGTAATATCTGCTTTTGAGGCCTTACTTTTCACTTCTAGAAGGAGCGTTTGGACACTTAAGAGGACTGTGGGGACTCTGAATGCAGAAAGCATCCTAGGTTCAAGACTAATGTATCCTATCTCTTCTTTCAATAGGCGCAGTTTCTCAATTTTTACGGGGAGTATCGCATCTAACGGCCCTCTACTACCTCTATTTGGTTCTGATCCAGCAATAAGGAACGTAGATGATACATCTTTCACTCCAAATGCGGAGTTCATCGGTTCCAACATACTCACGGTAGCAACAGTATATGGCGTGGGTATTCGAAGGTACTTAGCATTGGATGCCGATTCGTAAGTAACCTCCGTGAAAAAAACGGGGATTGTGGCTACGTCGAAGCTTTCTCCACCTTGAAAAATACCTTTGACGTGGTGGTGCGCATACAACTGTTCTTTGTTTTGCTTCCCTATCCCAGCAGGGGTAGCATCCACAACCACTTCAATGTTAGAAAGAAGGTCCTCAACGGATCCCCTAATCGGTATGCCGCTATCCTTAAATTCCTCTGGTTCTATGGCGTAGAGTGGGTGCTCATTCATGTATGCCATTTTTGCTGTGAGATCTGGGGCTTTAACTCCTACTCCGGTGAGAACCATGTCCGTTTGACGACGAAGCGCTTCTGCAATTCTTCTTCCTTGAGAACCATATCCCATTAACCCGACGTTAATCTTCTTCATTGCAAGTACCCTCTACTTCAAAGTTACGTAACCCTTTAATAGATACCGTATTTAAGAGGAGGACGCATAACTGGTATCTCACTAAAGTAGGGAGTTAAAAAAAGCCATCCCTGCGCACATTCATTTCCTGATTCTTGGGATCACAGCAGGTCCTTCAGGTATCGCAACAACCTCAGAATCCTCTCCAAGTTCATTGAAAACCATCTCTAAGCCTTCTTCAAGCGTATTTACTGGACTCATCCGCATTCGGTGCACAATTTCCTCATCGAGTGAGGATTTAAGGACCACCTTATGCTTCCGCTGAACTTCTGCTAGCAGTTGATTTTGCCACTGTGCCTCGATGGGTTCTTCCTTCCTGATACGTCTTAAAACCTCGTCAGATGACTTGGCTTCTACGTGAATGTTTTTAAACATCTTTGGACCAATGCCCTTTCCACATTCCGATGCTATCAAAATGGCTCCTCCCTTTTTCGTGATCATAGCAGCGTGAACGAGTCCTTTCACTGTCTGATAGAGGTTCAAATCTAGGGGCGCTCCGCTGTTGGTGGTAATGACGACATCCGCTTTATGATCCACCGTTCTAGACACTCGGGGTCTGATAATGTCCACACCTTTGAGGTGGGCATCGATGAAATCTCCCGTAACTACCTCCGTGATTTGCTTTTCTCTATTCAGTATCACGTTGACTATGAAGTTGAGCTTGGCTTTCTTGGCATGTTCTACCGCATCCAAATGGATCGGGTTCTTTTCGAGTTCTCCTGCTTGTGCGTGGGAATCCCCAACCATGTTGAAGGAATGATTCTGATAGATCGCATGACGTCCAGATACGCCTGGAAGGATGCTTTTTCGTCCCCCAGAAAATCCAGCAAAGAAATGCGGTTCAATAAAACCAGTAGAAATTCTCAAATCCGCATTGACCACCCTTTCATTTACCTCGATGGGAATCCCCCGAGAGGACTTGCCTAACCGCACGGTCTCATCTGGATCATGGTGAAGGATCTCATAGTTTCCCACTATGTCCGATCCGTACGTCTCCAGCAGTTCTTCTTCGTTCATATGGCGATGTAACCCATACGCAATCACGATGAGGAGGTCGTCCTTCGCAACTCCAGCGTTTTGAAGTTCTTCAAGTATCGGCGGAAGGAGGCGATCATCAGGGCACGCTCTGGTGTGGTCATTCACAATTACGGCTACAGTATCCTCTGTCCCAACGGGTTCCCGAAGCGGTGGACCGTTGGTGGGATCTCTTAAGCTCATTCGGATCGCTTGTTTCTCTTCCGTCGATCCCTTCGGTAGACCGTGCTGCTTCTCCATTTCAAGGACATCGAGCAGATTCGTATCTGGGATCTCCAGATGTAACTCTTCGTTTCCGTAAGGAAAGTCCACTTTCATTGTTCTTCCTTCACATAAGTAGAGTAGTAGACGCCTCTAGAAGCGATGCAATAAACGAATACACTTTATTTACCCGTAAACACTCTCCTATATAAAGGCTTTAAAACAAAAAACTCCTTAGAGGATCTGCATAGGTGTGTCTTCTCAGGTGAAAACATGATTACCATTACAGGCGCTACAGGCCATATCGGCAATGTTCTAGTCCGAAAGCTACGTACTCAAGGTAACATAGTGCAAGCTGTTATCCCACCGTTTGAAGACCCTAAATCTCTTCAAGGACTGCAAGTAGAAAAAATAGCAGGAGATGTACGCAAAAGAGATACACTTATCTCTGCCTTTGAAGGCAGTAAGATCGTGTACCATCTTGCTGGGATACGTTCTATTATCCCAGGAAAGGAAGAACTCATCTATCAAGTCAATTACGAAGGCACTAAAAATGTGATAGAAGCCTGTCTTACTACTGGAGTGGAACGATTAGTCTATACAAGTTCCATTCACGCATTTCCTGAGACGCCTCATGGAACAGTGATTGATGAAACGCTTGGTTTTGATCCAGAACAAACGGTAAGTGTGTATGAGAAAACGAAAGCACTAGCATCTCTTGCTGTTCAGAAAGCTGTAAAACAGCAGGGCCTTGATGCCGTTATTGTCTGTCCCACTGCTGTGTTAGGGCCCTACGATTTCCCTCCGTTTTCTGAATTAGGGCAATTCGTTATATCGTTTGCAAATAACAAACTTTTTGCTGTCCCCATTAGCGGAGGGTATGACTTCGTTGATGTTCGGGATGTAGCAGAGGGACATATTCTAGCGTGTGAGAAAGGGGAAAAAGGTGAAGCGTACATCCTTGCAGGATGCTGGGCTTCTATTTCGCACGTTATCGAATTACTCGAAGATGTCACAGGCGTAAAACCTCCCTCTTGGAAAGTCCCTACGAGGGTTGCCCAAATGGTAGCAAAAGGTGTTTCCCTCTATTCACGCATCGTTAGTACTCGCCCGCTCTTCACTGAGTATTCTCTAAAAGTTTTATCCTCAAATTCCCTTACCACCGCAATGAAGGCACAACAAACACTTGGATATTCAACTCGGTCACTCAGAGGCACTCTAACTGATACTGTAAATTGGTACAATAAAATAGGGTGCATTTAACTTCTCCTCCATATGAACGTCTAAGAACGGTCGAAGAACTATTGTGAGCGAAAGTAAGGGTGTAGACGCTTTTTACTGGATAAAATTCCCAAAAACCAGGCGTGTTCATTTATCTCATGTTTTCTTTTCCCTTCTATTGTTCCTTCGAAGAAGGAAGCTAATACCTAACAGACAAAGTAGAATCCCAAAGAGCATAAATCCGTTACTTACCATGACCATGGTGAGGTCATATAGGTTACCATATTTTGGAATATGATAAATAAGTTGTAGAAGGCCAATAACACCAAATAGAAGGGCAGCTATAAATAGGAGCGCAAGTATTACTGTATTTACCTTTGAGGTAGCCTCACGGTCATTTTTACTAGCGGCGGTTTTCTTTTCCATACTACGCTCCTAAATAAATTGTCCTTAAAGTGTATTTAAGATCACTTGGCTTTCTTAGATGCCTGACTCCCTCCTTTGGGGGGTTGGCTAAAAAATTCTCGATTACCTGAAGGAAAAGCTATCCATTCTGAGATATAGTAGCGTCAGAGATAGTATTCAATTGGAAAGAGAATGCCTTAGGATGGACTTGGACTTATAACTCGGAAAAAACAGTTCTCATAATAGGGCAGAGATTAAGGTTTACCTATTTAGCAGGATGCAACTTGCTATCAACGGCGGATTTATGTGTCCCTCACGGGTTCCTTTCATTCAAAAGTGTTTTTACGTGTGCGTGCAGGAATGGTATACAAGATTGAGGAAGCATTCGAAGAAATTCACTATCAGAAAATCGATGTGATCGCCTATCTGTTCCAAAAAACAAAGGTAAATTGGATATCAAAGGTGCATCCTCTGAGAAGAAAGGAAAAGTCATTGTACTTCAAGGAGATGGGACTTGACGAGTGAAAAAGTGAAAACACCCTCCACTGTGGGCGTTCGGGATTTTTAACCTGGACCTCGCTTGAAACGTTTATGTATTCGTCGTTGTCTACAATTTGGTTTAATAGTAGACAAAGATAGTGACAACCCACGAATCGTTTCATCCCTTTTGCCAAGGTATACATTTTCCATCTGAAAATAGGTAGGTGCATTTCAAAGCAAGCGATTATGGTTGCTATGGTATTTGTGTTCACTTCTATGTTTTTGGAAGGGTCACCGTAAAGGTGCTCCCCTCTCCAAGGGTCGAATCGACGTGAATCTCCCCACCATGCGCCTCGACGATCTGCCTACAGATGTTCAATCCAAGTCCCGTGCCACCGAACCGACGGTCGACCCGACTCCGTGCTTCCTCCTCTACCCGATAAAACGGTTGAAAGATCTTGTCTTGCTCGTCTTCTGGGATCCCCGGTCCATTATCTCGCACGGAAATCTCGATATGTTCATCGTGAGCGCGTCCTTGAATCCAAATGGTATCTTTGGTGTAATCGAGGGCGTTATCGATGAGGTTGTGAAACACCTGGATCATCCGATCCTCGTCATAGACAGCAGTTAACGGTTGTTCAATCTTCTTTATAATCGTGATTTCTTCCACGTCAGACGTGTACTTGTACTGTTTCAGTGCTTTTTTCAATGTGTTGGCAATCTGCTGTTCCTTTTTGTCCAGTGAGATGCGTGCTGTTCGAAGTTGTGAAGTCCGACGAAAGTNNTTTCAAGCGTCTGCGTGATATGAATTGTTTGTTCTTCGGTAAGCTCCCCGAAGTATCCCCGTAGTAGCATTTCGAGGTTCGTCTTGATGGGTGTGAGCGGGGTGTTGATCTCGTGGGCGGCCATCGCGAGGAACTGGTCTCGTAGCTCCTCGAGGCGTTGCAGAGATACGCGTTTCTTTTTTTCTTGGAATTCTTTGATCGCGACGGCCACATGAGAGGCAAGCGTTTCGAGTAAGCGTTGATCCTGCTGGTTGAACGCATGCGTTTCTACACTTTCCACATCTAACACGCCAAGCACTTGATCACCTATTTTTACGGGGACGGCCAGCTCTGATTTGATTGATGGAGCCACGCAAAGGTAGTCTGGGTGCTCTGCTACATTCTTGACGAGCATGGTGGTCCCTGTGTTAGCTGTCTTGACCGTGATCCCATTTCCCTGTAAGGGAAGTTTCCGTAGCTTTTCAGGGATCGCTTGAAACCCGCGAGCGGCTGTGAGCTTGAGAGAATCTCCTTTTTTCAAGGAAATAACAGCATTCTTAAACCCAAGGGTTTGTTCCATGGCGTCTAAGGTGTGTTCGAAGATTTCATTCATTGAATTGGCCTTGTTAAGACGGCGGGCCCATTGGTGAAGGGTGGTGAGTTTCTCTTCATATTCTTTTCTTTTTGTGATGTTTCGAATGGCTACTAGCGCCGCATACGCTCCTTCATAGGTAATTGGTGTCACGGCAAACTCACAATGTTTGATAGCTCCTCCTTTCGTGAGTACCCGTGCCTCATACCTCGAAGGAGCCCCCTCTCCCGTTCTCCGTTTCCGCGTTATCGTTTGTATCCGGTCTCGCTCGTCTGATGGGAATAACTCCAAGGTTTTCATGTTGTATAGTTCTTCCTTGGAGTAGCCAGTGATTTCAGTGACTTGTTCATTCACAAACAAGAAGCGTTCATCCCGATAGATGATGATGGCGTCATGCGTCTGCTCCACGATAGCGCGATACTTTTTTCTACTCTCTCTTACTTCTTCTTCCATGCGCTTTCGCTCGGTAATATCCTGCACACTTCCTATCACTTCAATTGGTTCTCCTCCCTCATCAAACCGTATGTCGGCTTTTTCCCGCACCCATTTCGTTTCTCCATCGACGAGAATGCGATGCTCGATATCGTATTCTCCGGTTTTTAAAGCCTTGTTCCCTCTTTTGTCCACATAGGCTCTATCATCTGGATGGGTGAACCGCAAAAACTTGTCGTAATCAATAGGTTCATCAACGGACACTCCAAATATACGATACGTTTCGTCAGACCAGGTCAACGCACCACTCTCTAAATCGATCTCCCAACTTCCTACATTTGCAACCTTCTGAGACCTTCGAAGTCGCTTCTCACTCGCTCGAAGCTTTTTCTCTCTCTCCTTTCGCTCGGTAATATTCAACGTGGTTTCTACCGCTCCAGTAATAGCTCCTTCTTCATTTCTCGTGGGAGCACTCGTTATTAGCCAGTATCTTCCCTCCGAAGTTTCTAACTCCTCTCGTTCAATCTTTCCAGTCTCCCATGACTTTTCAATTGGACAATTTTCACACGACTCTTTTCGCTGATACCAAATTTCGTAACACTTTCCGCCGATCAAGTCAGACGATTTTTGGTTCACCGATTGACCAGCCCTCTCGTTAGCCCAAATAATCTCGTGATCCGTGTTCTGATAGACGATTATCGCAGGCGAACTTTCAAGAATCAACGATTTTTCCTGTTCAGATTTACGTAACTCTTCTTCCGCTTCCTTACGTTCAGTAATGTCTCTAGCTACGCTCAAAATGGTGGGTGATCCTTGATACGTGATGAGACTGGAGCTGATTTCTACGGGGATCTCTGTCCCGTCCTTGGTTACGTGAACAGATTCAAACACGAGAGTGTCTTCTTCTTTGATACTTTGAATTCTTTCCCGCACTTTTTCCGCATACAGGGGAGCATCAAAATCTTGAGGTCTCATGGAAAGAAGTTCTGTCCGTGAATATCCTAAACGTTCAACTGCGGTATCATTTACCGTGAGCATGTTTCCTTCCAAATCGTGGATAAAAACGGCATCATTCATCCCGTTAATCAGTTTTCTAAACGCTTCCTTTGCTTCCTCGTTCCTCTTCAAGTGTCGTCCTCACTAGTCTTAGCTAAACCTGTTATTGTATCCTCAAGAAAACTTTTTTAAAATCAAGATAGGCCTTGCCAACTTGGTGGATAGCAATCGTAGATGGTGACCCTTAGCTTTGCAAAGAGTGGTGTATATCGCAAAGAAAGAATATGTGGATGTTGTTCGAGAAGTTATTGAATACATCCAACGGAAAATGACTTCCCCTGAAGGAGGATTCTCCTCTGCAGAAGATGCTGATGTGGAAGGAGAAGAAGGTGGGTACTACGTATGGACGAAAAAAGAAATTGAAACAATCCTTGGAGATGAAGCAGAACTTTTTATGGAGGCCTATAACATTCAAGAAGAGGGAAATTATCGGGAAGAGGCGTCGAAAGAAAAAACTAGCAAAAACGTCTTGTATTTGGGAAAACCTCTCGCAGATATTGTGAAAGCTAACGAGCTGTCCCTACCCCTTCTTTCGCAGAAGCTTGAACATATACGTAAACTACTATTAGAAGAACGAAAACAAAGAACGCAGCCCCGTACAGATACGAAGATACTGACCGATTGGAACGGCTTAATGATCGCAGCCATGACAAAAGTCGCATTCGTCCTTAATCATGAGGGGTATAAACGAATAGCCGAAAAAGCTACGCAGTTTATCTTAGATCATATGACCNNCGATGACTACGCATTTTTTATATGGGCATTGTTAGAACTCTACCAGTGTTCCTTCAAGTCTGCTTACTTACATCATGCCGTATCTTTTACAGACGTCATGCTTGATCTCTTTTGGGATGACGAACGGGGCGGGCTCTATTTTATCCCCCAAGATAGAAGAGATGTCCCTATCCGACAAAAGGAAATTCATGATGGATCCTCTCCTTCTGGTAACTCTGTGGCTCTGCTAGTTTTAGCAGCACTTGGTCGAATAACAGGTAAGACCTCCTATACAGAAAAAGCAGATGGAATGCTTACTAGTTTTGCGTCATCTATGAACGCCCATCCCACTGCGTCCTCGATGTTCATGTCCAGCGTAGTCTTTTGCCGTGAACCTATCTACGAAATTGTGCTAGTAGGTTCACCAACGAGGGAGGAGACACAACAAATGCTTGAGGTTGTGCGGAACCGCTATCTCCCCAATAAAGTGCTCTTATGGAAACAACGTTGGGATGATTTGTCTGGAATTGCAGAGTTTACGAACTCTATGACGCAAACACATGGAGACCCCACTGTGTATTTCTGCCAGAATTATACCTGTCAAGCACCAATTACCGATCCAAACGAGCTTAGAGCATTACTTACCGAAGTATGACGCGCCGTATAAACGGAACAAAAGCCGCTCTCAATGAAGAAAGTTGACTTTTTCCGTCAGTTCTGACCCTTAAAGCCTGGGGTGTGGGGACACTCAGGAACGGATCAAACAGATACGGGGGAACTTTGACCAGTTTCTACGATAGGCTGGAAAATTTTTATTCGTTTGTATAAATAATGTATACGGATAGGTGATCGAGGTGACCAGGAGAGAGTCTATACCCGTATCTCTTCCGATTGGGCTAAAAGAAGAGATAGATAGACTTGTGGAGGCGGGTAAATTTAGCAGTAGGAGTGAAACGTTGCGCTTTGGAGCCAGATTAGTAGTACTACTTGGGAGGAGTACTCACTAACGGGCGGTAGATTATGGGTATTCCGAAATAAAGAAAGGAATAGAGCGAGGCAAGAAACCAAATGTATCTTGATACTGATATCATTCTTGCCCTAACGAAAGAAGAGGACTGGCTAAAAAACAGATCTCCTTCAAGGATTTCGCTGATCCTACACCTTCTGTTTTTACCATATTTGAAACAGAAATTGTACTAGATCGAGAGTATGAGCGGGACAAGGCATTACGTGTCTTGCCCAAGATGCGACACCTAACATTCAACTTCTCCCATTGCCCGAAGAGATTTTATCGACGAGTCACGAAATACTTGCAAAATACACTAAATTAAACATTTTTGATTCCATTCATGTTGCGTCTTCCATCATTTATGAAAATCCCCCTCATCTCCACTAGTATCATCATCCATCTTGTGAAAGAAGCGCAAAATCATGACCCCCGACGGCTATAACCCCAGCCTTGGTGTTTTCTTTCACTCGGTATATGAGATCATCTACCAAGTGGGACGATGTCACATATAGAATTACTATTTTAGTAAATTACTGTTATGTATAGAGGATGTGATTACTTTGGTAACTTTTGGACCCGTTCCTTCAAGACGGCTTGGGAGAAGTTTAGGAGTAAATAATATTCCGCCTAAAACGTGTTCCTACTCGTGTATCTATTGTCAGTTAGGGAGAACGGATAAGATGCAAATCAACCGAACCTCGTTTCATGACACGAACAAAATTATCAGCGAGGTCAAAAATACAGTAACACACTTGCAAGAGAAAGGAGAACCAATCGATTATGTTACTTTTGTTCCCGATGGTGAACCTACCCTCGATACGAACTTGGGGGAAGAGATCAATCGTTTAGCTCAACTGGATTTGAAGATTGCCGTGATCAGTAACGCGTCACTTATATGGCGAGAAGATGTGCAGAATGACTTACTGGCTGCAGACTGGGTGTCGCTTAAGGTGGATGCCTTCAGTGACGATGTTTGGCATACCATTAATCGGCCGCACAAATCGCTGAACCATGAAAACATCCTCTCTGGAATTCTTGAGTTCACTAAACGATTCAATAATATCCTTGCCACGGAAACCATGCTTCTACATGAGGTAAACGATGGAAAAAAAGAACTTAGGAAAATCGCTCAGTTTTTAGCTAAAGTTCAACCGCATTACGCGTATATTTCCATCCCCACTCGACCTCCTGCAGAGAAGTATGTGAAAGCCGCCAAAGAATCAAAAATAAACCTTGCCTACCAACTTTTCCAACAGCATGGAGGGAATGCCGAATATTTGATCGGGTACGAAGGGAATGAATTTTCCTCCACGGGTAACCTCGAGGAAGACCTCTTGAATATTACAGCTGTCCATCCAATGAAAGAAGAAGCCGTTCGTAAACTCGTCGAAAAATGCCAGACAACTTGGAGTAGCGTGAATCACTTGATACAACAGGAAAAA
>JABAHS010079774.1_pt1 | contig 18112 bp, 9 predicted proteins | sample 7062111 | NCBI WGS metagenome assembly JABAHS01 (sample SAMN14534600, study PRJNA622989) | marine sediment metagenome | biome: marine biome [ENVO:00000428]; feature: marine pelagic biome [ENVO:01000023]; material: deep marine sediment [ENVO:00002113]; isolation source: pool of 4 deep marine... | reverse complement strand
GATGGCATCGGGTGATAATATGGAGGCGAAAAGATCGATCATTTTCATGTATCCAACGTTCATGCCCTTTCGATCGACCTTAGCGATAAGATTCATGAATGCCCCGTTATCAAGATAGCCGATCAATTCATCGAGGTTACCACTCTCGGGCGCCGAGAGCAACTGTTCCATGAGCGTTCCTTCGACGGCCCTGCATTGGAGCGTAAACGTGCACTTTTCGGCCGAGGGTACAATTCCTATACCGAGACGGTCGGTTCCCTTGAGCAGGATCTCGAACATCTCTATGTAGAAGTCGACAATGGCGGCAGGATCCACCATGGTGGTTTTGCCCTCCTCCTGTGCCTTCTTAATCTCGGCCTTCATCGACTCGATCTTCGCAAAAATCATCGGTGCAACAAGCTTCGAACCCTGCTGCACATTTCCATACAGCCAGATAGGCGAGGCCCTCAACAATTCCTGCTCGCTTTTATCCAGCAAGGCACCCAATCCTCGTTTCCTGCCAATGCGCATATTCTTGAAGCGTATTAGCTTGTCCCGGGACCTGGGCGGACACATAACCGCAAACCGCCCCTTCCTTGTGACGATCGCTTCTTCTTTGCCGTCCACTGTTAATTTGGAGATACCATCATCGTCGGCCCGGCCCACGTTTGGATTTCCGGAGACAAATTTTTCGTAATTCCTGACTTGTACTAACCCCCCTATAAACAGGTTTGCAAAGGGATTGGCCGCATTCTCCTTGCCCGGCAGGTTTACGCCGAATATCGCGAAGGTTCCCTTTGTATTAACTCCCCTCGGCCTCTTGCCGCCCAGCCTCATTGTCAGTCTGGAAAGCACCTTATCTTTGACGTCGAGCGACTCCGGGGCAACGCCCTTAAGATACTCATTCAAGGCCGTGCACGTGTCATCAAGATTGTTTACCCTGGCACAGAACAGAGTCTCTACCGGAAGTATCTGCAATGCACGGTCCCTCGTTTTTTTCGGCGCGTCCGTTGCCCAGGTACAACTGAACGTCATCAGTACCGCCATTACGGTGATTACGCACTTCCTGAAGCTTTTAGAATAATTCATAACCGCTCCTTTCCTATAGATCTTACCGGTTTCTTTCGTCTCCAGGCCCGGCTACAACACCGGGCTCGTATCTATCCAAATCGAGATTCCCGGATAGCCCGCCTTATAAGGGCGTACTATTCTAACATAATATATGCGAAGAAGCCTGCCAATATTCATTTTCTTGTGAAATATTCTGTAGAAGTTGGTTTATATGCTCACTCCAAATAATGCGGGCAGGGTCAAGCTCCTGCATGCAGGGATTCGTGGATATTTGTTTTTAAGATGTTGGAGTGAGCAAAAATGGCGAATCAGTGAGGATTTTGGTACAATTTACAGATAATTTTAAAAAAAGCGTCCGTTTTTTACTCCCCGCGCATCTTTATAATAGTTACGTATGAATGAGAGCATTGATTACGTCGGATTAGTGCAAAAAGCACAGCTCGGCGACAAGGAGTGTCTGAACCGCTTAGCTGAAGCAGTCAGGGAACGTTTATACGCATACGTTTACCGTTATACCCTTGCTGATGATTTGACCGGCGATATTGTACAGGAGAGTATATTAAAGATGCTCGAGGCATTAGGAGAATTGAGAGAAGCGGACCAGTTTTGGCCTTGGTTAAATAAAATAGCCCTTAACAAAATACGTCATCATCATAGACAAGAGCAACAGCACAGAAAGATTCACGATCCAGATATGAACAACAGTAATAAACATAAAGACAGCCAGGAAGTAATAGCAGGTATAGTGTACGAGGAATTTAAGGGAACAGTATTTGCGGCAATGCGGAACCTTAAACCTGAACATCGCTCCGTTATCAACATGCGGTGCTATGACCGGATGCAGTATTCCGAGATTGCCAAGGTAATGGGATGCAGTGAGTTTGCCGCTCAAAAGCTGTTCTTGCGAGCGAAAAAATCGCTGAAAAGACAACTCGCCCGGCATGGCTTCGGCAAAGGTTCGCTGCTGATGGCACTGGTCTTATTCGGCAAGCTGACGGCGGAGAGCGAGACGGCGGCGGCAGGCGTTTCGGTAACAAGCGCTACCATCAAAGTCGGTGCAGCAGCTTCGGTGGCGGCAGTAGCTGCGAGCAAGACAGCGATTCTTACACTTACAACGGCAGGAGCGCTGACGGTTGGCACTATTGTGGCAACATCGGGGCCTAAAAGCGGGAGTGTTGCATCCGGGGACAATCCAACAGCAAATTCATACGTCTTACCAGAGGCAGTTCAGACAGAGAAGGGAAGCCGGGAATATTGGTATTATTATCCTTCGCAGGCAAACAATATGGTGATGATGCGAGTTCAGGAGGCAGACGAAGAAGGTAAACATCAGTACTGTCAATATCTGCAGAATGCCGAAGGCAACTATTACTTTGAGAGTCAGAAAAATACAGTCTACATCGAAAACTACCGGCAATGGCAGAAGGACTTCAGTGTTTGGCGGCTGCCGACGGATTCCTTTCAATTATCCCAGTTCCTTACGCAAATTGACGGAAGAAAAAGGTTGACCGAAGATGTTTATCGCAGTCAGAGCGGACTGCTTTTAGTTGTTAGACAACCCGGTAAGGACAACAGTGACAGGCTTCAGGTTACCCGTCATTATAATGTGCTGGGTGAGGATTATTTCAAGTACGATTGGCCGACGAATGTAAAAGTTGTTGATAACCGGGATCTAATGCACAAGCGAGGGTGGACGTACTTTAAGATAACAGGCAAGATTAACGGCAAAGAGGTACTTGGCGGAGGGAGAGTGCCGTTTTTATACGCGGCAAGCAGGAGGTATTGGCCGTGGGTGGAATTGAAGGTGGGTGGAAAAACTGTGAGTGAAGTTAGCTTTGCCGGGCTTGGCCGGCCGTGGATGGGGTTACACACTATAGATACGGTACGGCGAGATGCGGCCGAAAAGCAGATTAGATTTGAGACAAGATACGACAAAAACGCCGGCAAAGCGCAAGTCATCCTAAAGCCTGAAGATGGACAGATTTTGTATACAATTGATATGGAAAAAGACTTTGTTGATTCAATCACCTTTTCCGGTGATACCGGGGGGCAAATAAAGTTTGATTACCTTCAGGATATTGACAGAGCGGGGAGTGAATTTGCGGAGCCGAGGAGGGAAGCAAGGCTGATAGAAAAAAGTAAAGGTATATCGTGGCTTTTGGAATTGATGAGAAATAATTGATTATTTGAAAAAGGAAGGGAGCGAAAAATGAAAACGACAAGAAGTATGCAAAGAACGTTTATAACAGTGCTGGTTGTTTTGACAATGTGCGGATCAGTTTCATCCGGATGGTCTATACCTGTTCCGGTCTCTGAAGTAAATACCCAATATAATGAGGCGGATCCTTTCTCATCATTCGATGGCCTGTCACTTTACTTTGCGAGAGGCAATACCTCCAGTTACTATCATTTCCGCATATTTGAGGCAACTCGACAGGAACCTTCCGGCCCATTCACGTCGGTAAAAGAGATCCTTAGTTCAGGCAACCAGCATGTTTTCGCACCATGGGTATCACCTGACAATTTACGTATGTACTACTTCGCACAGAAAGAAAGTCCAATTCTATGGCAACTGAAAGTCAGTGAGCGGGCTTCAGTTAACGATTCCTGGCCGCAGGGCTCGGATATCTCTGAATTGAACCAGCTCGGTAAGGTTTACAAGCCGGGATTGACGGCCGACGAGTTGACTATTGTCTTCACTTCATATGATATTGCCGGAGGGCAGGGAGGTTATGATATCTGGATGGCGACTCGACCTGATACGAATTCGCCGTTTGATAATGTCACGAATCTGTCGGAGATTAATACCGCCTCTAATGATGCAAACCCGTATATTTCACCTGACGGTATGACACTGTATTTTCATTCCGACCGTAATGGTTCTGCCCAGCTATTCAGAACAACTCGAGGTTCTTTAAGTGATCCGTTCGGAAATCTCGAACATCTGTCGTTTTTTGACACGCCGGGAGGAAGTAGTGTAAGCCCAACCCTTAGCAGTGATGGAACCACTCTTTACTTCGGTCGTGCGTTAACGGGACAACCTTCAGATATTTATGTTTCTTATTCTGGTCCGGTTGCTCACTGGAAGTTTGACGAGGGGGCGGGGGGCGTTGCGTACGATTCAGCCGGGACTAATGATGGAACTATCTACGGGGCGCAGTGGACGGCCGGTATAATTGACGGCGCATTGGATTTCGACGGTGTGGATGATTATGTCAATATTCCTTATAATGCGAGTTTGGATATAGACGCTTCTGAAGGAATTACCTTATCTACGTGGATCAAATTGCACTCTTACCCAGCCGGCGACGATCAGGGACCTATATTCGGACTTTTTGATAGTATGGGTGCAGGAACAAAAAATTACTCGGTTATACGGGGTTCTGCCGGTGGGAATGTCATCGCCTGGGAGCAATATCCCCCATCGGGCGGTGCGATCACTTCAATAAAACCCGATTTAGAAACCTGGTACCATGTAGTTGTTACTGAAGATTCCCCTCATAGAGCAATTTATATTAACGGCTCTTTAGATTCTTCGGATAGTCTTTCGGTGTCATACAGTGGAAATACACCGGACACAATAAGAATAGGAAACAGAGCCGATGCGGCAATCTTCTCCTTCGACGGCTTAATCGACGATGTACGTATTTATGACCGGGCGTTGAGTGCTTTGGAAATTATGGAGCTTTATGCACCTCCTTCGCCGCCGGGTCCTGTTGCACACTGGAAGTTTGACGAGGGGAGCGGGGCTGTTGCTTACGATTCAGCCGGGGGTAATGACGGAACTATCTACGGGGCGCAATGGACAACAGGTCAAATCAACGATGCCTTGAGTTTTGACGGTGTGGATGATTATGTTGATATTCCGTATCATTCGAGTTTGGATAGAGATGCTTCAGAGGGAATTAGTCTGTCAGTTTGGTTTAACTTGAATTCCTACCCAACTGGCTTTGATCAAGGTCCTGTTTTTGGACTTTTTGACAGTGCCGCCGAAAGCGCAAAGAATTACTTATATATAGATAAACCTCTCTATGGGAATCTCATTAGCTGGATTCAGTGGCCTTCACCTTCCGGGGCTATAGCATCCATAAAACCTGATTTGAATACATGGTATCATGTGGTAGCTGTTGAAGATTCACCACATAGAGCTATTTACATTGATGGCTCTCTGGATTCTTCAGATAATCTTTCACAGTCATACACTGGAAATACACCCGATACAATAAGAATAGGTAATAGGGCCGATTCAATCCCCTTTTACTTCGACGGTTCGATAGACGATGTACGTATTTATGACCGGGCATTGAGTGCGGGGGAGGTTGAACAGCTTTATGGTTTCGGAGGGGAAAATCTTTTAGTTAACGGCGGCTTTGAGACGATGGAGATCCTCAGCGGGGGCTGGCCCACCGAGTATGGTGACTGGAGCGGAGATCACTGTTATATATTCGGCCGCTATGGCGATGTATGGCCGTTCCAGGGCTCACGGTTGATGCAGTTTTCAGGTACAAGTTCATTCGGTTGCGGCGGTGGAGCGGAATCGCAGGTCTACCAGATAGTCGATGTCAATGCGTTCAGTGATGCTATCACCGATGAAAGGGCAACGGCATCTGCATCGGTTTATTTCAACAGGTTGCCGGGTGATGCAGAGACGGATACGGAATTTTCTCTAAATGTACGGGCGTTTGCAGGCGATCCCGGCTCGTTCCCATCCCTGCAGGGTATGGGCGGTATGCATCTGGCGGAGGCGAGTGCATCTATCTTCACCGACGGCGACCCTGCTACATGGCAGCAGTGCCAGGTCCAGCTTGCACTGCCTGCCGATACGGATTACGTCGTGGTCGGTATCAGTGCCATAGAGAATATCTATAATGATCCCTGCTGGCCGGAGTTTGACGGGCATTGTGCCGATGCAGCTTCACTGATAATGGTCGTCGATCCGAATGTTACCAGGGACATTTATCACGTCGACGGTGTTAACGGCAGCGATTTAAATGACGGCCTTACGAAAGAGACGGCGTTTGCGACGATTCAGAAGGGCATCAATTCATCGGATGATGGGGATACGGTATTAGTCTGGCCGGGGGTTTATAATGAAGCTGCAACACAAGGTATCAATTTTAAGGGTAAGGCCATAACCGTAAAAAGTGCGGCAGATGCAGCAGTACTGGAGGTGCCCGGCTTTATCGCGGTTACCTTTGCACAGGGTGAAGACGGAAACAGTGTTTTCTCGAATTTCGTTGTTAGGGGAAGTGATACCGGAATTTTAGCTCTTTTCGCTAATCCGACGATAAGCAATGTAACGATAGTCGACAATGACAACGGCATTATAGCCGATAACGCCGATCCGGAAATCACCAACTGCATCTTCTGGAATAATTTTAACGGCGACCTGTTCGGCAGCCCGGACCCGATTGAAGCCGGGTATAGCTGGTTCGAGGACGACGTTAATGAGCCGAATATGCCAGCGGCAGGCCTGATTTCTCACTGGAAGTTTGATGAAGGCGGCGGGCTTATTGCCTACGATTCAGCCGGCAACAATGATGGAGTCGTCTTCGGCGCAGCCTGGACAACCAGCCCGTTCGGCAATGCATTGTACTTCGACGGCGTAGATGATTATGTTGAAGTGAATAGTGCAGATGAATTAAAACTCAACTTAACTGGGTCGATTTCAGTTTGGGTTCTTCCGAATGATTTGTATCGTCATTCAATAGTCAATAAACACGGTGCTCCTTGGAGTGGGAACAAAACCGTAAATTACTGGTTGGTTTTCGGAAGTTACAATCAATGCTCATTTGTTATCGGTGATGGTGCAAGTTATGTACAAGCCATGATACCCTTAGAAGGCTTTGCTGTTGGTAAATGGAACAATATTGTCGGCACATGGAACTCTTCGAATATAAAAATATATGGCAATGGCGAGCTGAAAGACACCCAAGCAAACACTCTATCCGATTTGGTTACAAGTGATGATTATCCTGTAAGAATAGGAAGCGATAACGGAGATGGTTGGTTCTTTGACGGCTTAATCGACGAAGTTGCTATTTATAACCGGGCTTTATCTGCTGAGGAGGTTGAGCAGATTTATGAGCCTGTGCCTAAACCTTTGTTTGCGGATGCGGCCGGTGGTGATTATCATTTGAAGAGCGGGCGTGGCAGATACTGGCCGGCGCACGATGTTTGGGTGCTCGATGACGAAACCAGTCCCTGCATTGACGGCGGCGATCCCGGAATTGGCCCTACGAATGAACCGATGCCTAACGGCGGCAGAATCAATATGGGCGCTTATGGGAACACGGCTTACGCAAGTATGAGCGAATGCCGCGGTAAAGCAGATATCAATTGCGATGGCATTGTGAACTTCAAGGATTTGGCAATTGTTGCCCAGTTCTGGCTGGAAGAGTAAGAAATAAAGGGATAGTTGACAGCGGATAACGAGTAGCGTACAGGAAATAACGATAAGGTGAAGGTGGACTCAGGGATGCAGACCAGTGGTCTGTAACCCTTAGTCTATGCGCAGAAAAAAAGGTGAAAGTTTTTATAGGTTATTCTTGACAAAATCTCATTAAGCCGATACATCTAAACGAGTTAGACAATAGCTTCGGAGGCAGAGACCATCGGCAGGCAAAACGAAATAATCGGTTGGGAGAACAGGGAGGACAGAAGGAATGGATTTACCCGGTTAGAAATTCATAAGACAAAGGGGCGCCACGAATTGTCGGAGCCATTTCTAACGGGATTTACCCTCGTCGAGCTTCTCGTGGCAATTTCCATAATTTCACTTTTGATGGGGATTCTCCTGCCCGTACTGAGCAAAGTTCGCGACCATGCCCGTACGGTAGTTGGCGCCGATAACCAGAAACAAACAGTGGTCGCAGCCAATCTTTTTGCCTGTGATAACGGTGGATTTTATCCGCCATCGGTGTCTTACGTTGAATATGGGGGCAACTGGAACTGGTACGATCCGAGAACGCTGGCCAGCTGGAACACCACCCCAATGCATCCTCATCGTGCGATGAGCGAATACTTGGGCAGCTATATCAAGGATGCAAGTATAATGTTTTGCCCAAAGGCACCGGAAAAATTCAAATACCTGCAGGAGGCCTGGGATGCCGGTGACGAATGGAATAATCCTGATACTACTTTTGATGTGCTTGCCTTTAGAGGTTCGTATTGTTATTACTGGAATTATATCGGCTGGCTTGATAATAATACGCTCTTTAGAGGGCCACGCGGGCCTTCAGACGGCATCCGTGGACAAAGTACAGTGATGGTGACTTGTTACTTCGGTTACGACCATAGACGGGTTCCCAAATCTTACGGTAGTTGTGAGAGGCTGAAAGGTGCAGATGTGGTGGCGGAGAACCTGATTGAATCTGCCTGGTGGTCTCGTCCGGCCTCTGGCGGTTTTAATTTGAGCACTATCAACGTGAAACTTCATGCCGCTTATACAGACGGCCACGTGGAGAGTTTTAAACCCTCAGAAGCGGTACCGATGAAGGCGATAATGAACCGATTTACAAATGAGCCGTATCCCATTGGTATGGGACCGGGAGATTTTTATATACCCGGAAACGGTTTGCGATAACCGAAGAATGTTGGACACATTTCTGGATTATTTTGGATTCAGACCCTTTTCATTTCTTAAGATTATCAAATTCGGCTTACGAGAATGCCGTAGGTATGAAGTACCGGTGGGCGGGGGGGGAACGCCGTATAAATGGTTAAGGATTGTTGATGATTGATTATTTTTGTGCATAAGCGGCGTTTGGATAGCTTTTCCGGGTTGTAGTTAACAGGCGGCGGCCGGATTCGAACCGGCGAATAACGGTTTTGCAAACCGTCGCCTTAGGCCACTTGGCTACGCCGCCCAATCGGGTATTTGTGGCTATTTTATCCTTATTCGGGTCGTTTTGCAACAGTGCAAATGTCATTTTTCTCATGCCTTATGGCGCTTTTTGGCAATATTTTTCGTGGTTGAAGCGTCCAATATTATGCTGAGCGTCTAACATCAGTAATGTGGATTATCTGAGTGATTCGCTTTTTGAGTGATTAATTTGCGGTTTTTATTGGAACCACTTTTGACAAAGTGACGAGTAAAATTCAAAATTGATGGAGTTGTGTGCATCCCGGCCGGTTTCATCTTTTCTTTTGTAACCTTTTATAGTATAATGAAATATCTACGGATGAGTTGGTTTTTTTGTAAGTTGGGGCTGTTTCGGAGCAGGATTCTTATGTTTTGTAAGTTTCGACCAATTACGTCATTATTCTGGGGGGTGGGAATTGCTGTAATCTTTTTTATGGCAAGTAGTTGCAGCAAAGAGTATTACAAGGCCGAAGCCGACAAGGAAGTATATACTATCATCGACGACAAATGGCAGGAAAGATTCGGTTCAAAGGTCAATTATGTGATTAATGACTTGCCCGTGTCGCCGAATGACGTGCAGATTGAGAATGCAGTTCCGCCGTCAGGCGTCATCACTCTTGCGCAAGCAGTCGCCATGGCAACCGCCCATAATCGGCAGTATCAAAGACAAAAGGAAGGGCTTTACCTGACAGCGCTCGATTTGACACTTGTGCGGCATCAGTTTGCAAAGCAATGGTTCGGGACCTTTGACGCCAGATACACAAGAGACAGTGAAGATGAAAAGTTAGAATATAATGCAGAAACAGGTTTTAGCCAGCTTTTGGCCGATGGGGCAATAGTAAGCACCAGTATCGCGCTGGACTGGGCTCGTTTTCTTACCGGCGATCCTGATACTTCACTTGGCTCTGTTCTTAGCGCCAGCGTTACACAGCCGCTGCTTCGAGGTCGTGGACGGGATGTCGTTCAGGAACAACTAACCCAGGCTGAGCGTGATGTCTTGTATCAGATACGCTCGTTCAACCGGTTTCGCCAAACGTTTGTGGTTTCGATAATAACGGATTATTACGAAGTTTTACAGCTATGGGATGTCGTGACCAACGCGGAAAACAACTGGAAAAGGAAAGTACAACTGCGAGAACGTTTAGAGATGGAAGCCGACGAGGGTAAGACCGCGCGTTACCTTGTCGATCAGGCCGAACAAAGCGAACTGAGCTCACGTGATAGCTGGGTTCGAGCCATGCGGATCTATGAACAGCAACTCGATGAGTTCAAAATCAGGCTGTCTTTGCCGACCAGCGCAAAAATAAAGCTGGATGATAATGAGTTGAAAGTCTTGTCGGAAAAGGGTATAATTGAGCCTGATTATACATTGGATGCGGCGATTGAAACGGCTTTACTTTGGCGTCTGGATTTAGCCAACAGTAGAGATAGCGTTGATGATGCCACGCGCAAGGTTATCGTCGCCGCTGATGGGCTTGGTGCACAGTTGGATCTGATTGGCAGTGCCGGTGTTGAATCAACGGAAGAAACGGACTTTACCAGATTGCGATTTCATGAGGGCACTTACAGCCTGGGTGTTCGGTCTGATTTGCCTTTGGATCGGAAAGCCGAACGCAATGCTTATCGTGAAGCATTGATAGCGTTGGATCAGCAGCAGCGGCAGTTTGATAACGATAGGGACAACGTGGAACTGGATGTTCGTGATGCGCATCGTAGATTGCAGCAGGAAGCGAAATCTTACAGTACGCAATATTTAGCGACGGAATTAGCTCGGAAACGGGTCGACGTTTCTCCCTTGCTTTGGGAAGCAGGGCGATCGAACGCCCGGGATACCATCGAGGCTCAGGATGCACTATTTGAAGCTCAGAACAGGCTGACGGCTGCTTTAGTATCCCATTTAATAGCAAAGTTGAACTTTTTCCAAGATGTCGGCCTTTTGCAGGTCAGGCCGGACGGAATGTGGGAGCAAAGAGGACAATGAACAGAAATAAAGACACAGTGAGGCGAAACAGGATGGACAAGCGAAATCGAAGGGCAGGAGGTTTTATCTTCGGCGGAAAGAAGCTATGGGTGATTTTGATACTGGTTGCGATTGCCGGCACGGCTATTGTATTGGTGGCTTCGATGAAAAAAGCAAGCTCGGAAATTTCCAATAAAGGCCTGAATACATTTACGGTACGCAAAGATGACTTGACCATAACGGTTACCGAGAGCGGCAATATCAAAGCCCAGGAATCTACGGATATCTTTTGTGAAGTGGAGGGCAGGGGCATCGAGGTCGCCGAACTCGTTCCTGAGGGCACGGTTATCACCGAGGAAGATGTTAAGAACAAGAAAGTGCTTTGTCAATTGAACGCCTCCGACCTCCAGGATACTCTCAGCCAGGAGAAGATCACCTTCTCTACCGCCAAAGCATCTTACATCGAGGCCGAGGAAGCATATGAAATACAGAAAAAACAAAATGAATCTGACATTGCTACCGCAAGATTAGCGGTTCAATTTGGGCTGATGGACCTGCAGAAGCATTTGGGTAAGGCTGCAGCAAAAAAGCTTATTGAGGATACTGAAAAGGACCCGAATTCACTAATTGATATAACATCTCTGCTCGAATATCTTGATAATTCTGACGGAGAGAAGGGAGGGGCCAAACAAAAGCTCAACGAATTAACCGATACCATTCTTCTTGCCGAGGGCAAACTTACGAAGGCACAGCAGGAACTGGCATCGAGCGTAAAGCTTCGCGATGCTAATTACGCTCCAGAAATTGAGGTGAAGGAGAAGCAGTTGGCTGTGCAAAGTTTTGACATTCAACACAAGCAGGCTGTGGACACTCTTGACTTGTATAAACGTTATGATTTTCCAAAAGAGACGGAAAAATTTCTGAGCGACTACGAAGAAGCCAAACGTGAGCTGGAACGTACTTATGCCAGGACTCGTTCTCTTCTTGCCCAGGCCAAGGCCAAGCTCGAAAATGCCGAAGCCACCTTCGCACTGCAAACGGAGCAGGTGGCGAAATTGGAGAGACAGATTGCAGCCTGTACGATACTGGCGCCGAGTCCCGGTATAGTTGTTTACGGTACGAGTGCGGATTGGCACCGGAGACGAGAGGATCCAATCGAAGTTGGTGATATGGTCCATCAAGGCCAGAAGATATTCACGATTCCCAATTCCAATGTAATGGGCGTACAATTGAGTGTTCATGAGTCCTCTGTTGATAAGGTTAAGCCGGGTCAATATGCGACGATTACAGTAGAAGCGTTTCCCGACCAGACATTTTCGGGCAAAGTGATTAAAGTGGCGCCGCTGCCTGATCCGCAACACGGCTGGCTCAGTGCCGGCGTCAGGGTTTACTCCACGAATGTTGAAATAGACGGGGCTTATGATTACATCAGGCCGGGGATGTCGGCCAAGGTCGAGATCCTTATTGAAGAGTTGAAAGATGTCATGATTGTGCCCATTCAAGTCGTGGCGAATCGCGCGGGCAGGAAGGTATGCTACATTTCAACGCCGCAAGGCCCCAAGGAGCGAGAAGTGAAAACAGGAGCGTTTAACGATACTTTTGTACAGATTCTCGAAGGCCTGCAAGTAGGTGAGGAAGTGCTGTTAACTCCCCCGCGGATTGTTGAATCGGATGAGGATAAGTCAAAACAGCGACCAAAAGGACCACAGGCCGGAGGGCCACGTGAAGGTTCAGGGACGACTCAGGGGGGCAGGCCACGACAAGATGGAGGAGCACAACAAGGAGGCGGACCGCGTCAGGGAAGCGGACCGGGTCAGGGAGGAGGACCACGTCAGGGAGGGGGACCATCGCAGGGCGGCAGATCATCACAGCGTGGAACAGAGCCACGCGGGAGTGGGTAGGTGAGTTAGCCGGCAATGCAACAGACCAACAAAACACCTGAATTTGAAGCTGGCAAGCCGATCCTGGTTATGAAGCAGTTATGTAAGAGTTACCAGCTTGGCTCGATGGAACTGCAGGTATTACGCAATATTAACGTGGCCATCAAGAGCGGAGAATATGTAGCCATTATGGGGCCCAGCGGCTCCGGGAAATCTACCCTTCTGAATATGATTGGCTGTCTCGACCATCCCACAAGCGGAGAGTACTGGCTTGGCGGACGGGATGTTGCCAAACTGAGTGATGACGAATTATCTTTAATACGCGGCGCGCGAATCGGTTTTGTATTTCAATCCTTTAATCTTATTCAGCAGCTAAATGTTATAGAGAATATTGAAGTCCCAATGTATTACCAGGGTATGTCCGAACGCGAAAGCGCTGAGCGAGCGAAGGAACTGGCTTCAATGGTAGGGCTTGGCGATAGAATTACACATCGGCCTACGGAGCTAAGCGGCGGTGAGCAGCAGAGGGTTGCAATTGCCAGGGCACTGGCAAACGAGCCTTTAATTATCCTTGCGGACGAACCGACCGGCAACCTTGACTCCGAAAGCGGCTCGGGTATTTTGAAAATTCTTCACGACCTGCATGAGCAGGGCAAGACCCTTGTTGTGGTTACCCATGATGAGGGCATCGCAAAGGACGCTCAACGAACGATACGCCTCTTTGACGGTCGAATAAAACAGAATGGGGAGAAGAAGTAGCAGGTTATGTTTACCTTTCGCCTGAAACGCACAATTAAGTTAGGCATTAAGAGCTTGTGGATGCATGGACTTCGTTCGGTCCTGACAACATCCGGTATTGTCTTTGGTGTCTCTTCGGTAATAGCCATGCTGGCCATCGGCGAGGGTGCCAGTCAACATGCACGGGAGCAGATCGAACGTCTCGGCAGCCAGAATATTATAATAAAAACCATCAGTCCTCCGGAAGAAGAGCAATCAAGCGGACAGCAGGTCGTTCGTGAGTACGGTTTGACCTATGCCGATGCCGAGCGCTTCCATAACAGCATACGCAATGTCGAAGTTGTTGTTCCAAATCGTATCCTTCCTCAAAGAACCTGGTATCGCAACCGCAAAGTGGCTATAGAAGTCATTGGCACTGTTCCGTGGTTTCCTGATATATCAACGGTGCGAGTGTTAAGAGGGAGATTTCTCAGCAGTATTGATATGCACTACAAGCAAAGCGTATGTGTTCTTGATGAAAATGTGGTCACTGAGTTATTCGCTTTTGATGATCCGATGTACCAGGATGTAAAAATAGCGACGGACTATTACCGTGTCGTGGGTATTGTTACTCAGCAGGCTTTTGTCTCGGATTTACAGACTATCGACGATCAAACTCCGACGGCGCCCGGTCAGGGAGGTGCTAATGTAGGCAATATTTATATTCCCCTAACAACGATTAAGGACCGGTTCGGCGAGATATCGATAGAGTTCAGCGGAAGCAGCGGAGGCAAAATAGAGAAAGTCGAACTCCAGGAAATCATTGTGAAAGTCGGCTCTATCGAAGAGGTGCTGCCGACACGTGATGTTCTGGAGACCCTTCTGAACAGGTTCCACAAGCAGGATGACTACCAGGTTGTTGTACCTTTGGAATTGCTTCGCCAGGCCAAACGGACCAAACTTATCTTTAGTATTGTTCTCGGTTCAATCGCCGCAATTTCGCTTGTGGTCGGCGGCATAGGTATTATGAATATTATGCTGGCCACCGTCAGCGAGCGAACTCGCGAGATTGGTATTCGCCGGGCTCTCGGTGCCAGGAAACGCGACATTATCGTTCAATTCCTTTCGGAAACTCTGCTTTTGACGCTGGCTGGGGGCATTCTGGGGATTATTTTGGGTTCTTCAATACCATATTTGGTAACCTATTTCGGAAATATGCCTACGATAATTACCAGCCTTTCATTAATATTGGCCTTCGGTATCAGTGCAATGGTCGGGATAACATTCGGCTTATATCCCGCCTATCGTGCCGCAAATATGGACCCCATTGAATCACTTCGACACGAATAGTAATGTAGTTGACCTGTTCTTTGATATTATTGAGTGTTCCTAAAAACTTTCCAAAATTGAGAAAACTCTCTTGACCTTTTAAAAGATAAAAGGTAAAAACACCGCAACATTCGTGTCTCTTATTGATTGAGACACGATTTCCTAATCGCCATTCGCAGAATGCGCAAAACCGTTAAGGAATCAATATGGCAAAAGACATGATTTTCTATACAGTAGGGGGGTTGGGGCTGTTTTTGTTCGGTATGGGCATGATGTGTGACGGCTTGAAGAACATAGCCGGTCATAAGCTTAAAAAACTGCTGGAGTCGCTGACAAAAAATCGAGTTGTGGCAGTTATGGTTGGTGCTTTAACCACGTGCCTGATACAGTCCAGTTCTGCTACTACAGTCATGACTGTAGGATTGGTGAACGCGGGGCTTTTGACGCTTAAGCAGGCATTGTGTGTTGTTTTAGGGGCAAATATAGGAACTACTTTTACTGCATGGCTGGTCTCGGTGTTTGCACTATTCAAGATCACTAACTATGCACTTCCCTTCGTTGGCGTAGGTTTTCTTTTGAGCATTGCAGGCAGGACACAGCGGGAGAAGAGTATTGGGGAGGTTTTATTAGGATTAGGCATTCTGTTTGTTGGCATGTTCTTTATGAAGGAAGCGTTTGCGCCGCTGAAGGACCATCAGGGGGTTCGCGAAGCCCTGATATGGTTGGGCCATAATCCCATTTTGGCTGTTCTTGCGGGAACGCTTATAACAATGCTTTTGCAAAGCAGTTCAGCTTCCATTGCCGTGATTCAGATTTTAGCTTTACAGGGAGCTTTTGGGACGGAGTGGGATGTAGTTCTTCGGGTGACGATACCCTACATTCTGGGGGATAATATCGGGACAACAATTACGGCGTGGTTAGCGGCGCTTAGGGCATCGAGGAATTCGAAGCGGACGGCGATGGGGCATACTATGTTCAATGTGATAGGAGTTCTTTATGTATTGCCTCTGGTTTGGATAGGGTGGTTTGCGGATATAGTTGAATGGGTTGCGCCATCGAAATTATCTCAGACAACTATTATGATGTACATTGCCGTGGCACACAGTACGTTTAATGTGTTTAACACGCTTGTATTTTTACCGATAGTTCAGTGGCTTGAAATGATAGTGATGAAGTTAATACCTGTGACGAAGGAAGAACTGGCCCGGCAACCCGTCGCTCTTGAGGAACATCTACTCAATACTCCTGTTTTAGCGCTGGAGCAGACCAAAAGCGAAATCATTCGTATGGCTTTGACTGCGAAGAAGGCTCTTAGAAGGTCGATCGACAGCATTCTTGAGGATGACGGCAAAAAGCTCGCCTCTGTAAGAGAAATAGAAGATTTTATCGATGAATTGCAGTATGAAATTACATCATACCTGTCGGCATTATCCCGCAAGCAGTTGTCCGATGAGGTTTCAGTGGAGCTGCCTGTTCTTTTACACACGGTTAACGACCTCGAGCGTATCGGTGACCATGCCGTTAATATTGTCGAGATAGCTCAACGGAAGATAGACCAAAAACTTACGTTTAGCGACTCAGCAGTTGAGGAGGCAGGCCGACTGAGAAAAGAGGTGGAGCAGATGCTTGATTATGTTATAGAGGCTCTGGAGAATAATGATGTTGAAGCCGCCAGAGCAGCTCTGGTCAATGAGGCCAACCTTAACAAAATGCAGATAGATTTTCGACGCAGTCATGTTCAGCGTATGACCGAGGGTGTCTGCACATCCGGAGCGGGCCTGATATTTATCGATCTGGTTGACAATATCGAAAAAATCGGCGACCACCTCACGAATATCGCACAGGCGGTGATAGGCGGCCTTCAGTGGGATGGAGTTGAACTGGAAGAACCACCCACTCTCTGACGGGGTAGTGCCGACATAGTGAACATTGTGAGCCTGAGAGTTTTCCCGTCAAGTGAACTTGTCTATTTTGATGGAGACAGTTCCAATGGGTGGGAGTTATTAAGTACGCTGATCGACATTTCCCTTAATGATATATGGTACCACCTGCGTAAAAAACTTTATTTGGTCCCGTGTATTATGATGCGCATGGTAAGCATGTGAAAAGTGTCATACAAAATAAAAAGAATAGTCGGCGTTGACGCAGGTGAAGGGTCATAATACAATACGGCAAATAAAACTAAAACAAAACTTTCGAAAACTGCTTAAGCAATTGCCGGAGGAATGGGCACTATGAGATATATGATATCTTACGGTTTTTTTGTTTTATGTTTTTCCATATCGCTGTTTCGAATATCGACTGAAGCGTACGGTGAAAAGGAATCGCCCGATGAAGTTGTCGTCGGAGAGGCTGTAAATATTGCCAGCTATGGCAGGCGACTTTCAGGTGATGACTATATCGGCGTGCAATGGGACAATCGGCGTGACATTTATGAACTCCGTATATCGGGTATCGACAGGCGGACTGCCGAGTCGTTAAGATTTGAATGGTGGGGCAGTGTCTGGCCGAACAACGGCAGTGGCGGATGGATGAAGCTCGACGATCCGTGGAATGGAAAATGGGTGCAAGTCACTGCCATACGCGAATTTGACAAATCTGGACAATTCGTGTTTAAGTTTCCGCCATTGAGCAAAGATGAATGGTCACAGGCGCTTAAGCCCAATCAATATCCCGATAAGAAACAGCCCGTATTTCGTAGTACGCTGAAAGTACGGCTGATAGCTGGAAGAAAAAACGTGCTAAGTAATGCACGTCTTTCGGTTTTCGGGGACTCTCGCTGGCGACAGGGGACTTTTGATATCGAAACGCGGTTTCCCCACGATGGCACGATGGCCGGCAGCATCGAATTGACAAATGGTGTGCTTGTCGACCTGGAAAGTTTGCCTAAGCCGCGGTCGGTTCAAGTCGATGGTACCGGATGGAAAAAGCAAGGTGTGGCCGGTGGTTCAGCCGGAGTGCGTATGGAAATTCTTTATGCCGATAACAAGGATTTGAATTCAAATGATATGACGCTCGTTACAGTCCGGCTCGGGTCCGAGCCTCGCTCGCCGGGTTTTTCATTTGTACCTCAGGATGTGCTCAAGGAGGGAATAATCCGCTTGCCGGACTTTGGCACTATTGTTGCTGAAAGTAGCCGGAAGTTGACTTTGGCTCACGACTCCGGACCGTCAGGGGATAAGTGGCGCAGGCCCGTTCGGGGGCGTATTCTGGAAAAGCCGGAGATGACACGTGAGATGGCCATGCAGGGTATTCCCCGCCTTTCACCGCTTCGCTGGGTCCCATTGGGTGTGCCTTCCGCTCGGCAGGAAT